>Ga0068714_10000112_pt1 | contig 168594 bp, 147 predicted proteins | sample MTBNYHSulfiMetaG_FD_62988 | JGI IMG/M metagenome (GOLD analysis project Ga0068714, IMG submission 62988) | Enrichment culture microbial communities from rom New York Harbor, USA that are MTBE-degrading - MTBE-NYH (New York Harbor Sulfidogenic)... | ecosystem: Environmental > Aquatic > Marine...
GAAAACTTTCTTGGAATGGTACATCTTGGTTGTGCGAAAATCCTACTCAGGTTTTTTTGAGATGGCTTCTAGTCATGTCTCCGTGATACCGCTCATCCACCACTTCAATCTTTTTGGACGCTGAGCGCTGCTTCAAGAAAGCAAGCCCTCCAACAGAGAAAGGAGGCCACAGACTCCATGCCGGCCTTACTCTTCACGGGAAGGATCAGTCTCATCGGTCATTCTCCTTTCTCGGGTAAATGACCGATGCTACCTCATCCGGCTCCGTTTTTCATGCACAATTGCCGAAAGAGCACAAGAAAGTGAGAGAAGCGACAGTATGTTTTGCAAAAAAACTGGATCGCAAGATTTATCAACATTAGGGCATGGAAGCCCTCTGATAAAGGATGAGAAATATGGACGCTCACGAGAAACTGATGAAGTCCGTCAGGATAGGGATGCAAATGATGCGTTATCTTCGCCTCAAGTCTCGGCATTCCATAACCGTTGAATGTACGGCGAAGATTGCCAAACACCGCGCTATTTCCCCTATTCGGAGAATCACGCAGATGCGGACCAAAAACTGTTTCAGATTAGCCCTGGTTTTCCTGGTGATTGTATGGGCGGGAAGTCTCTACGCTCAGGATCGGGGAAACCATCCCATGGCACCGGAGGTGGCTTTCGGTACAGGCGCCTATATGGAACCGTTTGGCGTACCTGTGACGCCAGGTATTTACCTCACAAACTTCATACTCCTGTACGTTTCGAATCCCGACATCGCGGCCAAAATGCCCGCATACAGGGCCAAGATTCCTCAAGAGGTCTACACGTGCCTTGTTGAGAATCCCGAGGGCTGCCCTTATGTCGATATGCAACAATATTTTGACGAGCAGGCCCTCCAGATTGGAGGCAGTCGAAACAAGAACACTTTCTGGCCAGACTCTTGCCTGATCGACCCGAAATGGGAAGCCCTGGTGCCGCCTGAATACCGACAGCCTAGCCAGATTAGCCAGCCATTGGGGAGGAAGAAAGCGGATCGACTCGCACGGCGCTTAGGCATCGATCAAGAAATGATTTTGACAGAGGAACAATATAAATGCATGATCGGGATAGAACCACCTCGTCCAGATGATGAAGCCCGACAAATAATCAATGTTTGCTTACAAAATCTTACCAACTCAAAGGGTAGTGCGGATATTCCCCTTTCAAGTTACGGACTTTCTCTTAATAAAGAAGGGAATGTCCGAAGCAATTGCGCACCTGGGGCGCCCTGTCTCGAATTCAACCAACTGATCTTATGACCTTTGGAAAGAATTGCTTGGGAGTGCGATTTCTGGGATAAGTTCCAGACCTGGAATGACCCGGAACAAACACCGCTTGTCGAACTTGCTGAGGAGGGCGTGGGGTGCCAGGATAATTCGGGTGATCCGTGCATCGTCGAAACCACCAACCCGGGCAATAGCGACGAATAGCACGTGTCCCTTCGGCAAGCGTGCCCAAGCCAAAAAAATTCGAGCTGAGGCTGGCGCCCGATTGTTCACATGGCTTTCAGAGCGTTCGGAAATTTTATCCTTTAATCACGCAGACAAGGCCGTGACCTGCCAAACTGGATCCCGGTCTGGCTTGTAACCGTTGATCAGAACAGTTTTCCCGTCAAAAGCAATCTGATTGTCCTTGTCCTTTTTGCTGATCGTTTTTGTGTCGATCAAAAAGATTCCTTTGGTGCAGATGACGATATGATCGATGTTGAATGAATCCGGCACAATATCGTGCAGAACTGTGTAGCCTTTCTCTCTAAGGCCTTCAAGGTATTGGCCTACGGCTTTTTCCCCGTCCCTGGCCATCCTGAGTCGCTTTATTTTTCTTCTCAGGGTGATCCATTTATAAGCGAAAATGATTAAAAAGATGAGTGCGAATATTGTTGTCCCTCATCGACTGATTGGCTTTGGGTTGTACCAGCGATACCAATCATAAATGGCTACAAGAATCATAAAAAGGGCGCACGATATGTACGGAACCAGAGAGGTGGCCCCCATCCTTAGGACAGGTTGGCGGCAAAGTTAAGGTGGATCGCCTTCATGGTTAAGCCGCCAGAGAGAGTGCCGGACCGGCGTAGCCCGGCCGGGGTTTTTGCCAATATGCCTCATCCGGTGTTTTGTCGTCCAGGCTGGAGTGAGGCCGCCGGGTGTTGTAAAGATCGATCCAGCGTTTGAGACCTTGCCGGACTTCGTTGCCGGTCTCGAAAGCGTGCAGGTAAATGCACTCGTACTTCAGGGAGCGCCAGAGCCGTTCAATCATGACATTGTCCATCCATCGCCCTTTGCCGTCCATGGAGATGCGAATGCCAGTATCTTTGAGCACCGTGGTGAAGGCATCGCTGGTGAACTGGCTGCCCTGATCGGTGTTGAAGATCTCGGGTGTGCCGTAACGGTGCAGCGCCTCTTCAAGAGCCGCCACGCAGAAGTCGGCATCCATGGTGTTGGATAACCGCCAGGACAAGACCTTGCGACTGGCCCAGTCCATGATCGCCACCAGATAGAGAAAGCCGCGCCGCACCGGAATATAGCTGATATCGGCGCACCAGACCTGATTGGGCCGGTCAATTCTCAAGTCGCGCAGCAGATAGGGATAGATCTTGTGCTGCGGATGCGGTTTCGAGGTGTTCGGCTTCTGGTAAATGGCCGACAGCCCCATCAACTGCATCAAACGCCCGATCCGTTTGCGGTTGACGGCATGTCCCTCCCGGCGCAGGTGTCGCGTCATCTGCCGGGCACCATACCAGGGCGTTTCGAGGTACTGCTTGTCGATCAGGCGCATCAGTTCCAGGTTCTGTGAACTCTCGCCGACCGGCTGGTAGTAATACGCCGACCGCTGAATGCACAGTAGCTGGCACTGCCGGGCGATGCTGAGTTGGCCATGGTCCGGCTCAACCAGTTGTTTCCTTCGGGCGGGACTCAGCGACAACGCTCGAAGGCTTTGGCCAAAAAATCGCGCTCAACGGTCAGTTCTCCAATTTTGGCATGCAGGTCCTTGATCTGGACCTCTTCTGCCTTGCCTTTGCGCTCGTTGGCTCCGGAAAAGCCTGTTGCCATATTATCGATGGCCTGCCGTTTCCAGTTGGTGATCATGTTGGGGTGCAGCTCGTAACGACTGGCCAGTTCGCTGATGCTCTGGTCACCGCGGATAGCCTCCAAGGCAACTTTGGCTTTGAACTCGGCTGAAAAACGTCTCCGTCGGGTATTGCTCACGGGTATTCCTCCTTCGTCAGTGTGTGGCAATCCACCTTAACACACTGTCCGAAAATGGGGGACCACCTCTCAGATCCTCGGAAATTAGATTATGGATCTGGTCATCCAGTGATTGCTTAGGGTTTCGAAGGGGCTTGGCCTTGAGTGGTGAGTGTTTTTTGTCTTGTCCATCTCATTATTGAGCATTGATATATATTACATCCCACTATGGCTTGCGTCTTCCGTTCACCCGATTTCACGACACGGCATTCTGATTCGATATCTCAGGATATAGAAGGATCGCTATATACAATATTCATTATTCCAGGGGATAGGAAAACCTTTGGCCTTCCCGCCAGGGTGCTTGGTGCCAATATGCCACATTTAATTAAGATATCAACATCAGCTTTTGCGGTTGGGTATGTTATGCCAAGGATCGACGAAACATTCGGGACTGTTATGGCTGGAGACTCAAATAATTTATCTATTACCTTGTTTAGTCTTATGTTTCCTCCACATGTGGACACTCTAAGCAAATATTTATCTCGCAATGCCACCAGTTTATCGAATCTAATTATCGCATCCTTAGCCTGATCAAGAGTGGCTCTAAGACAGAAAGTGATCCATTTATCCCAGTCGCCTTTTGAGCTAACATTAAATAGCCCATCGATGTACTCGTCCTTATATCTATCAAAAAATGCACTAAGGTATAGCCATGGACTTTTTAACCTGCAGCATTTATAGATCATTAACGATAATAATAGACGTCCGACCCTGCCATTTCCATCGAGGAATGGATGTATAGTTTCGAATTGATAATGAACCATAAAACAAAAAATTAGTGGATCAATTTCAATATCCTGGTTTATAAATTTCTCTAAATCATAGAGGCAATCCAGTGCCTCACGCGGCGGTGGAGGGATGAATCTCCTATCTGATCCAATATGAACTTGAGTACGTCTAAAATTTCCAGGGTCTCTTTGGTACCCTCGTACACCGGTTAGCAGTTCTTTATGAAGTTCTCTTATGAGTCGTAGGGAGACAGGTATCTCGCTAATGAGCTTTTGCCCCAATCTTAGCGCCTTGTTGTAATTATAAACTTCTTTCCACGCATTGATTCGGTCATGCGGTGACTTCGGTTCTTTGGGGTCAATCTCGAAGAGAAGCAACTGTTCTGGAGTTGCATACGTTCCTTCGAGGCTCGAAGACTTTAATGCCTCCCGTTGCTGAAGCGGTTTTAACAGTAATTCGTAGTTCGGCATGTGCCTTCCTACGCCATCAAGTCTGGCCAATTCTTCACGCGCCTCTGCTAAAAGGGGCCACAGACCGCTTGGGATTTTCCAACTGGTAGGTAAAGGATCTGGGATGAAGGCCCAGTCCGAGCTATCCAACAGTCTGATTTTATATAGTTTCCCTAATGACTTTTCAGAAAATAGAGATTTGTCCATTGCGAGCAACCAATCAAAATAATTTTCCTAAATTTTAACTATCCTCATCGAATTAAAATTTTACTGCATAAATTTAAATTTAGCAAGGTGAATTAAAGAGGACCCATGGCCCTCGGACTGCTTACCTGACTGCTCGTTCCTTTTCTGATAAGATCCTCGCCCATCCCCCACACATCCGATCCCGCGCCCTCACCCCTGAAAATGCCTGTTTTGATCAGCTCGGCTTGCCTCCACCAGGAACTTGTTCTGGCTGATCAGCCGAGCCGCCGATACGTGACCCTTCAGTATGGTTGAGGCGGAGGGGAGGGGGAGTGAGGTTATTTCCTATCCTGATGGGCAAAATTTTCTGAAAAGTTTTCACGATTCTCATCTAAAATTACAGCCCGTTGCCCCATCGGTACTGCCAGACAATCCCGGCCAAATCGTAATCATTCCCAATAGAGGTGTGTATTCCGGTGCTGGCGAAAAACTTGATCGAGTTGTTTTGGTTCACAGGCAACGATAGTGTGGCCCCCACTCGCGAATTCTGCTGCAAATCATCGTTCTGCTGACCATCCACCGTCGTACGCCCGCCGTAATCGTAAGTACCGCTCAATGCAGCCCAAATGCCGGGGCCAAAGCTGTATGTAACGTGTATTTGGGCGGTGTAAACGGGGTCTTGTTCCAACTCCTTGCCGCCGAAGAAGTCGTCATTTTCACTGAAAAAGAACACACCGGTGGAAAGCTCTGCCACAAGATCACCCCACGCCTTGGATATCCCGATATCCGGCTTGACAAACCACCGGTTATTGCCCAGGTTCACCAGTTTATCATCATCATACTGTCCGAGGGGCGCGGATACCTGAATACTTGCCCCAATGATTAAATCCTGCCGGTAGTTGGCAAATTCCTGCAGAGACAGCGCGGGGGCACCATAAAAATTGACTGAGAAACGTAAGCGCGGGTCGGTTAACCCTGCAACATCGCGTTCTCGCGGTTGATCCGCAACCATCGCGCTTCCTGACAGATCGGCATAAGGCACGATCACATCGATCTTCCCTGATTTGCCCCATACGTTCAATGCCCGGGCATAAGCCAGGACGCCATAATGAATCTTCAGTTCAGCCCCCTCGATCGGCGATGAAGCTGCGGTTGACAAACCACCGTCCGAATAAGAATAGCCCGCAAGCAGAAAATTGATCCCGACAGGCGTATTCATGTAGGATCTGGGCTCGATCTCTCCGGCATGTGCTTGCGCTGTCACAAAAAAAAATGCAAGAACAACCGTCACAATAGCTGAACGTTCGATTTCATCCAGATAAACTCGCAGGATGGCGATCGTTCTTCCGATAAGAGAAAAGGACCCATCACGTCTCTTCAAATTCAAATTCAGCATCTCACATTCTCGTCTCAACTTTCGAGGTTAGCCAAACTTTGCAGTGTAGTTGTTTAACATGCCGAAATAGATCATAAAAAAATTTGAAGCGCCCATTCCTTTGATATATAGTGAATCTGCGAAAAAACAATATAATATCAAGAGGAAAGGGCTCAAATGGAACATAACAGGATTGGCTCCGAAGCTCAAGATAGTATTCATGTCAGCAGCAAAATTCGTAACTTTTTTGATCATTTCCGAATCGGCACGTTACTGCACCAGTGTGGGGTTCGAAAACGCCACGGATACAGTGTTCGTTCTTTGATAGTAGCGATATTTGCACTCCCGTTTTTCGTCAAAAATTTCTTCCGGGACATTGTGACCAACGAACAGGCCATCGTCGGCAAGGATGCCGCTTACGACCTGCTCAAGGGTTGCACATAGAATTGGCGCCGATTGCATCTGATGCTCGCCGTACGAATTTACGGTAATTTCAGCCGACTGACCGATAAAAATTATTCGCTTCGGAAATCGACGCCATTGAGCCCTTCACTGAGCAGGTGGACCTCAACCCTCAATATGAGGATGTTCCGAGTTTTGAGGAAACCCCGACCTTCGAGGATGTCACCGTCTCGGCAAAGGAGATTCAGCCCTTTGGTGAGAATCCCCCGACAGTCACGCCACCGCCAAAGGATTTCGATAAGCCCTCGGGCAGGCCGGTTCTTGACCGAAGCCTTCTGAAGCCCGTGAACATCCCCTAGGACCCGCCGGGGATCGACACGGCCCAGATCCTCGCCAAGATCAAGGAAATGATCGACACGCCGGGCATTACCGAGGAGCTTCCCTCGTATCAACCCGTCAACTTCGCGGATATCAGTACGGGCCTGAACCCGGGGAACGCCCTCGATGCCTACCAGGAAAGGCTGTTTTCCTATTCGGAACCCTTATCCGACACGGCGCTTACCGAGCACCTCCTGGCCGACATCATCCTCAGCCTGCAATCCGGTGGACGGGGCCTCCCCGAGGGGGCCGAGGACGCCCTCTTCCTCCGCGCAAAGGACCGGCTTGCGGATGAGTATGAGGACACCTTTAATAAGGAGGACGCCCGGCTTGCAACCCAGGGGTGGATCATCCCCACCGGGGCGCATGTCGCAGCCCTGGCCGATATCACCGCCCGGAGGAACCGGGCCTTGGAGCAGGTATCCCACGAGGCCATGATCGAGAACGCCCGGCTGGTCCTCCAGGACCGGAACAACGCGAGGGATATCGCCGTCAGGTTCGAGGGCGTGTACCGGGAGTACCTTTCCGGCTACTATGCCAGGGCGCTTGAGGCCGAAGCGGAAACGGACGCGGCCTATCGGGTCCTTGACGGATTCAAGGCCTCCGTGGAAGCCTACAAGGCCCATGCCGAGGCCGTGGAAAGCCAGAACCGGGTGCAGACCTCCATTGCCGAGATCGGTATCAAGAAGAACGAAGCCAGCCTCATGGCGTTCCGGGGCATGGTCGACGCCTTTTCGGCCAGGTTACAGGCCATTGGAGAGAAGAACCGAACCGAGGGGACCCGGATCGGAGCAGAGGCCCAGGTATTCGGGGCTAGGGCTTCGGCTCATGCGGAGATTCAATCCGCCATGGCGTCTGCTCAGAAAAGCCGGGTGGAAGCCCTGCAGTCGGTGGCACAGTACACCTCGACGCTATCCGCGGGCCTCTATGCGGCGATCAATGTCGGGGCCAGTGTCAGCAATGGGCTAAATGTTTCCAGATCCACGGACCATTCCTATCGGGTTTCCCTGTCCAACTCCCTGTCAGAAAGCCTGGGAGGGGATTCTTAGGCTTTATCCGAGGAACAATGCTCGATGTACGGGGAGGGGGAGGGTATGCGATAGGGGTATAAGGGGGGTGGATTGGCGGTCGGTGTCGTGCTCGCTACACGCACCGGCCGCGCTTCCTTGTTGTAGAATTGTTGTAGACCAAAAAATAACTGCTTGATTTTATATAAAAAATACAGGGTTAGCGAGTTCGAGTCTCGTCGCTCCCGCCACAATTAAATCAGGGACTGACAATCAATTGTGAGTCCCTGATTTTTTATTTGGAAAAGCCGTATTTGTGTCAAAATTTCACTAAAACGAATTTTTACGAATACATTAAAACGGCTATCCGATGGCACACAACGTGCGATAATGCTCGTCAATACGGCAGGTATTATAGCGTTCTTCACCTTCCCGGAAGCGTCGACGCTCCAGATCGCTGGATACAATCAAAGCGGGTATCTCCGTTGATGTGCCGTCTTCTTTAATGGCTGCGAAAATGAAATAAGCTGTCAGCGCTTCCCATTGCTTATCTCTTTTCACGTCTTCCGCAGTTACTTTAACCCGGATCTCCATGGTCGATCGGCTGGCGAAGGTGAGTTTGGCGTCCACTTTGACATAATTGCCCACTCGGATTGGATGCAGAAAGTTAATGCCTTCCACTCGGAGTGTTACCACGTCGGTATGGGCATGCTTGAGCGCTGCAAGGCCCGCAGCTGTATCCATTATTTTGATAATCTCGCCACCGTGGGCGTAAACGCCGCTGGGCCCGGCATTGAAAGGCATGATGACCTGGGCCAGGGAGACTGCCGAATACGCCACCGTAAACCCCTCCCGATCCGTTTCAATGCAATTGATCTGCGACGACATAATGAACCTCCTTTTTGCCTCGGTTATCTGATTTTCAACCCTTTTGTTTCAGCCATGCCTATGATAAATGACTATAATCATTTAAAATTGCAAAAACAATGTGAATATCTACTTGGCGCTGATCATACTATAACCTAACCTGAGCGCTTCAAAATAAAAAAAGTCCTTCACCTGGGATCAACTTGCGGGTATGATTATTAATCATCAAAAAACAATCTTACAGCAGGCTATACCCAAAAGGTGGCGGACTTCATAAACAAAATTAGCAAAAAGGAAACGAAAATTCGAAGGAAAAAATGATCCGGCATATCGTTTTCAGAATTCAGTCCAGGATAACTCAAGCACGGTAGTCACGGTTTAGCAAACACCGATAAGCATTTTACTGTCTGCAATAGGGTTGTGTTGTATTTTTTACCTGTGGAACAGTTCCAAACCTGATCAAATCGGCGCTATTTATTTATCTATGTATGTTCAATAGGTTAAACAAAGAAAGGGGCGTTTCATGGATCCCAGTAGCGTAAAAAAAGTTGGTGTTATCGGCCTCGGGAAAATGGGAGCGGATTGGGTTGCGAATTTTTTGGAGGCCGGTTTTGATGTTGTCGGTTTTGATGTCAGTGCCGAAATGTTCGAAAAATCCAAAAAACAGGTGGCCGACGACTTAAATTGGTTAAAAAAAAAGAAGCATGTCGACGATGCGGGTTTTGATGCAGAGGCTTGTTTGGCGAAATACAAAATCGTCGAAAGCGAAGACGCGTTTATTGCTGAACTACAATCGTGTCAGATTTTTCTCGAGGCAATTTTTGAAGACATCACACTCAAATGCGACATGCTTCAAAATCTTACCCCAAAAATGCCTGATGGGATCGTACTGTGGAGCAACACGAGTTCTCTGAGCGTGCTCACCATGGCCGAGGCCTGCGGCAAACCCGACATGTTTCTCGGAACCCACGGAATGAATCCAGTGCATCAGATGCCGGCGGTCGAAGTAATCAAACACAAAAAGGTGTCCGAAGAAGCCCTTCAATTTACCGTTGATGTTTTAAAATTTATGGGCAAAAAGCCTTTTGTAGCCACTGATGTGAGCGGTTTCTGGGTCAACAAGCACCTGATCCCCTTCATGTTTGAGGCCTACCGTGCCCTTGAACGCGGTGAAGTGACCGTCGCGGATGGAGATTGGGGGCTTAAAGGCAGCCTGGGCCATCCACAAGGGGTTTTCAAGCTTTCTGATTTTATTGGCATGGACACCATGTATCGGGTCGGCATGTCCATGTATCTGGCCACGCAGGATCCCCGCCTTTACCCACCGCTTATCGTTATGCGAATGATTGCCAGAAATGAACTGGGTGTAAAAACCGGAAAAGGGTTTTATGAATGGGACGGATTTAACATTGTCAAGGAAAGAGATTTTTCCGACCTCGTCATCAAAGATGCCAATAAGATCATCATGATTAAGGAATAATTGAAAAGTGCTTGAAAATTTTTATGTGACATCTGATAAAAAACGCAATTTCTGTCTTTTGAATCCTCAAAAATAGTGCCGTGCATCATCGGCCCGCCGCCGGATTGGCCGATGCACGGCATTTTCATCGGAACGGGCCTTTTTTGAGGGTATCGACATAGGTAAAGTTACCTATGTTAAAATAGGTGTGATGCCTATTTAATTTGATCCATAATACCTATTTTCAAAATAAAATTTTTATTTTATTAACATAAGGGGAAAAATGTGTAAATCACCTCGTCTTCACATGAAACCCGATTGATGCCACCTCTAGTCTTTCTCCGCCGAGGGTAATGGATGATAATAGATCTCCGCTTGCTGACAGATAGCACCGCTGTAAAGATAATCGCCATGTGTGTTGATGAAGAAATAGACTCGAAACCCTGTTTGAGCGTCGCACTTAACCCATAAAAAGATAAGGAGGAGATTCATGGAAAGTCGTATAAGAAATTATGTCATGTCTTGTGTGGTAGCCATTTTAACCTCGCTGCTAATTTTGGCGAATCCAGCGTTATCATTATCAGAGGATGAATCATGTATCCACTGCGGTATGAAGAAATCAATGTTTGGACATTCCTGGGTCATCATTGAACATGGTGATGGCACGGTGGAAGGCGTGTGCTCGATCCACTGTGCCGCCATAGATATGGCGTTGCATACAGATAAAACGGTCAAAAATATTACTGTGGGAGATTACAATACAAAAAAACAGATTGATGCGGAAACGGCTTATTGGGTAATCGGCGGAGACAAAATGGGTGTGATGACATCGAGGGCTAAGTGGGCCTTTGAAACCCAAGGGGCTGCCGACGAATTCATGAAGGCACATGGCGGAAAATCGGCGACCTATGATGAGGTAATGAAAGCGGCTTTTGAAGACATGTATCAAGACACGCTTATGATTCAGAAGAAAAGACAAATGAAAAAGATGAAAAATTAACGCATATTTTTAAGGACTTCCGCCCCAGATCCTGGTAAACATATCAATCGAAGTTCATGGATAGCATCCGCATCAACAGGCCAATGTCATTCATTCTCGAATTGACGGAAGAGAGCTTTGGAAACGACTGCCAATCACCACCGTAAAACCGTATTCGTTTCCATTCGGGGCATTTACCTGTTGGCCGCGGTAGTTATGGTCATCCTTTCGGGCTTGGTGATGTACGGCTTTCACATGGGGGGCCGGCTGCAGCGTGTCGATGCCCCCCTCATCATCGCGCTTCATGAAATCCAGCTCGAAGCGACCAACTCGAGGCTCTGGATTGAAAACATCCTGAACCGTCAAACCGAAAACCGTGTTGAAGGCATATGGAAATATCTGGATCAGACGGTATGGTATTTTGAGCGCTTGTGCGTCACGCGGGGAAAAAGCGGCGATCCGATCCTTACCCATCCGGCATCAGCGCTGGATGAACAGTTGGCGACGCTGAATATCAGGCTGACCCAGTACAAAACGTCCACCCGACAAATGATTTCGGCCCACCGTAACGGCTTGGACACCACCGTCTTGGCGCTCGAAAACCGGGAAAATTTCAACGCCTTGATGGCCTATCTCCATGATATGGAGAAATCCCTCAACACTATCGCCGGGCAAAACGAACACAAATATTCCATAGCCCATACCGGCGCTGTCGGCATCCTGGTCGTATTGATGTCCATCCTGGCAATGGTCATCAAAAGGATCGAACATCAACGGACGGAACATCTCCGGACCCTTGAAGAAAGTAACCAGCGGCTCAATATCGAAATAGGAGAGCGGGAAAAAGCCCAAAAAGCACTCAAGGCCAGCGAAGCCTTATTCCGTAACGTTTTTCGCACCAGCCCAGAGGCCATCGTCATCAGCCGCCTCTCGGACGGTCTCATCCTGGATGTCAACGAGGGGTTCAAGGTGCTCACCGGTCATTCAAAGTCGGCAGTCATTGGAAAAACCGCAGAAGAAATTAATTTATGGAAGGCGTCTCGGAATCGAAAAGCATTCGTCGAAAACCTCAACCGATACGGTTCAGTCCGCAATCTGGCGACTCAATTCATCACCCGAGACGGCAGCGTCAAATCGGTTCTGCTCTCCTCGAAAATCGTGCCCCTACAAAACGAACCTAATATTCTGACGGTAGCGCGGGATATTACGGAAATCAAGGCGGCCGAAGCCCGCCTCAAAAAAAGCGAGGAAAAATTCAGATCCTTTTTTGAGGCGGCCGCTGATTTGATACATTTGTTCGATGGACAAGGCCGCATTCTCATGACCAATCCGGCGGCCCTCGAACGGTTACAGTACAATGCGGATCAAATGATCGGCAGAATGCTTTCGGATTTCATGACGGTTCGCTCCGCCGAAGACTTCCGACGCCATTTCCATTCTCTTCTGAGCCATGGATTTCATCGCGGAGAGTATGAGCTGATGACCAGCAGCGGGGCCGTTGTCAATGTTGACACCTCGGCATCCGTGATTCGCGGCGATAACGGGGAGCCTCTGCATATCATCAGCTTCCAGAAGGATATTACTGAACGCAAACTCGCTGAACGCAAATTGGAAGCCTCCCACAGGTTTTTGCTTATCGCCAATCGCCATTCGAAGATGACGCCGGTACTGGACGCGTTCATGAAGGAGATTAAAAACCTTACCCGTTGTCAGGCGGTAGCCGTGCGGATTCTGAATGACAATGGCAGCGCTCCCTATGCCGCCTCGTTCGGTTTTGAACCTGAAGTCTGCGTTCTGGAAAAAGCCGACTCCGAGGGTCCATTCGGCGCTTCAGGGAATCTCGGCATATGCCGGCATATGCTTAACGGCAAGCTGTTTTCGGCGTTACCCTGCTTCACAGAACACGGCTCCTTCCACAGCAACCATACCAGCCAATTCTGGGGCTCGATCGCCAATTATGAAAAAGATATAACAAAAAATGTCTGCAGTCAGGTCGGTTTTGAATCCCTGGCCCTCATCCCCATTCGATTGGGAGAGGCAACCATCGGCCTGATCCATGTGGCGGACCGACAAAAAAACAAAATTTTCCCATCCATCGTTGAAATTCTCGAAAGCGCGGCCATGCAACTGGGATCCGCCATCCAGCGGATCCGCGCAGAAGAGGCCCTGGAAGCCGCCTATGACGAACTGGAAAGAACCGTCCAGGCGCGGACAGAGGAGCTCCGGAAAACCAATTTACACCTCCAGGAGGAGATCGAGGAACACCGAAAAACCGAACAGTCTCTGCTCCAATATCAGACCCAGCTGAGAACCCTGTCGGCCGAACTGTTAAAGGCCGGAGAGCGAGAGCGCCGAAGAATTGCCGCTGAAATCCACGACCGTATCGGCCAGACTCTGGCCATCACCAAGATTCAGCTGGGTGCGCTCAGGGCCTGCCTCTCCGACAAGAAGATCCTGATGAGCGTTGACGCCGTAAGAGACCTTGTCTCCCAGACGATCAAGGATACCCGTTCCCTGACCTTCGAACTGAGTCCCCCGGTGCTCTACGAGCTGGGGTTGATGGCCGCATTGCAGTGGCTGGCGGAGACGCTCCAAAAACAGAGCGGTCTCATAGTTCAATTGAAGCACAACAACGGTGATGAAACACGGATCAACAACACTATTCGGGAATTGCTGTTCAGGACGATCAGGGAACTTCTTCTCAACGTGGTCAAACATGCCCAGGCCCGCCAGGCGATTGTTTCCATATACATTTTGCCAAATCATGTGACGGTCGTCGTCCGAGACGACGGGGTGGGGTTCTCGCCGGACACCCTTAACGCCGAAGACACGACATCACGGGGCTTCGGACTTTTCAGCATCCAGGAGCAACTCAATCACCACGGCGGTCGGTCGACCATTGACACCTTGCAGGGAGCGGGAACGCAAATCACCATCGAATTGCCGTTGACCGGAAACGGTGTGTCCCGGAGTGCAAAGGATTAGATCATGCCCCTGAAAATTCTGATTGTCGACGATCATAAGATCGTCCGCGATGGTCTGAGACATCTTCTCGAAGATCAGGCGGCGTACGAGGTGGTCGGTGAAGCGGAAAACGGACGCAAAGCCCTTCAGTTGGCCAGAAAACACCACCCTGACCTGGTGATCATGGATATCAGCATGCCCGACCTGAACGGTATCGACGCCACCCACCAGATGATCGCTGAAAATAGCGGCGTCAAGGTCATCGCCCTCTCCATGCATTCCGACAAGCAGTACGTGGACCAGATGCTGAAAGCCGGTGTCAGCGGTTATCTGCTCAAGGACTGCGCCTTCGAGGAGCTCGAGAGGGCGCTCAGGGTCATCGCCGGGGGCGGCGTCTACCTGAGTCCGGATATCGCCGGCCTTGTGGTTCAGGATTATGTGGGCCAGCTTCACGAAAAAGCTCCCGAGCCTTCGGTTACCATGACCATCCGGGAACGGGAGGTGCTGCAGTTGATTGCCGAGGGGCATTCCACCAAGGCCGTCGCCGATGCGTTAAGCATCAGCGTCAAGACCGTTGAAACCCACCGCAAGAACATCATGGAGAAGATGAACGCCCGGAGTATTGCGGAACTCACCAAAATCGCGCTCCGGGAGGGTCTCACGACCCTGTAAAGTCCAAGAATATTTTTTGACCCAAAGGCATCCATTTCCCGATCCGTCAATCGGCGAGCATTTATGGATCATCAAAACCAGGATTTTCATAGACCAAAATCAGGCGCCACCCGATTGTAATACACAAAAACCCCCACTAGATTATAATCATGTTAATCTCGGTTTATGATTCAATCGGCTGACGGCGATGTTCCGGGCGGTAGGCCGCAAAACACAACTGGAAGATGGCATGACAATTCGGATTCTTCTGACCATTGACGACCACATTGCATGGGAAAACCTGCGCCAACTCATTCAACAGCATCCTGGTCTGGCGCTTGTTGCCGAAGCCGCCGACATCCCTTCGGCTCAGGAATTGACCCGAAGACTTCGGCCCGATGTCGTCGTCATGGATATTCACAGGCCGCTGCCGGAAATTATTCGCACCGCAAAGGAGATGATTCGCCAAGTCCCCGGCGTCAAGGTCATCACCATATCCATGCAAAGCGATCGGCTCTATGTGGAAAGGAGCTTCATTTCGGGCATCTCCGGCTATCTCATGAAAGAGAGTTCCTACGAGGAGCTGATTCCGGCCATTCGCCAGGTCGTGGCCGGAAAAACCTACCTGAGCCCCGAAATTCAAATGCACGGCCTGTGATATGCATGACGGTTTGGAAGATATGGGAACCTATCGGCCGCCATGCTGATCCTATCAGCCGAAGTCGCCAAATTCAGGGGGCCGACCCTGGCCCCCTGAACATTGAGCTCTTTTGAAAGGTCAAATGTCCATTATGAAACCCCAGAATCCCATCCCAAAAAAGATATGGATACCGCTGGTGGCCACGATCGTACTGGCGATAAGTCTGACAATCGGATATGAGCCGAAGCCGCAGGGAACCACCGGGCCGAACATCCGCGACGATGCCCTCGGTGCATCCGAGAACTGGTTCTCGGATTTTGTCCAGCCGCCTCCCACCGGACATGATCATGATGACGTGATCGGTATTGCTACTGCGGATGTGCCAAAAACGATTTTCATCTGTCCCATGAACTGCGTGCAGCCCATGACGAAACCAGGACAATGTCCCGTCTGCGGTATGGATCTGGTGGAGATTCCCGCACCAGATGAAACAGATGACGACCAGAAGCCTGGGATAAGCCTCTCCGATAAGGCTCTGAGCGCCGCCGAACCCCGAACGGCAAAGGTGACCCGCCAGGCCGTTTCCGCCGAAATCCGCCTCTTTGGAAAGATCGAATACGATCCCGTCGAACAATACAGGGTCACGGCCTTTGCACCGGGCATCATCGACCGCATCTATGTCAAGCGCGCAGGCCAGACCGTCAGGAGAGGAGATCCCTTGTTCGACATGCACTCATCAGAGCTTTATTTCCTGGAGGAGGAGTTGGCGGAGGTGCTGAAACTTTTTCCAGACGATGTCGACTACCGCCCGGCCCGGGGTCAGATCTACAAACGGCAGATGCGCCCCCCGCGCCGCCAGTTCCACCTGCCCAAGCCCGGTGAGGTTACACCCGAGGAAATGGCGGCCAAGAAAGCCGCTCTGCAGGAGCTGGAGCAGATCCGGCGAAAAATGATGCTCCTGGGGCTGTCCAACGCGGACGTCGACCGGGTCATCGCTCGGGGCATGCCGACGGGAATTTCGACGGTGACCACCCCGACCACCGGGGTTGTGCTCAATCAGTACGCTTTCAAAGGGTCATACGTGAACACGGGAGAAACCATATTCACCATCGCCAATCCCGAATACATTTGGGCTCGATTGGACGGGTATGCGTCGGATTTTCCCTGGATTCGAATGCGCCAGCACGCCGAAATCGAGGTGGATGCCTATCCTGGGGAGGTTTTCGAGGGAAAGGTCGTCTATATCGATCCCGAATTTGATTCGGTGACCCGCACCTTTAAAATCGGCGTTCTGTTTTCGGATCCCGAAAAGAAGTTTAGGCCCAACATGTTGGCCCGCGGCGTCATCCAATCCCAAATAGCTTCGGAAGGTACCGGCATCACTGCACGGGGACGCGACGGTCATCTCCCGCTGGTCATCCCTGAAACCGCCCCTCTCATTACCGGGAGTCGGGCCGTGGTTTACGTGGCGGATCCCCGCACCCCCGGCAAGTTCGAGGGGCGTGAAGTGGTGCTGGGTCCCCGTGCAGGCGACTTTTACATCGTCAAATCCGGACTTGCGGAGGGCGAGACCGTGGTCGTCAACGGCGCCTTCAAGATCGACAGCGCTGTTCAGATTCTGGCCCAGCGCAGCATGATGGACCACGGCGGAAGCAGCCTCGATACCGCGTCCCCTTCGGTGCTGATCGAGGCGCCCTCCCCTGCCAGCCACGCCGAAGATGACGCCTCACGACACAGCCAAGGCTTCCGGCATCAATTGTATCGCGGCTTGAAAAAACACGATCCGGCCGACAGATAACGCATTGAATTGAAGATTCCTCTCCCGGTTAGGATACAACGATGAGGCGATGGTGATGATAACATGAGCAGCGACGATCCCATTTCGGCCAATGACACCGCCTCCCCGGTGGAACGCATCATCGGATTTTGCTTACGGAACCGGTTGATCGTATTCCTGACCGCCGTCGTCTTCATCGGATGGGGACTGGTGGTGGCGCCTTTTGACTGGCGTCTGGGCGGCATTCACCGCGATCCCGTTCCGGTGGATGCCATACCGGACATCGGTGAGAACCAGCAGATCGTATTCACCGAGTGGTCGGGTCGCTCGCCGCAGGATGTGGAAGACCAGATCACCTACCCGCTTTCCACATCCCTTCTGGGTGTTCCCGGCGTCAAAACCATCCGGGGATATTCCATGTTCGGTTTTTCACTGGTCTACATGATCTTTGAGGACGACATCGATTTCTACTGGTCGCGTTCACGGGTTTTGGAACGCCTCAGCAGCCTTTCGGCACGTGAACTTCCCGAAGGTGTCAAGCCGACGCTGGGACCGGACGCAACAGCGTTGGGCCAGGTCTTCTGGTATACCCTGGAGGGACGCGACACCGACGGAAAACCGGCCGGCGGCTGGGACCTTCATGAGTTGCGCTCTATCCAGGATTGGTATGTGCGCTATGCCCTCATGTCGGTGCCGGGCGTGAGCGAGGTGGCTTCCATCGGAGGCTTCGTACAGGAATATCAGGTCGATGTGGATCCCGATCGGATGCGCTACCGAGACGTCACTCTGGAAGAAATCGTCAATGCGGTGCGCCGGGCCAACGTGGACGTCGGCGCCCGCACCATTGAGGTCAACAGGGTCGAATACGTCATCCGGGGCCTGGGTTTTGTCAAATCCCTCGAGGACATTGAAAACGCCTTCATCAAACGCATGGGAGACACGCCCATCCTGGTCAGCCACGTCGCCAATGTGACGCTGGGACCGGCGTCCCGGCGCGGCGCGCTGGACAAGGGCGGATCAGAGGCCGTCGGCGGTGTCGTGGTTGTCCGATACGGTGAAAACCCCCTTGCCGCCATCCAACGGGTCAAGCAGAAGATTTCTGAAATATCCCTGGGGATGCCCAGTCGAACACTTCCCGACGGGACGGTCAGCCGGCTTGCCATAGTCCCCTTTTACGACCGAACCGGGTTGATTACAGAGACCCTTGGAACACTGACGTCGACCCTCTCTCAGGAGATGCTGATCACTATCATCGTGGTCCTCGTCATGATGCGGCATTTGAGCGCCGCGTTGATCATATCGGGGATGCTCCCCATCGTTGTCCTTCTCTGCTTTATCCCCATGAAGGTCCTCGGCGTGGACGCCAACATCGTCGCGCTTTCGGGGATCGCCATCGCCGTCGGCACCATTGTGGACATGGGGATCATCATTACCGAGAACACCCTGAGACACCTTGAAGCCGCAGATCCCGGGGAAGATCGGATGGCCGTGGTGCTGCGAGCCACCCGGGACGTGGGAGGAGCGGTCGTCACGGCGGTCTCCACCACCATCGTCAGCTTTCTCCCGGTGTTCGCCATGGCGGGCGCCGAGGGAAAACTGTTCCGGCCCCTGGCCTTCACCAAGACCTTCGCCCTGGCAGCATCCGTGGGAATCGCCATTTGCCTTATCCCGCCCTTGGCCTATGCCGTCTTTATCCGTGCAAAGCACCACAGGATCCCGAAATGGATATTCCGCGAGGGCGTCATTTACATCGGGGCTGCGACGGCCATGTTTCTCAGCTGGAAAATGGGTGTTTTTATCGCTCTCGTCGGAACGCTCGATCTCATGACGCTGCGACTTCGACCCGCAGCCGCGGAATGGGTTCGTCGAGGCAATACTGCGGTCATCACCGTGGGGGCGGCCTTGCTGCTGGCGAACATCTGGCAGCCGTTAGGCATGGCTCAGGGTCTCGCAAGAAACCTCGTTTTCATCGGCACGGTCATTGGCGCGATCCTAATAACGTTTTACGCGTTCAAATGCTTCTACGATCGTATTTTGGGTTGGTGCCTTGGCCACAAAACGATCTTCCTCACCTTGCCGGCGGCATGCCTGGTGTTGGGGGGGATGGTCTGGCTGGGCTATGGGACCGTCTTTGGTTGGCTGCCCCGACTGGTGACCGAAACACCGGCATCCGAATACCTGACACGAAAATTCCCCGGTCTCGGCAAGGAGTTCATGCCGCCACTGGACGAGGGAGCCTTTCTTTACATGCCCGTTACCATGCCCCATGCCGCCATTGGAGAGGTGCTGGACATTCTTCAGCGGCAGGACCGGGCCGTCGAGGCCATCCCAGAGGTCAAAACCGCGGTGGGCAAGCTGGGACGGGTCGAGAGCCCCTTGGATCCGGCACCCGTCTCCATGATCGAGACGCTGATCGAATATCATTCGGAATTTTTAGTCGACGACAGGGGCATTCCCAGCCGGTTCAAGTTTTTCGCCGAGGACAGGGACCGCTTTCGGAGTCCCGACGGCCAACCCCTTCCGGCCGGTGACGGCGCGCCATATACTGTGCAGGGACGCTTTCTTCGGGACGCGCAACACCGGCTGATACCCGATCCAGACGGCAAGCCTTTCCGGCTCTGGCGGCCCCCCCTCGATCCAGCCATCAACCCCGACCGGGAGGCCTGGCCGGGAATTCGCCATCCGGATGACATCTGGAACGAGGTTCTCGATGCAGCGACACTGCCAGGAACAACGGTGGCACCCAGGCTTCAGCCGATCTCCGCACGCATCGTCATGCTCCAGAGCGGCATCCGAGCCGCCATGGGGGTCAAGATTTACGGCGCGGATCTCGCTACCCTCGAGGGGGTCGGCCGCCGGATCGAAAAATTTCTTCGGGAGGTGCCCACCATCGACCCCTTGTCGGTCATTGCCGACCGTATCGTCGGAAAGCCCTACCTCGAGATCGTCATAGACCGTCGCGCCGTGGCCCAATACGGCATCGACCTCCAGCGGGTTCAGGACGTCATCGAAACCGCCATCGGCGGCAAACAGATCACTACCACCGTCGAGGGTCGGGAGCGTTACCCGGTTCGCGTCCGATACATGCGGGAGCTTCGGGACCATATCGATACCATCGGGAAGGTGTTGGTTCCAGGGCCTGAAGGCGCGTGGATCCCCCTCATGGAACTCGCCGATATCCGATATGCCCCCGGCCCCCAGGTCATCAAAAGCGAGAACACGTTTGTCGTCGGGTATGTTCTGTTCGACAAAAGGCCTGGTTTCGCGGAAACCGATGTGGTGGAAGACGCCCGGGCCCACCTTCTCGACAAAATCGCGCGGGGCGAGCTTTTGCTACCCAAAGGCGTCAGCTTCAGTTTCACCGGCAATTATGAAAACCAGGTTCGGGCAGACCGCAAGCTCCGGATGGTCCTGCCGCTATCCCTTCTCATCATCTTTCTCATCCTCTATTTCCAGTTCAAGTCGGTGACCACCAGCGCCCTGGTTTTTTCGGGCGTGGCCGTCGCGTGGTCCGGTGGTTTTATCATGATATGGTTTTACGCCCAGCCCTGGTTTCTGGACGTCTCGGTCTTTGGAACCTCCTTCAGGGATATCTTTCAGATCCATCCGGTCAATCTGTCCGTGGCTATATGGGTCGGATTCCTGGCGCTCTTCGGTATCGCATCGGACGACGGCGTGGTCATGGCCACATATCTGGACCAGGCCTTTGCAAGGGCGCCGCTTAACACCGTTGAAAACATCCGAAAAGCCACCATCGACGCCAGTCTCAGACGGGTACGGCCCTGCCTGATCACGACAGCCACCACGATCATGGCCCTCATCCCGGTGCTAACGTCTACCGGACGCGGCTCGGACATCATGATACCCATGGCGATCCCCACCTTTGGCGGCATGAGCCTGGAGATCGTCACCATGCTGGTGGTGCCGGTGATCTATTGCGCCATTGAGGAACTGCGGCTCAAGCGAAACATTAAGGTTTCCGGGGTATCGGACACCATCAAAACCCCTTGACCTTTAAGTACAGCCCCTGGTAGAAAATCGAGATCCATCTTTATAGAAACCGGGGAGGACAACCACCATCCATCACCATCAAAAAGAGATCCTCATGAAAAGAACGACGCGGTTGTCATGATGATGCTGCAGTGAAATAGGAAATATCCATGAGAAAATCGACACTGTTCCTGATTTCCATCACTGTTTTAGCGGCGGGGCTCGTCCTGACGGTCGTGATCCATCCCAGGCTCGACGCAGCCTTCCACCAAAACGCGATGGAAAACAACGGGATGTTGGTCAGGCAGCTCGACATCACGGATCTTTGCCTCTTCACCGAGGTTCGGTACACGCGGCACCTGTCCCAGGCAGATCTCTTTTCGGCGTTTCAGGAAACGCCCCTGGCCTTCGAACATTACCCTTCGGGATCCATGACACGGCCGCCGGCATGGCATAACCCCATTGCAGCGGCAAAGGAGGAGCGGTGATCGAACGGCAGCGATATCTCCTGGATTTTGCCATCTCTTCCCTCACCCGAAGAAGATGGAAGAACCTCGCCCTCGCCGTAATCTACGCCGGGATGGTGTTTCTGTTCACTTCCGTAGTCCTCTTCGCCGACGCCGTTCGCAAGGAGGCCGCGGCGGTGTTGAAAGATACCCCGGACATGGTGATTCAGCGGAACATGGCCGGTCGACACGACCTGATGCCCCTGGCCTACCAAGGCCTCATAGCAGAGGTCCGGGGCGTAAGCGACGTCAAACCCCGACTGTGGGGATATTATTACCATCAGGCCGCCGCGGCGAACTATACGGTGACGGCGACACCGGAATTCGGACTCGCTGAAAACGAGGCCGCCGTCGGCAGCGGCGTGATGCGGACCTGGGGAACCCTCGGTGACAACGAGCTCTACATGCGCGCATATGACGGCACACCCGTCGTTCTCAAGATCAAGGCCGTGCTCAACGCGGAAACGGACTTGGTAGCGGCTGACCTCATTCTCATCACCGAGGCCGCCTTTCGGCGCATTTTCGGTATCCCGGCGGGGTTTGCCACGGATATGGTCGCCCGGATCCGGAACGCGAAGGAAGCCCTGACCATTGCCGAGAAGGTCTTCGTTCGCCTTCCGGACACCCGACCGGTACTCAAAACGGATATTCTGAAGACCTATGCCGCCATCTTCGACTGGCGAAGCGGCTATATCATCGTGCAGCTGTTCGGGGCCATGCTCGCCTTTTTCATTTTCGCCTGGGACAAGGCCACCGGCCTCACTGGAGAGGAGCGGGCAGAGATCGGCATCCTCAAAGCCCTGGGGTGGGACACGTCGGACATCCTGATGCTGAAATTCTGGGAGGGCATTTTCATCTCCCTGAACGCCTTTCTCGTCGGGACGGCCGCCGCGTATGTCCATGTTTTTTTTTCCCGGGCACCCCTCTTCGAACATGCGCTGAAGGGATGGTCCGTCCTCTACCCGGCGTTCAGGCTCCAACCGGAGATCGACCCGTTTCGGGCGGCGGCCGTCTTTGCGCTGACGGTGGTTCCCTATTCCATCATGACGATCATCCCCGCCTGGAAGGTCGCCGTCACGGAGCCCGATGCGGCCATGCGCAATATATGATCATCAGCGGGAGCAAAGATCCAACGCCATGATAACCTTGAAAAACGTCTCCAAAATCTTCAACGCCGGCAGGCCCAATGAATTTCACGCCCTCAAAAACGTGACTCTCACCGTCGCCCGCGAAAAAATTACCGTATTCAAAGGTCCCAGCGGATCAGGCAAGACCACCCTGCTCTCCCTCATCGGTTGCATGAGCCGCCCCTCATCGGGGCGGATCTTCGTTGACGGACGGGAAACCACCAGCCTTCCCGAAAGGTTCCTCTCCGATATCCGCCGGTCCGCTTTCGGATTCATTTTTCAGAATTACAACCTCATCAAGGGGATCACCGTCCTCGAAAACACCATGCTGCCGGCGTATCCCACGGGACGGCGGCACGCAGAGGTAAAAGCCGATGCCATGAAACTCCTCGCTCGCTTGAACATTGACGCCAAGGCCGGCCAAAAAGTGGAGCAACTCTCCGGCGGTGAACAGCAACGGACCGCCATCGCGCGGGCCCTCATCAACAACCCGGCCGTTATCATCGCCGACGAACCCACGGCCCATCTCGACATGGCCCTCTCCATGGAATTCCTGGACATCGTCTCCGGGTTGTTTCGCCAACGAAAGACCATCCTGATGGCAAGCCACGATCCCCTGGTTTTTGAAGCCGGGATCGTCGATGCGGTCGTCGAGATGCGGGATGGCAGTATTTTGGAGGAGAAACAGATCCCTTGATCCTGAACCCGGCCATCATCACGCTCATCCTGGTATCCCTACTCACCGCCCTTTTCGCGGTCTATGCATCGGCCATTGGGTATCGCATCATCCGGGCCTGGAACATCGAAAGCGGGAGCGAGAGCCAGCTGGCTCTCGAGAGGCAAACCTATCTCATCTCTTCGGTCTTGACCCACCTTTTCGCCATCGGGCTTTTTGCCATGTTTTTCTTCATCTACACCGTGGACCGGATTCACCCGCTCTTTACAGGGGCCATGTGTGCCGCCGGATCCCTCAACGTCAACCGGTACGGATATCCGGCCCTTGTCGTGAAACTCGCGGCGGCCGTGCTCTCGGGATTGTGGTTGATTCTGAACCACGCGGACAACCAATGCCCCGACTATCCGCTGATCAAGACCAAATACCGGTTCCTTTTCGCCGTGGCCGCCTTCTGTGTTTTCGACGCCTACCTCGTCACGCAATATTTTCTGAACCTGAAGGCCGACATCATCACCTCGTGCTGCGGCATCCTTTTCAACGCCGAGGCCGCCGGCATCTCCGGAAGGATGGCCGCACTCCCATCCATTCCCGCCAAAATACTCTTCTATCTGAGCGCGGCACTGACCCTCCGCTCCGGCATTCATTTCCGTATCACCGGAAGATCGGCGGGGCTCTTCTCCTGCTTCAGCGGCCTCTTCTTTTTCGTTTCCCTGGTCTCGATTATCTCCTTCATCTCCCTATACTTCTACGAGCTGCCCACCCATCACTGCCCCTTCTGTCTGCTCCAGAAGGAATACCGCTACATCGGCTATCCCCTCTACGCCGCCCTCCTCACGGCGGGCATCGCGGGCATGGGGGTGGGACTCCTCGAACGGGTGAGAGGCCCGGAATCATTGGAAACGCGGCTGCCGTCGCTTCAGCGAAGACTCTCCCTCATCGCCATGATCGCGTGCCTCATCTTCGTGATGATATCCACCTGGCCCATGCTCTTCTCCGATTTCACCCTCGAGGGATACTGAAAAATAAATATCATACCATTTTCACCCTGATGATCGAAAGGTTTTCGACATGCGAAAAACAATCCTGATACTGTTGGCAATGCTCATGCCAAACCCCGTGCTCTGTGAGAACACCACCGAGATCAAATTGAATGTTGTTCAGACCCTCCAGATGGCGCTCCGACCGATGGATATCGCCGTCGCTCTTAACGGCCGGCGGGTATTCGCGCTCACCGAGGCCGGGAGCCTGTTGATCTATTCCCCGGACGGTCGTCTCGAGGGCAGCGTCCAGCTGGGGGAAGGCACCGACCTCATCAAGGCCACGCCCCGGGACGATGTGCTGCTGGTGGGCAATTCACGAGAAAAGACCCTCAGGATTATCACCCTCGACATGATCCAGGAGATCGACACCAGCGGCCTGCCGGTAAAAGGCCCGATGGACGCCCCCTTTGAAATCGTCGTCTTCAGCGACTTCGAGTGCCCCTCCTGCGCGGAGTTGGCGACGGTCCTCGATCAATTGACCGTCGAGTATCCTGAACAGGTCAAGATTGTCTTCATGAACTATCCCCTCCGCAGCCATCGCCATTCCAGGGCGGCGGCGGCCGCCGCATTGGCCGCCGGCAGGCAAGGCCGCTTCTGGGAGTTCCACGACGCACTTTTCGACAATCACGACCAACTCAGCCCCCAGAAAATCGACGACATCGCGCAAGATCTGAAGCTGGATACGGCCCGCCTAAAGCGGGAGATGAGCCATCCCGAGGTGACGGCCGCCTTGAAACGGGACGCCTCGGAGGTTGCCCGTCTGGGCATCAGCGGAACGCCTACGGTGTTCGTCAACGGTAAAATCCTATGGGACCACTCCATGAAAAGCTTTCAGGCCCTCATCGGAAGACAGACGGCCGGACCAGAGAAGAAATAACCTATCGATATAAAACTTCACCTTTTGACGTTCATTATGGTGATTGGATAGCGGTGCCGGGAGGATACAGCCGAGCCCATTCAGCGATGAGTTTTAGTGCCGCTTAAGCGCTGCGGAGGATCAGCGGCCCGGACTGTTTGAGCGTAAGCGAGTTTCCGGTCCGCCCGCAGCAAGCTTTAGCGGCACTTGAACGAAACCGCGTGGAACAAGGGCCGTATCCTCCCGGCACCGGCCTATGAAAGCCGAAAGTTGCGTATAAAAGAGTTCAACCGCGGCGCCGGCGTTTGATCGCCGCCAGTCGAATTTGTGACCCCCTTCACCAAAAATCAGGGTAATTCACCCCAAAGCTCAGGGGATCCCTGATTTACATTTCAAAGCCGTCTCCCTATCCTCTAAGCTGTAAAACTACTCTTTGAACCCCATTCACAGACCGTCAAACCAGACGGATACGCTGGAGAGGCCGGCCACCGAAGCGCCATCGCGGGATTCTCACCGGATTTTCCATCGTGATCCAACAACAGACGGTCGCTATCAGCAAAGGAGGGAGCATGGTGAAAATGACACTATCCAGATTCATAAACCAATGGATCGTCCTTGTCCTCGCGGTGTTTGCAGGGACGATGACGGCCCTGGAAGCCAGGGCATTCACGCTGAGCGTGGTGGACGGAAAGACCGGTGACCCTATCGGTGTCGGCTACCGCTGGCTGGTGGAGGAAGACGTCACCCACCCTGTGATCCCCGGCGATCGAACAACCAACTGGGGAACAAAGTTCCACAAGAGCTACATGCCGGTGGTCGCCAAGGGAAGTTCATCGGATTCATTGCCCGGCCTTGACGCTTCCAAGCGTTACTATGTATCGGTGCTGCCGGATTCCGGCTACAGCATGGGCGGCGGACAGCTCACAGGCGATGGGAGCGTGACGGTCCATGTTCAGCCCAACCCCATCCCCACGGCCCAGATCTCGGTCTTTATCTTTCACGACAACAACCCCATCAACAACGCGCCCGACTTGCCGGAGGAAACCCCGGGAACGGGTCCCGGCCAGACCGACATGAGCGGCTTCACGGTCAAGTTGGAGGACGCGGGCGGCCGCTACGGGATTTCAGCGGGCGAGGCACTGCAGGACGCCTTCGGGAACCCGATCGGAACCACTTACAATCCAGACGGTTCGGTACTCAATATGGGCGAGGGGTTTCTGACCACCGGCCCCGACGGCGAGGTCGTTTTCCAGAACATGGCCCCCGGCAAGTATGGGGTTATTGCCATACCGCCCGCGGGCCAGGGCTGGCAGCAGACCTCCACCATCGAGGGCAAGAAGGTGATCGACGCCTGGGTCAAGGCCAACGAACCGATCTTCTTCGCCGAGTTCGGCCCGCCGGGCTGGCATGCCTTCATTGGTTTCACCAAGGAGTTCAACAGCATTCCACCGCCCACCGGCGGCACGGCAGCCACCATTGAAGGTACGGTGGTCAACAACCACCTGTCGCGACCCCCGGATACGGCTTTCTACGACGGCGCCATACCCCCGCACACCACGCCCTGGGTGGGCCTCAACGCCAATGGGGGTCTCGGACCGGCCATCTACGTGAAACGGACCAGCGACGGCGCCTTTTCCATCCCCAACGTGCCGCCGGGCGACTACCAACTGGCGGTCTTCGACGACAATATGGACCTGATCTTCAACTTTCTCGGCGTGACGGTCAATCCCAGCGGTTCGTGCGATACACCCAGCGGCTCATGCAACCTGGGCCACGTGCCGACCTTCGACTGGTTCGCCAAGCTCTGGACCGGCGTGTTCGACGATGCCGACCAGGACGGTATGTGGGACCCCGGTGAAAAAGGCATCCCCGAGATCCCGGTCAACATCCGCTGGCGCGACGGCACCCTCTACCAGTCGTTTCCGACGGACAGCGAGGGATTGGCCCCCTTTGACGAGGTCTTCCCCTTCTTCAGCTGGCTCACGGCCGAAGTGGATTTCGCCCGTCTCAAGGCCACCGGCGCCACCATCGTTCCGGATGCCGGCGGAGACATCATTCCGACCGATCCATGGTCCTTTGACGGGCAGCTCAATCCCCAGCCGCAACCGGAAAACGGCGGCCTCCCTTACCGCGTGGAGACCGGCCCGGTCCTGACCCAGGCCTTCCAGGCCTTTCTGGGACAGACCAACGTCATCCAGTTCGGCAAGACCACCTATGAATCGGGTGAAAACGGCGGCATCTCCGGTATCGTGTACTACGCCGTCACCCGCGCCGAGGACGACCCCTGGCTTGGCGCTGCCGAGGTCTGGGAGCCGGGCATCCCGGACGTGACCGTCAATCTGTATGCGGTGACGGGATTGGATCCCGACGGCACCCCCATCACAGGGGCGCTGCTCGATTCCACCACGACCGACAACTGGGACGCCAGCCAGCCCACCAACTGCCCGGGCGACAACGCCCTGCCGGGCGTGGTGGGCTCCAATGACTGCTTCGACGGCATGCGCAACTGGAACCAGGTGCGCCCCGGCATCTTCGACGGCGGCTATGCTTTTGGACCAACCTATGACCTCGCGGATTTTCCCGACGGTTTCCCGGCGTGGATCGTTCCCGATCCGGCCGATCCGGCCATCGGCTACATCGCCCCCGGCCGGTACGTTGTGGAGGTGATTCCGCCGTCAGGCTACGAAATAGTCAAGTCCCAGGACCGCAACGTCGACTTCGGTGATGAGTTCGTTCCACAGCCGGAGCTCCTGCCGCCGGAATGCGTCAACTGGGCCGACGTGGACGAGGATTTGGAGCCGGGCTATACGGTTCCGCCGCAGCTGTCGCTCTTCCCCGGCGTGGATGCACCGCTGGCCGGGCAACAACTGCCGTTGTGCGACCGCAAGCTGGTGGCTCTGGGCGGCAATGACAATGCCGCGGCCGACTTCTTCCTGTTCACCGAGGTCCCCATCGCGGCCCACATCGTCGGTTTTATCCTGGACGACACGGGCAACGAGTTCGACCCCAACTCACCCCAGTTCGGCGAGAAATACGCACCGCCCTGGATCCCGGTGGGCATCTACGACTGGACCGGCCGCCTGATCGGCGAGACCGTCTCCGACGAGTACGGCCGTTACAACGCGCTGGTGCCCTCCACCTATACGATGAACCTGCCCATGCCGAGCGGCGCCTCACCCAACATGCTGACCACCTGCATGAACGATCCCAACGGCCCGCGATACGGCAGCGAGCACAACCCGCTGTACAGCACCTTCTGTTACACCTTCCAGTACATGCCGGGAACGACGACTTACCTCGACACCCCAGTGGTGCCCGTGGCGGCCTTTGCCGGGCCGGACCAGTTCCCGGTGGACTGCGAGCTGCCCGATGGGACGCCCAAGATCTTTTCGGTGACCGATTCGACGGTCAGGGACTCAGGCAGCGGGCCTTATCTGGCGTCACCTGGAACCCTGTACATCCATTCCATGGGGGCCCAGTTGGTGCCCAACCCGGAATATGATGGGACCAACGCTAAAATGGTCAACCGCGATTTCGGTTTCGGAACCGGTGGCAGCGTGACCATCGACGGCATTGAACAAACCGTGACCGATTGGGCGGATGATGTCATCGCAGTGGCGGTTGCCAACAGCGGCCAACTGGTTGTCCATCGGAACAACGGTCTGTCCACGGTCAACGGGGTCACCGTTACCCTGGCCCAGGATCTGCGCAATGGATCCAAAAGGATTGCAGTCACTTCAGGCAGCACCATCCAGGCGGCCATCGACACGGCCGGCACCAACGACCTGATCCTGGTGCCGCCGGGAACCTATGATGAGTTCGTAATCATGTACAAGCCGGTCCAGCTCCAGGGCTGGGGTGCCGGGTCGACCATCATCAACGCGGTGAAGGGGACTGCGGCCGACCGGCTTCAAACCTGGCGTAACCGGGTGGAGCAGCTGGTCACCAGCAACACCATCAGCCTGCTGCCGGGACAGGAAGCGCTCTTCGGCGGCATCGAGCCGGTGACGTTCTTCACGGAGGAGGGCGCCGGGGTGCTGGTTGCGGCTAGAAGCGGCGGCAACACCCGCTTCGATCTCAACCGCAATCAGAATGCCCGCATCGATGGGTTCACCATCCGGGGCGCCGACCAGGGCGGAGGCATCGTGGCCAGCGGTTACGTTGACTACCTCAACGTCAGCAACAACGTGATCCGAAACAACAGCGGCCTTTTCAGCGGCGGCTTCAGAAGCGGCCACCCGACGCTGGACAACGCCCTGGTCGATTCGGACAACGACAACATCCGCGTTCACCATAACATGATCACCCAGAACGGCGGCATGAACGGCGCCGGCGGCGGTGTCTCGCTCTGCACCGGCTCGGACAACTACCAGGTCACCGACAACTTCATCTGCGGCAACTTCGCCTTGAGCGACGGCGGCGGTATCGGCCACCTGGGATTGAGTGAGAACGGCCGCATCGCCAACAACGACATCCTGTTCAACGAGTCCTTCAACCAGGGTCTCACCGTCCACGGCGGCGGCATTCTGATCGCCGGCGGCGGACCCGCGGCCAGACAGCTGACCCCGGGGTCGGGATCGGTGGTGATCGAAGGCAACCGCGTTCTCGGCAACCTGGCCGGTGCCGGTGACGGCGGCGGCATCGCCCTGGTGCGCGTCAACGGCCAGGATGTGGACGGCAACCGCAACCAGTACGACAGCTGGTACGGCATTAACATGTTCGACAACATCATCGCCAACAACGTGTCGGCCCTGGCCGGCGGCGGCATCGCGCTGCGCGACGTCGTCAAGGCCAACATCGTCCACAACACCGTGGCGCATAACGATTCCACGGCTACGGCGGGCAATGCGTTTTCACCCGGATTTCCGAACCAGAGCAACCCCCAGCCGGCCGGGATCGTTTCCCACGCCCACAGCACCGAGCTCAACGCCGCGGTGAGTCGGGCAGGCAACCGGGTGCCTCCCGACCTGAAGACGATCTTTGCCAACCCGCGCCTGGCGGACAGCATCATCTGGCAGAACCGGTCTTTCTACTTTTCCGGTGATCCAGGTGCCGATCCGCCTCTATATACACTGTTGCCGGATCCGAATTCGCCGGACTACCGGGATATAGCGGTCATCGGAGCGGCCGGCTCCCTCAGCCCTCAATATTCAGTGTTGACGAGCCTGACCGGGTTCGACGGCGTCGACTACACCGGCAACGGCAACACCGCTGGGGATCCGATGCTTGCAGATGCCTATTTCAACGGATCCAGGAATCCAACCATAAGCCTGCCCGAGCCCCTGTTTGCGGCGCCGGCCTTCGACGAGGGCGGCAACTTCATCCAGGTCCGCTTCGGGCCGCTGACCCTGGAAGACAAGGCGGCACGGGACACCCTGTACCACCTCACAACCGGATCGTCCGCAATCAATGCGGGCACCAGCCTCAGTACTGAGTTTCCACCCCTGTCCGACGACTTCGACGGGGATGTGCGGGTCGCTCCGGTAGACATCGGCGCGGATGAATACGCCGCGCCGCCGGCACCCTGAACAGAAACCATCCCCGCCGGACGCATTTTCCGGCGGGGATCCCCACAATGAAAGGAGTCCACCATGAGCAAGACACGATGCATCATTCTGATGCTGATGGTTCTGTTGCCGGCGGTCGCCGGGCCGACCTGGGCGGCCGTCTCGTTCCAGTGCCCCAACAATTACGTACCGCGGGGGAACAGAACCCCCTTCGACGCGTTCAACGACATCAACGGCGACGGCATTCTGCGGGCCGATGCGGGCGAAATCCAGAACCCCGTCAGCCCCAACCAGGTCTGCATGCACCTGACCGGCGGGGATGGGTTCGGCGTTATGGCAGACGGGGTGACCCAGTATCTATTCAGCTTTTCCAACGTCACCGGCGTTCCCGACAACCAGGTCATGGCCGAGGGGGCCCTGGCCGCCGAATGGCCGGCCCCCAACATCGAGCTGAAGGAGGGGGACGAGTTCTATCTGACCCTCAGCAACGTGGGGATGCAAATCCGTCCGGATCTGTTCGACCCCCACACGGTCCACTACCATGGCTTTCCCCAGTCCTCCAATATCTATGACGGTCTCCCGGAATCGGGCATCGCCATCAATATGGGTGCCAGCCTGACCTACTATTACAACAACGTGGAGCCCGGCACCTACATGTATCACTGTCACGTCGAGGCTACCGAGCATATGCAGATGGGCATGCTGGGAAACCTCTACGTCCGGCCGGCCCAGGATGGTACGGCCCATACCTTCCAGGGACGCACCTACTCGCAGTTTGCCTACAACGACGGGGACGGCTCGACAGGCTATAATGTGGTCATGCCGATCCAGCTCGGCGGCTTCGACAGGCAGTTCCACGATGCCAGTTTGAATATCCAGCCGCTGCCTTTTGCGACCATGTGGGACGACTATCCCATGATCAACGGCAGGGGTTATCCGGACACCGTAAATACGGCCGACCTGCCCCCCTCCCCGGAGAATCCCGGCAAGGTATCCCAGAAAATGCACTCGCTCATTACAGCTACCGTCGGCCAACGGGTTCTGCTGCGCATCTCCAACCTGAACGTCACCCGTTTTCACACCCTTGCGAGCACCATTCCGATGCAGGTGGTGGCCAAGGACGCACGGTTGCTGAGAAGCGCCGATGGTCAGAACCTCTACTACACCACCAACTCGATAACCCTCGGGGGCGGTGAAAGCTACGATGTGATCCTGGATACATTGGGGTTATCCGCGGGAACCACCTACTTCCTTTACACCACCAACCTGAATCTCCTCAGCAACGATACCCAGGATTACGGCGGCATGATGACCGAAATCCGTATTCAATAAAGGAGGCGCGCCATGCAAGAAAAAATGTTCATTAAAAACCGCCTGGTTTTCCTACTGGCCGCTGCGCTCCTCCTGGTGATCACCCCAGGAGCCCATGCCGGTCACACCGGAATCGACGGCATCACGGGACAAACCACCTTCAATTTCACGGCCAAGGCAGACTACATCACCACCGCCGACGGCGGAAATCACATGATATGGGGTTTTGCCGACAACGGCAACAACGAGGGCGTCGGCGGCAGGGCCCAATACCCGGCCCCGACCATCATCGTCAACCAGGGCCAGACCATCACCGTTAACCTCACCAACACCCTCAGCGAACCCGTCTCCATTATTTTTCCCGGCCAGACCGGCGTGACGGCAGGCGGCGACGCTCAGGGACCGTTAACCTGGGAAGCCGATCCCGGCGGCGGCACGGCAAGCTATTCCTTCGTCGCCTCCCAGCCCGGCACCTATCTGTATCACAGCGGCACCCACATGGACCTGCAGGTGGAGATGGGGCTTCTGGGGGCGCTGATCGTTCGGCCGTCCATGGGGACCAACTATGCCTACAACAGTGCCGAAACCCGCTGGGACCGCGAGTATCTCTTCCTGCTGACCGACATGGACCCCAGGATTCACCAGGAAGTGGAGTTCGGCAATATGGCCCAGGCCGAAACCTATCTCACCGAGCGGTTCGCCGTCTACTGGTTCATCAACGGCCGGGCGGCGCCGGACAACATGGCCGAACCCTACGTGCCGTGGCTGCCCACTCAGCCCTATAATACCGTTCCCCGTATGCACCCGGGCGAACGAATGCTCATGCGGGTGATCGGCGGGGGCCTCGATCTGCATCCCTTTCACCACCACGGCAACCACGCGGACATTATCGCCAGAGACGGGCGGATGCTCAGCAGGAACGGCACTGGGCCCGACCTGGCCGAATCGGTCTTCACCATCAAGTCGGTGCCCGGACAGACCGTGGACGCCATTTTTACGTGGACCGGCGAAAAGCTGGGCTGGGACATCTACGGCACGCCGGATGACGGACGGCCTTTCCATGCCTGCATTGACGCCAACGGGGACGGTTACGCCGATCCGGACAACCCGGGCAACAATCCCTACGAATACTGCCCCGATCACGGCAAGCGGTTTCCCACGATCCTGCCCGAAAAACAGGACCTGGCCTTTGGCGGCTGGTACGGCGGCAGTCCGTTTCTGGGCGGCATCGGCGCCCTACCCCCCGGAGAGGGCGGGTTGAATCCCAACGGCGGGTTCAGTTACATGTGGCATTCTCACACCGAAAAAGAGTTGACCAATTGGGACATCTTCCCCGGCGGCATGCTCACCATGTTAATCATCGAGCCATGGACGGCGGAGATACCCTGAAGACAGGAGGGATGAAGAATGAATCAGAAAATACGCAAATGTATGGTGCAACTCGGCTTGATGCTGGTTGCGGTTGCTCTGATGGCAGGTCCCTCCCCGGCACATACGGTCGACCTGACTGCAGAGCAGTTTACACAGACCATCGACCCGGACGGAACAGGGGCTCTGGAAGAGGATATCACCATGTGGGGTTTCGCCCTGAGCGGCGGAACACCTTCGGTGCCGGGACCCCGAATCACTGTACCGCCGGGGGATACCACGCTGACCATCAACCTTACCAACAATCTGGCTGAACCGGTTTCCATTTTAATACCCGGCCAGGGCTATCCCGCCGTGACCGGAGGAATAGCCCCGGGAAAGATGGGCTCAAGCTTCACGTCGTTTACAGCCCAGGCCGACTCGGGAGGAACGGTTTCGTATACCTGGTCAGGCTTGAAACCGGGGACCTACATCTACCACAGCGCCTCCAACCTGTCCAAGCAGGTCCACATGGGCTTGTATGGCGCGTTGACCGCGGATGCCGCGGCGGCCACTGCCGTAAGCCCGGCACAGGCTTACCCGGGCATCCCCTACGACAATGACGTCGTGCTGTTCTACAGCGAGATCGACCCGGCATTGCATGTCCCGCCGGCCGCAGCGCATCCCAACAACTACATGCCGCGGTACTTTCTGGTCAATGGACAGCCTTACGTGAACGGCGTAACCGCACCCATTCCCGCCGGAGCCGCAGGAGAGCGCACGCTGGTTCGACTGCTCAGCACCGCCCTTGACGACCTTGTGCCAACGATCAACGGTATGTATTGGGATCTGATCGCCGAAGATGGTAATCCCTATCGCTACACCAAGAAACAGTACACCGCCCTGCTGTCGGCCATGAAAACCAGAGACGCCGTTATCGTGCCGGACAACGAGGGCAGGTTTGCGGTGTTCGACCGCCGTATGAACCTGAGCAACGCCCATGCCGCCCCTGGCGGCATGCTGGCGCAGCTCCAGGTGGGCGCCGCCGGCCTGATAGCTGAAGACGATACGGCTGCCACGGTTGAGGATACCCCGGTAACCATCAGCGTTCTCGCCAATGATCCAGGCGCAACGCTGGTCGATTCCGTCACCCAGGGTGCCAACGGTTCCGTCGTCAACAACGGTGCGGATGTCACTTACACGCCGAATCCCAACTTTACCGGCACTGACATGTTCACCTACCGGTCGACCGACGGCGCTGCGATCAGCAATACGGCGAATGTCACCGTCACGGTCAGCAACGAGAATGATCCGCCGGCGGCAAGCCCCGATGCCTATGCGGTCGTGGCCGGAGAGACGCTCGACGTGACGGCCCCCGGCGTTCTGGCGAACGACAGCGACCCGGACGGCAACCCCCTGACTGCGGTTCTCGATACCGATGCGACCGGCGGAACACTGAATCTGAATCCGGACGGCGGCTTCGCCTACACCCCGAACGCCGGCACCACCAATGATGCGTTCACCTATTTTGCCAATGACGGAACAACGAACAGTACGACACCGGCCACGGTGACGATCACGGTCACGGCGGCCCCGGCCAACCAGGCGCCCGTCGCCAACAACGACTTCGCCGAGACCGCCCGAAACACCGCTGTAACCATTGTCTTGACGGACAACGACACCGATTCGGACGGCAATCTCGATCCGAATTCAGTGGTCGTAACGGGTGAAGCGCTCACCGCCGGAGTTTACAGGGCCACCAGCACGCGCGGCGGCGTCGTGACCAATTTGAAAAACGGATCGGTAGTTTATGAGCCGCGCCGCAACTTCAGGGGTACCGACACCTTCACCTACAATGTCTTTGACACCGAAGGCGCAATGTCCAATCAGGCGACGGTACAGGTAAATGTTGTCCGGTAAAACAACCTGTTGACCGCCGGACATCTTTCCACATGGGCGGGTGTCCGGCATTTCACGGAAAGGATCGACCCATGAAAACGACACGATATATACTGCGGGTGACGCTGGTACTGCTGTGTACGGGGCTGCTGGGGACAAGTCTCCTCGCTGCTCCCGAACCGAAGACGCCGCCGGAACCCGGAGTACCAACAACGGCCGAACCCAACCCGGCGTCAGCGTGGGGCATCACGGTGACCGCTATCCATACCGCGGCCGCCGGCAACATGATCGATTTCCGATACAAGGTGCTGGACGCCAAAAAAGCCGAAGCCCTTTTTTCCAAAAAGACCCGGCCCTACCTGATCCACGAAAAGACGGGAAAAACCCTGTCGGTGCCGCGAACGGCCAAGGTCGGGCCGCTGATGAGTTCCTATCACCCCAAGCAGGACCGGATCTACTGGATGTTTTTCGGCAACCAGGCAAAGCTGGTCAAGCCTGGCGACATGGTGAGCGTGGTCATCGGTGATTTCAAAGCGGAGCATCTCACGGTGCAATAGACGGATGTGTTTCGTTAGAAACCGAATACCGACGCCGGAACGGATTACAAATGGAAGGTGACGCATGAAAAAGACAATCTTGATGATGTGTTTAAGCCTGTCGGTCGTGTTCGCGACAATCGGGCCGATCCAGGCCGGCGACATCGGTGATGAATTGATGGCGGCAATGTCGACAGCGGATGCAGACACGGCAATCCCGGTCATCATCCGCCTGGAAGACCAGGCGGAGATCAAGGCCGGAAACACCGGCGGCCAGTCGGCCGCCAGGCTCTCGGAACTGCTCCGGCAAAACGCCCAAGCCGCCCAAGGACTTTTGCGGGCATTGCTCCGTGCAGAAGGGATTCAGAATATCGTCTCCCTGTGGATCATCAACGGCATCGCTGTCGCGTTGACCCCCGACGAGATTTTGGAGTTCGCCGCCCACCCCAACGTGAAAAGCATCGTCCTGGACGATGTTGTCGAGGCGCCGATTCCGCCGCAGCCGAATGAGATCACAGGAAGCGGAGAGGCGTGGGACAATCTGGGCGTCATCAACACGCCTCTGCTCTGGGGGCAAGGGATCGACGGCACGGGGATGGTCATGGCCGCCATGGATACGGGCGTCGACCTGAATCACCCTGACCTTTCTCCTGCCTGGCGCGGGGGCGGCAACAGCTGGTATGATCCCAACAATGAACACGCTTCTCCATATGACAAAACCGGACACGGCACCCGGGTGATGGGTGTCCTGGTGGGCGGATCGAACAGCGGCATCCCCATCGGCGTAGCTCCCGGCGCGCGCTGGATTGCGGTGAAGATCTTCAATGATGCGGGCGTCGCGTCATACAGCGCTATCCATCAAGGATTTCAATGGTTGCTCGACCCTGACGGCCTGCCCGACACCGAGGACGCTCCCCATGTGGTCAACAATTCCTGGGGGCTGGAAGACGCCGCAGGGAAATGCATCACGGAATTTCAGACAGATGTCGAGATCCTGAAGGCGGCTGGGATCGTTTTGGTGTTTTCTGCCGGCAACAGCGGGCCAGTAAGCTATACCAGCGTCAGTCCCGCCAATTATCCTGAAAGCTTCGCCGTAGGGGCAGTGGATCGAAATCTCGATGTGGCCTCATTCAGCAGCCGGGGTCCCTCGGCCTGTGACGGCGGCGTCTATCCCAGGGTGAACGCGCCGGGGGTTGATATTTACACGACCGACAAGACGTACGGCGGAACCTACAACCTATACACGTTGGCGACCGGCACCTCTTTTGCCGCACCCCACGCGGCAGGCGCCATGGCCCTGCTCAAGGACGCCTATCCCGGCGCCACCATTGCCGCACTGGAGCTGGCACTTGAAGACAATACCTCCGGATTCGGCGTGATCGATATCGCCGCAGCCTATACCCAGTTGGAGAACCCACCGGGATGCACGGACGCCGACAACGACGGCTTTTTCGCTTCCGACGGCTGCGGCACCCCGGCCGACTGCAATGACGACAGCTTCAATATCAACCCCGCGACATCGGAAATCAAGCACGACGGCATCGACCAGAACTGCAACGGCTATGACCTGACCATCGATGTCCTGAAAGCGGCATATGTGTCGGGAGAAGACACCCTGACCGTGGAAGCCGTGAGCGATCTAAACCAAGCGGCTGCCCTGGAGGTGATCGGGTACGGCACCATGCGTTGGGACCGGAAAAAAGCAAAATGGACCCTTTTGGTCCGGAGCGTCGGCGGGAATCCCGAAAAAGTGCTGGTTTCCGGCATTGAGGGGGTCGTCCTCGCTCCGACAACAGCCAGCGAGGGATCCTCACCCGGTAGTGGTGGTGGAAAAAACAAAAAATAATCCTATCGATACCATCGCCCCGACAAGAGGCGTTGCGGCACCCTGGGGTCGATGCCCCGGGACGCTGATGAAATGCAAAGGAGTGTACACAATGAAAATCCCAAATATCCCATCGGTAAAACCTCGATATCCGTTGCTGGTCGGAATTCCGGCCGTGGTCTTCTGCCTGTTCCTGATGTTGACTTTTGGCATGAACGCCGGCGCCCAAAGTGCCGCCAACCCGGACAAGCAACATCCGGAAATGAAACAAGACGTGTACAAGGTCGATCGCCTGAACGAAAGCGCCATCCCCGCCCAAAAGCACCGGGAGTGGAATACCCTCAAACAGAACCTGGCTGTAGAATACACGGACTGCGCCGAGGATTGCGGCCAAGGCGACGACTGCGAGGACAGATGCTGGGAAGTCTACAATTTTCGGTTGGACCGCGAATATCAAAGAATGATTTACGAAGGCGCGCCTTAAACGAAACGGCTGTTCAGGGACGCATTCCCGTCCCGAAAGATCGGCGACTTCAAGAGATTTTACGAAGGGGGACGGCCGCGACATCATCTGCTGTCCAAAGGCGATCCGGCGTCCCCTTTTCCTGGGTCGGGTCGACCGAAAATATCTTTGGTATCTTGACGCTCAAGCCCCATTCACGATATGGACAGCGGCAAAGGAGCGAGCGCCCCCCATGACCATTGAAACCCCTCTGCAAAAACGCATCAAACGGCACGTCATCGGTCGAACCCGGGAGTTTTTCATCGCCGTTTCCCCGGGTCTTGAAAGGGTCTGCCTGGAGGAGCTGACGGGGCCGCCCCTTTCCATCGAAGGCGCCGCCGTCGTTTCCGGCGGAATCGCCTTCGAAGGCCGGCTCCCGGACTGCTGGCGCGCCAACCTCCACCTCCGAACCGCCAACCGGATTCTTATGAGAATCGGGAATTTCAAGGCCACGAACTTTTCCCGACTTCAACAGCACCTGTCGGCAACCCCCTGGGAACTCTATCTGACGTCGGACGCCCCGCCCCGCGTGCATGTCACCGCCGCCCAAAGCCGTTTGCATCATACGGATGCCATTTCCGAAAGGGTTTTGGCAAGCGTCGGAGAGCGTCTCCGGAAATGGCTGCCGACGGACCGTCTCGATCCGCACGCCGGCGGACCACAACGCATTTTCGTACGTGCTGCAGCGGATCGATTTACCTTGTCCATCGACAGCAGTGGGGAGCTGCTTTACAAGCGGGGCGTCAAAACCCAGGGCGGCAGTGCCCCCATCCGTGAAACCGTCGCCGCGGCGGCCTTGATCCTTGCCGGATATGCCGGCAGTGAACCGCTTGTGGATCCCATGTGCGGGTCGGGCACTTTTGCCATCGAAGGGGCCATGATCGCGGCCCGCATCCCCCCGGGAACCTTCCGGAACTTTGCTTTTATGGGATGGCCCTCCTTCGCTCCCCGGAAATGGGAATACCTCAGGCAGGGCGCCAAACAGCAGACGACGGTCTTCGACTCTCCACGGATCTTTGCCTCGGATATCGACCCCGACATCTGCCGATCGCTTCGGACCAGCCTTGACAAAGCCGGGCTCTCTTCAATGATTGACATCGTCAGCCGCGATTTTTTTGCATTCACCCCCGGGGAGGTCTCTCGCGAAAAAGGGATCGTTACTCTCAATCCGCCCTATGGACGACGACTGGGCACTCACCGAGAGAGCCAGGCCCTGTTTCGATCCATGCTGACGCACCTAGAAGCCGCCTATTCAGGGTGGAAAATCGCGTTGGTGGCGCCGGATACGGAATGGATTCGGGATATCCCGTTCCCCTTGTCCCATCATGTCTTTCATCATGGCGGCATCCGGCCCACCTTGTTGATCGGAACCATCCCGTGATCCTCCCGGTTGGGTCTGCTTTCTCTCCACGACGGCATCCGCACCGCAATTGTCCGGCTTTACGATCGATCCCAAAAGAACCCTTGACAGATCTGGAAGATCACCATTATTTATTGGTTGTTGGTGTTAAACGGGTTCGTTTGCCCAACTTTTTGATCCTGTGTAAACAAGGAGCCTTTTCAATGAAACTGAAATGCGTTGGCATATCCATCGGCATTCTGCTCACACTTGCCGCCGCCTGTTCCGGCGCTACGGGCGGCACACCTGATGCACCGCTTGCCGTCGCTCCGGAGCCGATATTTACGTTCGAACCCGTCCTCGAGGGTGAAGAGGTGATCCACGATTTCGTCGTCGAGAACCGGGGAACCGCCGAACTTCAAATTCACAGGGTTCAGACCGGGTGAGGGTGCACCGCTGCCTCGTTTTCGCGGCAGATCCCCGCCGGAGGCGAGGGAAAAATCACCATCAAGGTCAACACCAAGGGATACGGCAACAAAAAACTCAGTAAGACCATCACGGTTCTGACCAATGATCCGACGCAGAAAACACTGGTGCTTCAGATCGAAGGAGATGTGGACCGGTTTGTCGACATCAGTCCCTCTCGTGTCAGAATGACCGGCCAGGCGGGTCAGGAGATTTTTAAGGAAGTCAGCATCGTTCCCGTGGAAAAATATCCTTTCAGGATTCTGGACGCCGGCCCCCAAAAAGAGGGAAACATCCGGGTGGAACTCAGGGAGGACAAAAGCAACAAGGCTTACCGGCTCACCATTTTCAACCTGAAGCAGGAAAAAACCCGGTATTATGACACCGTCATCATCAAGACGGACAGCAAGATCCGACCGGAGTTGACCATCAGTGTCTACTGCAATATCGCTGAAAAACAAGAAAAAAGCGACGGCCAAGGATGATCTCCATCCAAATTGTGATATTGGACTGCGACGGCGTGATGTTTGACACGGCGGGTATCAACAGGGCTTACTACAATCGGGTACTGGCGTATATGGGCCGCCCGGAGATGACGGAGCAGCAGTTCACTTATGTCCACGCCCACACCGGGGACGAGAGCATTGCCTTTCTCTTCGACGACGAGCGCAGTCTAAGGGCAGCACAGGCCTTTCGACGGACCCTGGATTACATGGAGTTTATCCCCGACATGGTGATCGAGCCCCACCTGAAGCCCCTCATCAAAACGCTTCGACCCCGGTATAAAACCGCCGTCGTTACCAATCGAACAGACACCATGCCCGCCATCATGTCGGAATTTGATCTGAGAGGGGACTTCGACATGGTGGTGACGGCCTGGGACGTCCAGAACCCAAAACCCGACCCTGAAGGACTGATCAAGGTCCTCGACCATTTCAGACTTTCTCCCGAAGAGGCGGTCTACGTGGGTGACACCCACGTGGATGAAGCCGCCGCAGCGGCTGCTGGGGTGACCTTCGTGGCCTATGCCAACCCCAGCCTCAACGCAGCCTACCACATTCGAAACCTTGGCGAGATCCGGAATATCGTGCGTTAACGCATCCGGCAGCAATTCTGATATTCGGAGCCATATCCAAAAAAAAGAATGGTCCCGGACCGTCGGGAGGCGAGCGTTTTTTGGGTTTCCCTATAGACGCTCCGGAAGCTATCGGCGGCTTTTCTTTCGGTCTTTGTTCGGCTTTTTCTTTCCGAACTCGATTCGGCCGGTACGCTGGCGCAACAGGAGGCGAATGGGGGTCTGGGTCAATCCCGTCCCTTCCCGGATCTGGTTGATCAAATATCGTTCATAGGAGAAATGGACCGCCTCGGGATAATTGACAAAACATACAAAGGTGGGCGGCCGTGTGGAGACCTGAGTCGCATAGTAGAATTTGAGGCGCTTTCCCTGGTGAAGGGACGGTTCATTTCGGATAAGGGCTTCGGCGAGGATCTTATTGAGTTGCCCGGTGGAGATGCGTGTAATGTACTGGGCGTAGACGGCATCCACCCGGGAAAAGATCTTGGATACCCGCTGCCCCGTCAAGGCTGAAATGGTCATGGCCGGAGCAAAGCTCAGAAATTTCGCCGCAAGGCGGAGTCGATCGTAATAGACCTTGGCCGTATGTTTATCCTTTTCCACCAGGTCCCACTTGTTGAGGAGCAAAATGCAGCCGCAACCCCTCTCTTGGGCATAACCGGCAATGCTGACGTCCTGATCCGTAATGCCGTCTGCGGCATCGATGACAATCAGGGCAATATCGCACCGGTCCAGGCTTCTAAGAGCCTTGATGATGGAAAATTTTTCCAGCTTCTGGGTGACCTTTCCCTTGCGTCGGATGCCTGCGGTGTCAATGAGGCAATAGGATTTATCGTTGATCCTGAAAATGGAATCCACGGCGTCCCGGGTGGTTCCGGGTAATTCGCTCACAACGAGACGCTCCTCCCCTAAAATTCGGTTGATAAGGGATGATTTCCCGGCATTGGGCCTTCCCACCACTGCGATTCTGATCATCTTCTCGGCCGCTTCGGGTCTCGACGCCGGCATGACGGACACCATCTCGTCCAGAAGGTCGGAGACACCATAGCCATGCTCCGCGGAAATGGGAAACGGAACGTCGATACCCAGGCTGTAAAATTCATAGAGCCGGTCCTCCTGCTCTTCCCCGTCAATCTTATTCACGGCATAGAGCACCGGCTTTTCCGACGCCTGCAGCAATGTGATCAGGTCCCGATCAAAAGGAGATACGCCCCCCTTGCCGTCCATGATGAGGATTACCACATCCGCATCCGCGACAGCCTGATGGATTTGGGCCCGAATGTGGCCCGCGAAAAAATCCTGGTCATCCTCGGCAAACCCGCCGGTATCGACCAGGGTGAATTCCACGCCGTTCCAGACGGCGTCTCCGAAAATACGGTCCCGCGTCACTCCTGGAAAATTGTCCACCAAGGCGTTCTTTGAACGGGTGACGCGGTTGAAAAAGGTCGATTTGCCCACGTTGGGGCGTCCGATCAGGCTGACAATGGGTTTCATATTCTCGTCTCTGTGTTCTTTCTTAGCGTCTGTTTTCGAGCTTTTTCCATATTCGGGAATCAGAAATCGATGCTGCCGGGCGTTCTCGGAAACGGCAGCACATCCCGGATATTGCGGATGCCGGTCATGAGCATCAGCACCCGCTCAAAACCCATGCCGAACCCGCTGTGGGGAACGCTGCCATACCGCCGTGAATCGATGTACCACCAATAATCTCCTCGGTCGAGGCCTATATCGTCCATTCGGGCGGTTAGGACATCGAGACGTTCTTCGCGTTGGCTGCCGCCGATAATCTCTCCGATACCGGGTACCAGAACATCCATGGCGGCCACGGTTAGGCCGTCATCGTTGACCCGCATATAGAAAGGTTTGATCTCCAGGGGGTAGTCGTATATGATGATTGGCCGTTTGAAATGCGCTTCAGTGATGTAACGCTCATGCTCGGACTGAAGATCCTTTCCGTAGGCCGGCTCGTGATCGAATTTGTGTCGAGACGCCTTCAAAATGTCCACCGCTTCGGTATAAGGGAGCCGAACGAAATCCGATGAAAGAATGCCGTCAAGACACGCTCTCAAGCCCTTGTCCACGAAACGGGCGAAAAGATCAATATCATCTGCTGCGTGATCAAGGAGATAACGGATCAGAAATTGGATCAACTCCTGGCCCAGGGCCATGTTCTCGGCCAGATCGCAGAAGGCCATCTCCGGCTCCACCATCCAGAACTCGGCAACATGACGGCTGGTATTGGAATTTTCCGCCCGAAATGTCGGACCAAAGGTGTAGACATCCCCGAGGGCCAGCGCGAACATCTCGGCCGCAAGTTGTCCGGAGACAGTGAGGCTCGCCTCCCTTCCAAAAAAATCAGCTGAAAAGTCAACCTTGCCGTCTTTTTTGGGAATATCATTCAAATCCATGGCCGTCACACGAAACATCTCACCAGCCCCTTCGCAGTCCGATCCCGTAATGATGGGAGAATGGATGTAAGTGAATCCACGTTCCCTGAAAAAGGTATGGATAGCGTAAGCCAGGGTCGACCGAATACGGAACGCCGCTCCGTATTTGTTGGTCCGGGGTCGGAGATGGGCGATGGATCGCAGGAATTCGTCGCTGTGCCGCTTTTTCTGAAGGGGGTAGTCTTCGTCGGCCGTGCCGATGATCGTAACGCGCTCGGCTTGGATCTCCCATTTCTGACCGCCGCCTTGGGAGGGGATCAATCGACCGGAGACGGCGACGGCGGCACCGGTGTTCAGTCGTTTTACATTGTCATAGTCCGCAATGGCAGCCTCCGCGACCACCTGGATGTTTTTGAGGCAGGATCCGTCGTTCAGTTCAATAAAAGAAAAGTTTTTCGAATCCCTGCGGGTTCTGACCCATCCCTTGACCAGAACATCGTTCACCGGATGTGTGGCATTGAGCAGATGTACAATTTTTGTTCGCCTCATTTCTATCTCCAACGCTGTCAGAATAATACGCATTACCGCCCAATCTATCCATCATTCCCGTTATTCAGGCGATCCATCAAATCCCGGATAATATCGGCGGTAAATCCCCTGTTATTCATGAAACGCCAAATCTTTATCTTCCGTTTTGCAAAATCCGCCTCCCGGCCAAAATGCGTGATCCGCTTCAAAAGAACACTTTTTGCAACGGCCGTTTCATCGGAGCTGCCGGCGTATGCCCCAAGAAGCACCTCGACGGTTTCTCCGACAAGCCCTTTCTTCTTCATCTCGTACCGGATGCGCTCCGCGCCATATCCTTTTCGAACCAACTCGTTGAAGTAATATCTCGCTGTCTTGTCATCATTCAGATAATGCAGCCGCTCACATTCAGCAACAGCCGCATCAATCGCTGCCGCCGAAAAACGTCGCTTCCTGAGTTTGCTGATTATCTCAAATCGGGAATGATCCCGTATCATCAGAAGGCGCACGGCAACGGAAATAGCCGCAGCTACGGAATCCATTTGTTTATTCATCGTCTGCAACCCAATTTTATGATGAGAACATCCCCTTGGGGGCAAGCGTGGTTCTTTGTCGGTCGATGAAAAGAAATGGCATTTTACAGGCCTATTTTATACATAATGTTTGAGACGGACGCATCAATAAGCTATCATTTAAATCGGAAAGCGACGAGGCCGTCAATCATTATGAAAAAACCGTTTCATGTCGAACAGGATAGGTATGAAATTAATCTATGTCGCGGCATTTTTCAGCTTTGTTATAGGAGCATCCGGCTATATCATTGTCCGCTTCTGGGTGCTTCCCATCAACCGATACCGAAAACGCAAACGGGCTGTCGCCGCCACCCTGTCCCGGTACGCGGACGCGCGGATGAATGGAAGTCCAGGTGACACCATAAGTCAGCATTTCTCGGCAACATTCCGCAGACAGGCCGCTGATCTATCCGAGGCTTTCGATGTGGATGTCCCTCACTGGTACCGGATGGTGCTGAAAAGTCGCGGGGAGTCGCCCATAGATGCCACCCGCCTTCTCATGAAGCTGGCCAATACCCAAAACGCCGTCCACAGGGAACAACAGATCAACCGCATCAAGGAAACGTTAGGATTGTAACCGGATATGGGCTTTAAAAAAACTCTTTTCTTGAAGCTTATCGAAGACAATGGCCATGGGATGTCGACAAGGCGTCGACGATCTCGTCGTGTCAAGGCAGACCAAGAAGGCCGGTGGGGTTATGTTTACGGATGGTTCCGATCAGTTTATATGGGTGAGTTGCGTCAGTTCCCCCTCAATTCGAATCGGCTGAATAAAAACAGGATGATCCGGGCCATGATCTTCCTGACGTATTTCTCTTGCCTGTTCTTCCTGGAGAACTTCCCGCCATTTCAGCTGACGGTAGAACCTGGCCACCCTGCCGATGTAATCCTGGGTCTCCTTGAACGGCGGAATCCCATTGTGGAGTTCAACATTTCCAGGACCGGCATTATATCCGGCAAGGGCATGTCTGACCTTCCCATTAAATTGATTAAGCAATATACGAAAATATCGCGTTCCACCCATGATGTTTTCGTAGGGATCAAAAGGATCGCTGACATTCATGAGTCTTGCCGTATCGGGCATCAACTGCATCAACCCCTGAGCGCCTTTAATTGATATGGCCTTGCAATCAAAATTGGACTCGGCCTTGATGATGGATTTTACCAGGCAAAAAGGGATATCGTAGGATTGCGAAGCAATGGCGATATAATCATCATAGATATCCGTACCCGAAAACGACTTGATACCGGCGGATTGCACCTCGGACGTCAAGGCGGGTTCCATGGAAGCGGGAGGCCCATTGGACGGATCATCCGGCGCTGGTTCGGTATCCCCCCTAATAAAAATTTCATATCGTTCGGAGGTCGGCACATTGGTAAAATGCATCACCCCGCTGTCATCAACATACCTGTAGATATCTGCATGGAGGCCTGTTGCGGAAGCGCCCAGAAGCCATAAGACGCACAGTCCGGCGCAATAGAAACGTTTATTGGGTCTTGTCAGGATTGAAGCCAACGCGATCCCCCGAATTTGAACCTGTTAAGGCTTTTGTGTATCCATAATTATAATTTTTATTATATATTTTAAAATAAATCAAGGGAAAAATAGGTGATGCTTTTTTCGCCACACGGTCTGCTGCCGGTACGTCTGATATTTGCGGATCAAAAACCGCCCCGGAAAGTCCGGCCTTGAAAGATAGGGCACCAGGCTGTCGATCATGGATTGAAACAATCCGTCCGTCACCAGCTTAAGATCCGATGCATCCACAAAATTCCGCTCCAGTATCTTTTCAAAAAGAACCGGGTCGCCAAGAGCGTCGCTGACATCGTTTCGGGTCATCCCAGCCCTTGACAGAATTTCGGGATCCGGAAAATCGACAGGCACCGCCACAATCGCGATGCACACCACCTGCCAACGATCTGCGGCGATCATCCTGGATCCATCACACAATCTCAACGTGAGACCGTTGTCCAAGGGTACGGTATCCACCAGTCGCTTCTCCATATGCCATCTCCAAATGCCAGTCTGTACCGAAGCATCATCTCCTGTTAACGATTACGACCTCAAGATTGATACTTTCATAAAATGTCAATTTGCAGGCGGTTTCCCAATAAGTTCAACATCAAGGCTTACAAGGCCTGGGGAATGCAGCGTAACACAGATACCGGTTCAATCCGGTGCTTATAACAAGTTTTCAATGTTTTTAAAACAGGCTTGTCCATGAAAAGGGTCTTCACAATCCAAACCGCGCTTCCAGAATCCATCAAAAAGAGTGTTCATAACTCTGACACGGTTTTGTAAGGGACGACCCGAAAGCGATAGGGACAGCCCGTTCAGGCATTTTGGGTTTATGAACAACCGTCTGTTCATAACATGACATAACCCGCCTGTTATCATCACACTTCCACCCTGTATTCAAAACCCCGGGTTTGTCGACACGGTATCAACAAAAAATGATCAACCCAAAAGCATAATTTGCATAATATTATCAATACAATATAAAGTTATTATGGTTATAAACAGTGCTGATGAATATGATAATATATATATAAATAGAATATTAAAGGACGATAGGGTTCCCGCTAAAAGCTGCTGCCTATATTGATTCCTTCCTGGAAACACCGGAACTGAAACCGGCATTATCGACATTTGAAGCTTGGGATTCGAGACAGGATGTTTCAAAAGTTTTAACAGACCGGATATGGAGGTCCCGTTGGGGAAAAGGAATTTCGATCTGATATTTTCTGAACTCTCGATCAACGGCAAAGCGAATTTCGGTTTCAACCGAGAGACCGTTTTCGACGTGGGTCCATACCCGAAGCTGGAAGATCAAGGCACTGTCTCCAAAATCGGTGAAAAGGACGGCGGGTTTGGGATATTTATAGACATCATGAATGGTGTCGGCAATCTTGAAAAGGATCTCTCGAACCTTTTCGACATCGCTTCCATAGGCGACGCCGACATTGATGGTCCTCCGAACCCGAAAATCCTTGAAACTCCAGTTGGTCACCTGACCACTGATGAATTCCGAGTTGGGGATCAGCAGGGAGGCGTTGTCGTAGGTTTGGATCAACGTAGCACGGACATTGATCTGTTTAACTTCGCCCCATACCCCGCCGACCTCGACCACGTCTCCCACCTGGATAGGGCGTTCGAAGAGCAGGATGATCCCGCTGAAAAAATTGTTGAAAATGGCCTGCAGGCCGAATCCCAGGCCTATGCCGAGACCGCCGAAGGCGACGGCCATCGATTTTGCGTCGACACCCAGGACGTTCAGCACCATGAGGAATCCGAAAAACCATATGACATACGTGGTGATGACGGTGATCGAATTCTTGATGCCGGCATTCATGCCGCTGTCGGCCAAAAATTTATCCTGAAAGATCTTGGGCCAGATCCGGGTCAACACGTGGGTGACGAGGAGGACGATGGCGATGCCGAGAAGGTTGACCAGATTGATGTTTAAACTTCCCAGGGACAGCGACAAGGTCATCAATTGAACAATGCTGATGACAAAGCGGGTTTTATCGACATACCAGGCAAAGATAAGACCGATCAGGGATATCCAGAACCAGGCAAGCCAACTTATCTGGATACAAAACCATGTAAACGGCCTGTTTTTACCGGTTAAAGCGCCGGCGGAGGTGCTGGTCTTCCGAAAATTCTCATGCCACTCCCTAATCATGTGAAAAATGAGCCAGGACCAGAGGGCGATGGAGAGACTGATACCCCAGGAGATCAGCCAGTAACTCGAAAAAGCCTGGTATCCCGACAAGTTGATGATGAGTCCTCCCAGCGGAATGAGGTATATGGTGATCATTGCGAGTTGGGTCAGTTTTTTTACTGAAGCGGCAGCAGGGATGTTTTTTGAAATTTTTTCACTGAGGTTATGATTGAATTCGACAGACCAGACAGCCAGTGTCAAATAGAAAACAACGTTGAGAATTGTGGAAATGATGCTGGTTCGACCATACATCCAGATCAGAAACGCGGCGGCTAGGGTTAAATAGCGGACCATGCGCATCAACCGGCGAAGCCGGAGCGCCAGGGGTTCGGAGATCTTTCGCTGGCCCGTTTGGTTCCAGAGGATGACGGCATCCAGGCCCCATCGTGTCCACAGCCAGACGAATACCGCGACAAATCCGATCCTCAACAGAAATATCGTGGCATGAAGATCTTTGACGAATGCGAAAAAATAGAGTACGACGGCCGTCCATCCCAGGGGTATGGAACGGCATGCCATCCGAAGCACCAGATGGCGGCGGGGATAATGTTTGGCGAGTTCATTTTCATTTCCCCAGTGGATGATTTTCCGCTTAAGTTGGAACATGATGACGAGGGTTATCAGTGCGAAAAGGATTATCCCTGTGATGCGCAAACGTCCCTCGTCGAGGAGTGCCTGAACGTCATTGTTCAACTTTGAAATGATTCGGTTCGGGAGATTGGCCATATAATCGTCAAGGAGAGTGATGTCGAAGGCCTCCAACCCGGGTGCTCCACGCTTGAAAAGATCGTCCTTTTTCTTTTGAGAGATGGTTTTTTCAAACATGTCTTTCATGGCGGAGAGCCGGTCGTGAGCCTCTTTTAGCCTGACGTGGGATCTTTCATAAATGTCGACAATCTTCTGGAGCAGTTCTTTTTCATTGTTGAGAAGGTCGTCAAGTGTCTCGATCCGTCGGATCAGGTTGGCGGTTAGAGGGGGATCGGACTTTCCTTCCCGAATCGTCGTAATATTTTTTTGATTCAGAAGAAGCTGTTCCTCCACCCTTGCGAGTTGCGTCATCGCAGCGTCTCTATCGTCTCCGGCCTGAGCCATCATGTCGGACAGATTTGTCATGACGGCATCACTGTCGTTTTTGGCCTGAAGGATGTCCTGAAGATCGGATGTCGGCACGACAAGGAGGTTGGCATGGGCTGTTTGCTGGAGGGATGCGGTCCTCAACAGAATATCGATCGTCTTTTTGTATCGATCGAGGGCGGTGAGCCGTGCCTTCAACGCCTTGACTTCGTCCGCTTCCGTGGTCAGGGCGGTTTCCACCAGCTGCCGGATATTTTTGTAGGGCACGGCGATGGTTGCATCCGAAGACGATTCGTTTTCCCTCGGTGTCCCATGAGCCGAAAATCCGAAGCCCATCCCAAATAAAGATATAATGATCAGCCCGACGATGGTGACATACATCCTTTTATAGAGCATTGCTCCTCCTTGAGGGGGGTCTTGGGATCCAAAAATAAAAATTTAATAATTATATCGGAAAATTCAGGAATGATACAACCGGTAAGATGTGGAACCGGGGGCTGGGCCGTATGGCCTCATGGAAAACAAGGAGGGGATCAGCGGTGACCTTCCGGCTTCGGTGAAGCCTTGCCGAAGGTGTTCAAAAAACCTTTGAGGACTTTGGGTGTCAACAGATCAGCAAATCGGCGGCCGTTTCTACTGTTTCTTTTATAAAAATCGATACAACCGTTAAGAACGTCCACCACCTCGTCTTCGGAAAATAATCCTGGCATTTCCAACGCGAGCCTGGGGTGTCGCCCCAATTTTCCACCCAAAAGAATCTTGTATCCCTGGCAGTGTTCCGCAAGGGTGCTTGATGGGCAGGCCCAGACGCATCGGCCGCAGGATAGGCATCTTTCGGGGTCGATGACAGGCTGCGCCGCATCCTCCGGCAGAGTTATGGCGTCGTCGGGACACGCTTCCCGGCAGGCGCCGCATCGAGTGCATTCGACATCCGTCAGTTTCGGGGATGTCGCGGCGATGATGCCGACGTCCTTTATTTGGGGCTGGGAACAGGCATTGGGGCATTCCGCCAAGGTTACCCGGAATTCATGGTGAAATTTGAGCGGTCCGCTCACCTGTTCCTTGAGGAAACTCAGCAGATCGGCTTCCCGAAGCAGCGATTCGAGGCGCGCCGTGAGCCGGCCGGTATCACCTGCCCGGTGGGGGCATCCATCGGGGCCGAAACAGACGTCCAACTGATATCCCTTGACCTCGGATGCCATTCCCTTCAGGTATCTTTTTCGTGTGGCGTTAAGTTCGACCAGGCCGACTATCGTTTTTCCGGCGGCCCTGGCCTCGGTTTCAACCCGATGTCGGACTTTTTTTCGGACGAAAAAAGGGACCTTTCTGATCTCTGTTTCGGCTTCCGCCGTCCATTTCATGGTGTCCTCCTCAAATTGGAAATCCGGTTTTTGGAGTCTTCTTTATAGCGAAGGACGCTGTCGGCGTCATTGACTTAAATCAATAAAGACGGTTCCGGTTAATCGGACGGCAACAAAAATCAGTGGCTCTTCAATGGAAGGTTCGGTCTGACAGATTGATGGAAGGGGTCTGAAGATTCTGCTTTGGCGGCTTTTCCAAAATCCGGCGGGCCGTATGATATCTGGATTTCCAATAGGGGTTGTCCAGGCATGATATGGTGATCCCTTTTTTCTTGATCGAGGCATGCGTAAAGCGGCGGTCGCTGAGATAGATGCCGACATGACCCGTGTTGTTCCGAAACTTGAAGAAGACCAGATCGCCGGTCTTCAGGGCTTTCTGAGAAATCGGGATGCCGGCGTTGATCTGCTCCTCAGTGGTTCTGGGGAGTTGAATGCCGTAGAGGCTTTCGTAGAGGCGCATTGCAAACCCCGAACAATCGATTCCACTATCGGTGCTTCCGCCGTATTGGTAAGGGACACCCTGCCAGTTCCTGATTTCTTGCCAGAATTTGACGGTCGAGGCGTCCGGTCGAGCGGTCGAAGGATAGGAATGTCTCGATTCGGAATAGGAAGAGACCGGAGGTTTGACCAAAGAGGGGAGGGCGCCGCAACCGGCCAGAAACAAGGACGCCAGGACAAAGGCCGGGCTGATCGGGATGCGGGTCGAGTTCATAACAATCCTTTTTTCAGTGGCCCTCCGGAAACGATGAATACAGATGCTTTCATCATTTCCGGACGAACGCTATCATGGACTCAGTAAAAAAATCGGTGGAGGACCTCATCCGAAACGGGATAGACGACGATTTTTTTGTCGAAGGTTTGTATATACCATTCGTTATGCCTTTTTTCAACCACATATTCGGGCAGGAGGGGAATCTTTCCACCACCCCCGGGCAAGTCGATCATATACTGGGGTACGCACATGCCCGATGTGTGCCCTCGAAGGGCCGACATGATCTCAAGACCCTTGTGGAGGGAGGTGCGGAAATGGCCGGTTCCCTTCACCAGATCCCCTTGGTGTATGTAGTAAGGTCTGACGCGAATGGTGAGCAGTTTTTGCATGAGCCGCTTCATGACAACGGGACTGTCGTTGACACCTTTCAGCAGCACTGTCTGGCAGCCTAGAGGGATGCCCGCATCGGCGAGACGGGCACAGGCTCGAGCCGCGGCCGGCGTTATTTCCGCCGGATGGTTGAATTGGATGTTGACGTAAAGCGGTGTGAAGGACTTGAGCCGTTGGGCCAAGGCTTCGGTGATCCGTTGGGGGAGCGTACAGGGAACTCGGGTGTGGATGCGGAGAATTTCCACGTGAGGGATCGCCCGAAGCGGCTCCAGAACGTCTCTGACGAGATGGTCGTCCAAAAGCAATAGCGGATCTCCACCCGACAGAATGACATCCCGAATCGCCGGGGTTTCTCGGATATAGGCAACGCCTGCGTCAATGGTGCTGCGGTTAATCGCGTACGGCTGCCCAACCTTCCGTTTTCGCATGCAGTGACGGCAGAAGAGAGCGCATTGGGAAGACACCAGGAAGACCACTCTGTCGGGATAGCGGTGGATCAGGCCGGGCACGGGCGACTGGGCTTCCTCCGCCAGAGGATCCGCCTCGGGAAGGGTGTCTTCCAGCTCTGCCGGATCCGGAATTGCCTGTCGCCAGAGGGGATCGCCGGGTTCACGGATCAGGGAGAGAAAATAGGGATTGATCCGCATGGGGTATTGGTCGATAACGGGCAAAACGGTTTTTCGGGCGACGGGAAACCTCCGGCAGAGTTCATCCGCCGAGGTGACGCTTTCCGCGAGAAGATCCTGCCAGGGTCGATCGTTCATCATGTCTGAGTGTTGAAAGGATTGAATCGGGTGTCGATGTCGTCGACATCGACACCCTCCCGACGTTTGAGAAAATTGACGATGCCGTAAGTCAACGGCGTCATGAGGGCTTCATAGGCCGATTTGACGAGCCACTGAGTGGCGACGGCGGTGATGATGCCTGAAGGCGGGATCGTCCCGGCAAAAGCCAGGGTGATGAAAACAGTCGAATCGAGCCCCTGACCGACCAGTGTCGAGCCGATGGTCCGGGTCCAGAGCCAACGGCCCTGGGTGGCGATCTTCATTTTGGCCAGAATATAGGCGTTAGTGAATTCCCCAACCAGGTAAGCGGCAAAGGAGGCCGCCAGCAGGCGGGGTGTATAGCCCAGAATCCGGTCGTAGGCGGACTGGGCGTCCCAGAAGCCGGCGGCCGGCAGCATCCCCCCGATCCATATGGCCGTGACGGTGATCATGTTGCAGCAGAACCCGAGCCAGATCACCCGGCGAGCCTGACGATATCCGTAGACTTCCGTCAGGATGTCGCCGACAATGTAGCTGACGGGAAAAATGATGACGGCGGCCGGCAGGATCCAGCCTGCGAAGCTGATCAACTTGACGGCGATAATGTTGGCGGTGATGAGGCAGGTGATAAAAACGGCGGATATCACGATGAACCATTGGGAATAAGAACCCTCAGCCGGTTTTTCCGGAAAGGGGTTGGAACTGGTCATGGAATCTTCCTTCGGTTGATGATAAAAAAACGGCCGGAGCCGTGCTCCGGCTTGATCAAAGGATTCTTCGGTCCTTCATACAGACTCCGGCTGAAAATTTCAAGAGAAGGGCTTTTCAATATCTATCCGGCACCTTCTCCCGGAGCTCGTTTTGCCACACCACGGCCTCGGCATCGCTGGGCGCCCGCCAGTCGCCGCGAGGGGAAAGGGATCCGCCCGAGCCCACCTTGGGTCCGTTGGGAACTGCCGATCGTTTGAATTGGCTGATTTTGAAGAATCGGTAGATAAAAAGATCGAGCCATTTCCTGATGTCGGCGAGGTCGTACTGATGCCGCTGTTGCGGGGGAATCAGATCGGACCACCGGCCCCGGCCCGCATCGCTCCAGGCGTGATGGGCGAGAAAAGCGACCTTGCTGGGCGCAAACCCGTAGCGGGTGATGTAAAACAGGTTGAAGTCCTGGAGTTCATAGGGTCCGATCTTCTCTTCGGTTCGCTGGGCCGGTTGTTCAGTGTCCTCGGCATCGGTGGGGATCAGCTCGGGGGAAATTTCGGTGTTCAGAACGGCCGTGAGCACTTCACCGGTTTCATCGTCGAACTGGCGGGTTTCGACGACCCATCGGATGAGGTGCTGGATCAAGGTTTTGGGTACCGAGGCATTGACGTTATAGTGGGACATGTGATCCCCGACGCCGTAAGTGGCCCAACCCAGAGCGAGTTCACTCAGATCCCCGGTGCCCAGGACCAGGGCGTGGTGAAGATTGGCCAGACGGAAAAGATGGGAAGTCCGTTCCCCCGCCTGGACGTTTTCGAAGGTGACGTCGTAAACCGGTTGATTCCGGGCAAAGGGATGATCGATGTCCCGCATCATTTGCATGGCCGACGGTCGGATGTCGAGTTCCGCGGCCGATACCGCCAGTGCCGCCATCAGTTGGAGAGCGTTTTGGTGGGTGGCACGGCTGGTGGCGAAGCCGGGCATGGTGTAGGCGAGAATGTTCTTCCGGGGCAGGCCCAGGCGATCCATGGTCCTGGCGGCCACGATAAGGGTCTGGGTGGAGTCGAGCCCCCCGGAAACGCCGATCACCACCCGCTTGATGCCCGATGCGGCAAGCCGCTTCATCAGGCCGTGGACCTGGATGTTGTAGGCCTCGTAGCAGCGTTCGTCGCGCTTGTCGGCCTCGCTGGGAACGAAAGGGAAGCGCGCCACCCGACGGATCAGGGGAATGTCTCCGGTTGGAACGGCAAAATCGAAGGGAATCCGGCGGATGCTGGCAAGCCGGTCCCGATGAACGCCCACGGCGTCGTTGAAACTCGTCGTCCGCATCCGCTCCTGAACCAGGAGCTCCAGATCAATGTCCCCCAGAACGATCTGTTCGGTGTCGGAAAAGCGCTCCGATTCGGCCAGAAGTTCGTTGTTTTCATAAATCAGCGCATAACCGTCCCAGGCAAGATCCGTGGTCGACTCCCCGGGTCCGGCGGCGGAATATAGATAGGCGGCCAGACATCTGCCCGACTGAACGGCACAGAGGTTTCGTCGGTAATCGGCTTTGCCCACAGTGATGTTGCTGGCCGAGAGGTTGGCGAGGACCGTGGCGCCGGCAAGAGCAGTGTAGGTCGACGGGGGGATGGGGGTCCAGACATCCTCGCAGATCTCCACGGCCAGGCAAAAACCGGGAAAATTCTCGGCCTCGAAGATCAAGTCGGCGCCGAAGGGAACGGTATGTCCCATCAGGCGAACCTCCCGGGAGACAGCGTTCATTCCGGAGGTGAACTGTCGCTTCTCGTAAAACTCCCGATAATTGGGAAGATAGGTCTTGGGAACGACACCCAGGATTCGTCCCTGGTAGATCACCACGGCGCAGTTGAAGAGTTTTCCCTCGAAGCGCAGTGGCGCTCCCACGATAAGGAGCGGCGAGAGGCTGCGGCTGCCCTCCACCACCTGGGAGAGGGCAGCCGTCGTCGCTGAGAGCAGTGCCTCCTGATGAAACAAATCTTCATTGGAATAGGCCGAGAGACCCATCTCCGGAAAGAGCGCCACGGCGGCAAGGGATTCGGAAGCCTTTCGGGCGAGATCCAATGTCCTTCGGGCGTTGAAGACCGGGTCGGCGACCCGGAGCATCGGCAGGCAGACTGCCACCCGGATGAAGCCGTGAGTATAGATGGAATGAAAGGGATGGCTCAAGGGATCCTCCATCAGTTATCCTGGATGCTGGAGTCACGAACGGATAACTCCTCGATCAGCGCCTGAAGGGATTCGACGTCAAATACATAGGGCTTCCGACAGAATTCACAGGTAAGTTCGACGGGCTCATGCCGTTGGATCAGGGCTTCAAGCTCCTTCCTGCCGAGGGCGATGAGCGCCTTTGAGAACCGCTCCCGGTTGCAGGTGCATCGAAAGGTGAGCGCTCGTTTTTCCAATATGTCAATCGGAATGCCTTCGAAGATTTTGTCGAGGATCTCCTCGGGCGTCAGGCCTGAATGAAGCATTTCGGTGACGGGCGGCAGCGTCTCGATTCGCCGCGCCAGAGTGTCTATGACGGTCTCGTTCGCCGGCGGCAAGGATTGGATCAGGAATCCGCCGGCCGCGGTGATTCCTGACGCATCGGCGAAAACACCCAGTCCAACGGCAGAGGGAATTTGTTCCGATTCCAAAAGATAATAGGCAATATCCTCCGCGATCTCGCTGGTGTAAAGGTGAACGATTCCACGGTAGGGCTCCTTCATCCGGAGGTCTTTGGTGACGGTGAGCAGCCCCGCTTTTCCCAGGGCGCCGGCCACGTCGAACTTGCCGTCAGCCGGCGGCAAGTCCACATGGGGGTTGCCCACGTATCCCCTTACCCCGCCCTCGCTGTCAGCTTCGACAAGAATTTTTCCAAGGGGGCCGTTGCCCTCGAACTTCAGTGCCGTTCGTTGACCGGTTTTCATGAGCGCCCCCATGAGCGCTCCGCCGGTGAGGGCTCGACCCAGGGCTACGGCTGCCGTTGGATATACGTCGTGGCGACGGCAGGCCTCCCGGACCAACTGGGTGGTAATGCAAGCCAAGCCGCGAACGTTATCGTGCCGGGCGATGACCCGAACGATGTAATCTGTCACGACGTTCTCCTTATAAATGAGATGGTTTTCATGTCTTTGAGATTAGTACAGCGCTTCTTTTAAAAGTCAACCTTTGAAAACGCCAAAGTGTGATTATTTTGAGAAAAGTATATACCATTTCACTTTCGCTCAATGGAACATCCAAAAAGGAGAAGAGATGAGCATTAAAATCGGTATCAATGGTTTTGGAAGAATCGGCCGGGTGGTGTTCAGGGCCGCCATGAAACATCCGGACGTCGAGGTCGTCGGCATCAACGACCTGACCAACGCCGCCACCATGGCGCATCTTCTCAAGTATGACTCGGTCCACGGCCGTCTGGACATCGATATCGCTGCAAGGGAAGGCGCCATCGTGGTAGCCGGTCGGGAGATCCCATACACCGACATCAAGGATCCGGCCCAACTGCCTTGGAAAGATCTGGGCGTCGATATCGTAGCGGAATGCACCGGCCTTTTTCGGGACCGAGACGGCGCCGGCAAGCACCTCATCGCAGGGGCACGGAAGGTCATCATCTCCGCGCCGGCCCAGAGCCCCGATATCACCATCGTTATGGGGGTCAACGATCATGAATACAGACCCGACCAGCACCACATCATATCCAACGCCTCATGCACCACCAACTGTCTGGCACCGGTAGCCAAGGTCCTTCACGAAAGCTTCGGCATCACCCGGGGCCTGATGACGACGATCCATTCCTACACCGGCGACCAGCGACTGCTCGATTTTCCCCACAAGGACCTGCGGCGGGCTCGGGCCGCCGCTCTTTCCATGATTCCGACCACGACTGGCGCGGCCAAGGCGGTGGCCTTGGTGCTTCCGGATCTTTCGGGTAAGCTCAACGGTCTGGCCATCCGCGTTCCCACGCCCAATGTATCCCTGGTCGATTTTGTTTGTACCGTAGCGAAATCAGGGGTGACGGTGACCGATGTCAACAGCGCGCTCAGGGAAGCCTCGGAGGATGCGCTGAAGGGGATCATGGGGTACAGCGAACTTCCCCTGGTGTCGACAGACTACAACGGGTGCGAACTCTCGTCCGTCGTCGACGCACCGAACACCTACGCCGTAGGCGACATGGTGAAGGTCCTTTCATGGTATGACAACGAAACCGGGTACTCTAACCGGATGGTGGATCTTGCTGCCATGATCGGAGCGTCCCTGTAAAGTTTCCGATCATGACGTTAAGCGTAACTTGAATCCGCCTGGCGCGTTTCTCCATTGTCGGAGAAACCTGCCAGGCTTTCCATGGAAAAGAGGATGGCGCATCCGTGACCATAGATTCATATCAAGCGATTATTTTTGACCTGGACGGTACGTTGATCGATTCGGCGGCCGACGTGGGAGATGCCGTCAATCGGGTTTTGGCCCATTACGGTTTTCCCGAGCACCCCACGACCGCGTATTATCGGTTCATGGGTGATGGTGTGGTCGAACTGATGAGACGGGCCCTTCCGGAAAAGGCCCGGTCGCCGGAGAAGGTCCAGGCGGGCGTACAGGCGTTCTTCCGGGAATACGAGGGATGCTGGCATCATCATTCCCGGCCCTACTCCGGGATTTCAGAGCTCTTGGACGGACTTTCGGAAAGGGGGATTCGTCTCTCGGTCCTCTCCAACAAGCCGCATCCCTTCACCAGGGCCTTTGTGGATCGATTTCTTCCGAGGTGGACTTTTGCGTCAATTTTCGGGCAACGGGAAGGTGTTCCGCGAAAACCGAATCCTACCGTCGCCCTCGAGATCGCCGACGGGATCGGGATTCCCCCGGCGGCATTTCTCTTCCTGGGCGACACCCCGACGGACATGAGGACGGCCCAGGCTGCCGGCATGTTTCCTGTCGGTGCCTGCTGGGGGTTCCGGTCGCCGTCCGAGCTCTCGGCAAGCGGGGCTGAAATCCTGATCCACCATCCCATCGAGCTGCTGCGCTTTTGTGACGATTCCATACCCTAATCATTTGACATCCCATCGGTTTTCATCTTAATTTGAATTTTTCAGGCGGGTCATTCAAAAATTTCAATGCGAGGAAATACTAAAGATGAAAAACGGTCAATGTCCGAAGTGTGGTTCTAAAGAAATCTATTCCGGTGCCGACATCCCCCTTAAAAGCGGTCCCTTTTCCAGCAATGCCATTCCCATCGGTTTGATGTCGGTGGCCGCCTTGGACAATTATGTCTGTGCGGCTTGCGGGCTGGTGGAGCGTTATATCGCCGATCCATCCAAGTTGGAGGAAGTGACCCGGCGGTGGAACAAGGTTGATCCAGGCGGCGGCAAAAAATAGTCTCAACTTTCGACTTTTATGATGGCACCGGCCCCTCTGTGGCAGGATATTTGAGAAATAGCTTTACAACCGCAAAAGGAATGATGGGGACAGGGCCCATATGAGAGATAATACCGGCTTTCAGCCGTTCAGGGGAATCCGTCGTTTTGCGGCTATCAGCCGGGTCCTGGCCAGGCACGGCTATGGAAATGTGGCGGATCGCGTATTCAGACGGACGACCGAGGACGATCGTAACCATCCAGAAAAAAAAGGAATACACCGAAACGCATTCCATTCACCCGCCCGCATCCGCCGGATAATGGAGGAACTCGGTCCGAGTTTCATCAAGCTGGGACAATTGATGAGTGTGCGGGCGGACGTCTTTCCGCCGGAATACACGGACGAGTTCAAGAAGCTTCAGGACAGCGTACCGCCGGTTCCGTTCACGGCCATCCGGGACGTGGTGGAAAGCGAACTGGGCGCCCCCCTTGAACGGATTTTTTCCGAATTTTCTCCAGAGGCCATGGCCGCGGCCTCCGTCGCTCAGGTTCATGAGGCGCGCCTCATGAATGGCGACCGGGTGGCCGTCAAAGTGATTCGCCCGGGTATCGAGGGAACGATCCGGGAAGACATCCGTGTAATGTACTATTTTGCGGAAAAGCTGGAAAAGCTGTTCGAGTTCCTCCGAATCATCGGCGCTGTGAACCTGGTTCGGGAGTTCGAACGGACGGTCTTCCGGGAACTCGACATGTACATAGAGGCCGGCAACATCGAGAAATTCTCGGCCAATTTTTCAGACAGCGACGAGATCTACACCGCACGGGTCTACTGGGCGCACATCGCCCGTTCCGTTCTGGTCATGGAATATATCGACGGCATCAAGATGGACCAGGTGGATCGGATCCGCCAGGCGGGCATCGACCCAAAGGCGGTCGCCATGATCGGTCTCAGGTCCTTTTCCCGTCAATTGATGGATTTCGGGTTTTTCCACGCCGATCCCCACCCCGGCAACACTATCGTGATGTACGACGGCCGCGTCAGCCTGGTCGACTTCGGGATCATCGGCTACCTGGACGAAGAGACCATGATGCAGGTGGCCAACATATTTCTCGGGTATGCCGAACATGATTACGACATGATCATGGACGCCTTCAGGGAGGCCGGCCTCATTGACGACGACGTTATCGACTTCAAGCGGTTTCGAACGGATCTCAAGGACATGAGCGAACCCTTCTACGGTCGCTCTCTTCAGACCATCTCCGTGAAGGATGTCTACGAACAGGTCATGCGGCTGGCGTACAAGTACCGCATCCGGCTTCCCCGGAACCTTCTTCTTCTCCTCAAGACCTTTGTCCAGACGGAGGCTCTGGGAAAGATTCTTGGAAGTGACGCCAGTATTCTGGAGGTCACGCGGCCCTATGCCCGGAACCTGCTGCAACGGGGTTACGACGCCCAGAAGCTTCTGAAAAATATGGGCCGGGATACGCGATCCATGGGTGCCTATTTGAAGATGATGCCCCGGTTCGCCCACGCCATCTTCAAGCGGACCGCCGAAGGAAAACACCGCATCGAGATTCGTCACAGCGGCTTCGACCCTGCGATCGGACGATTCGAACGGGGTCTCAACCGGGCGGTGGTGGGAATGATCATCGCCGCTTCGACCATCGCAGGCTCCCTGGTGCTCAATTCACCGAACGGGATCATGAACATCACCCTGGGTGGGTTCACCGTTTCTCTCACCATCCTCCTTGGCATGACCGGTTACTCCATCGCCACGCTTTTAGGCCTTTGGCTCATCATCTCCATCTTCCGGTCGGGAAAAATGTGAGGCATCCCTCGGGGGTACATCGGCTCCGCTTCTTCCTCATGATGACATCGCTTGTTTTCGAACGGATGTTGCCGTCCATTCCGCCCAGGACTTTGCATGGGCCGGTAAGATTCGAATGGGTAATTTTGAGCAGGTTATTGTTGACATGCGCTTGACGACACAATATATTCCAACATATCGATATATGGAGTGGTTATGAAGGAATTTATCAAAGTCATGAAGGCACTTTCAGACCCCAATCGGGTGAAGATGGTCAAATTGCTTCAACGCAGGATTTTGTGTGTCTGCGAAATCCAGGCCGCGCTGGGTATTGCGCAGTCTTCGGTCAGCAAACATCTCAAAATACTGGAAGAGGCTGGCTTGATCTTCTTTTCCAAGGAGGGTTTGTGGGTCAACTATCAATTGGCCGATGGCGCAAAAAGCCCCTATGCATCGAGTCTTCTCGGCAACCTTCGACACTGGCTGGAGGCGGATCCGGATGTGATCAGCCTGGTGGAAAGGCTTCCGGATATCCGTCGCGAAACCATATGCGGTGATTGATATTTTTTTGAGAGGGTGTATATATCGCTATATGGCTTATTATAGATTAATCAGCAGGCGTAATCTATGGTGGCCATCGAATCTTTCGGACGTTCACCCTTGGCTATGGATCGGCCGGAACATTGAATCTTTCGCAGGAAGACCGAATGTTGAATCCTACCGGTTCTGCCGGCGTCTTGAGGGGCCGAAGCTTCGAGCCGATCCGAAAAACTCATGCGAATCAGGTTGACAGCCGCTATGCGGGATCGTAAAAAAAGGCAGTGTAGGTTACGCTCTGCCATTTTTCGATGAGGAGCCCCGATGGCGGTGACGATGGAGGATTCACCGAAAAGGAGTGCCGACCGTAAATATGTCGGCAGAATTTTAGCGGTTCGCGGGAGTGTCGTCGATATCGCCTCCGCGGAGTCCGTACCGCCCATCAACACCGTGTTCCGGGCCGGAGAAAACGACGGCGTATTCATCGAAACGGCCGTTCACCTGGATGAGCATACCTTTCGGGGCATCGCCCTTACTGCAACGGCGGGGCTGGCGCGCGGCGACGCGGCGTGGAGTGACGGGGAGACCCTGAAGGTGCCGGTGGGCAAATCCCTCCTCGGCCGTATGTTCAATCTTTTCGGTGTTCCCATCGACGGCAATCCAGCCCCCGAAAACGTCGTCCTTCGCTCCATTCACCGTCAACCCATTGACCTGGCGCGACGTGTAACGACCGAAGCGGTTTTTCATACGGGCATCAAGGCCATCGACCTCCTGGCCCCATTGGAGCGCGGCGGGAAGGCAGGCCTGTTCGGCGGCGCCGGGGTTGGAAAGACCGTGGTGATCACGGAACTCATCCACAACATGGTCGGAAAACACAAGGGTATGAGTATCTTCTGCGGTATCGGCGAGCGATGTCGGGAAGGGGAGGAACTCTACCGGGAAATGAACGCAGCCGGCGTCCTGAAGAATACGGTCATGGTATTCGGTCAGATGAACGAACCGCCGGGCGCCCGGTTCAGGGTAGGACATGCGGCCCTGACCATGGCCGAATATTTTCGGGACGATCTGGATCAGGATGTACTGCTCCTCATCGACAATATTTTCCGATTCATCCAGGCAGGCTCGGAATTGTCCGGGCTTCTGGGGCGGCTTCCCTCCCGAATGGGGTATCAGCCGACACTGGCGACGGAGCTGGCCGAGCTGGAGGAGCGGATCGCCAGCACGCGGATGGCCGCCATCACCTCCATTCAGGCGGTGTATGTTCCTGCCGACGATCTCACGGACCCTTCCGCCGTTCATACCTTTTCCCACCTTTCGGCATCCATCGTCCTTTCCCGAAAACGGGCCGGCGAAGGCTTTTATCCGGCCATGGACCCTCTCCAGTCCCGTTCCGCCATGCTGCAGCCGAGGATTGTGGGAAAAGATCACTATGACGTGGCCCGGGAGGTCATCAAAACCCTGGCCGTTTACGAAGAGCTGAAGGACATTATTGCCATGCTGGGGCTCGAAGAACTCTCAAGGGAGGACCGCCGGATTGTGTCCAGGGCAAGGCGCCTGGAGCGTTTTTTGACCCAGCCTTTTTTTACCACTTACCAGTTCACCGGTTACGAGGGCCGTATGGTGGATATAGAGGATACGGTTTCGGGGTGTGCCCGCATCCTCGATGATGAATTCTCCGAGATCCCTGAACAATCGCTCTATATGATTGGATCCATAGATGAGGCCAAAAACAGATGAGGCCAACAACGCAACAAGAAATGGAAAATGATTGCTGGGTGAATACCCATGGAATTGACAATCCATCAGCCGTCTAACGTTTTCCTGAAGGATGCAGCCGTCAAGGTCAAGGCCGAGAGCCCGGCAGGGTGTTTCACCCTTCTGCCCCGTCATATCGACATGGCGACAGCGCTGGTTCCCGGGATACTCTCCTATGAAACGCCCGAAGGCGGGGAGGTGTTTGTGGCCCTGATCGGCGGCATCCTGGTCAAGCAGGGGGACAGCGTCACCGTTGCTACCCAAATGGCGGTTGAGGGGAAGCTGGGGGACCTGAAAAATGCCGTTGACGTCATGATCCGCGAGGCAGACGACAGAGAGCGCAAGACACGTGCGGCCGTGGCCAGGCTGGAAGCGGATTTTGTTCGACGCTTCATGAAGTTCCGCAAAAATGCCTGAAAAATTGACCCGACCATCAAAGGCTTTCATCCACGATGTGGATCGACGGGAAAAACGGAAAATTCATGCACGCCGCAAAAAATCCGACGACGTCTGGTTTGGCCTGGGGGTGTTCGGATTGGTGGGCTGGTCCGTGGCCGTTCCGGCGGTATTGGGTATTTTTGTCGGCATCTGGATCGACCTGAAATGGCCCGGCCCCCCCTCGTGGACCCTGATGCTGATGCTGATCGGTGTGATCATCGGGTGCATCAACGCGTGGTGCTGGATTTCCCGTCAACGAAACATCATCACTCGGGAGATGAATAATGACGAGGAGTGATCTGCTGCGCTGGGGATTGGCTGCGATGTGGGGCCTGGGGATCGGGGGCTTTTATTTTTACGGCCTCTGGTGGACCCTTGCCGGACTGTCTAAAAGTACGAAACCCGGACGTTGGCTGGGCATCAGTTACATGGTCCGGGTGAGCGTGGCAATGCTGGGGTTCTGGCTCGTCGTTCGAAACGATCTGATATGCTTTTTCATTACCCTGGCGACATTTTTTCTGATGCGTTTCATCCTGACCCGAACGCTCGGGCCCCCGGAGGGCAATCCCGAAAAATTCATCGGGAGCGAGCAGATCTGAGGAGGGCGATATGGAAATCACCCCGGACACGATCGTCTATGGGTCTTGTGGTCCCTTTACCCTGAACGCGACCCTTCTGTTTACCTGGCTGGTCATGACGGTTATGAGCTTCGGTTCCTGGCTGGTGACGCGACGTCTCACCTCGAGTGTTCGCATTTCACCATGGCAGAACCTGCTGGAATCCATTGTCGCGGGTATGACACGGCAACTCTACGCGGTGTCGAAAACCAAAACCAGGGAATTGTTTCCGTTTGTGGGAACGCTGTTTTTGTTCATCGCGATCTCCAATCTCCTGTCGGTGGTCCCCGGATTCAGATCACCGACGGGATCCCTGTCCACAACGGCCGCCCTGGCGGTCTGCGTGTTTTTGGCAGTTCCTGTTTTCGGTATTTCACAGGTGGGATTCATCTCCTATCTTTTGAATTATCTGCGGCCTACGCCCTTGATGCTGCCGTTTAACGTCATGGGGGAATTGAGCCGGACCTTGGCCCTAGCCGTCCGTCTGTTTGGAAACATGATGAGCGGCTCCATGATCGGCGCTATTCTATTGATGATCGCCCCCTTGGTGTTTCCGGTGCTCATGCAGGTGCTGGGGCTTTTGACGGGAATGGTTCAAGCCTATATTTTTGCCATTCTGGCTGCGATTTACATCAGCGCCGGCATGACGGTGGGAGAGCGGAAGAAAACCACTTGAAAGGAGAGACGGTTATGGACAACCTGGGATGGGTTGCGATCATATCGATTTTAACGGCGGGGATGTGTATGGCTGTCGGCAGCATCGGCCCGGCCATCGGTGAAGCCCGTGCGCTGGTTCAAGCCCTGAATTCCATTGCCCAACAACCTGACGAGACCGGCACGATCACCCGAACGCTGTTCGTGGGCATGGCCATGGTGGAATCGACGGCGATTTACTGTTTTGTGGTCGCCATGATCCTGATTTTCGCCAATCCGTTCTGGACGTACTTCATTTCCGGGATAAAGGGATAGCCTTGCTGTTCGACGGTTTTACGATACTGGCTCAGATCCTGAATTTCGTCATCCTGGTGTTGTTGCTGAAACGGTTTCTTTACGCACCCATCCTTCAGGCCATGGCGGAACGAAAAGCGCGGATCGCGGCCGCCATGGACCAGGCAAAGGCCGCCGAGAAGGAAGCACGGAAACGATCAAAGGAACTCGTCAGGGAAAGACAAGCCCTCGCCGACGCGAAAACACGCTTGCTGACCGAGGCCAGAGAAGACGCCCGCCGATGGCGGCAAAACGCCATAGAGGATATGAAGCACGAGGTGGATGAGCTCCGCCGGTCATGGGAGGATCGGCTCCGTCAGGACCGTGAGATTTTCCTGAACCATCTCAAGGTTCAGGTTGCCGGGCAGGTCATGCGGATCAGCGAAAAGGTGTTGAGCGACCTTGCGGATGAGCGCCTTGAAAACCGCCTGGTTGAAGTCCTTGCGGATCGACTTTCCCGGGAAAAGGCCGGGCTTTCGATCCATGACATTTCCGGGGAGGTGAGGGTCCAGTGCGGGATTACGATGACGCCCTCCCAGAGAAACGCCCTTTCCGGAAAAATCAAGGACCTCTTTCCGGCCGTACAAAGCGTTTCCATCGAAAAAAAACCGGACCTCGGTTTTGGCCTGAGGCTGACGGCGGGAGACAAGAAGATGGAGTGGAACCTGACCCACTACCTGGAGGAACTTGAACAGGTTGTTTTAACGGCGCTGTCGCCGGGAGACCGGGAGAATGAATGACGGAGAACGATCTGAACAATATCCTGAAGGCGATTGACGGAGCGGTTGAACAGGCGCTCGAGGAAATGACGCCGAGCACCGTCCCGGAAGAGATCGGGCGCGTCAGGATGCTGGGGCCGGGGATTGCCTGGGCCGAAGGGCTCCCGGGTGTCAAGGCCGAGGAGCTGCTCTATCTGGGCTCCCAGGTGGCCGGCATGGCCCTGGATCTCCTGCCCGACCGGGTGGGGATCATTCTGTTGGGAGCTTCCCGGGCATTGCGGGCCGGCGAAGAAGTCACGCGCACCGGCGGCGTGCTGGACATTCCTGTGGGACCCGATTTTGTCGGCAGGGTGATTGATCCCCTGGGAAACCCGCTGGACGGCAAAGGCCCCGTGAATAACATCTCCCGTGCCCCCGTATTCAGGGAGGCGCCCAGAATCCTGGACCGGGCCGCCGTTGAAAGACCCCTTCAGACCGGTCTGAAGGTGGTGGATGCCCTGATCCCCGTCGGTCGGGGACAGCGGGAGTTGATCCTGGGAGACCGCCAGACGGGAAAGACGGCCCTTGCGGTGGATACCATCATCCATCAGAAGGACAAAGGCCTGACGTGCATCTACTGCGCCGTCGGTCAGAGAAGCTCGGGAGTCGCCAAAGTGGTGGATGAACTGGAGCGGCACGGTGCCATGGGCTACAGCCTCGTCATGGTGGCCGAAGGGGACGATCCGCCGGGCCTTCAGTATATCGCACCCTATGCCGCCACGACCCTGGCGGAGTATTTCATGCACGAAGGGCGCGACGTCCTTGTCGTCTACGATGATCTGACACGGCATGCACTGGCGTACCGGCAGCTGTCCCTGCTCCTCCGGCGCCCACCCGGTCGCGAGGCCTTTCCAGGGGATATTTTTTATGTTCATTCCAGACTCCTGGAAAGAGCCACGCACCTGAAACCGGAACTGGGCGGCGGATCCCTGACCGCCCTTCCCATTATCGAGACAGAGGCTGAGAACATCTCCGCGTATATTCCGACTAACCTGATATCGATCACCGACGGTCAGATCTATCTCTCCCCGGGGCTTTTTCACCGCGGTTTTCTTCCCGCAGTGGATGTGGGAAAATCCGTCTCACGGGTCGGGGGAAAGGCCCAAATCGCCGCATACCGGAAAGTTGCCGGGGATCTGCGGCTTTCCTATACCCAGTTTCATGAACTGGAGTCCTTTGCCCGTTTCGGGACCCGGCTTGACGAACAGACTCAAAAGACGCTGGACCACGGCAGACGAGTCCGGGAAATCCTCAAGCAGGATCGATTCAAGCTGATGACCGAAACCGAGCAGATCGCCGTTCTTCTGGCCGTGACCCGGGGGCTCATGGATGATCTGCCCATAGACGCCGTGGCGAAAATGGAGCGGACCATTGTGGAACAGATCCGAAACGATGCCGGTGCCGTTGAAGCGGTCTTGACCGCCGGAGGCGCCGACGACGGCGTATGGGAAGACCTCGTTTCGTGGTTGAAGGCGGCAATTGCGGCGACAGGAGGCAATGATGCAGACATTGGAGGCCTTGGGAAGGAAAATCCGGACCGCCCACGATCTGCTGGGGGTGGTCAAGACCATGAAGAGCCTGGCCGCCGTAAGCATCCGGCAGTATGAACGAGCGGTCGAATCCCTGGAGGCGTATCGTCGCGTCATTGACGCCGGCTGGCGGGTCCTGTTGCGCCATGGCGTAGCAGATGTTCGTGAAAGTCCCTTGAAGGGTGCCGTGTGCATGATCATTGCTTCGGATCAGGGGATGTGCGGACAGTTCAATGAAGCCATCCTGAAGCATGCCCTGACACAGGCTCCCGGGCTTGCGGAAGATGGATCGGAACTCGCTTTCTGGACCTTCGGAGAGAAACTTCGGGGGGCACTGGCCGATGCCGGGCATCGGGATCAAGGCCATTTTGCGGCACCCGGCAGTCTTTCCGCCATCCACGAGAAGGTTCGGGCGGTGATCCAACGGATTGAGCAGTGGCGATCGGAAAAGGGGACCGAACACTTTTACATCTGTCATAACGTGGTCATCGAAAGAGGCGGCTATCGACAGATCTGTGTCCGGCTCCTACCCTTGGACAGGACGTGGGCGCTCGCCCACGCCAGGGAAAAATGGCCCGGCCGGTGTATCCCCATGCTTGGCCTGCCGGGGAACCTCATGTTCACACATCTTTTGCGACAATACCTGTTCGCTGCGTTATTCCGGGCCTTTGCCCAATCCCTGGCCGGTGAAAACGCCGCGCGACTGATGGCCATGCAGGCGGCCGAAAAAAACATTCTGGAGCTTCTCGACAATCTTCAGGCCGGTTTCCGGGAATTGCGACAGAATTCCATTACCGACGAACTCCTGGATATCATCTCGGGGTTCGAGGCCTTGAACGACGAAAACCTCTCCCTGTAACCAAAACAATTCCTTTTGATCGCTCTTTTTGCTGCCCGGGTATCGGCGCACTGCGGCGGCGCTCAAGGCGGCCATGCGACGCATCACCGGTGTTCGCGGGTTTTCATAAAAACGACCTCCGGCCACTGTTCCGCCACGAAGTCGATCCGCCATTCCCCATCGGCCAGAAAAGTCAGGTTCCCTTCCGCATCCAGCGCCAGGTGCGCCTGGTTGGCCCGTTCAAAGGCCGAGAGTCGCTTCGGGTCGTCGCACTTCACCCAGCGGGAGGCGACATAATCCACGTGTTCATAAACGGCATCCACGCCATACTCGGCCTTGAGCCGCGCCATGGTGACGTCGAACTGCAAAATGCCCACCGCCCCCAGGATGAGGTCGCTTCCCATGAGCGGGCGAAACAACTGAACCGCGCCTTCCTCCACCAACTGCGTCAACCCCTTCCGGAGTTGCTTGGATTTCAGGGGGGATTTCAGCTGTACGCGGCGAAAATGCTCCGGGGCGAAATTCGGGATGCCGGTGAAGCTGAGCAGCTCTTTTTCCGAAAAGGTGTCGCCGATTTTGATCGTCCCGTGGTTGTGAATGCCGATGATGTCGCCGGGCCAGGCCTCCTCTACGGCAGTGCGATCCTGCGCCATGAACATGATCGGATTGGCGATGAGGATATCCTTGTCGATGCGGTGGTGACGCACCCGCATCCCCTTCTGAAATCGGCCCGAACAGACGCGCAGGAAGGCGAGCCGATCGCGGTGGGCCGGGTCCATGTTGGCTTGAATCTTGAAGACAAAACCGGAAAACGGCTCTTCCCCGGGAAAAACCGTTCGGGTTGTGGCCTGCCTGGGAAGCGGGCCGGGTGCGATCTCCACAAAGGTGTCCAGGAGCTCGCGCACACCAAAGTTGTTAATGGCGCTGCCGAAGAAGACCGGAGTCTGGCTTCCCTTGAGAAAATCCTGCAGGTCAAAGGGGTTGGCCGCCCCCTCCAGCAGGGCAACATCCTCCCGCAGTTCGTCGGCCTGGGTGCCCAGGATCTCGTCCAGTACCGGATCGCCAAGGTCCCGGATGGTGACGCCGTCGTCGGACAAGCGCTCCCGGCCGGGCGTGAAGAGGGTCAACTCCCTGCGGTGGATGTTGTAGGTACCCTTGAATCTTTTGCCCATGCCGATGGGCCAGGACAGGGGGGCGCATTCAATCTGCAAGGTTTCTTCGATATCGCCCAGGATGTCCAGGGGCGGCATGCCTTCACGATCGAGCTTGTTGACAAAGGTCAGGATGGGGGTGTTGCGCATTCGGCAAACCGCCATCAGTTTTTGGGTCTGGGTTTCGACCCCCTTGACGCTGTCAATGACCATGACGGCGCTGTCCACGGCGGTAAGCACCCGGTAGGTGTCTTCTGAGAAATCCTGATGCCCCGGGGTGTCCAGAAGATTAATTTCGAAATTGCGGTAATCGAACTTCATGACCGAGCTGGTCACCGAAATGCCGCGCTCCCGTTCGATGGCCATCCAGTCGCTGGTGGCGTGGCGGCTGGCCTTGCGGGCCTTCACCGATCCGGCCATTTGGATGGCCCCGCCGAAGAGCAGCATTTTTTCGGTGAGGGTCGTCTTGCCGGCGTCCGGGTGACTGATGATCCCGAAGGTGCGGCGGCGGTCGATTTCCTGGTTCTGTGATTTGGAGGACGCGTGATTCATGGTGTTGAATTTTTTTCTGCCTTTTAAAACGGGCGTTCGCGGCCGCCGTCAATATTGATCGAAGTGGCGTGATATGCCGCGCAACCGTTGGGTTGACGAAAACGAGTTGAAATTTTCGGGATTTCAGGCGGGAACGTGAAACCGGATCTCCGCCGGTTTTTCCCGCATGATAATGATGATCCTCAGGGTGGCGTCGGGCTGGAAACCGCGCTGTCGGTGATAGGCTTTTCCATGAGGTGAATCGTGCCGATCGGTGATGGAAAGCGGCGATATGCTGAAAGAAGGTTCATAATATGTTTTCATTAAATGTTATGGCGGCATATGTCAAGTCAAGCTCAATTTGATTCCATCATCGGTCCATGCGGCCTATCTTTATTTTTCTGCATTATGCGCTAAATCAGCGCCACAGACAAGGGCCGATTCATGCTGGGCCATTGAAAGTCCCGGATGATGAGCGGGAAAAAAACCGTTGCGGGATTTCATGAAATCCTCCATAGTTTTCACTGCTGCATTCCGATGGGAACCCATTGTTTTTTATGGTCCCATGGCTATAAGTATTTGATATCTCGAAATAACCGTCCATCCTCTCGTTGTCGGGTTTTTTTGAGGGGACACAGAAAGGAGAAACCCCACCATGAACCATCCTAACATGATGATCCTTCTACTGGGCGTTTTTCTGTTGCCGGCCGCGGTTGCTGCGAAAAACTGTGTCGATATGGATGCATGCATGACCGAGGCCGTGCTTACTGCTTCGGAGGATACCACCATCGGCGAATTGAGACGGCGGTGCAAGGCGTGCATCGAAAGCCAACGGCCCGAAAGCCCACCTCTCGACACTGAGCGCTCGTCCGATGAAAAGCCATCTCCTATTGACACACGGATGAAAGAAGAAGCGGAAACCCGACAGACCGGGTTTGCTCTGACGACGCATCGCTCCAATTATATTTTGCCCTTCGTATACAACCAGTCACCCAACACCAGTGTCTACCCGGGGGACCTGTCCGAGGGAGATGTGGACAATACCGAAGTCAAATTCCAGGTCAGTCTCAAATATCGGTTGATCGACAATATCTATAAAGACAACTGGCATGTTTATGTCGCCTATACCAACCTTTCCTATTGGCAGGCCTATAACAGTGACTATTCAAGCCCGTTTCGGGATAGCAACCATGAACCCGAAACGTGGCTGCAATATGATACCGACTGGGAACTGTTCTGGGGGATCAAGAGCCGAATGATTCAGGGGGGGTTCTGGCACCAGTCCAACGGACGCACCGAGCCTTTCTCCCGCAGCTGGAATCGGATTTTTCTCAACCTGTTATTTGAAAAGGAAAATCTCGCCGTTTCCATCAAGCCCTGGTACCGTATCCCGGAAGACGATGAAAACGACGACAATCCGGACATCGACCGCTACCTGGGGTATGGTGAGCTGAATGCGGCTTACAAATGGGAGGACCACACCTTTTCCCTGATGTTTCGGAACAACCTGAGAAGCTCCGGCAACAAAGGGGCCGTCGAGCTGGGATGGAGTTTCCCCCTCTACAGGAAGCTGAAGGGATACGTTCAATACTTCAACGGATACGGCCAGAGTATCCTCGACTACAACGACTCGGCCAACACCATCGGCGTCGGCCTGGCGCTTTCGGATATCCTTTGAAAACTTTTTTCAGGGCCTCACCCTCAGGCGGTCAACCTGGCCGCGATGCCGGCGACGTGCCGGCCCTGAAACCGGGCGGCGTCCAGCTCGTTCCGGCTGGGCATTCGCTCACCCGAAACCCCGGCGATGGTTGATGCCCCGTAGGGGGATCCACCGGTGATCTCGTCGATGCGCATCTGACCCTGAAAGGTGTAAGGCAACCCCACGATTACAAAGCCGTGGTGAAGCAGCGTAATATGGAACGACAGAAGGGTCGATTCCTGCCCGCCGTGCTGGGTATTGCTGCTGGTGAAGACGCTGCCGACCTTGCCTACCAGTGCGCCCTTTGCCCACAGTTGTCCGGTGGCGTCGAGGAATTGGCGCATCTGCCCGCACATATTGCCGAATCGTGTGGGTGTCCCGAAAATGACGGCATCCGCCTCGGCCAGTTCCGCAACGGTGCAGACCGGAATGTGTGCCATGGTTTTCTGGGCCTCCAGAGCCCCCATTTTTTCGAGGACGTCCCGGGGAAGCGTTTCGGGCACCCGTCGCAGCACCGCTTCCGCGTTGTCGATCTCCTCGACCCCCATTGCCGCGGCCTCAGCCATTTTGTGAATATGTCCGTAGGTGGAATAATAGACAATCAGCACTTTCATGATGTAATCCTCCTTACAAAGAGAATGGCGGTGTGATTTAAGAAGTAACAGCGTAATTTCCGTTTTTTCCGGATTCAGGGTTTTCGCGGATGACGCGGAACCAGACCGTCAGGTTAAACCGCTTCATGCCGAACGCTTCAAGGGTTACGGAAACGGCATGATCCTCATTGAGGTTTGGCGGAAACGGGACCCGGACCGGCAGCGCTCTCATGATCACACCGCTGCCGATGCAGTGATGGCACACGTGAAAGAGGCCGCCGCCTGAACCACGGCATGACGGACATACATCAGGTGAGGGGACCAGGATCCTCACGTTGCCGCCTTTCACTGCCTGTTCCCGTGTGAGGGGCACCTCGACGCTTACATCATCGACACGCCCGACATCGGTATGGTGGCGACGACGTCGGTTCATCGTGAGGTGTTGGAGAGGGTCTTCAGATATTATCCCGCGATTGGGCGGCGATCCGATGGGGGTAATGCCCCAGGAAGCCGACGGGCGCCGTCTCGGGATAAGAGGTTCCGGCTCCGAACGAAAGGTGGGTCGCAATTCGGGCTGAAGCGGCTTCGGCTTCAGGCTTTTCTCGTATTCTTTTCGCCTACGAACATCTGCCAAGACGGCGTAAGCCTCCTGGATCTGCCGAAACGCCTCGCTTCCGCCTTCGAAGTAGTCCGGATGATACGCCTTGGCCAATTTGCGATAGGCGGATCGGATCTCTTCAAAAGAGGCATCGGATGAAACACCGAGAATGGCGAAATAACTCTTGGCCATAACCTGACTCTCCCCAGCACCCTCTGTCGTGGCGCCATAAAAGGCGTCATCGGCGGAGGAGATACTCGCAACCGACCTCAATCGGCACTGCTGACCTCGATCCGCTTGACGTCCGTTTTCGGCATGGCCTTGCGGGGCACGGTGATGGTAAGGACGCCTTTTTTAAAGGTAGCCTGAATATCGCTCTGATCTGCATCCTCGGGCAGCGACAGCATCCGCTGGAAAGCGCCATAGCTACGTTCGACGCGGTAAAAATTCTTGTCTTTGTCCTCTTTTTCCTGCCGCTTTTCACCTCGGATGGTCAAAGCGTTTCCGGAAAGCTCCAGGCGGACGTCTTTTTCGTCCACACCCGGGATTTCCACCGCGATAGTGTAAGCCTTGTCGGTGGCGCCGATGTCGAGGGTCGGTTTGAGAAAGTCGCTCTCCATTCCCGGAAAAATCGGACGTTCGATCTCCCGGGACCAGAGGCCAAAGTCGCGAAAGGCATTGTCGAAAACGCGATCGATCTCTCGGTGAATCCGTGAGAGCGGGTGGTAATGGCCTTGTCCAGCGTCCCGAGTATGGCTGACGTGCACCGGAACGGCTTTCGCGGCCTCTTCTTCCTCTTTTTTGAACCAGTTCCATGGCGCCAGCTTCCTGATGTCCATCACGCACCTCCTTGAATAAGGTTTTGATAACGAGATGACATTACTTTTATCTTTTCGTTAAAAAAATAATGAATTTTGAAGGAGTGTCAAGGGGGGGCGTCAAGATAACCGGAGAATGTCGATATCCACCATCACCACAGTCCGGTCAACATGGCGCGTCGCGTTATGAAAATATCGATAAGATGGGTATCGGGTTTGTCTGGAAAATCGAAAAAAGGGGAGTTCCAATGGATACACAAGTGTGGATCGAAAGCCGATACGTGGAGGCGATAAGGCGGCGGTCCTCTTTCCTCGAGAGGATATTCCGGTCACAAAGTGGTTGCCGGAAGACGCGTTATCCAGTATGAATAATCTTTTTGAAAGGACAGGGTAAATTCCCATGAGATTCATGGAAGAATATCGCGATCCGGTGATCGCACGACGGCTCATTTCCCGGATTGGTGCCCAGAGCCGCAAACCCGTCCGATTGATGGAGGTTTGTGGTACCCATACCATGACCCTTTTCAAGAGCGGTATCCGAACGGTTTTGCCGGAAAACGTCTCATTGATTTCCGGACCGGGCTGCCCGGTTTGCGTAACCGACCCGAGCGATATCGACGCTTTCATCGAGATCGCCCGGACCGATGGGGTGACGACGGCCACCTTCGGCGACCTGATCCGGGTGCCGGGAACCACGACGTCTCTGGAGCAGGAACGCGGCGCTGGCGCGGACGTTCGCGTCGTTTACTCCACCGTTGACGCCTTGGCGCTGGCACGGAATCATCCGGACCGTCGGATCGTCTTTCTGGGCGTCGGCTTTGAAACCACGGCTCCCACCATCGCGGCGTCCATCGTCTCAGCCAAAGCGCAAGGACTCTCCAACTATACCGTCTTTTCCATCCACAAGCGTGTCGTGCCGGCCCTTTTCGCCCTTATGGAGATGGATATTTCCATCGACGGATTTCTACTGCCGGGGCACGTATCTCTGATGATTGGCGCCGAGGCCTATCGCGCCTTCTTTGAGCGATACCGCCTCCCCTGCGTCATTGCCGGATTCGAAACCGGCGATGTCCTGGACGGCATCCATCGCCTGATCCGGCAGATCGAGGAGGGGCGGCCCCGCCTGGAAAATGCCTATCACCGGGCCGTTACAGCCGAAGGAAACCCCAAGGCCTTAAAGCTAATGGCGTCGGTCTTCACGTCCGTCGATGCATGTTGGCGGGGGATGGGCTCGATCCCCGACAGCGGCCTGGCCATCCGAGATGTATTCAGCGCCTTTGATGCCCGCAGGGTTTTCGGAATCGTTCCCAATGATGCTGTGGAGCCTCCGGGATGCGAGTGTGGCCAGGTACTCACCGGCCGAAAGGCGCCTCCGGAGTGCCGCCTGTTCGGCAAGACCTGCTCTCCGGTCCACCCAGTCGGTCCGTGCATGGTCTCGAGCGAGGGAACGTGCGCGGCATACTATCGTTACCATTCAGCAGACGCTGTCGATAAAAATTTCTTATGAAAGACGACACGATCACCCTGGATCACGGCAGCGGCGGGAAGGTGGCTCACCAATTTATATCAGATGCCGTCCTGCCCCTATTCGACGATCCCGCGCTCCGATGCCTGGACGACGGCGCTGTCTTGGAGACGAGGGGCGGCCGAATCGCGTTTTCGACCGATACCTACGTGGTCGATCCTGTTTTTTTCCCCGGCGGCAATATCGGAGATCTCGCCGTCAACGGCACCGTCAACGATCTGGCCATGTGCGGTGCGGTGCCGCTTTACCTCAGCGCCGCCATGATCATTGAGGAAGGCTTTCTCCGCCGAGATTTCGACCGGATTCTCGCAGCCATGCAGAAAGCTGCCCGGACGGCTTGCGTTCGGATCGTCACGGGTGATACCAAGGTGGTGCCCAAGGGTGCGCTCGACAAAATCTTCATCAACACGGCGGGTATCGGCGTCATTCCCGATGGGATCCATGTCTCGGGCGGTAACGCCCGAATCGAAGATCGGGTTCTGGTAAGCGGGACGCTCGCAGATCACGGCATTACCATTCTGACCCTGCGGGAAGGACTTCGGTTCGAATCATCGCTCCAAAGCGATACCGTCCCCTTGAACCACATGGTGGCGGAGATGCTCGAGAATTTTGGACGCGATATCCACGTTCTTCGGGACCCCACGCGGGGAGGGGTGGGGACGACCCTCAACGAAATCGCCGAATCGTCCGGCGTTGCAATCCGAATCCATGAAGACCGCCTTCCTGTCAAGGCGGCTGTGGCGGGCGCATGTGAGCTGCTGGGGCTCGATCCGCTTTATATCGCCAACGAAGGAAAATTTGTTGCCATTGTCGCCCCCGAGATAGCCTTCCAGGTTCTCGACATGATGCACGCCCATCCCCTGGGCGGGGATTCCCGCATCATCGGTGAGGTGGTGGCGGCCGACCTTGCCCCGGTAGTCATGATAACCCGGATCGGTGGAACACGGATCGTGGACATGCCCATGGGTGCGCCACTCCCCCGGATCTGCTGAGGTGCCGAAAGATAATCAGGCCGCTTAAAATATGACGCAGTGACAAAGGATTCGCGTAACGCGAATATTTAACTTTTACGGAACCGTCAGACCTTTTCTTTAAACGGCCTAAACGGGAAAAATCGGGAGCGATGACAAATGGTAGCGCTATTGTGTACTCTCGCGGTCGTCCTTTATGTTGGGGCTGCCGGGACCTTGATGCTATACGGTCTCAACTGTTATGTCATGATCTTTCTCTACCACCGGGGGCGGCGCCGTGCGGGGCTCCGTCTTGAGAGGTTTGCGGAGCGATTCGGCGACCCCGCCGAACGGGACGATCTCCCTGTGGTGACGACGCAGATCGCGGTCTACAACGAAGTGAACGTTGTGGAGCGGGTGATCCGGACGGTTTGCGGAATGCGGTATCCGAGGGATCGGCACGAGGTTCAGATTCTCGACGATTCCACCGACGAAACCTGTGATATCGTCGACCAAACCGCCAAAGCGATGATAGCCGAAGGCTTCGATGTCCAGGTTATCCGACGAAACGCGCGGACAGGATTCAAGGCCGGGGCCCTTGCTGCTGGGCTCAAGGTTGCGAAAGGGTCGTTGGTGGCCGTGTTCGATGCCGACTTCGTTCCTCCCGAGGATTATCTCCTTCGGACTGTCCCGTTTTTCATGGCCGATGATCGGCTCGCCCTTGTTCAAGCCCGATGGGACCATCTGAATCGGCGGCGATCCATCCTGACCCGAGCGCAATCTATCGGGATTGACGGCCATTTTATGGTGGAACAGGCTGCTCGGAACTGGAACAATCTTTATATGAATTTCAACGGAACCGCTGGGATCTGGCGGCGGTCGGCCATCGACGACGGCGGGGGGTGGGCTTGGGACACCCTGACCGAGGATATGGACCTCTCCTACCGGGTTCAGTTTGCCGGTTGGCGGACGCTGTTCCTCCCGGACTTGACGGTGCCGGCGGAGATTCCCGAGGACGTCAATGCCTTCAAGAGCCAGCAGTTTCGATGGGCCAAAGGATCCATCCAGACGGCTCTCAAACTTCTCCCGCGCCTTGTGGGTCAACCGGTGCCGATGTTCCAGAAAATTCAGGCTGTCTTTCACATGACCCATTATCTGGTGCACCCCATGATGCTCGTTATGGCGGTTCTGGCCCTGCCCGTTCTCCTGAGGTTTGACTTGAAGGGTGGCCCGCTCTTTTTCGGGGTCGTCGCATGTGTTCTGCTGCTCTCCATGACGGCACCCAGTGCCCTTTACCTGGTCAGCCAACGGGCGGCCTACCCCGACTGGCGACATCGGGTGCTCTTCATGCCGGTTCTCGTTGCCGTAGGTGTAGGCATCGCTCTGTCCAATACCCGGGCGGTCCTCGAGGCCCTGGTCGGGCACGAGAGCCCTTTCATCCGAACTCCCAAACGGGGCGATCGAGAGATCAAACACTACCGTGCGGCTTTGCCGGGATTGGCGTTCGCGGAAATTCTGTTGGGTGGCTATTGCGTCGCGACCGTTCTGGTGTATCTCAGAGCCGGGAAATACCTGATCAGTCCGTTTATAGCCGTCTATGCTGCTGGATTTTTCTTTGTCGGAATCCTGACGCTGGCTCACCGTCTGGGCAAGGAGGGATGATCCCTGTGCAAGGGGTTTCGGGAGGTCGCCGGTTCGATCCCAAAATCGAATGGATCTGTTACGCCGCTCTCGTTCTTTTGGTGTTCGTCCTCTGCTATGCCGGAGGGCGATTCAAGGATATCGGCCAGGCGCCCCTGCTTCTTTTCGGACGGACCTTCCACTCAGGGTACTTCATTCTCGTTTTCGCGGCGACATGGGCAGTATGCCTGGCCCTGACGCTTTGCTTTCCCAGGGGATTGTCCCGTAGACGACGGTTCTGTGCGGTTTTCATTCCGGCGCTGGCCTGTCGGCTCCTTCTTTTACCCTTTCCCCCATCCGACGATCTGAACCGGTATCTCTGGGAAGGGCACCTTGTTCAGAACGGCGTCGACCCTTACCGCCATCCCCCCAATGATCCCGCTTTGGCAGACCTCGCCCGGAAGGACCCGTTTCACAGGGACATCAATCACCCGGACATGCCCGCCATATATCCCCCTTTGATGCTGGTGGGCTTTTCCGCCGTCATCCGGCTGGGCTACACCCCCCTGGCGATCAAGATCGTGATGATGCTGTTCGATCTGGGGGCCCTTTTTCTGCTGATGCGCCTCCTCTCCCATCGGCAATTGGACGAGCGGTGGGCAATCCTTCATGCCTTCAACCCAGTGGTCCTTTACGCCTTCGCCGGTCAGGGGCACCTGGACGCAATCCAGAATTTTTTTCTCCTGGCCGCCCTGTGGCTTTACGATCAAAGACGTTGGGGCTGGATGTTTTTCGCGGCCGGGCTCGCGGTCCAATCCAAATACGTGGCCATTTTAACGCTGCCGTTTTTACTCAATCGGGAGAGCTTTAGCTGGTTCTGGACGATGTTGCCGACCGTCTTGCTTCCTTTCCTGCCGTTTTTGGACGGCGACGGCGGCCTGGGACGGATTTTCGACGCCCTTGTGGGTTTCGGCTCGCAGTTCGCATTCAACGGTCCAATTCATGGCTTTTTTCGGTGGGTATTGGGCGAAATCCCACCAGCCACTGGGATTTGTCAAGGGATCCTTGTCGGGATACTGATCTTGGGATACGGGTGTTTCCATCCCAGGCGAACTCTCCGATTTCATGATGATCCGGCAACGGGCTGCTTTTTTGTCCTGGGGGCCCTGCTGCTTCTCTCCCCCACGGTCCATTTCTGGTACATCGCCTGGATCGTGCCTTTCCTGGCCTTGAGACCCTTTGCATCGTGGATGGTTCTCTGTCTTACCATCAGCGCCGTTTTCATGGCGGACGGTCATCAGCATTTCACCGGTCAGTGGCGTCTGCCTGGCGGTGCATCGCTGGCGGTGTGGCTCCCGTTCTGGACACTGTTTGCACTGGATGTCCGCCGCGGCCTGTGCCGCTTCAAGACCCCCGCTTGGGGGTTGCCGCCGGCAACGGTGAGCGTGGTGATCCCCGCCAAAAATGAAGGCGCCGCAGTGGCCGAATGCGTGCTGGCTGTACTTCGGGACCGGTCAGTTTTGGAGGCGATCGTCGTGGACGGTGGATCCGAGGACAATACGGTTGCGGAGGCCGTACGGGCGGGTGCCCGGATCATTTGCCATGCGGCCCTTCCGGAAATGGGAGGAGGCCGAGGCGGACAGGTCCGCGCCGGGGTGGCGACTGCGGTCGGCGACGTCATTGCCGTGGTCCATGCCGATACCCGAATCGTTGCACCGGCGTTAACCCACATCGTCGGGCTGCTCCGGCGCCAACCCATGATTGTCGGCGGCGCTGTCGGCGGAAGGTTTGACGAACAGGGGTGGCGTCTTCGCCTGCTGGAGGCAGCCAATGATTTCCGTGCAGCGTTTCTGGGGATCAGTTTTGGGGATCAGGTACAGTTCTTTCGACGGGGACCGATTGTCGCAACAGGGGGGTATCCGGATATGCCGCTCATGGAGGATGTTGAACTGAGCTTGCGCCTGCAGAATCTGGGACGGGTGGTCTTCCTTTTCGGAGACGCAAAAATCTCATCACGGCGCTGGCGGCGTGGTGTTTCCCGGCGGGCGGGCCGCATCCTTTGCCTGTTTCTGACTTACCTGGGGCCTCGGCTTCTGGGGCGGCGCCCTGACACCTTCGCCATGTACCAAGCCTACTACAACAAAGACCATTGATGACCCGGAGGATTTTCCCATGTGAAAAAAAGATTTGAAATCTCGAAGCTTTTTTAGGACAATCATTTTTCGAGTTTTGAGCATCCTAACCCGAAATTCACGAAAGGAGGTTTATGTCCTAAAGACTTGGCATCGCGTCGAAACAAACGTCAACCCACGTTGCCCGGTTGACCATCCAAGCCAGACTGTTATTCAAGAAGGAGGAAGGCTCCCAATGAAGAAGATCTTTCCGTTGTGTATCCGTGCATCGCTCGCTTTTTGTCTTTGTTTCTCCCTATTCACGGTTTTTCCGGCGGCTTCGGCGGCTGAAACCGTCAAATTGACCTACAGCAGCTTTTTTCCTCCCACTCATGTGCAAAGCCAGCTTTCCGAATCCTGGTGCCGGGAGGTTGAAAATCGCACCGACGGCCGTATCAAGATTCAGTATTACGCCGGTCAAACCCTGACAAACACCAAACAGACGTATGACAGCGTCATGGAAGGCATTGCCGATATCGGCACTTCGGGGCTGGCCTACACCCGCGGCAGATTTCCGCTGATGTCCGCCGTTGACCTGCCTTTCGGCTATACCTCGGGAGTCGCGGCGACAGTAGCAGCCAACGACGTCTATGCGAAGTTTAAGCCCAAAGAATTCAGTGATACGAAGGTTCTCTATTTTCATGCCCACGGCCCCGGAATGCTGCACACCCGCGGCAAGGCCGTCCGGACCCTTGAAGATATAAAAGGCCTGAAGATCCGATCCACGGGAACCAGCGCCGAGGTGGCGACGGCATTGGGAGGAACGCCGGTACCCATGCCCATGCCTGAATCCTACCAGAGCCTTCAGAAAGGTGTGGTCGACGCTTCCATGCACCCCGTGGAAGCCAATAAGGGGTGGAAACTGGGAGAGGTGACCCGGTATGCGACTTTTGCCTATCCCTCCGGGTATACGACCGCGTTTTTTGTTGTCATGAACAAGGATAAATGGAACAGTCTCGATCCCAAAGACCAAAATATCATCGAGGAGATCAATCTGGAATGGGCGGCCAAACACGGAGAGGCCTGGGACACGAGTGATATGGAGGGGGTGCGATTCTTTCTGGAACAGGGCAACACGATTTTCGGCCTGGATGCCAAAGAAAGCGCCAAATGGGAAAACGCAGTGGCGCCTGTCATCGATAGGTACGCCGCGGAATTGGACAAGAAAGGGTTGAATGGGAAGGCCGTGATCGGATCGATTCGAGAATCCCTTAAAAAATTTCATTAATCCATGGTAGGAACAAATTATTACCACGGGGGGTTCGCCCCGTGGGGCGAACCCCCCGTGAAAATCGGAGAGCGGAACAGAGGCAACGCACTATTATGAAAGTTTTCTGGAAAATGATCCAATCTGTATCGGACGGGATGAAATCCGTCGGTGCCCTGTTTCTTGTCGGAATGACGTTTCTGACCTGCGTTGACGTCGTGGGTCGGTTTTTCAAGCATCCCGTTTTCGGCTCGGTGGAGTTGGTGACGTTGATGGGCGTGTTCGGGGTGGCATTTTCACTCCCTTTTACCCATGACACCAAAGGACATATCGGAGTCGAGTTGTTTGTCTCCAGATTGTCACGGAAGACGCGCACGTTAATTGATATCTGCACAGCATGCTGCGCTTTGGTGTTTTTTGGTCTGGTGACGTGGCGCATGATTGACTATGCTTTGAAAATGAAGAAATCCGGTGAGGTTTCCATGAACCTGGAGCTGCCCGAGTATATGACCCTTGTTGTGACGGCATTTTGTTTCGCGATATTTTTCCTGGTCATATTCAAAGGGCTTATTGAGAATTTTGAGAAAATAAGGCAAAAATGAATCCCACATGGATTGGTATCATCGGTATTGTTGTGATGGTTTTGCTGTTTCTTACGAGAATGTCTGTCGCCTATGTCATGGCTATCATCGGTTTTCTGGGATTCAGCATCATTATTTCATTCCATGGCGGCTTGAACCTTCTGGCCCGTAGTTTTTATGAAACCTTTTCCTCTTATGGACTGACAACGGTGCCCCTGTTTATTCTGATGGGCCAACTGGCGTTCAACAGCGGCATCAGTCGAAGGCTCTATGATACGGCCTACAAGTTCCTGGGTGGTATCCGGGGGGGGTTGGCGATCACGACGGTTTCAGCCTGCACGGCGTTCGGGGCTGTCTGCGGTTCGAGCCCGGCCACGGCTGCAACCATGGCCACCATCGGGCTGCCGGAGATGCGGCGTAAGGGATATGCCGATGAATTGGCTGCCGGTTCGGTGGCATCCGGAGGAGGGCTGGGCATGATCATGCCCCCCAGCGTGGTCCTCATCATTTACGGCGTCATGACCGAGCAGTCCATTGGCAGGTTGTTCGTCGCGGGTATCCTGCCGGCCTTTCTGGTGACGATCCTGTTTATCATCACCATCATGATCTGGTGCGGTTTATCCCCGGAACAGGGTCCCCGGGGGGAACGATTTACCTGGTCGGAAAAGTTGCGTTCCCTTTTGGATCTGGGTGAAACCCTGACAGTTTTTGCGCTGGTGATGGGCGGCCTTTTTTTAGGACTGTTCACGCCCGTCGAAGCCGCCGGGGTGGGCGTTTTCGGGGTCATGGCCGTTGCGCTTTTTCGCCGGAAGCTCAGCTGGAAAAGCTTTGTTGCCGCCCTCTATGAAACCCTCCGAACATCATGCATGGTGATGATGCTCATCGCCGGAGCCACCATTTTTGGTAAATTTCTGGCCGTCACGCGGATCCCTTTTGACATTGCATCATGGATTGGTGGCTTCAGTCTGCCGCCCGTCGTCATCCTGTCCATGGTGGTAGTGGTCTATTTTTTCGGAGGGTGCTTCATGGACTCTCTGGCCCTTGTCATGCTGACCGTTCCGATTTTCTTTCCCCTGGTCATTTCCCTGGGGTATGATCCCATATGGTTCGGGATTATCATCGTGATGGTGACGGAGATGGGGGTCATCACGCCGCCTGTGGGGATCAATGTGTATGTTGTCTACGGCGTTGCCAGATCGCTTCCTGGGGGCATGTCCCTGGAAGCCATTTTCAGGGGGATCATGCCGTTCATGTTGGCGGTTCTCGTGGGCATTATTATCCTCACCGTTTTTCCTCAGATCATCCTGGTGTTGCCGAACCTGATGTACTGATCTGATGTCCGGCGCTCGTCATGATTTGAATGCTCTTTACGGTCATTCCGTTTGTAGTACCGATGGAAAGAGACGGTTGACAAACCTTGGGTTACATGTAAATTGCATCTTATTGAGAATGGAAAATCTGGGCGATATGAAGGCCGCTTGGATATTGGGGCGGGTCATGACGGAGGCATCTGACGATGGAAAAAGACAAACCGATGCAATGGCGGCTGCGATCCAAGGTATGGCTTGAGGTGGGAGGCCATCCGGTCATGGGGGAAGGCCGCATGGTCATGCTCCAGGCCATCCATCGTCACGGATCGATCATCGAGGCGTCACGGGAAACCGGGATTCCCTATCGCAAGATGCGGGGAGCGATACGGGACATGGAAAAAATCATCGGTCGACCTTTGGTCAAAGCCTACCGGGGGGGCGACGACGGTGGAGGCGCTGTCCTGACGGTGGATGCCCATTGGTTGATCGATTCATTTCAGAGATTCTCGTCCGGCCTTCAAAAGGAAGCGGATGTTCGATTTCAAGAAAATATTGGATAAACATGCGACACCGATTGGCAGAATCTGCCATTCGCTTGTAAAATAAGGAGACCATATTGCATGAAATCATTCGATGCGTTGCTCGCGGAATCGGTCGAGCGGCACGGCCACTTGTGCGCCGGTCAAGTTATCGGGGTACGAATGGCCATGCTTGGATGTCGTTTAGTCGGTATCGAGAACCCCAAAGCGCCACAGCTTCGGAAAAAATTGATTGTCTATGTTGAAATCGACCGATGCGCTACCGATGCCATCGAAAGCGTGACCGGATGCCGGATGGGAAGGCGTTCACTTAAATTCAAGGATTTCGGCATTAATGCAGCGACATTCGTCAATCTGGATACGCGGGTGGCATACCGCATCGTGTCTACGGAAACCTCCAGGAATATCGCGAAGCAATACGCCCCGGAGGAGCGCGACATCAATCGACAGCAGATGGAAGGCTATAAACGCATGCCGAATGACCTTCTTTTCGACGTTCAGCGGGTCGGGGTGAATCTGCCTGAATGGGAGATGCCTGGACCGCCGCGTCGCCATGCGGTATGCAGTCGGTGCGGGCAGATGGTCCGTGACGGTCGGGAGATTCGGATCGGCAGTGAAACCCTGTGCCGGCTGTGTGCCGGAGAAAGTTATTTTTACCCCATCCAGGAACCGGAGGATCGGATGTATGGGGATTCCTTTAAGGAGATGAGAGCATGATTCAAGTTGTCAGAATCGAGGATGCGATAGGATATCCCCTGGCTCATGATGTTACTGAAATCCGACCGGGTGAATATAAAGGACCCGCGTTTCATCGTGGGCATATTCTGAGTTGTCGGGATTTGGACCACCTGCGCCGCCTGGGAAAAGAGCACCTGTATATCCTGAAGCCTGAAAGCGACGAAGTCCATGAGGACGAGGCCGCCAAAGCCATCGCAGGCGCTCTCTGTGGCGAGGGAGTCGGTTGGCACGGCGTTCCCCGGGAGGGAAAACTTCTTCTTCGCGCCACCCGGGAGGGAATGCTCAAGGTTGACGTGACGGTTCTGACCCGTTTCAACACCATCGGGGAGGTCATGTGTGCTACCCGGCATACGCACACCTTGGTCAAGCGGGGTGAGGAGGTGGCGGCCACCCGGGCTATTCCGTTGCTGATCTCCCGGAAAACCGTCGACGCAGCCGTGAGTGAAGCCCGGAGCGCCGAAGCCGGCGTTCTGCAGGTGCTCCCCCTGAGGCGGGCCGAGGTCGGTGTTATGATCACCGGCAGCGAGGTGTTTTACGGCCGCATTGAGGACAAGTTTCAACCCATCATCCGTAAAAAGGTGACGGACCTGGGCGGTCATGTGATCGATGTCGTGTTTCTGCCTGATGACGACGGGTTGATTGCCGAGGCGGCGCTGAAGTTCTTGGAGCGCGGCGCCGATATCATTATCACGACCGGCGGCATGTCGGTGGATCCCGACGACCGTACCCGGTTTGCCTTCGCACAAGCCGGTGCTGTGGACATGGTATACGGTTCAACGGTGCTTCCCGGGGCCATGTTCATGATCACCTATCTAAGGGGGGTTCCCGTGCTCGGCATCCCGGCCTGCGGCATCTTCGCGACGACGACTGTTTTCGACCTGATCTATCCCCGGGTGCTCACCGGTGAAAAGATCACTCGCCGGGAGATTGCCGCGCTGGGCCACGGCGGTCTGTGCCTCAACTGCAGGAAATGTGTTTACCCGATGTGTCCCTTCGGGAAATAAGAATTGCCCCGGCGGCGATGGATGAGGAACGGGATATGATCGATGATCTGGCGGTAGGGCTGGAAGAAGCCCTTGAAATAACCTTGGAACGCGTCGCGCCCCTGGCCTCGGAAACGGTGAATCTGATCGAAAGTGTCGATCGGGTGGTTTCCGAGGACTTGGCGGCTCTGGTGGACTCCCCGTCTGTCGATGCCTCCCTGAAAGACGGCTATGCGGTGCTGTCCGAAGAGGTGGCTGCCGCCTCCGCCGAACACCCCGTGCGGCTGTTGCTGGCCGGCGTGATGGCCGCAGGTGAAAAACAAGACATCCGGGTGGTGGCGGGAACCGCGGTTCGAGTATTGACGGGTGCCAAAATTCCCAACGGTGCCGATGCGGTGGTATCCGAGGAGTTTGTTAAGATCGAAGGCCGCGAGGTGCTTGTTGAGACGTTTGCTGAATTTGGCCGCAATATTTTGGCCCAGGGCAGCGATGTCAGTCGAGGGAAGATCGTTGTCAGAAAGGGCAGCCGCCTGACGCCGGGTATGGTGGGAATGTTGGCTGCTGCGGGCCATAGCAGCGTTTCGGTGATTCGAAATCCTGTTGTGGGTATTCTCGCCACCGGTGACGAGGTGGTGGCTCCCGGGCAGCCTTTGCCCGAAGGAAAGCTTTACGCCAGCAACATTACGACCCTGGGGGCGTGGTGCCGCCGCTATCGGATGAAGACGCGACTGGCCCTGGTCCGTGATGATCCCGAAGAGATCTACCAGGTTCTAAAAGATCTCTCGAATCATGTTGATGCCGTGGTGACCAGCGGCGGCGCCTGGACTGGAGATCGGGATATGGTGGTGCAGATTCTCGAGCGTCTGGGATGGCAACGGGCATTTCACCGGATTCGTATCGGCCCCGGAAAGGCTGTGGGATTCGGCTTTCTGGAAAAAAAGCCGGTTTTCATCCTTCCAGGAGGTCCGCCTTCGAACCTGATGGGTTTCCTGCAGATCACTCTTCCGGGGCTGTTGAAGTTGGCCGGACATGGTCGACCGGGGCTGCCCGTCCTTCGGGTTCGAACCGCCTCGGATCTTTTGGGCCGGCATCCTCGCTGGACGCAGCTCATTTTCGGAATGATCGAAAAGCGGCCGGATCTTCCGGTCTTTTATCCCCTGAAAGGGACAAGCCGCCTTAAATCCATGGCTGAAGCCGAAGCCGTAGCCGCCATACCCGAAGGTGAAACGGTGATCCCGGCTGGAACGGTGATCCCGGTGCAGCTTTTGGAATAATCCATGCACGGCGGGAGCCCACGACCGCCGATTACAAGGCGTTACGCTCCCGGGACGTCACCGGAGGGGGGAGGAATCTGGCCTGAATGAGGTCGGCCAGGGCAAAGACGTCATCGATATGGAAAAGGGGAACGCCAAGATCCAGGGGCACGTCGGACATAACGGCAAACAGCGTGCCGGGGTTTGCCTTGTCGTGGATAGGGCGCTGGTGGGCCTTGCTCAAAAAAACTTCGATCTGAGGCATCCCGGCGTTTTTATATCCTTCGGTCAGAACAATGTCCATTTCCGACAGCTGATCGGCGACAATCTGCTTGAGATCAGCCTCCTCCGCCACATCCTTGATGACCGAAAGCTTCCAAGGAGAGGAGATAACCACGGCTTCGGCACCGGCCTGTTTGTGACGCCAGGTGTCCTTGCCCTCGTGGTCGATATCGAATCCGTGGGTGTCGTGTTTGACTGTGCCGACCCGGTAACCCCTTCGCTTCAATTCGGGGATGAGCTTTTCCAGAAGGGTGGTTTTCCCCGAGCGTTTCTTGCTGACGATGGAGATGACGGGCGGTTTCACGTCAGGTCCCCTTTTTTGCGGGATTCGGGGGAACTACGAGAACCGGCAATTTTGCGCCGCGAAGGACGTTTTTGATGGTCGCCCCGACAGAGGTCCCGGTGATGAAGCCCTGGTGGGCACCCATGACGATAAGGTCGCAATTGTGTTTCCTGGCCTGGGTGATGATGTCTTCCACCACCTCGCCGTCCGTGAGGACGATCTCACGAGAATGGTATCCACAGGCGATGTCTTCGATACCGGCTTCGGCGCAGAACTTCTCCAGCGCTTCACGGATCACCCGATTTCCGGCTCTTTTGTCGATCAGATTATCCCGGGCTGTTTTAGCGTGAGCTTCCGTATACGACTTCCATTTCTCTTCCCCCAGCATTCCCCGGAGCTGGGATTCCACGTAATCCGGTATCTTTTCAATCACGTGAAGCAGCACCAGCGTCGCCTGGTACCGGGTGGCCAGGGAGGCCGCGAATTCAAATGCCGGCATGCAGTTTTCGGTGAGGTTCGTGGCTAAAAGAATGGATGAAATGGATTTCATTCTGTCGTCGCCTTCTTACGAGCTGATGTTGGCTTACCGTCGTTCCCGGATATCGGCGGGGAGGTCTTTTCGGCCCCTCCCGACCACTCCGTATGGTCAGTAGGATAATAATGTTCGAAACTTATGTCAATATTGTTCGCTGTCTTCAGATCGGTCGCCGGGAAGGACCGAGGATCCCCCCCATGTATAAACTCTCGGCACCCGGGCCATAACCGAAGAAACCACCTCATAGTTGATGGTCCCCAGCCATCCGGCGATCTCGTCGGCGGAGATGCTTTCGCGGCCTTGGGCCCCCAGGATCACCACGTCATCCTCGGCTTTGATGCCGGAGACGTCGCTGACGTCGAGCATGGTTAGATCCATGCAGATCCGCCCGATGACGGGTACCCTGAAGCCCCCGGCCAGCATGATTCCGCGAGAGGAGAGCCCCCGGGGATATCCGTCCGCGTATCCCACCGGGACAGTGGCGATAACGGTGGGCTTCGGGGTCGTATAGGTGTTGCCGTAGCTCACTTGGAATCCCGCAGGAACGGATTTGATCTGTGCGATTTTGGCCTTTAAGGTCATGGCGGGGATGAGGTCTATCCGGGATCTGGCGACGTCGTCGGAGGGATACAGGCCGTAAACGGCGATACCCGGACGAACCATGTCGAGATGAGTTTCCGGCATATCGATAATGGCCGCGCTGTTGGCGGTATGGCGCAAGGGAAAGGTGACGCCGCTTTCAGCCAATTCGGAAAGGGTGGCCATGAACCGTTCGAACTGGCGTCTGGCACTGGTTTTATCCCGATCGTCGGCGGATGCAAAATGGGTGTAGATACCTTCCGGGATGAGACCCTTGAGACGGGCGATGTGTTCAATTTCCCGAACAGTGTCCGATCCGTGGAGGGTATCGAGATCTGCTGCCGCCAGACCAATTCGACCCATTCCGGTGTCGAGCTTGACATGGATCGGAAGGGGTTTTCCGGCCGCAAGAGCGGCATCCGACATGGCCTTGGCCGTGGCATGGGAAAACACGGTGGGGGTGAGATCATATTTCAGCAGATCCGCCATCGCGTCGGGAGCGGTATACCCGAAAAGCAATATGGGGACGGCCATCCCGGCCTTGCGGATTTGAATGCCTTCGTCGATTCGGGCCACCCCCAGCATGTCCACCCCGCTGGTCAATGCCTGCCGCGCCACCGGTATCAGGCCGTGACCGTAGCCGTTGGCCTTGACGGCAACGAGCATGCGAACTGCAGGGCCGGTGAGGCGCTTCAGGGTTTTCAGATTGTGATGAATGGCGCCCAGATCGATTTCCGCCCAGATGACATGTTTTTTCAAAGATTTTTTTCGTTCTTCTCCCATCCCAATGCCTCGTGCGTCAGTCTTTTCCTTCTCCGTAGGCGCAGGTGTAAGCGGCGAAAATTTCCATGACCCGACGAGTACGAGGACCCGGGATTCCGTCGCCGAGCGTCCGGTCGTCCATACGGACAACGGGAAGGATCTCCTTGTTGGAAGCGGTGATGAAGATTTCGTCCATCATCGGTATCTCATTCTTGTGGATGTCTCGGATGCTGACATCGAATTCATTTTGTACCAATTGTAATACAACCTGGCGGGTAATGCCAGGCAAAACGGCGATGCCGGGCGTCACCAGGCGATCCCCGAAAAAAGCGAAAAAGTTGGTGGTGGTTCCTTCAAGGATACGATTGCATCGATCGGTGTAGACCGCTTCCACGGCGTTCTCCCGTCTCGCCCTGGAGAGGGCTATGATGGCGGGAAGGTAATGGGTGCTCTTGGCGCCGGGAATATAGCGTTCGTGGCAGGTGGTGATGACGGCGACGCCGTTCCGGTACCATTTGTCCGGGTACGGATGGTAAGGGGTCACCATGACCAACAACTTAGGGCTGTTGCCGGGAGTGATGAAATCCAGGCTGATGCCGCCGGTGATGACAATCCGGATGTTGGCCTCCGTCAGATCGTTACGGGACAGGGTCTCCATGGTGATGTCGAGAATTTGCCGCTGGGTCCGGGGCAAGGGCAGATTGACCAGTCCGGCGGAGGTTTCGAGACGCCGGATGTGGTCTTCCAGGTGAAAGGGACGCCTGTTGTAGGTGCGCAGAAAATCGAAGACCCCGTAGCCCCGGAGCAGTCCGAGGTCGTTCACGGAAATCATCGCCTGATCTTCCATAACGAATTGATCGTCGATGCAAAACACGTTCATCGTGCTCCCCTTTTATGTTTTAGTGCGGAATGTGTTTGAATCGGTGCTCAAGGCAGGCCCATTGATTTATGCTATGCCATTTGGGAGAGAAACGCCAGTTTTTCCAAATGCCATCTTCGAAGTTTTTTTTCTTGCGATTCTTTAATGTTCTGACGATAATTTCCCCGCAGAGCTTTCGACAGTCGTTATGCCGACCCGAAAGGCGTGATTTCGGGAACAGGCGGCGGCGCCCTTTGAGATTTCAACGCGTGATGTTTACAGGAAGGAATACTCATGGAAAAGAAATACACGATAGAGGAAGGCATGGATCGCCTGAAAACAGATCTGCCCGGTGTGGCGAGCGCTTTTGGGCTCCTGCGTGCCGAAGCCACCAAGGACGGGCTGCTGAATGCCCGGACGAAAATAATCGTGATGGTCGCGGTGTCCGTGGCGCAACGCTGCGAACCCTGCATCCGGACGCATATCAAGGCGGCTGTCGAAATGGGGGTGTCTCGTGAGGAAATCCTGGAGGCCGCAGGGATATCCATATTGATGGCGGGTGGTCCCGCCATGGCGTATACGGCAACGGTGGTCATGGAAGCCCTGGATCAGATGGGCGCTTGAGCGCAAGCGTTTGAACAATAAACACATTTCAATGAGTTACAATATTTTTTTCAATTTGAATAAAATCGCTTGATTTTTATCGTCATCTCATTGTATTGCGCGCGAAAAAGGGCACCATGCCAATGGCATTTCCAACCTCAATGCTGTTCACCACAAGGAGAACATTCATGGAACATACGCCGGCCATCGCGGAGCGCTCGTCCGACCGTCAGGCCCCTTCGTTTTTGGAGGAGGCGGACGACGAACCTCCTGATTCCCCCGAAGCCTTAAGACACCCTAAAGCATCCTCAACCCCCCTTTCGGAGCAAAGCGCCAAAAACGGTTTGATCGTGCGCTTTCCCGTCAATCGAACAACCACGACCAATCCGGTTTCACGCATGTTCCGGAAGCGCTTCTTCCCAAAGGTGTCCGGAAGGCTATGGAACGATTGGCATTGGCAGGTTGCCCATCGGATCCGCACCAGGGCGGAACTGACCCGATATATACCTCTTCTTTCGAAAGCGGAACAACAGGCTTTGTATCATGCGGATATCCGCTTACCCCTTGCCGTTACACCCTATTACATGAGTTTGGTATCGCCCGCGAATCCGGATCAAGCCCTGCGTCGAACGGTGGTTCCGGTATATCAGGAACTGATCAAGACCCCTGAAGAGGCTGACGATCCCCTATCCGAAGAGGCTCAAAGTCCGGTTCCGGGACTGGTCCACCGCTATCCGGACCGGGTGTTACTCCTGGCCCTGGATTTCTGTTCGACCTATTGCCGCTATTGCACCCGTTCCCGGGTGGTGGGGCATGGGGCCCTGCATCCTACCCGAACCCGGCTTGAAAGGGCGTTGACCTATATCGAATCCAAACCGGAAATCCGAGACGTGCTCCTATCGGGAGGAGACCCCTTGCTGCTGGGAGACGACCGGCTGGAATGGATTCTCTGCCGGCTTCATCGAATTCCCCATGTGGAAATCATTCGTATCGGCACCAAGGTGCCGGCTGTTTTGCCCCAGCGCATTACCCCCAAACTGGTCAGGATGTTGAAGCGGTATCACCCCCTGTGGATGAGTCTGCATTTTACGCACCCGGACGAGTGTACTCCTGAATCTCATCGGGCCTGTTCCCTTCTCGCCGATGCGGGGATTCCGCTGGGATCACAGACGGTGCTGCTGAAGGGCGTCAACGATACCGTGGATATCATGAAAAACCTGATGCATTGCTTGATGAAGATGCGGGTGCGGCCCTATTACCTGTATCAGTGTGATCCCATTTCCGGCTCTTCCCATTTTCGGACGCCGGTGGAAACGGGCATGGAAATCATTCGGGGGCTCAGGGGCTTCACCTCCGGGTATGCCGTGCCTACCTATGTGGTGGATGCCCCGGCCGGGGGGGGAAAGATTCCCCTCATGCCCGATTATATCATCGGCCGGGAAGGTAGAAGCCTGATCATGAAAAACTATGAAGGCGACCGGTATCAGTATCCCAATGCTTTTTGTGACCCGGTCTGATATCAACATACAATTCAGGGGAGGCTCCGGATGCTCGAGAGGCGCTTTCCCTTTTTGTTTTCCCGATTCATCTGCCGGCGTCGGGAGAAGGTTTGTTGGATCACCTGGGCATGACGCTGACTGAAACCCGGATCCGGCATCAACTGCCGTATGAGGAGATTTTGCACGATGACCATGACTATCGGCCTGACCTACGACCTGCGGTCTGAGTATCTCGCCCAGGGCTATTCGGCGTTGGAGACGGCGGAATTCGATCGGGACGACACTATCGCAGCCATTGAAACGACCCTTCGGGAGCTGGGTCACCGGACCGAGCGTATCGGGAACGGGCGTCGGCTGGTCGAGGCCCTGGCGGGGGGGCAACGTTGGGACCTGGTATTCAACATCGCGGAAGGGCTCAATGGCATCGGCCGGGAGGCTCAAGTGCCGGCGATGCTGGATCTTTACGGGATTCCTTACACCTTTTCCGATCCCATGGTCATGAGCTTGACGCTGCACAAAGGGATGACCAAACATGTGATCCGGGACGCCGGTGTCCCCACCAGCGATTTTCTTGTCGCGGAGAGCGGGGCCGATGTCCGGAGGGTGGGCTTCATGCCGCCATATTTTATCAAACCCGTGGCCGAAGGAACGGGCAAGGGCATCAGCCCCGCCTCGATCATCCGGGACCGAAGCGCTCTCGTTCAAGCCTGTGAGGAGATGATCCAGGACTTCCGCCAGGCCGTCATCATCGAGCCGTACCTGTCCGGTCGGGAGTTCACCGTGGGTATTCTGGGAACCGGCACCGTTGCGCGCATACTGGGAACTTTGGAAGTGCACCTGAAAGATACGGCCGAGCCGGGGGTCTATTCCTATGTGAACAAGGAGGAGTGTGAGGCGCGAGTCGTCTACCGCCTGGTCCGGGCCCTGGAGGATCCCGTGGTTGCCGAAGCCGAAGCCGTGGCCCTTTCGGCCTGGCGGGTACTGGGGTGTCGGGACGCGGGACGGATAGATATCCGTTGCGATGCTGGAGGTCGGCCGCTGTTCATCGAGGTCAATCCTCTGGCCGGCATTCATCCCCAACACTCGGATCTGCCCATTATCTGCAATCAACTGGGCTTTTCCTACCGGAGACTGGTTCAGGCCATCGTCGAGTCCGCCGTTGTCCGGATACGGGTGCCCGGTTGATGCGGGTCGTCATTGTTCACGACAGTGTTTCGGCTTTGGATCGCCCCGATGCGCTGGATGTGGTGGTCCAGGCCCGGGCCGTGGCCGCAGCCCTGGAGGAAATGGGTCATTCGGTCGAGATTCTTCCCTGCACGCTCGATCTTGCAAGCCTCTGCGACGCCCTGAGGTCCCGTCGGCCTGAAAGGGTTTTTAACCTGGTGGAATCCCTGGCCGGGCATGGACGCCTGATTCACCTGGTACCGTCATGTCTGGATGCTCTGGGGTATTCCTACACCGGCGCGAGGACGGCGCCGCTGTTCCTGTCCTCACACAAGGTGTTAGCCAAGGATCGTTTGACACGGTTCGGTCTGCCCACGGCCGAATGGGTGGGGCCCTGTCCCGGATCTCCCCCGCCTGAGCATACGGGTATAAACGCAGGCGTCTGGATCATCAAGTCCGTCTGGGAGCATGCATCCATCGGCCTGGACGAGAACGGGCTGGTTGCCGTGTCGGACATCCGGGAACTATGGCGTTTACTGGAAGCGCGCGCGCCGGATCTTGGGAAACTTTGTTTTGCCGAACGCTACATCGAGGGGCGGGAGTTCAACCTCTCCCTTCTGGCCCAACCGGGTGGACTGCGGGTATTGCCGCCCGCGGAGATTCGTTTCGAGGGGTATCCCGTCGGAAAGGCGCGGATCGTCGACTACCGCGCCAAGTGGGATGCCGCGTCCTTTGAATATCATCATACGCCTCGGGGCTTTGATTTTGGCCCCGAGGATGCCAAGCTTCTGGCCGAGCTTCAGGACCTGGCCCGGAATGCCTGGGGCGCTTTTGGACTGTCAGGTTATGCCCGGGTGGATTTTCGGGTGGACGAAAACGGGCAGCCCTGGATTCTGGAAATCAACGCCAATCCCTGTCTGTCACCGGACGCCGGTTTTGCAGCGGCCCTGGACCGGGCCGGAATTTCCTATACCGAGGCTGTCGGGTATATTCTGGCGGACGTGGTTTAGGCTGAAGACGGAAGGGATGGGCCTGGCAAAAACGGCATGCTTATCCCCCTTCGTCCTTTCGGGCGCTTTCCGCTCAACATCGCGAAAATCGAAAGATGAGAAGAGACAACCATGCTGCGCATTCGACGCGTTTATGACGACACCTTACCGGTAAATCGGGAAATCATCCGGCAGGTCAAGGAGATCCTGCGGACCCGCTTCCCAGCGGCGCCCGAGGGGGACATCGATCAACTCGGTGAAAAACTCCGTAATCCCTTCAAACAGCGGCTTCGGAGCGTCCTTTTCGTCGCCCAGACCCTAAAGGGCCAGGTTCAAGGGTTTGCGCTTTTATTGCACGAGCCGGAGATCGGTTTCGCATTTCTGGACTGGATCGCCATGGCTGGCGGAAGGGCCGGTGGGGGCATCGGCGGGGCTCTTTATGACAGGGTTCGGCAGGAGTCTCTGGCCCTGGCGGTTAAGGGGTTGTTTTTCGAATGTCTGCCCGACACCCTGGAAGACTGCCCCGATACGGCACTCCTCAAGGAGAATCAGGATCGGCTTCGCTTTTATGAACAATATGGCGCTCGCCCCATTGTCAACACGGCTTATGAATCTCCCGTCAATGCGGGGGATACCTGCATGCCCCATCTCGTCTACGACGGCCTGGAGGCCCAGCGGCCGTTGCGCCGGAGCTTTGCCCGGAAGGTGGTCCGGGCCATTCTGGAGCGCAAATATGCTGCTCTGTGCCCGGCCGACTACGTGGAGCGGGTGGTGGCTTCTTTCAGGAATGATCCGGTGGCGCTGCGCGAATACCGATATCTCAAGCCCGAGGCCGCAAGAACCCGCGTCGATATTCGGACCACGGAGCAGATTCCGCTGATCGTCAACGATCGCCACGACATCCACCATGTGCATGATCGGGGCTACGTGGAGGCTCCGGTTCGGGTCCGGAGCATCCTGGCCGAGCTGGAGAAGAGCGGGCTTTTCACCCTGATCAAGCCACAAGCCTTTGCCGACAAGCATATCCTGGCTGTCCATGATTCCAACCTCTTCGGTTATCTGCGGCGGGCCTGTGCTGAGGTGCCCGAGGGAAAATCCGTTTATCCCTACATTTTCCCCATCCGCAACAAGGCCCGTCCACCTAAGGAACCGTCGGTGCTAGCGGGCTATTACTGCATTGACACGTTTACACCTGTCAATCGAAACGCCTATCCCGCGGCGCGGCGGGGCGTGGACTGCGTCTTGACGGCGGTCCGGGAAATCCTGCGCGGTCATCGCCTGGCCTACGCTCTGGTGCGGCCCCCGGGCCATCACGCCGAGCGGCAGGCCTTCGGCGGCTTCTGTTACTTCAACAACACCGCCGTTGCGGCGCAGTATCTCTGCGCTTACGGTAAGGCGGCTATCCTTGATATCGACTACCATCACGGCAACGGACAGCAGGACATCTTCTATCAACGGAACGATGTGCTGACCCTCTCCATCCATGGTCATCCCAGTTTTGCCTACCCCTATTTCAGCGGATTTGCAGAGGAACAGGGGGAAGGTGACGGCGAAGGCTTTAACCTCAATCTGCCGCTTCCGGAAGCCGTTGACGGGCCGGTCTATCGGCGCACCCTTGAAAAGGCCCTCATCCGGATCCGGGATTTCAATCCTCAGTTCCTGGTGGTGGCCCTGGGGCTGGATACGGCTAAGGGAGACCCCACCGGAACCTGGTCGCTCCAAGTGAAGGATTTCGAGGAGAACGGCCGCATCATCGGGGCCATGGGGCTCCCCACAGTCGTTATCCAGGAAGGGGGATACCGGAATCGCACCCTCGGCAGGAACGCCATGGGGTTCTTCAAAGGCCTGATCGAGGCGCACCACCACTGGGGCCGAAACCGGCAGGGGCCCCGGGAGCGGCTTCATGGGATCAATTACCGTGAAGCCATAGAGCCCCGGGACGTGGAACGAGTGCGGCGGCTGGTGGAGATCACCGGATTCTTCTCGGTTGAAGAGGTGGCGATTGCCGCCGAATTGGTTCAGGAACGACTTGAGAAGGGTCCGGACAGCGGCTATGAATTCGTCATGGGCGACCGTTACGGACGCCTGGCCGGGTATACCTGCTTCGGACGGATTCCCGGAACGACGGCCAGCTTCGATCTTTACTGGATCGCCGTTCATCCGGAGTTCCAGGGCCGGGGCCTGGGACGGCGCCTGCTCCAGGAGTCCGAAAGACGAATCAAAGCGGCCGGCGGGGCGCGCATCTATGTCGACACCTCTCAGCGGTCTCAGTATGCCAGCACCCGGGCCTTTTATGAAAGCTGCGGATACCAACTCGAGACCGTTCTGACCGATTTTTACAGCCCCGGTGACGGTAAAGCCATTTACTGCAAAGCGCTTGCCTGAAAATTATGCCTTTACCGGCGTCCTTTCGGGGCGCCGGCGTACTATTCCCTCTTCGTTATCTCCAGTGTTCTACAGGTGGTAAATTTTTCCTGACACGTGGAAAAAACCCCGACACTCCCCGAACCAATGATCCCTCCCCGTATCCATGGGTTGTGTTAATAAAATAAACTATTTCAAAATGTTGTGTTTACGTTTTTCGAGTTGTACTGGTATGGAAATTGCTCCAAATGGAACGGCAATTCAGTGAATTCAACTGGAGCCTTCATCGGATTTCCGCTCGATGTCCATGTCCGCGGCTTGCGCTGTTTCGGATCGTTAAAACGGATTCTGATGAAGAGGATGACCGCCTCGGCATCGTGTGGCGCCAACTTCTGAGCCACAGCAACCGAGAAAGTATCCGACGACCGGCGATCCTATCTCAGCCGTCTGAAAAATATGCAGGCACAGGCCCTGTTAAGCCGATGGCATCCAGAAAGGAGACAAAAATGCAGCAACAGATAAAAGTTCTGATGGTGGATGATGAAGCCCAATTCCGGGCGACGACATCCAGGATACTGAACAAAAAGGGGTTTGCGACCACTATTGCCGGCAGCGGTGAGGAGGCGATCGGGATTCTGGAGGAGCACCCCCAGGACGTGATCATTCTCGACATCAAGATGCCCGGCATGGATGGACACGAGGCCCTGAGCGAAATCAGGAGAATACGGCCGGAGACCCAGGTGATCATGCTCACCGGTCACGGGGCCGAGGATTCCGCCAAAGCCTCCCTCGGAAAGGGCGCTTTCGACTATCTCAGCAAGCCGTGCGACATCGATCTTCTGGCCTTGAAAATCAAAGAAGCCTTCAAGGCATCCCACAAGGATTTCAAAAAAGAGGAAAAGAACGCCGGCAACATCATGATCCACATCGAGGATTACACCACCATCCGGCCGGAGAAGACGGTAAGGGAAGCCATTCAGGCCCTCATGCGCTCCTTCGAAGGGTTGATTTCCTCGAGCCGTGTCATGGAAACCGGGCATCGCTCCCTTCTGGTCCGCGGTCCCGGTCAGGATGTGATCGGCATCATCAGCATCCTGGACCTCGTAGCGGCGGTTCGGCCGGGCTATCTGAGCGCGGCGAAACCCTCCATGGCCGACAGCATCCAGTATTCACGGATGTTTTGGACCGGTCTGTTTTCGAGCCAGGTCAAGGCCCTGGCCGACAAATCCGTAGCGGAGGTCATGTCCGATACCCCGCCGTGCATGGATGAGGATACCAACCTGATGACGTTGGCCGACTTTATGCACACCCATCAGGTCAGGCGGGTGCTCATCACCCGTGCGGGCAGGGTCGTCGGCGTGGTTCGTGAGCAGGAGCTGTTTTTTGAAATGGCTCATATCATTTTTTAATTGTCTGAAATCAATTTGACATCGATCGTCAATGAAGGAGGGGATTTATGAATCCATCAATAAAATCCGGTGACGCCCGAACCGATCATGATCTTGCGTCATCCCACGCCGTGGATGCGCCTGAGACCCGAAAGAGCGCCATCAGGAAAAAGAAAGCTTCCGGCTATGACAAGTATGTTGATTGGAAGCTGTTTATCATCCCTGTGGTGTTGCTCTTCGGCATTTTGATCATGCCGACGCCATACAGCATGAAAGACGTGGGTACGGAATACAAGGTCGGCCCCAAAGCGGTGACCAACTTCCTCGCCAGGGCGCTTTTTAACCAGGAAACGCCTTATCTCGAACAGTGGCAGCTCCTTACGGTTCAGATCATGGACCAGAACATGCGGATGGGCGCCCTGGGCAAGGACCGCTTCCTGAAAAGAGACGCCAAGTGGCTCAGGCAGAACAAGATCGCCTCGGACAAGGTCAACCTGGCGCAGGCCATGGCCTGGGTCAGCGACAATGTTCCGGATGAACGGTTTCGCGGACTCATGAAAAGTGCGCTGGACCTTCGCAGGGATAACCTTAAATACGAAACCCTGACAGGAGATGACAAGGCAGCCGCCGATACCGGCGCCTGGCATATCCAGGTCGCCATCGCCATGGGCGCCTTCGTGGTCTTCTGTTTTCTGACGGAGTGCATCCCCCTTCCCGCCGTTTCGTTCTGCACCGGTCTTCTGCTGGTCTTCACGGGCGTGGTCACCCGGTCTGAAGTGGCCCAGCTCTACTGGGATGACGCCGTCTGGTTCATCATGGGCAGCCTCATGTTCGCGGCCGCCTTCGTCAAGACCGGGGTAGACAAGCGGGTATGCCTGGCCATGTTCAAGAAACTCGCGGTTCCCAACGTCAAGATGATCAGCATGATTTTCTTTCTGATCATCTCACCGCTGGCGGCCGTCATCTCGGATCACGCATTGGCGGCCATGTTTCTTCCCATCGCCATGTTGCTCTATCAGAACAGCCTGACCCAGGAAATCCCGGAGGACCCCGAGCTGGGCAAAATGCTGATGATTTCCATCGCCATGGCCTGCAATATCGGCGGGCCCGGCGCCCCGTCGGGCGGCGCCCGCAACGTTATCTTGATGACCTATCTGAGCGACATGTTCGGCATGGATATCGGCTATTTTCAGTGGATCACCTACTGTGCGCCCTTTCTCGTCGTCATGATCCCGGCCACCTGGCTGCTGATCAACTGGCAGTTCAAGCCCCGCATTCATTCTCTGGCGCCGGCCATGGACCAACTCAGGAAAGAGATCGACAAGATGGGCGGCTGGAACCGGAACCAGGTCAGTGCCCTCATCATCTTCGTCATCATGGTCTTCGGCTGGTTCACGGAGAAAACCTTCTATGAAATGGGGATCTTGCCCATTCGATTGGGCCTGGGAGTCCTGGCCATGGCCGGCGCGGTGGCCTACCTTATGGCCGGCATCGTCAACTGGCGGGATTACCAGGAAAAGGTGGACTGGGGCGTGGTCTGGCTCTACGCCGGCGCCATCATCTTCGGCCGCACCCTGGACGGCACCGGTGCAGCCTATTGGCTGGCCCGGAGCGTCATGGACCTGCTGGCACCCCTGGGCATGAATTCAGGACTGCCGCTTCTGGCCATATCCAACGGGATCACGGCCGTTGTCACCAACCTGATGGCGGACGGCCCGGCTGCGGCGGCCGTGGGGCCCATCACGCTGAACATGGCGGGGCTCGCCCACCCGGGCACGGCCTACCTGCCCTTCATGGCCATGTCCACGGCCATCGCCTCTTCTTTTGCATACTGCCTGATCATCGGCACGCCGCCCAACGCCATCGTCTATGCCAGCGGTTACCTCGAACCCAAGGATTTCCTGCGGGTCGGCATCCCGCTCTGGTTCCTGGCCAACATCGTTCTGCTGCTTCTGACCGCGGTGTATTGGGTCGTCCGGGGATTTGGGGCACTGCCGAATTTCTGATCCCAGCGGCAGCTCTCCAACAGGGAAACCGCCTTCCGGCTTATGGGGAGGCCGGTTTCCCGCCGGTCCCCTGGGTACGATCCGCCCCATCCCATGAGCGGTTTCATGCATAACCTTAAAAAGGACAGGATCCACGATCTTCACGGAATGGAAATCCTGTAGTTTTGAACCGCTCGCGTTAACAGATCCATCGATATCGGGCGCCGCCGCTATTTCGAAGTCGAGCAGGGCTCGATGCCGGGAGACACAGAAGCATCCGATATCGTCCCGCCCTGGCTGATGAAAATTCCGCTCAGAATCAGAACCGTGGCGAGATACTGTTGGGGGAGGAGTTGTTCACTCAGGATCAGCCACCCGAGAATGATGGTGAATACCGGAATCAGGTTTACGAATACCGCGGCCTGGTTGACGGAAATGCGGCTGAGGCTGAAATTATAGAGACCATAGGCACCGATGGTCACGAAAGCGCCCAGGTAGACCACCGCAAAGAGTCCTGCGGTGTCGATTTCCGTGGGCAGGGTGGTCGACGGCAACAGGAGCAACGGCATGTAGAAAATGCAACCGGCCACTGCCTGGGTTGCGGTCAGGAAAAACGGCGAATAGAACCTGCTGAGCTTTTTCAGGGTGATGATATAGCCGGTGGCGCATATCATGGCGATGAATTCCAGGAAATTGCCCAACGGGGGATTGGGGGCGTTTTCCGAGGACTGTCCTGTCGCGCTGAGCCAGCACGACCCGGCAATGGCCAAAGTCAGCCCGATGAGGGTCTGCCGGGACAGGTATTCCTTCAGGATGTAATGGGCTGCCACTGCGGCTAAAAGCGGCAGCGTGCCGGCGATGATGCCGGCCTGGGAGGCAGTGGTATATGCCAGGGCCTTGGCTTCAAAGATAAAATAGAGACACGGCTCGCAAAAAACCATGAACATCAGGTATTTCATCGTGCCTGTCTTGAGCGAAATCGATCTGAAATACCGGAAAAAAACCAGAGAACAGAGGCTCGCCACCGTCATGCGTCCGAAGATCACCACCATGGGATCGTAAGTGCGAAACGCGATTTTCAAGGCGGGATATGAACTGGACCAAAGCATCATGGCCCCGACCAGGCTTGCGTAACAGATGAGTCGGTATCGGGTGTTCACGATCGTGTGCATTCCTTTTTGGGGATCTGCCGGGACGTTTTTGGAACAGGTACACGGCAGGATGTAGGGGCTGATCGTCGGCTGTCTTCAGTTGGGCATCGGCGCCAAAAGAAGTGCCTTTGTATCATTATTGCCGGAAAAACACAATTTAAGATCAAGAGGATGCAGATCTCCCCTCCGAGCTGGGATTTCTGTATTCCCCTCGATTCGTTGCGCGCCACACTCGAGAAGGCGCTTTTTTACTTTTAACCCATGAAAAAACATATTGATTTTATATATCCATACCGGCATAAAATAAATTTCAGACCATCAATGTTGGCTCGGAGGATACCGCATGATGTATTCATGGATCAGCATCCAAGAAGAGTTGCCGCCGTCCGAGGAGGAGGTGTTGGCATTCGTGTCCTACCCCGACCTGAAGGATTTCAGCTATGATGTCATGACTTACGATGCCGCCACCGATGTGTGGCGTGAATCCCACGGAAGAAGAACGAGCAAAAACGTCACGCATTGGACACTCTTGAGTCCGCCGGAAGAGGTCTTTACAAAAGACATTGGTGATCCGGTCAGAGAGTCGAGACCGAATCGTCGCGAAAGCGACCGCAACAAGGATATCGTCTGTTGGCTCCTGGAGGGACGGTCTCTTAGGGAGATCGCGGAAATGTATGGTCTCAGCATCAGCCGTGTCAGGCTCATTATCAAGCGCGTCCTCAAGAAGATCGTTCCGGGTATGGTTCTATCAACCCAGGAGATGAGACGGATACGGGAGCATCTGATATCGAAGATCCGGGAAGAGCTTTAGGTTCGCGGTATTGCATCATGGCGCCGAAGACTCCCGTATGGCGAAAAAATCCGATGCGTTCTTATTCAACACCCTATCCAGATCCTCGTCGGTGAGCTCCGAATCCCGGAGCCATTTCAGTTCTCTGTCCCACGCATAGGGAATATTGGGGAAGTCAGACCCGTACATGATCCTGTCCAGGCGATAGTGCTTCAGGTCTATTGGTGTTTCGATGGGGAAATAGTCTGCCAGCACCATGGTGGTGTCAAGCCAGAGATGATCGTATTTTTCGATCAACTGTCTGTATTCGCGGATCTCGCTGAAGCCGAGGTGGGGAACGCAGATGTGAAGATCTGGAAAATTGACGAGAACCTTTTCCAGTTTGTCGGCCGCGCAAATTTTATAAGGATCGCACCGGTAAACCGGGCTTTTCGGCTCTTTTCCGAAATGAATCACCACCGGCTTACGACTGGATTGACAAACGTCGAAGATCAATTGAGCGGCATCCGAATCGATATCGAAGCATTGTACATGGGTATGAAGCTTTACGCCGTTCAGGCCGTCATCGAAAGCTTCCTGCAGGATCGTATCGGCACCCTCCTCGCCGGGAAAGACGGTGGCCATGCCGGTAACGCGCCCACGGTATCGCCGGCATTGCCGTACCATGAATTGATTCAGGTCCCTTGCAATCCCCGGGGAATGCGCATATTGAAGTGCGATGATATGATTTACGCCCCGGGACAACAGAAAATCGAATACCTCGGCGGCGGTCAAGGCGTATCGGATATGCCAGGCGTTCCGATCAAACCACCGGCGTATGGCTTCAAAGAGATTGTCCGGGAAGATATGGATATGGGCATCAATCACTCTCGGAAATCCGTGGGGGATCGCGTCGCCTTCCGAGTCATTCAGTGTTGGGAGATCCGGGCTTAGCATCGTTTCAGTCCAATCGTTTTTTTCGTATACAGCGAATTCATCGCCGTCAATTGAATATCTCAATCCGTATTGGTAAGGGGCCGCGTTTCCGCGTAGATGAGCGCAAAGGGCGAGATGGCCCTGCGAACCGCCTCCGTGAACCGGGTGAAGATCGCCGTGGAATAGTACCTTCCTTCGGGTGTCAGGTCCTGGAACATCATGAGACGCAAGCCGCGGCTGATTTCCATTTGAACGCCCATGCCGCGGCGACACAGGTTACAGATGTTTTTCAGACTCGTCGCACCGAAATGACGATCTATGCAATCCGTTACCTGAAATCCCGATTCGTGCAACTCTCGGCGTATATGATGCTTCACTTCGGCATCCAATCCTCCCAGATGGACGATCGGGGTCATGATCGCGCTGCCGTGAATTGAGATGGCGACATCCGATTGGCAGACGATGTCCAGGACGGTAGGTTCGTCAAATCGGGTGCTGGTGATGTGCAATGCCAGATTTCCGCCGGGTTTGATGCCTTCAAAAGCGTAAAAAGAATGATCCCATCCGGCAATGGCGTTGGCGATGCGGGTTGACCCGGGCTCGATCTCACCGCCGTGGATACTCAGAATGGCGATACCGGAGCTTCCGAGTCGCCAACGAATGCGGTAATCAATCCCTCGCCGTTCGCAGGCGTTAAGGTTTTCAAAACTGCTGTAGCGATCCATACCGCCTCTGTAAAGGCCCCCCTTTTTTTAAATGTGATCATCTCGCTATATTCCTCATAAAACCGTGAAGGATGAAACGTCAAGCGTCTTCTGGACGGTTGCTCTGGGTTCTGTTTTAGCCCGCTCCAGATCGAGTGGAATAATTCCCACCGATGTATGATATACCATCTCCGAATTGCGGGTGGGGCTTTTGCCCCCTCGCGGCATATCGGGGAAACGCCATGCCTGAAGACCATGACATCCGCTATTTGGAAAGATTATCCGGTGTGGTGTTCGTTGTCGTCGGATGACGGCAGGCTCCGGATGTCGGGGCAGGATCCCCAGAGTTCGCCAATGACCCATCGCGCGTGATTGATGGGGCCGCTGGTCCAAAAGCGTTCGGTTCCGGGCCGGCGGCCGCGTGATGCAATATTATCGGCATTGAGGCGACGTCTCAACTCCTTCGCCACTGCGGCGGCAGGGTCGATCAGGGTAACGGTGGGTCCGGCAATGGCCTTGATCATGGGGGAGAGGAAAGGGTAGTGGGTGCATCCCAAAACGAGGGTGTCCGCACCTTTTCCCAGGAGGGGGGTGACATAGTTTTCCAGCAAGGACACGGTTTTCCGGCCGGCCAACTCTGCACGTTCCACCTGCTCGACAAGGCCGGGACATGCCTGGAGGAGAATTCGGACGCCGTTTCCATGGCGAGCGATCAGACGTGAGACCCTGTCGCTGGCGATGGTCTGCCGGGTGGCGAGAACACCGATTACTCCGGATCGCGTCATACCGGCGGCGGGCTTTATGGCCGGCTCGATGGCTACCACCGGGACGGGACAGCGCGCGCGGAGCCCGTCTACCGCAACACCCGTGACCGTGTTGCAGGCCGCCACAATGGCCTTGACCCCCTGTACCAGGAAGAAGCCGGCGATGGCCGACGCCCGTTTCTCAATAAAATCCCTGGGCCGGTCGCCATAAGGTGCGTAGCCCGAGTCGGCGACATAGAGCAGATCCTCCCCCGGCAGCGCCTTACGGATTTCCCGAAGCACAGACAATCCGCCCATCCCGGAGTCAAAGACTCCTACGGGGCCGTCAGCGGTCGCGCGATGCTTTTCCCAGCGTCTCGGCAGCAGAATGTTCGTTGGCTCCATCTTCCCTGCCATTAGATTGACCGGGTGACGTATGTCAGCAGATCGTCCATGATTCGGTTAATGCCGAAATAAGCGGATGGGGAGGCCGCCCGCATCTCCTCCTCTGTTTGAATGTATTTTCCGGGAATAATTTCATTGTGGCAGTGTCGAATGATCCGGTCTACCGATGCCGGTGTGGTTTCGAGGTGGAACTGCAATCCGATCACCTTTCGTCCGATCTGGAAGGCCTGGTTTTCACAGCCGGCGCTTCGGGCGAGATGGACGGCGCCCGGCGGCAGGTCAAAGGTCTCCCCGTGCCAGTGAAATACGGTCGTCTCCCTGGGGAGGCGAAACGCATTCCCATCGGTCCCTACCGCCTTGATGGGAAACCAGCCGATCTCCTTTTCCTTATTGGGGTAGACTTGGGCGCCTAAAGCGCCGGCGATGAGCTGAGCGCCAAGACATACGCCCACGACGGCGATCTCCCGACGGACGGCCTCCCGAATGAACCTCTTTTCTGCCTGGAGCCACGGATGGTTTTCCTCGTCGTTCATGCTCATGGGGCCACCCATGGCGATGACGAGGTCGACCTCGCCGGGATCCGGCAGATCCGGCGATCTGAAGAATCGCGTATGCCGGACCTCCGCTCCCTGGCTGGACAGCCATGCGGCCATGCTGCCGAGACCCTCAAAGGGCACATGCTGCAGAACGTGGGCTTTCATCTCTCCAGGTGTTTTCCCTTGTGTTGGAAGGGTTGATGGTTATCCCGTATGACTTCAGAGATATTTACACCTATGGCGTTCCTATTACAACAGAAACAAGATACGCTTAGGCGAGCTGGAGGTGGGACAGAATTTCGAGAAACATTTTCATTGAGATTCAGACACAATTTCCATATATTATAAAAAAATATGCGGTAGGAGGGGGCCGTCTGCGCTGGCGGAGATCATGGTCCGAAGCCTGAAGACCGAGGAGGTTCATTTTTGTGAAAAAGAAAGTATATGTCGTCGCCTGTGCTGTCTTGGCTGTGGACCTGAAACACATTGCCGAGCGATTGGGGATGGAGGTGGAATTCCGGTTCCTGGAGGCTGGTCTTCACGACCGTCCAAACCTGCTTCGTGAGAAGCTTCAGGCTGCCGTTGACGCCATTATCGCGAAAGGCGACGGGGAGCGCATCGTCATCGGATACGGCATTTGCGGGCGCGGATCGGTGGGCGTCAGCGCCGGCGATATTCCCATGGCCATCCCTCGGGTACACGACTGCATCGCTCTTTTTCTGGGCGGTGATGCCGCCTACCGGCGGGAATTCCGCAAGGTTCCGGGAACCTACTACATTTCAGCCGGCTGGTACGAAGAGAAGACCGAGCCCCTCTCCCAGCGCAGCCGATGGGCCAGCTACGGGGCGGAGCGGCTTCATTACGACGATCTGGTCAGAACATACGGGGTCGATGCAGCCGACCGAACCTTCCGGTTTTTGAACAGCTGGAAAGAGCATTACCGGCGGGCGGTCTTCATCGATACCGGCGCGAAGATGTCGGCGAAATACGAGCAATATGCCCGGGACATGGCTGGAGAATACGGTTGGGACTTCGAGCGGATCAAGGGCGACCACGCCCTGATGGCGGCGCTTTTGACAGCGAGGAAAAGCACCGACGACGTTCTGGTGGTGCCGCCGGGTTACGTCATCGCGTTTGACGCCCTTCATGCCGGTCTGACCGCCAATCCCGTCTGGACCGACCGGATACCGGACGCCCACGGTCCCCAGGTAATGGTAGTAGACGACGCCCAACCCTTGTCCGGCAACCGATCGGCGCATCGACACGGCGAAAGAACCCTATCCATGACAATCGGTCTGGGGATCGACGCTGGCGGCACATACACCGATGCGGTGATTTATGATGTCGCCGGTGGAAAAACCCTTTCCAAGAGCAAAGCCCTGACCACCAAATGGGACTTCACCCAAGGTATCGGCGAGGCTCTCGCCGGCCTCGATCGCGAACGTCTCCGGACAGTGGAAATGGTTGCGCTCTCCACGACGCTGGCCACCAACGCCATTGTGGAGGGCGACGGGCAGAAGGTCGGCATGATCTTGATGCCGCCCTACGGTCTTTTCGACAGCCGGGATATCGTCTATGAACCCAAAGCAGTGGTCTCCGGTATCCTCGAGATTTCGGGGCAGGAGCGGATCCCCGTCGACCCGGAGGAAATCCGACGCACCGCCCGTCGGATGGTCGACCGGGACCAAGTTCGGGCTTTTGCCGTATCGGGGTTTGCCGGCAGCATCAATCCGGCCCACGAGCTGGCGGTGAAGCGGATCGTACGGGAGGAGACCGGCCTCTTCGTGACCTGTGGCCATGAACTCTCCGACATTCTCGATTTCAGGGTGCGTGCCCACACCGCCATGCTCAACGCCCGGATCATCCCGCGGCTGGCCAAGCTGCTCATAGATCTGGAAGCGGAGCTTTCCCGCTTCCAGATCCGCGCCCCTGTGGTGGTGGTTAAAGGAGACGGCACGCTCATGAGCGCAACCGTGGCCAAGGAGCGCCCGGTAGAGACGATTCTGTCGGGACCTGCGGCCAGCGTGGCCGGCGCCCGGCACCTGACCGGTCTTGCCGAGGCCCTGGTGGTGGACATGGGAGGCACCACCACGGACACGGCGGTTCTTTCGGGGGGAGCTGTCTCCGTTTGTGATAGCGGCTCCAACGTCGGCGGCCACATGACCCATGTCAAGGCTTTGAAAATCCGCACCCGGGGCCTTGGCGGCGACAGCCTGATCCAAATGGAGAAGGGGGCGATCCTGATCGGTCCCCGCCGGGTCGCGCCCATGGCTTGGCTTGGCTCGCGCCACCCGGACACGGATAAAGCCATCGCCTACCTGGAGGCTCGGATTCACCGATATGCGGCGTCCACCCGGGGCATGCAGATGATAGCCCTGAACGGAAATCCTCGGGACATGGCTCTGAGCGACCCGGAGGGGGAGATCGTTGATCTCCTGGCCGACAGACCTTACAGCATTGATGAAATCATGGCGCGAACCGGGGTCATGATCGAACGGGCGCTGCCCATTCATCGTCTCGAGGAATACGCTGTTATCCAGCGCTGCGGCTTTACCCCGACGGACTTACTCCATATCACCGGTCGCTTCGATCGGTGGGACGGTCGGACGGCGGCGCGGTACGCCGCCATTTTTGCCGCTCTGGAGCGAAAAGATACGGCCGAGATGGCCGAGGCCATGCTGGAAAAGGTCGTTCGGGATCTGGCCTTGGAGTTGCTCAAGCGGGAACTGGAAGACGAGACCGATCCTGACGCCGTCCACGCCTGCCCCGTCTGTCGAACCCTGGTTCGAAATATGTTCGTCGGCGGCAGCGAGCACTACCGTGTCAGGATCGACCTCAAGCGACCCATCGTGGGCATCGGCGCACCTATTCACTACTTTCTTCCCGGGGCTGCGGCAGCCTTGGGTGCCAAGGCGATCCTGCCTCCTGACGCGGACGTGGCCAACGCCATCGGTGCTATCACGAGCCACGTAGTGGTCAAGCGCCATGTGCGCATCGTACCGGACCAGAGCGGGGGATTTGTGATCGAGGGGATTTCCGGCACTCGGCATTTCCGACGGTTCGAGGAGGCCGACATATATGTCCGAGATCGGCTCGTGTCCTTGGTTCGGGACCAGGCCGCCGTTTTGGGCACCAGTGCCCGAAAAGTCGAACTCGTCACCGAGGACCAAGTCCCCAAGGCCGCTGGCGGCGCGGAGATCTTCATCGGCCGGACCATCTCGGCCACTCTGATCGGCCGTCCCGATCGCGTACTCCAGGAGAATTGAGACCGGGCGTCGCGGATGTGTGTGAAAGGACGGATGCACGGCATTCCGCCCAGACTACGGGTCAGTCTGTTTCCGGGCTGAAGCTGCACGGCAATAAGGCCTGGCACTTGCCGCAGGTTTCCGTATACTCGGGGAGGTCTGCCAAATGCGCCGCCTTCTGGGCCGTCTTGATTCGTCGGTAACACCGGTCACGGTCGATACCCGTAAGGGTGACGGCGTTGACGGGACACGCTTTGACGCACTGGAGGCAGTCCTCCCCGCGTTTGTACCGGCAGGGTTCGATGTTGCCCATCAGGGGGTGGTCGCCGAGGTCGGTTTCGGTAACCAGGCTTCCCAGCCTCCCCGCGCATCCCTCAGGAGTGATGAGCTGGGCGTTGATCCCGAAGCGGCCCAGCCCCGCAAGATGCCCCAGGTGTTTGTGGGACCAGCGGCTCATCAGGCTGACCCTGTCGAAATTGGCCGTCGGCGGTGTGACGGCGGACCGAAAGCCGTGCCGGGCGATAAGGGTTTCAAACTCTCGGTTGATGTGGCCAATAAGCATATTGGTTTCGTTGTAAGCCAGTGCCCAGTTGCGGGCCGGGAATTTCCCCCGATGATTCTCCTTGACCAACTCGCGCGAGAACGGCAGGAAATAGACGACGACGCTCCGTGCGGTGTCAAGAAGATCAGTGGGAAGGAGGTGATCCCGAGCTGCGATTCCTGGCAGTGCGTCGAAGCGACCATCGACGACGGCCGTCACCAGAAGCGGCGTTCGCCACCAACGGGCAACACCGTGAGCGGCCGGATATTCGGCTGTTAAGCGTCGAATGAAATTCCTAAGGGTTAAGACGGTGATATCCGCCGACATGACGCACCTCCTTCACTTTCCAGGGGACCGTCACCGAGTTCATCGGCGTCGATCCGTTCTTTTGCCGACGGTGGGTTGATATCCATGTCGGGATACAGCTTTCTCACACAATCCGGACAGATGCCGTGGCTGAATTTTGCCTCCGAGTGCTGTTGAATGTAGGCCTCGAGACGGTTCCAGTATCCCTTGTCGTCGCGGATGCTCTTGCAGTGGGCGCAGATGGGAATCAGACCCCAAAGTGTTTTGACTTCCGAAAGGGTCTTTCGGAGTTCCTGGATGAGATTGTCCCGCTCCTTTTCCACGGCCTTCCGCCGCGCGATTTCCTGCTGGGCGAGGGACAACGCCCTTTCGATTTCAGCAACCCGCTTTAGAATGGCCAGTACTGGCCGGTTTTCGATCTCGATCCCGCGCCTGATGTTCTGCCAATGGAGGTATACATAGAGAAACGGAAGAGCGAATATCGAGATGAGGAAGCGACTGATGAGGGTGCCCTGCATGATGCCGAGGTAGTCTGGTCGGCCGGCGAAGGCGAAGGTCGTGAACAGAAGCACGTCCAGCCACATCACTCCCAGAAGGGTCGCAAAGGCCCTGGCCCAAAGCTGAAGCCTGAGATTGGGCTTTCCGAGAAATTCCCAGGCCATGGCCAGAAAAATGAGATCGAGAAAGGTCGCCGTCACGGAGGCGACGTTGATCCTGAAGCTTGGCAAAGGAATGTGGTTGAGGGGTTCATGATCGATGAGTCTCATCTGAAAGTGGAGGGCTATGGCGATAAGCGGGACCATAACCGAGACTCCGATGACCGTGGAAATGGCGATTCGGGTGGCCCTGGGGCCGTCGAAAACATAAACGACGAAAATACCCAGGAGCAGGGAGGTGTAAAAGACGGTCGATCCCACCACAAAGGTGATGCCCGCAACTTCCACTGCAACGCCGGCATCGGTCACCCAGGACATGATGGCGGTCAGTCCACCGATGGTCGCATAGAAATGGACCGGACCAAAGCGGTGTCGAAGCGAGTGCGTCCATAATACCAGAAAGTAGACGATCATCGCCTCAGCGATCAGAATGATAACCTCGTGTTCCATTATTTTTTCCTCACTGTGCTTCTTAAAGAGGGGTCAAAGCCTGTCTGTTCCGCCGGTGTGGGGCGCTCCCGGGGAATGCCCACGGCGCGACTGCGTCATGAGCCGACCTAAGGGGGGACGCCCCCCGGGATGGGCGTCGTCTTGCGGTGGACACTTTAGACGGATTGGGGAAGATTTGCAAGGAAACGGACCCAAAAACAGAGGCGTGTTCCTACAGTCGGGTTGTTTATACAACCACGTTTCTTAAAGGGGTTAGGGGCGCCGATTCGGGTAGTCGCCCGATCACCCGAGCAGGGATTCTATTTTTTTCAGAAGCTCCGCATTGGAGAACGGTTTGGTGATGTAGGCGTCTGCGCCGAGGTTCAATCCTTTGGCGATATCCACATCCCGGCTCCGGGCTGTCAAATATATTACCTTGATATCGCCCCACTCCGGTCTTTCGCGAATCATCTGAAAAATTTCATACCCATCCAGATCCGGCAACATGATGTCCAGAAGGACCAGGTTCGGTTTGGATTGGGCGATGGCTTCCAGAGCGTCCTTACCGCTTTGGGCCAGTTCCACATCAAACTGGTTTTTTTCCAGCAAGAACTTGAGGGGCACGAGAATGCTCAATTCATCATCGACGACCAATATTTTTTTGGAACCCATAAACCCCTTTCCATCGCGGCGGCGACTATGCCGCACGGAACCGTTTTCGGGCCGCATCTTGGGGTTGAGGCCCTTTCGACAGATTGACGTCTATTCAAAATTGAACTATACTATCACCATTCGAATTCAATTTTATTCACCTTTCAGCTTTCGTAATGTTGACCGGAAAATTGAAACTATCAATAAATTTGCGCGGCGACAATCGCAAATTGCAGTCGTGACGTTCGTTTCATTCGCGGCCGAACCGGGCCTCTGGAATAAAGGAGGTTGTCATGGCCTTGGATTCTCTTTGCAATAAAAGGCTCATCGCTTTGTTTTTATTGGGTTATATGTTGTTAAATAACCCTTTGCTGTCGTTGTTTAATCAGCCCAGCATGGTTTGGGGAATCCCTATGTTTTTTGGATATGTTTTTGGCGTCTGGCTGTTGCTGATCATCCTGATCCGATTGGCCGTCAATTCCGTCGCTTCGTCGTCGTGATAGGTTTACTTACAACCAACTCCCCTCCACCGGTATTCGGACCTTAACCCCTTGCCGTCTATGCTGTCCACCGAGATCATTCTTTTCGTTTCCCTGTGCTACCTCGGCGCCTTGTTCGCCATCGCTTATTATGGCGACAAGCGTGCCGACGCCGGTCGCAGCATCATCAGCAGTCCTTATGTCTATACTCTGTCGCTGGCGGTCTACTGCACGGCATGGACGTTTTACGGCAGCGTCGGTCGGGCTGTCCGATCTGGCCCTGAATTTTTGGCCATCTATATCGGTCCCACCTTGATGGCCACTCTGGGCTGGGTGGTGATGCGGAAAATCCTGCGAATCAGCCGCATCCACCGGATTGCCTCTATCGCCGATTTTATCGCCTCTCGGTACGGCAAAAGCGTGGCACTGGGAGGTGTGGTGGCGGTCATCGCCGTATTGGGCGTCGTTCCCTATATCTCCCTTCAGCTTAAGGCCATTTCTATCAGCTTTCTCTTGTTGAGCCATTATCCAGAGGGTGCTGTTGCCGTTCGCTTCGGGAGCCTTTCCTTTTTCAAGGACACGGCGTTCTATGTTGCCGTTCTGTTGGCCGTGTTTGCCGTTCTTTTCGGTACACGAAAACCGGAGGTGACCGAACGTCATGAAGGCCTGGTGGCGGCCATCGCTCTGGAATCGGTGGTCAAACTGGTCGCGTTTATGGCCATCGGCCTTTTTGTGACTTACGAGCTCCATGACGGTATGGCCGATCTTTTCTCCCATGCGGATCATCGGCCCGATCTTCGCGATCTTTTCACTCTGGAGATGTCAGCCGGCGCTTCCGTCGACTGGACCGCCCATGTCCTCCTCAGTATGTTGGCCATTGTCCTTCTGCCCCGGCAATTTCAAATGGCCGTCGTCGAAAACGTCGATGAAGCCCATCTGAAAAAAGCGATGTGGCTATTTCCGCTCTATCTCCTGGCCATCAATGTGTTTGTGTTGCCGGTGGCCTTCGCGGGCATGATCCAGTTTGGCGGTCAGGGCGTCGATGCTGATACTTTTGTGCTGCGCCTCCCTTTGGTTTACGGATGGAATACACTGGCACTTCTGGTGTTTGTCGGGGGCATGTCAGCCGCTACAGGGATGGTGATCGTGGAAACCATCGCCCTTTCCACCATGATCAGCAATAATTTGGTGATGCCCATGTTATTGCATATTCCCACTCTTAGACTGGGGCGACACAGCGATTTGGGCGCGTGGCTTGTGGCCGTCCGTCACGCGGTGATTCTGATGACCGTTCTTCTCGGTTATATCTACTTTCGTCAAACCGCCGAATACTACCCGCTCGTGGCCATCGGTCTGGTCTCTTTTGCCGCGGCGGCCCAGTTTGCGCCAGCGCTTTTGGGAGGTATCTTCTGGAAAGGCGGCACCAAAGCCGGCGCCTTGAGTGGCCTCATCGCGGGATTTCTGGTATGGCTCTATACCCTGGTCCTTCCCACCATGACGGATGCCGGCCTGTTGCCTTTGGAATTTATCCGGGAGGGGCCCTTTGGCCTCCATTGGCTGCGGCCGTTCCATCTCTTCGGGCTTACGGGCCTGGATACGATCTCCCATGGTGTCTTCTGGAGCCTTCTCATCAACACCGGCGCCTATATCGGGGTGTCACTTTTTAGCGAACAGTCCGTTCTGGAAAAAACCCAGGCGACCATGTTTGTGGATGTTTTCCATTTTTCTCAGAAAGTCGAAAATTCCGCCATATGGCGCGGAACAGCGCGAGTTCAGGACCTGACATCGCTTCTGGAACGATTTTTGGGGAAGGCTCGTGCCCAGGAGGCCTTGGACGCCTATGCCCAAAAGCGCCATATGGACAGGAATCAACCCCTGACCGCCGATCCGGGGTTTGTCACTCATGTTGAAAAACTCCTGACCGAAGTGATCGGTTCTGCCTCGGCCCGTGTCATGGTGGCCTCGGTGGTGACCGAAGAAAGCTTTGGCATCGAGGCGGTTATGGATATCGTGGACGAGACACGTCAGGTCATCGTTTACAGCCACGAGTTGGAAAAGGCGACCGCCGATCTCAAGGCGGCCAACGAGCGGCTTCAGGAACTGGATCGCCTCAAGGACGAATTTATTTCCACGGTAACCCACGAATTGCGGACACCACTTACCGCCATTCAGTCGATTGCCGAGATCCTGAGAGATTATCCCGATACAGGCAAAAAAGAGCAGGGAGAGTTTCTCGAAATCATGATCAACGAGATCCAGCGTCTGGCGCGTTTGATCAATCAGGTGCTTGACTTTCAGAAAATCGAAGCTGGCCAGATGGCATGGCAGGTGACCGCTTTGGATCTCGGCCGGGTGATTCGTCACGCCGTGACCGCCACGCGTCAGCTTTTCGTGGAGAAAAATCTTCAGTTGACGGTAGCACTGCCGGAACAGGTCCCCCAAATCTCAGGCGATTGGGATCAATTGATGCAGGTTATGGTCAACCTGATTTCCAACGCGGTCAAGTTCTGCGATCCCCATGCCGGTCGAATTCATATCGCCATGGTTCATCAAGACAACATCCTGGCGGTCAGCGTCAAAGACAACGGCGTCGGTATCAGTGAAGAGGCCCAGGCGCTGATATTTCAACCGTTTACCCAGATTTCTCCTGCCGGTCGCGGGCGGCCTCAAGGTAGCGGCTTGGGCCTCGCCATCGCCAAGCGTATTGTGGCGTTCCATGGCGGTGCCATATCCGTTCAGAGCGCGCCGGAGCAAGGGACCGTCTTTACGGTGACCCTGCCGGTTGACCGAACGGGGGGCATTCAATAAACCCTGGAGGCGAACATTGGTGGTCGTGTTGTTGAGAGACCGCATGTGGTAAATCAGACCTATTTGAGCGGGATGTCGTTTTGAGCTTTGCCATCTTGATAGGCAGCCGAGAGCGCGGCATAGGTGCGCTTCAGGTGCTCCACACGCTGATTCATCACACATGTCTTTTCCAAAGGCATGAGGGCGCCGGAGAAGGTGACGCTCAGGAGGAGATGTCGGTGTCGTCGGAGGCCGTCCGCTTCCGACTGTAGCGCGCCATGCATTTATCCAGGCAATTTGGGCAGTTAAACTCGACGATCCTGTTCCTTGAAAAAAAGGTGTTGAAGTTGGCGATCCAATCTTCTCCGGCCCGGGGACACTGGTGAACATAGTCCATGAACTGCACCAGGCGGTTGATGGCGACCTTGTCCATGGCGTGCTCCATCCGGCAGGCGTTCTCTTCCGCCCGGTTTTCGTCGAGAAGAAGAACACATTGCAGGAAATCTTTGATGACATGGTGGCGCCGCAGGACTTCCATGGCGATCCTTTCGCCTTCAGGGGTCAGAGTGATAAAACTGTAGGGCTTGTAGTTGACCAGCCCTTTTTCCGACAAGGTTCTCAGAGCGGAAGTAACGGTGCCGCTCAGCACGCCGATCTTTTCGGCGATGTCCTTTACCCTGGCTACGGTGTTGTCCCGCTGCAACTCCAGAATTGTTTCAAGGTAATTCTCTAAATTTTCGGAAAGCCCCTGCATGCGCCCTCTCGTGCTTTTTCCCGGGATTGACGACGTCGGATGACGCGGCGAATATTTTAACGATCGCATACATCAAATCAGCTGTCAAATTTTTTTCCCTCCAGCATAAAAATGTTGTTAGGCGTATTGAAATTTTGACAAATCAAATATTTTTTGATTAATGCGTCGTTTCCCGGACGAGAGTGAGGGATCCGGATGAATCTTCCGTTCAGGAACCGGTGTCGTTGTGGAAGCGCGAATAGGATTCATCCAGAGCTTTTTGAATGGCGAGGATGGCATTGCCGACGTCATTTTTCCGGCTCGGCCACTCGCTGTCACCAGAGGCTTTCATTTTTTTGAATTTGGCCCATGCCGCCTCGTTTTTCTTTTTGAGGGCATCCAATTCACGGTTATATGCCGTCTTGTCCGCGTCGGCGATCCGGTCTTTTCGGGATGCCAGTGCCTCAAGCCTAGCCATGCAAGTGTTGAGCTCTTCACCGAATTTGCCTTCACACGCATCTCGTGTTTCCATATCTCGCCCCCCTCTAATTATGCAGATGTTTTATTTTTCAACTTTCGACTTTTATGAGGGTGACCGGAGAGGTGCCGGGCCGTATCCGCCCGGCACCGGCCTATCAAAGTCGAAAGTTGAGTTATTTGTCGTACGTTTTCTCCCGGTATGAACACATGGTAATACCTGAGATGAAATGCTCAAGTTCGAAATTGGGCGCGTGATGCATCGTCGCATGTGCAGGAGCCCTCCAGACCGGCGGTTGGATGCCGGCCCGGCCTGAAGGTTTCCAGAATATGGTGTATTTATGCAACATCCTCATACTCGGCGTCGATGACGTCATCGTCGTCCCGGGACCGGCCGCCCCGCGGCGATGCCGAGGGGCCGTCGGCCGTCTTTGTTTCCGGACCCTGAGAGGCTTGGGGACCTCTCTGGTACATGGCCTCGGTCATACGATGCACAGCCTGGGTCAGGATTTCCGAGCGCTGCTGAATTTCCGCCGCATTATCGCCGGCCATGGCCTTTTTCAGGTTGTCGACGGCTGTCTCGATGTCGCGCTGAATTTGCCCGTCCACGGTGGCAGCCTGTTCCCGCAGACTTTTCTCCGTCGAGTAGATCAGGGTGTCGGCCTGGTTACGGGCGCTCACCAATTCCTTTCTACGACGGTCCTCTTCCTGATGCACCTCGGCCTCACGGATCAGCCGCTCGACTTCGGCCGTGTCGAGGCCGGATGCAGCCGTAATCCGGATGGACTGTTCCCGGCCGGTGGCTGTGTCCTTCGCCGATACGTTGACGATGCCGTTGGCGTCGATGTCAAAGGTGACTTCGATCTGAGGGGTTCCCCGGGGTGCCGGGGGAATGCCGACCAGTTCGAATCGACCCAGGACTTTGTTGTCTTTGGCCATTTCGCGCTCGCCCTGCAGCACCTGTATGGTCACGGCCGTCTGATTGTCCTCGGCCGTTGAGAAGATTTCGCTTTTCCTGGCGGGAATCGTCGTGTTCTTTTCAATCAGCTTCGTCATGACGCCCCCCAGAGTTTCGATACCGAGAGAGAGCGGTGTGACGTCGAGCAGGAGCAAGTCCTTGATGTCCCCCTTGAGAACAGCCCCCTGAATGGCAGCCCCCATGGCCACCACCTCGTCCGGGTTGACGCCTTTGTGGGGTTCTTTCCCGAAAATCTTCCTGACCCGCTCCTGGACGATCGGCATCCGGGTCATGCCCCCGACCAGAATCACCTGGTCGATGTCCGATGTGGATAGGCCGGCGTCTTTCAGCGCTGTTTCGCACGGGCCGGTCAACCGATCGAGCAGATCCGAGACCAGGGATTCAAGCTTGGCTTTGGTGATCCGGATGTTGAGGTGCTTTGGGCCGCCAGCGTCCGCAGTGATGAACGGGAGATTGACGTCGGTTTCCAGGGTCGTGGAAAGTTCGATTTTGGCTTTTTCAGCAGCCTCCTTGAGCCGTTGGAGGGCCATCTTGTCCGTTCTCAGGTCGATCCCCTGGTCTTTTTTGAATTCGTCCGCCAGGTAATCGACCAGCCGCAGGTCGAAATCCTCGCCGCCCAGGTGGGTATCCCCACTGGTGGCCTTGACCTCGAAGACGCCGTCGCCGATGTCGAGCACTGAAATGTCGAAGGTGCCGCCACCCAGGTCAAATACGACGATCTTGCTGTCGCTGCCTTTGTCCATGCCGTAGGCCAGGGCTGCTGCCGTGGGTTCATTGATGATTCTCAGGACGTTCAATCCGGCGATCCTGCCCGCGTCCTTGGTCGCTTGGCGCTGGCTGTCGTCAAAATACGCCGGCACTGTGATGACGGCGTCCTTGACCGCTTCCCCAAGGTAGGCCTCGGCGCTTGCCTTTAGGTTGGACAGAATGAAGGCGGAAATCTCCGCCGGGCTGTAAGACTTGTCCTTCAGGTTGATCCGTAAGTCCCCGTTGGCCGCTTTTTCGATTTTATACGGCAGAACGCGTCGGTCTTTCCGGACTTCCGGAGAATCGAATTTTCGCCCGATCAGCCGTTTGACGCCAAAGATTGTATTTTCCGGATTGGTGACTGCCTGACGCTTGGCGATCTGTCCTACGATCCGATCGCCGTTCCGGGTGACAGCGACCATTGAGGGGGTTGTTCGGCCGCCCTCCGTATTGTTGATAATAAGGGGTTCGCCGCCCTGCATGATCGAAATGCAGGAGTTTGTTGTTCCAAGATCGATACCGATAACGTGTTTCATGGGATGTCCTTTCTTGTGTGATAGAAACTCTATTACTGTTTGCTAATTTCAACAAAAAGTAATGTACATAAAAAATAAGTCAACACAATTTTATTGTGTTTTTGCCTTTTCGAAGTTTTTTGGGAATGAAATTCGATCCTCAAAAAATGAAAAAACCTTTATTGATCTATTGGGCACAAATGGATAGAACGAACGTCAACACCTGAATGAGGAAAATATCGTGGCGAACGATGAAGATATCAGGGATAAGGTTGACATCCGGGATGAAGATATCAGAAGACTTAATTTCATTCGGGATACCGGGCGTTATGTGTTTCGAAAACATTATCGCCAGGGCCTGCGATCCCGAATCATGGCGGTGCTGGATGTTGATGATGTTATGCGGGAGACCTCGGGGGAGATGGTGGACGGTATTCGTGTCTTCCCACGGGCACGCCCCAAAAAAATGCTCCGGATATTTACGAAACGATTCGACGGTCCGGCTCATGCCCACGAAGAGGCCCGGACCTACAAGATCATCGAGGCGAGCCTTGGGACCCGACATGTGGCGACGTCCAGCGAATTTATCGTAACGTATCGCCGAACGGGTCATCCGTGGGAGATCCTGCTGTGTGGCCTTCAAGAGTACGTTGCGGGAGAAATTCTTGATCCGTGGGGGTTTTTTTATGAAAAGCACCTCGAGGCGCTCTGCAGAAGCGTTCAGGCCAAAGACGGCGATTCTCGGGGGCATTCATTCGAAAATTGGGTCCACAACGCTCGCAAGAGCGCCGAAGATCTCATCGTCCGGCTCAAGGAAATGATCCTGCAAACAGGGTTCATCCCGGATTTGTCGGGTTTTGGAAACCTGATTCTGACCCCTGAAGGCGACATCAAACTCGTAGACATCAATAACGTCTCAAGAGTGGTATTTGACGATGTCGTCCGCACAGACGACAGAGGGTATCCGGTTTGCGACAAATCCATCGAAGTTATGGCCGTGCTGGAGCAGAAGCTGTTCGGACGGGCCGTCGATATGAACGCGCTCCTCTACAGGCACTTTCTCGACACCCAAAGAACGAACCGGGTTAAAATCCTCGAGGAAAAATTTTACGCAGAGCACTCCAACGGAACATAAGCGCCGTGTTATCGAGGCGATGGCGAAGGCTGACGTCGCCGGGAGAATTGCGGAAGGGTTCCCGGAAACGGGATTTTCGCCGCCCTTGTACTCGGCGCGGCACCTGTGGTATAGGCGAGGATCATTCAAAATCGCAGCAGGAGAAGATTCCATGACAGACGCCAGACGAGACGATTCGGCCGCTCCGCCGAATTTCATTCGACATATCATCAAGGAAGACATCGCCGGCGGCAGGTTCGACGGTCGGATCGTCACGCGCTTTCCACCCGAGCCCAACGGTTACCTCCACATCGGGCACGCCAAATCCATCTGCCTCAATTTCGGGCTGGCCAACGAATTCAGGGGCGTCTGCCACATGCGATTCGACGACACCAATCCCACCAGGGAGGAGACGGAATACGTCGACGCCATCCTGGAGGATGTGAGGTGGCTCGGTTTCAGCTGGGGTGAACATCTCTATTATGCCTCCGATTATTTCGATCGGCTTTACGATTTCGCCGTCCGTCTGATCGAGATGGGTAAGGCTTACGTGGACAGCCTCAGTCCCGATGAGATAAGGGAATACCGGGGAACCCTGACGTCGCCGGGAAAGGAGAGTCCCTACCGGAGCCGCTCCGTAGCGGAAAATCTTGATCTGTTCCAGCGCATGCGTGCGGGTGAATTCGAGGATGGCGGGCACGTCCTGCGGGCAAAAATCGATATGTCCGCACCCAACATCATCATGCGGGATCCGACCCTCTTCCGTATCCGCAAAGTCCGTCACCACCGGACCGGCGACACATGGTGTATCTATCCCATGTACGATTTTACCCACTGTCTTTCGGATTCCATCGAGGGAATCACCCATTCCATCTGCACCCTGGAGTTCGAGAACAACCGGGAGCTTTACGACTGGGTTCTTGACACACTGGCGGTTTACCATCCGCAACAGATCGAGTTCGCTCGGCTCAATCTCAGTTATACGGTGCTCAGCAAGCGTAAACTGATTCAGTTGGTGTCCGAGGGGCATGTGTCCGGCTGGGATGATCCGAGGATGCCCACCCTCTCGGGCTTGCGGCGCCGGGGATACACGTCCGCGGCCATCCGGAATTTCTGCGAAAGGATCGGTGTGGCCCGCCGGGACAGCACGGTGGATATCGCTCTTCTGGAATACAGCATCCGGGAGGACCTGAATCGGCGTGCCCCGCGAATGATGGCCGTTCTGAGACCCCTCAGGGTTGTCATCGAGAACTATCCCGAGGGCGAAGTGGAAGTGCTTGAGTTTATCAACAACCCCGAAGACCCGGCGGCCGGCACCCGGAAGGTCCCGTTTTCCAGGGAGCTCTACATCGAGCAGGAGGACTTCATGGAAAATCCGCCCAAAAAATTCTTCCGATTGGCGCCGGGCCGGGAGGTACGGCTTCGATACGCCTATTTTATCACCTGCACCGGCGTGGTGAAGGATGATGCAGGGCGGATTGTCGAGCTGCGCTGCACCTACGATCCGGCGACCAAGGGCGGGAACGCTCCCGACGGCCGGAAGGTCAAGGGAACCCTCCACTGGGTTTCGGCGGCCCATGCCGTTCCCGCGGAGGTGCGTCTCTACGATACGCTTTTCACATTGGAAAATCCTGCGGAGTGCGAGGATTTCCGGTCGTGCCTCAACCCGGATTCCCTGAAGGTCCTCACCGACTGCCGGGTGGAGCCCGATCTGGCCGATGCCCCGCCGGAGATCGGCTTTCAATTCGAACGGACGGGCTATTTCTGCGCCGATCGCGACAGCCGGCCTGGCCGACCGGTTTTCAACCGCACCGTGACGCTGCGGGATACCTGGGCCAAGATTCAGAAAAAAGAGCAGAAGCAGGCCTGATAGGCTGAACCTCTTTAAACCGAAGACTGAAGGCGCAGCAGCGCTTTCTTTTCGGTCTTCAGCCTGATGTTCACACAACCTTTGGGAAGGCAGCATGACGACATCAGAGTCAACCGACTGCTGCGAGCTCACCGTCTGCACCCTGGCCAGCGGGAGCCGGGGCAACGCTGTTTACATATCCGACGGGCGGACCGGACTTCTAGTGGACGCCGGGCTTTCGGCGGTGGAGATCGAGCGGCGTCTGGCCGCACGAAATCTCTGCCCGAAGAGCGTCGACGCCATTCTCGTCTCCCACGAGCACATTGATCACATCAAGGGCGTAGGCGTCCTCAGCCGGAAGTATTCCCTTCCCGTCTACATGACCTCCAAAACAGCCCGGGCCATTGGGTCCAAGCTGGGACGGATCGACGAGGTGCGGCACTTCGAGCCTGGCGTCCGGTTTTTGGTGGATCGGCTCACGATCCACCCTTTCTCCCTTTCACATGATGCGACCGACCCTGCGGGATTCACCATCAGCCAGAACGGCACCAGCATCGGCCTGGCCACCGACCTGGGCGTCGCCACCGCCCTTGTCAAAGCCCACCTGCGGGCTTGCACCCTACTGGTCCTCGAGGCCAACCATGATCCGGACCTCCTCATGCACGGGCCCTACCCGTGGCACCTCAAGCAGCGGGTCAAAGGTCGGACCGGCCACCTCTCCAACAGCCAATCCCGGGAACTGCTCCAGGAGGTCATTCATGAAGGGATGCACCACGTTATTCTGGGGCACCTGAGCCGGCAAAACAACACCCCGGACCACGCCCTCCGGGAGGTCGGCCTGGCCCTGAACGGCCACAAGACCCGTATTTCCGTCGCGCTTCAGGACACCTGTGGGGAATTGATCCGGTTGCAGACAGCCGGCATGAAAGCGTCTTAATCCCGCTGATGGGTATGCCGGAGGACGGGCCGCTGGATGCGCAGACCGAAACTTAGCCGTTAGCCGAATGGAGGGGCTCTGATGAAAAAACGAGCTGTTGCGCTTTTCCTGGAAAAGCTGGCCCGTCATCTGGCCCTTCTGGCCTGCCTGGCGATCGTGGCCAGGGCCTCGGGCTGGACCGATGCCGGCCCGACGGCCATTCTGATTCTGATCGTCCTGGCCACTGCTACCCATTGGGGCGGCAGGGCGTTGTCCGGTGCTAGCCGGGAACCGAGGTCCAGATGATCCACGAACGCCTTCAACCGGATCACGTTCACCTGGACGTACGGGGGGGGTTGGAACCGGTCCTCCGGCGAATGGCAGGAGGGCTGCCCCATGGGGAACAGCTGCTGGAGAGGCTTCAACCGCTTCTCGAAGACCTGGACACCCTCCTGCTCATGCCCTCAGACGATGTGGTGTTGCCCCATTTCCGGATGGCCGGCCTCGAGGAGCCCCAACTGGCCCTGGGGATATCACGCCGCGGGATCGCCTGCCGCGGGAAATCCCCGCGCATCATTCTGTTTTTGGTGTCGCCGGAGGAGAATCCCTCGGGCCATCTTAAGTTGCTGCAGCGGCTGTCGGCCCTGCTGCCGGAGCTGGCGAAACGTCTGGCCGCCGTTCGGTCCCCCAGCCAGGCGATCCGTATCCTGGCGGAGGGAGAGCAACACTCCATTCGCCCTACCTTCCTCAATCTTACCCAGGACCAGGTTGCCCTTGAACTCCGAACCGATTTTACAACCGGTCTGACCGGGCAGGAAGCGGCGCGTCGCCTGGGCCTGCACGGCCCCAATCTGATTCGAAAGAAACGCCGGGTGCCCTGGCATTTGAAGCTGCTGCGCAACTTTTTCAGCTTTTTTGCAGTGCTTCTGTGGCTGGCGGCCCTGCTCTGCTATCTCCCCGGCGTGGACATGCCCCAGTTGGGGGCGGCCATCCTGATCGTGATCTTTCTGAACGGTTGGTTCTCTTTTTTACAGGAATATCGCTCCGACAAGGCCGTGGAAGCTTTACAGCAGCTCATAGCCCAGCGCTGCCGCGTGGTTCGGGACGGCAAGGTCACGGAGATCGACGCTGCCCGCATTGTTCCCGGGGATCTGCTGCTGCTGGAGGCCGGCGACATCGTTCCCGCGGACGCGAGGCTTATCGAGGCGAACGAGCTGGAGGTCGACAATTCCTCCCTCACCGGGGAATCGACTTCGGCCAAGCGCTACAAATCGGACCGGCCGGCACTTCTGCCCGGTCGGTTTCTCTGGATTGAACTGCCCAATGTACTTTTTGCCGGGTCCATCATCATCACCGGCACGGGAAGGGCTTTGGTGTTCGGAACGGGCATGAACTCGGAGATCGGCCGGATCGCGCAGTTGACCGAGGCCGTGGCGCCCGAGGAGAGCCCCCTGCAGAAACAGCTCCAGGGCACGGTTTATGCCATTGCCCTCCTGGCCACCGTCCTGGGCCTCGCCTTTCTGCTCCTGGGTTGGTTGGTGGCGGGGCTGGGGTTTCTTCAGGCCATGATCTTTTTTATCGGTATTTTCGTGGCCAATGTTCCGGAAGGGCTTCTACCCACCGTCACGCTCTCCCTGGCGATGGGGGTCTCCCGGATGGCGAAACGCAACGCCCTTGTCAAACACCTCTCCTCCGTGGAGACCCTGGGGTGCACCACCGTGATCTGCAGCGATAAAACCGGAACCCTGACCCAGAATCTCGTTATGGTCAGCCGTTTCTGGGCCGGCGGCGAACTTTACGAGGTCACCGGCGAAGGATACTGTCCAGAAGGTGAATTCCACCTTGGCGGCCGGAAAATCGAACGAGAGCAGGTGACTGAAAACATCGCTGCCGCCAGGCTGCTGGAATGCGCCTACATCTGCAACAACGCCCACCTGGAAAAGAGCAGGGGCGGGTGGCGGATTCTGGGAGACCCGACCGAAGGCGCTCTGGTCGTTTTCGCCCGAAAGGCCGGTTTGCTCGGCACTCACCAGCGCCTGCATGTCAATCCGTTCGAATCGATACGCAAGCGCATGAGCGTTTTGGTGAAGGTGGCGGCCACCCGGGAAAAAATTCTTTACCTCAAGGGCGCCTTGGTGGAGACCCTTGAACTGTGCGACCGTATTCTTCACAACGGACGCCCCCGGGCCATCTCCGAGGACCAGCGCCGGGAAATTCTCGCCGCGAGCGATACATTCGCACGCCGAGGGTATCGGATTATGGCCTTTGCCTACCGCGATGAATCCAGCTTGGCCGGTCTTCAGGATTTCGACATTGAATCGGCCGAACAAAAGTTGATCTTCATCGGGTTCACGGCCATGTCCGACCCGGTGAGGCCGGGGGTGCCCGAGGCCGTCCGGATCTGCCACAACGCCGGCATCCGGGTGATCATGATCACCGGCGATTATCCCCTCACCGCCGCGAGCGTTGGCCGGGAGGTCGGCCTCGGCGAGGGGAACGGCGCTCCGCCGAAGGTGTTCACCGGTGCGGAAATCGCCGACATGGCGGACAGCGAACTCAAGGATATCCTTGCCGGGGAGGAAACGATTTTTGCGCGGGTTTCGCCTGAACAGAAGCTGCGAATCGTTTCGCAGCTCAAGGCCCTGGAAGAGGTCGTGGCGGTGACCGGTGACGGGGTGAACGACGGCCCCGCCCTGCGGCGGGCCGACATCGGCATCGCCATGGGGCGCCGCGGCGCGGGGGTGGCCAAGGAGGCGGCCCATATGATCCTGAGCGACGACAATTTTGCCTCCATCGTCGCCGCGGTGGAGGAGGGTCGTGGTGTTTTCGAGAACATCAAGCGTTTTGTCGCCTACATCCTCAACAGCAATCCCCAGGAGCTTTACCCTTACATCTTCTGGATGCTCTTTCCCGGAACCCCCCTGGCCATGACGGTCATGGGGGTGCTTGCGGTGGATATCGGCACCGATCTGATTCCAGCCATGGGGCTGGGTATCGAACGGCCCGAAAGCGGCATGATGGATCGGCCCCCGCGGCGAAAAGAGGAAAAACTGCTCTCCATGGGGTTCATCCTGCGTTCCTATTTTGTCCAGGGCAGCCTCCTGGCCCTGGCATGTTATACCAATTATTACTTTGCGGGCTGGTACATGGGCTGGTGGTCGCCGTCATCCTCTTTCGCCGTCATGCCGGCCTCACCCCCAGGCCTCGATATGAGCGAGGCATCAACGGCCTACCTGATGTCGCTTGCCGCCTATTTTTTGCCTACTGTGACCACCCAGATCGCCAACGTTCTTTGCAAGCGATCCTGGGCCACCTCTCTTTTCAGCCGGGATTTCCTGCCTCCCCATCACCGGGAGGAGATCCTGGAGCGTATCCGCACCTGGCGGCCGTTGGCATATCCGCTCCCCGAGAAGCTCGATCGAGGCATCATCGAACAAACATCGCCCGGCGCCATGCGTCGGCCCATCACGTTGCTCTGGCACTGGTTCGCCTTTCCCCCGCGTCTTGCGCTTCACTATCTTTCGCGCTTTTTCCTGCTGCTGGAGCGTCCCTTGGTGCGGCCGGCAATGACGGGATCCGGCCGTTTTCTGGCGCGACATCCGATTCTGTTGAATTTCATCTCCAACCCATTGATTGACCTGGGGATTTTGTTCGAGGCGGCACTTTGTTGGGCCTTTTTCTACACCGGTCTGTCACATATATATTATTTCGCGCCGGTGCCTTGGCCCGTTTATCTCTTTGCCTTTCATGGAACCCTCATTCTGTTTGCCTTCGAGGAGACCAAAAAATATTTTCGGCGGCGGGGCCACCGGTTGGATTTTCTGGGATGAAAGCCCGGAGACCGCATGATTCCTCGGAATCCCTGGAAAACCACGTGTGTTATGGATTCAACCCGGCAGCCCTTTCTCGGCCCTTTCCTTGAGCAGCAGGTGATAGATAATGTCACAGTACCGGTCCATCTTGACCATCCCCTCTTCGGCCGCGCTGTAACGCCAGAATCCATAGAGATTGGTGAGGTTCAGAAGTTTTTCGGAATAGAGTTTCCATGTGAAATGTTCCCGGACCCTTTGAATGCCGGCATCGGAGATCTTTTTCCAATGGTCTCCGTCCTCCCGGCAAGTCTCGAAAAATTTCCAGATGGCGTCGGCGATGAGTTGCGGTTTGCTGGTATTCATCAGGAATCCGCATCGGCAGTCCTCGATGATCTCCGAAGGCCCCCCGAATTCGGGGCCGAAGGTCGGTAACCCCGAAAGCATGGCCTCGAGGATGGTCAGTCCGAAGGCTTCGAACAGCGCCGGCTGAACGAAGACGCCTCCCTGGTCGGCAATAAGCCGATAAACCTCGCCGGTTTCGCTTTTTTCAACGCTGGGCAGCCATCGCACCCGGCCGCCAAGATCGAGGTTTTCGATGAGCGCATGGGCTTTTTGGATCTGCTCCTTCTCTTCCCGGTCCCGGGATTCTTCGATCCGCGTGGTGCCGGCCGCCAAGATGAGGTTGCAGTGTTCCCGCAGCTTCGGGTGTCCGCCAAAGGCCTCGATGAGCCCGGTGATGTTCTTGATCTTGTCCAACCGCGCCATGGTGAAGATGGGTGGCTTTTCAGGATCATTGAGATGCCCGACAATGTCTGGGGCGTCTTCGGTGAAAAGGCGCTTTTTCCAATGAAGCTTAGGGCCTTCCACCCGGCGGTCTTTCTCGGTGTAGGGGAAATAGTTGTTTTCATCGACCCCCGGCGGAACGATATTGAATTTCGGATTGAACAGGTTGACGCCTCCTACGGCCTGATAGAGCCCGGGCAGGGTGAAAAACTGGTAGGATTCATATTGCCCCACCGTGGTGTCGGTACCGGCAATCTCCTGGTAGGTGCTGGTGATGACGAAATCGGACTTGTTCATGGCGATCATGTCTGCGGTGAATTGGAGGGAAAAGTTGTAATCCGGCTCCATCCGCTCCCAGTAAAGATCGGAAAACAGGTACTTGGTCTTTTCCAGGGCATGGGCGATAGTGCATTGGATAACGTCCAGCCGGTCCGACAAAAGGCTCGCCACCAGGTTGCCGTCGGAGTAATTGCCGATGATGAGATCGGGGCGGCCTTCGAATTCGCTGACGAGCTCCCGCCGGGCATCATAGGCAAAACGATCAAGATAGGGCCAGATATCGAACCGGGAGATCCAGTGCCGCACCGTTGCCATGGTCGCATCGCGGAAGGGCAGACGGAGGATCCAGCAGTTCTGGGTGCCGTGGATCTTTTCGATGCGGTGGTCGCAGGTGGTGCCTTCCGCCTCGGGGATCAAGCGGGTCAAGACAATGATTTTAGGCATGACGTGGATGCCCGCCAGGTGGAATCGCTGGATCATATGGTTTTCCAGTGCCCGAACCTGATCGAGAATATAAATGACCTGACCCCCGGTGTCGGGGCGGCCCAGGACATTCTCCTGGCCGAACCATCCGTGGGGGGAGATGACGGCGATCTTGGAGATCATGGGAATACGGGAGACGAAGCGTTCGAGGAGATCGCTCTCGGGCTCGTTGAAGAGGTCGTAAACAAGCGACATCGTCTCCCGAGCCCGGGCCACGTTGTGACCCCATCCTTCCTCGAATCCCCGTTTTTTCAGGTAACCTTCGAATTCGTGGTAGGGGGTTTCCGGAGACTGATTGCCCAGCCAGCCGATGGCTTTTCCCAGTTCTTCCATGAATTCCGGGATGTTGCTCAGGATATTGCCGTTTACCAGAAGCGGGTTGCCGTTGATTTTGTGGAGTTTGATGAAATTGAAAAGTTTGATTCCCCATTCCTCAGATGCCTGGAAGAGGCTGCTGGAAAGGTGTTTGTTGAGAAATCGGATGCCGTTCCCGATACTCTTGCTGTCCCGCATGGAAGGCGAATAGTCGTGGAAAGGCATGAAGTCGATGACCAGAGGGGCCTGGTGGCGCCAGGCATCTTTATCCATGACGCAGCGGTCTTTCTGCCTGAGGTAAGCTGCCGTGGAGATCTCCTCCATGAATTCGCAGTGGCGGTTGGTCTGATAAAATCGATATTTGGCGATGGCATAGCGATGCAAGATAAGAATTGTCCCGTCAATGGCGAACATCTCCGGGATCTGATTCAGAAAGCGCGATATCGTTGAGGCGGTGAGAAACGCCTTGTCCCGATCCTCGAAAACCGCTCTGAATTTCAAAAGGATATCATTTCTGAGCAGATACTTGTGATCCACGTCGAACAGAATGAGGATGAACTCTTTAAAATCCTTCTGTTCCTGCTCCGGTATCAGTTGATCTAAAAGTGATGTCATCATCAACTCCTGCTGCTGATAAGGCCGTAGTGGTGTAACCCATCGATAATACCGGCCGCATAGTTTTCAGGGGAAAAATAGATTCGCCGTTTTCCCTTCAGGGTTTCGAGTTCCTGAGCGTAGTTGCCCACCACTACTCCCATGGCGCTGCCGACGAGCATCTCCTGATCGTTGCCCGAATCCCCGCAGACGATGATGTTTTGAAGCGGGATATCCCATTTGTAGCTGAGGTAGCGGACGGCCTTTCCCTTGGACGCCCTGTGGGGCAGGATGTCGAGGTACTTGTCATGCGAATAGATGACGGTGCAGTGGCATTTGTTGTGGTTGAGGATGGCGTTGATTTTGGCAATGCGATTATTTTTCGGCGACATGTAGTAGCTCAACTTGAAAGGGAACTGGTGCTCGGGTTCCTGAAGCTCGAGGAAGTCAAGGGATGTCAGCAGATTTTCGATTTTTTCCCGATCCCACCATTTGGAGATGTGGCGCTGCCAGCCTTTGTCCGTAAACGCATCGGATCGGTAGTAGATTTCCGACCCCACCGAGGTAATGAGTATCTCGGGAAGTGCCAGCCCCTTGCGCTCGAAGAGGGCCTGAGTCGAGGTGATGGAGCGCCCTGTGGCCACGCCGAATCCAATGCGATCGTAGTGGGTTTCCAGAAGGGTGAGGAGTGTCTGCAGGGCGGCATCGTCTCCCATCAGGGTGTTGTCGATGTCCGTGATGACCAGAAATTCCAGCCGGATCAGACGTTCACCCACCGGATTTTGGGCGGATCGCTTGAAGACCTCCCGGCCGCCGAATCGATCGAAGACTTCGATTCTCTTTAGATATTTTTCGACATGGGCATCCCAGCTGTAGTGCTGTTGGACCCCCTTGATGCCGCTGTCGGAAAAATTGCGCCAGAGGTCGTGGTCCGCGATGATGCGCTTGATGGCGTTGCTGGTGGCCTTGACATCCTTGGGGTCCACCAGAATACCGTTTTTACAGTTGCGGATGATGTCCCGCGGCCCGCCGTCGTTGGTGGCCACGATAGGCACCCCGCATGAGGATGCCTCGATGAGTGTAAGGCCAAAGGGTTCCACCAGGGCGCAGTTGACGAAAACGCCCTTCCGTTCGGCGGTGATGCGATAGAGCTCTGGGACTTCGTAAGTGAAGTCGTGTTTTTTAGGGATGGCCATCCTGCCGTAGAGATCGTAGCGATCCATCTGAAGGAGCATGTCGGTGAGGACCTCCTTTTCGTTCTCCCCCATCTCTTGAATGTTTTTGCGAATTCCCGCGAAGATGGCCAGGTTGGCCATGGCCTGGAGCTCTTTGTCGGTGCCGTAGGCCTTGATGAGCCCGGTGATGTTCTTGCGTTTGTCCGCCCGGCAGAGCGCCAGGATGAGGGGCTTGTCTGGAAAGATGAAAAAGCGGTTGAGTTCCTCCACCACGCCCCCATAAGCCATGAGGCTTTCCTCTTTTCTTTGTACCGAGGGCAGCATGTTCCGATAGTAGGGGTAAAAATGCTCAAGGTTGATCCCCGGAGGGATGACGGCGTATCGTGCCAGATCCCGGTTCCGGTACATGCCGTACTGCTGTTCCACCTCCTGGCGGGTACTGGTGATGATGAGATCCGCGTTCCTGAGAATCTCCTCCTCCACGGCGATGCGGTGATCGATGAAAAGCTTTTTCTGGATCTCTTCGGGACGCATGCCCTCATTTAATAACCGTTTTTTCTTTGGATGGCCCAAGGAGTGACCCGTGTAGATCAAGGGGGTGCCGAAATACTCTGAAAGGGTGATGGCGACATAGCCGGCATCGGGGTAATGTCCGTGGACGATGTCGGGATGACGGCCTTCTCGTTTGATGAATTTGATGGTTTTGTCGATATACTCGTCCAGATGCGGCCAGAGGAGTTCCTTTCGCATGTATTTTTTACCGCCGCATTGAATCCGGACGATGCGACATTTGTCGGAAACCTGCGTTACCGGCTGACTGTAATCGGCGGAAACGCGTTTGTCGGCGATGAGGCGCGTAAACAGATCAACCTGAGCGACCTTTTTGTGACGGCTGAGGGTTTCGGCCAGTTCCACCACGTACTTGATTTGTCCGCCGGTGTCGGCATCCCGGCCCAATTCCATGGCTTCATGGCGCAGAAGACCGTGGATGCTGAAGAGTTGAAAATAGAGTCCTTGGCTCATGATTCACCTCCGTCGTTCATCCAGCTCAGAAAGGGGCGGTAGAATAGCATATCCTCGGGTATGGCTCCGGAAAGGCCGCAGAGGGCACCGGCGAACCGGGTGGCACGCCTCAAAATTCGGGCGGGTTCCCAGCCCCGGAGATATCCAGCCGCGAGGACGGCGGCGTACCCGTCACCTGCTCCCACCGTGTCCACCACGTTTTCCGATACGGAAGGCTCTGCGGAAAAGACTCCGTCCCCGGTAAACAGGGTTGAACCTCGGGGACCGCTGGTCAGGCTGACCCATTCTATGGCGAAGTTGTGCATGAGATCGTCGATAAAAAGCTTGTCGACGGTCTGGACGTTGAACTGGTTTTTGAGGATCGAAAGTTCCTCCTCACTGAGTTTGAGAATGTCGCAATGAACCAGGGATTTGGTGATACTGTTCTGATCGTAGCAATTCTTCCTGAGATTGAGATCGCAAAAGCATCGTGTGGAAGGCGGGCGGGTTTCGAGAATTTTCATGACGGTGGCGGATGCGGTTTCAGACCGCTGGATCAAGGTGCCGTAATAGATCATTTCAGGCCCCTGGGCAACGGCGGCGGCTATGGCATCACTGTAAGCCAGGTGATCGTATGCGGCATCGGGAACGATGGTGAAATCCGGAACGCCGTGATCGTCCAGGCTTACGGTCACTCGGCCGGTGGCGTGGTGCGCATCCTGTTGAATGATATCAATGTCGAATCCACGGCGGGCGAGCGTGTCGAGAATGGCATCGCCATCGTCATCTGTTCCCACACGGGTGATCAACGTTACGGGAAGTCCAAGGGCCTTCAAGTGTGCGGCGAAATTGAAGGGTGCGCCCCCCAGGCGTTTTTCGCCTGGAAAGTGGTCAAACAGAATTTCTCCTACAGGGAGTATCATCTTGGGCTCTCCTGGTGTTGTGGCTGTAAAGTTGCGTCAGCGGCAATGAATGATGTGTCGAACCGACGTTCTTCGGGTTCGGCGGCGATAAAGATAGGGGGAATTTCAAATTTTTCAAACTTTTCAAGGCAATGGCTTTCACTATACCTGTTGTGAGAGAACTTTTCAAATAAAGAATTTCAAACGATGTATCCTCCCTGCACTGCTATCCGGTCAACATCACGAAAGTCGAAAGTTGAATATCCGAGCCTCGAAAACGTGACATAAACGTGACATTGGTGTTGAACAGCCGATGACGCATCCTTCCCGCCGGTCATATCGTTTCGGCCGGCCGCGGATTTTTGGATACAATATTCTAATAGACGGGTGCACAAACCGTCGCGAACAGCGCTGCGAGATCGCGACGTAATATCTAGGAGGCCTGATTTTCCAACCATAGAAACTGGTATGGATCAACCTGGAGGGGCTCCCGGGCCGACCGTTCCTTGCCGGTGATGTGGTCGATGAACCGGTATCCCAGCCCGTAAAGCCGCAGGCGGTTCTCCGCCATGGTCTGGGGGTGTTCGGAAAAATTGTTGATCACCAGAAGCCGTTGCCCATTTTTCTGGCGGATATAGCCAAAAAGGTGAGGGTTCTGGGTGCCGATCACTTCCATGCCGCCGTTGTAAAGGGCTCTCAGCTGTTTTCGGAGCCGGATGAGCCTCGCGATTTCATCGTAGATGCGCCGTTCAAGGGTCTGTGGGGTTTTCCAGGATGCCATTTCTGCCCAGCGTGTCTTGAGCCGGTGGACCCATCGGCTATCTCCGGCCTTGGTTTCGTCGCCGGCAAAGGAATAGTCGTTCAGGACGCCCCATTCCTCCCCTAAATAAATCAGGGGGATACCGCCGATGCTCATCACGATGCTGCGTAGCAGGATGATCCGCCGAACCGCCATGTCGATGAGGATCGGATCCTCCGCCTGAACCGCCTGCTCGAGGCCGGCCAGGGAGGCGAGCGTCCCCGAGATCCTGAGGTCTCCGCTGGCCGGGTTGAATTGGAAGGGCAGACCTCTGGCAAAGGATCCGGGAAACTGGCCGGTGTAAAAGTCGTTGAGAAAACGCCGGTGGGCGGCCGGGTCGATGCCCAGGCTGCGGGCGTCGCTGTCGTCGAAGGTCCAGCCGATGTCGTCGTGGCATCGGAGATAGTTGACCCATGCGCAGTCGTCGGGAATGCGGCTGCGATTGTGCATGGCCAACTCAAGGAGCCCGCATCTTCGAGTGGCCAGCGCTTCCCAGAGCAGTGCCATGAGCATGGGGTTGTAGGAGAGTTGACACTCCCGGGCGTCGATGTAGCGGATCACTTCGTCGGGATGGACGATGGCCTCGGATTTGAAGAGTAAAGCCGGTGCCGCCAACCGGGCCACGCTGTTGAAGGCCCGGATGATCTTGTGGGCCTCGGGTTGGTTCTCGCAGTCGGTCCCCATGCGTTTCCAGATGAAAGCCACAGCGTCCAGGCGAAGCACCTCCACCCCCGTGTTGGCCAGAAACAGCATCTCCTCGACCATGGCCCGAAAAACGGCGGGGTTGGCATAGTTGAGGTCCCACTGGAAACTGTTAAAGGTCGTCCAGACCCATTTCCTCATACCCTCATGCCAGGTGAAGCTGCCCTTGCGAATGGTGGGGAAGATGTCCCGAAGGTGCTGTTCGTATTGTTCGGGCAGGCTTCGGTCCGGAAAGATGTGATAGTACTCCTGGTATTCCGGATCCCCTGCGACGGCGGCACGAGCCCAGGCGTGTTCGTCAGAAGTGTGGTTGAAAACAAAGTCGAGGACCAGGCTGATGCCTTCCCGACGCAGCCGAGTGGTTACTTCGGCGAGCTGTTCCATGGTGCCGATCTGAGGGTTGACAGCCCGATAATCACTTACGGCATAGCCCCCGTCGTTGTTGCCGTGGGGAACGGCAAAAATCGGCATCAGGTGGAGATAGGTGAGCCCCAACTCCTTGAAATAATCGATATGGTCGCTAAGGCCCGCCAGGTTGTCGCTGAAGAGGTCGACATAGAGGACCCCGCCCACCATTTTCTGGCTGTGGAACCAGTCCGGATGCGCCTCCCGCGTGGCATCAAGAGCTTTAAGGTCTTTGGAGCGCTTCATCCAGCTTTCGGCCGCCGCGGCCAGAAGTGTTTCCAGGTGGTAAAAGAAATCATAGTGACCGCCATAAAGCTCTACCAGAATTTGAAAAAGCCCGTGAAACTCACGATGCAGACGAATTTCAAAATGATTCCATTCTTCGGGCGCTCTGGAGATCTCGGTTTTCAGCTCCTTTCGGAGCCGGGGCAGTATCCGCTTCAGTGATCGTTCTGTATGGCGTTCTGTCCACTCTGATGCCATGAGGTCTCCTATGACGTCTTGGGGTACATTTCCCGTAGGCCGTATCGCCGCAGTGTCGTGCCAATTTTCCTGAAACGCGGGATAGGCTCGACCCCGTCGGCGGTTTTCGATATCCGGTGTTCCGTCTCATAAAAGGGGCACATTCGGGCGTGCTCATCTAAAACTTACGCAACCGACCGATTCTGTCAAGACCCCATTGGATGACTGTCAGATCTTGGTAGGTCCATCCGGATCCCGTCCAAGGGGAATGGGGCGCAAAGAGACACCGACTGGTCATTTCACCGCAAATAGATGTCGGCATGGGGTTGATTGGATGAGAATTCCAACATCCCGGCGGTTATGGGTGCTGTCATTCATTCCGAGGTGAGTCCGGCGGATCGATGGGGCCGCTGGCAAGGATGGGGGCGGCATCGATGGTTTCGGCGTTCATGAGTCGGACGATGCGTTGAAGCGCACTCAGGATCATCAACTGCTCCCAGCTGTCGAGGTTGTTGAAGGCGACCAGGAATCGGTCTTGCAGCGGCGGCGGCGCTTCGGTCAGAAACCGTCGGCACGTGTCGGTGAGATCGACCTTAACGGCCCGACGATCCACATCGCTTTTCCGGCGGACGATCATTCCCCGTTTTTCGAGGCGAGCGAGAATCCCGGTTACGGTCGACTGGCTCAGGCTGATGGCCTTGGCCACTTCGCCCACCGTCATTTCTCCGTTTTTGCCGATTTCCTTCAGGATGATGAGTTGAGGTCCGGTCAGACCATGATGTTTAGCTAAGTATCTCGAATGAAGGTCGATGGCCTGGGTAAGTTGGCGGATGGCAAGCAGGACCTGGTCGGTGATCTTGTCGTCGGACGGATGGTGGATATGTCTGTTTGGGCGCATGAGAAGCGATTCCCCTCCAAAAATGATAATATCCCTTTATATCCCAGGGAAAACAGAGGATCAACCCGCTCCGAAATATTTTTTGACTGGCATCCTCCGGTCTTGACAATATTTTCAATGCATAATATATATTGTTGTCAGGCTCAAAGCGAGTAATAGGTTTGGCTATATAATTTATTAATTTGTAATTAAAAAAAATAATAGCAGTTCATTTCGGAATGGTTTGTGCCGAAAGAAAACGTATCGTATAAAATCGCGTCTTCCGGTAGGTCATGTCGGTGAAGCATGCGGCCCCGATGACGAGTCAGGGGTTTCGACGGGGCTGTTTTGAGCGTTGGAACGCGGGGACGGACGGCGGAAAGCGATCCTTCAAACGGAAAGGAGATTATGGAAACGGAATTTGCATTGAACCCGATACAGGAAAAAGAAATCGACGCTGTCTTGCACGAGACGCGGAAAGAGCTGGAAAACGCCCACAAAGGTCTGCTCCGCCTTCAGGATAAACTGGGAGACAGTATGGCCCGTGCGGCACTTGGAGAGGACAACCACACCCAGATCGCCCGCATCAAGCGCCGCATTGGCGAGATGGAGGAGACCATACAGCAGGCGCCGCTGGTGATCAGAGGGTTAAAGCGCTTGAAAACAGACAACCGTCCCTGACCCTTCATGACGTTTTATACCGCTTCATGCATCGGCCGGACCTTTTCGCCCCGGCCGGCTTCACTGGCGAGAGCGGTTGATGAAATCCGACGCTGCGTTACTCAATGGGATATCTTTTTTTGAAGTGCCTCCCGTTCTGCGGCCAGAGTTTCTATCAGCGCGGACAATGTCCATTCGATTGAACTTTCCGTGAGTGCTGCCCAGAGCACTCTCGGCTGCCCGAGCCGCCGATATCCCAACATAACATCACCGAGTTCATTTTCCGTCAGGCCCGATAGGATAACCGTTCGGTCCAGTTCCGATGCCTCTGCATGCTCCGTTCCGTCGGGCATGTCGACAACCTCCCCGAGAGTGGCGGCAGCCTGTCCGGTCCCGACCGAAATCACGGATATGTCATTCATACCCAGCGCTGCCGTCATTTTTTTGAAATCATTCTGATCGGTAGCGGAAAATCCACAAATAATGATTTTTCTTGGGCCGAACATACGTTTGTCGGAGTTGCCCACCGCTTGAAAATTGCCATTACTCATGTCGTCCCTTCTTGTCTCAAGATTGACGGTTAAAGGTTGAGTGCCGAAAGGGGAAACTCGAAACATTACGAAGGCCCAAAATTGAAATAGTTATATCTTCAAGAGGTTGTATTGACGGGTCCCGAGACCGATCTCTTCGGCGTAGGCTAACTGGATGGGCCAATCCACATTGGGGTAGAGGCCCTTGAACTTGTCTTCCCCAGCCCCTTGGTGGGTGGTGAGGCTTGAGCCGGGAAGGGCGTTTTCCCGATTCACGAGATCCACCGAAGCCTGATCGATGGCTACGGGATCCCGGGCGGCCAGGATGCCGATGTCGCGGACAATGGGCGTGTCGTTGTGATCGCAGCAGTCACAGGCGGGCGATACGCTGGTGATGAAATTGATGAACAGGGATTTTTGGGTTTTATCCTTGAGGACCCCTTCGGTATATTCCACCATGTTTTCAAGGAAAACGGGAATGGCCTGATCCCATTGGATGGTGATGGCACCGTTGGGGCAGATAAGAATGCATTCGCCGCATCCGATGCACTTGCCTTCGTCAAGGACGGCCTTGCCATCTAACACTGTGAGGGCGCCTTGGGAGCAGTGCTCGGTGCAGTCGCCGCAGGCGACACATTTGTCCTCGGAGATCTGTGGGGAAACGGTGGAATGCTGAGCTAATTTTCCCCGACGGGAGGCGCACCCCATGCCGACGTTTTTGATTGCGCCCCCAAAGCCGGCGAGTTCGTGTCCCTTAAAGTGGGCTACCGATATCAGAGCGTCTGCCTGGGCGATCTCGTTGGCGATGTACACGTTACTGAAGCGTTTGCGATTGATGGGGACCGCGGTGTCGCTCTTACCCCGAAGGCCATCCGCGATAATCAGCGGTGCGTCGACTACCGCATAGGAAAAACCGTTGCGGACAGCAGTATGGAGGTGGTCCGCGGCGTTACCTCGGGTTCCGGCATACAGAGTGTTGGCGTCGGTCAAAAAGGGGTTGCCGCCAAGGGCCTTTACCGCCTCAACGATACGGCGCAGGAACACGGGCCGGATAAATGCGGTATTGCCCATTTCCCCGAAATGGAGTTTCACGGCCACGAGATCTCGTTTTGAAAAGACGTCGGCGATCCCGGCTGCTTCCATCAGTCGACCCAACTTGGCATAGAGATTTTCTTTTGGGTTGGCTCTCAGATCCATGAAATGAACCGTGCTTGTCATGGTTGTCCTCCTTTTCAGTCTCTGAACACGAGTTTCCCGCCGATCAGCCCGGCAACGGCGGCGGCGAAAAGCATGATGAGGTTGACCAGGATGAAGCCGCCCGGCTTGTGCTGGACGACGGCCGGATCGATCCACCACCAAACAACCACCGTGGCCGCAGAGACCGTCACGACCACTGCGGAAATAATTTTGGCGATAAATCGGTTACTTGGAAATCCCTTATAGCGCTTCTGCCATTCCACATAGCCTGAGTAAAGCACGAGGGGCAGGGCGAGAACCACGAAGATCATGTTGCACTGGGCGGCGATCTCGAGTGCCCGGCAGTCGAATGTGGCGGCCAGAATGACAAATATGACGGAAAAGGGGATGACCCCGTTGGGGATGTGGACGGAAACCGGATGGGCATGGTGCTTGAGCATCTGCGCAATGACCCAGTAATGCAAGCGGGCTGCAAATGACGAGGGCTCGGGGCCTAGGTCGATCTTCCGAGAACCGGCCGGAGAGTTGGAATGACGAGAGGTCTCCAGAGTCTTTGCCTTTATTGGCTGGGAGGCTTTGGTGGCCGCGTCGCCGATACGATTGAACAGGCTCTGATCGGCGCCGCACACCGGGCATTCGGCAGGTGGACCATCTCCCTCGTCCAGGGTTCCGCAGACGGTGCACTCCCATTTGCCCTCGACTGCATACGCTGTCGCGGCGGTCGACGGTATCGTCAATGCCGGCTCGGGGTCAATCGGATCAATCCCCGCTTCTGGAACTTCTTCGAACATGCTTTTGTCGGCGCCGCACACCGGACAAGTGTCCGGGGGCTCGTCGCCTTCATGTACATACCCGCATACCGTGCATACCCACTTCTTCATGATATAGCTCTCCCGTCACAAGTTGAGGGTCGCGATCATTGATTGAAAAATTCCATAATTCATACCCTGTTCAGCGAGGATTCTCAAGCGTTTTTTGGGAGTGGAGATTCGGCGAGGGGATATCTCTGCCCCCTGCTATTTATAGCCTAACGATGCTTCAGGAAGTCGGTTTGATGAGGGTGTTGTAGATCGGTCGCCCTTTTTCTCGAGCTTCTGGCGGGATGGGGAAGGGTGGAGACGCTTATTCTCTGAAGTGACAGCCCGTGTTTTGGTTGTTTTCCCATGCGGCGAAAGTAACGATGATGGCGTTTCGCACCATGTTGCGAAGACCGATCAGGCTGTCGTTGACCCGGGTGACGCGATAGAAGTGTTCGATCTCCACTTCGAGACTGCGGAGTTCGCGGATGGCCCGCTTGAGGCGCTGGGAATTTCTCACCAGGCCTACGTAATTCCACATGATATGGCGGATGTAGCTCATATCCTGGGCGATAAGTCCGGGGTCGGCTGTTACGGATCCTTCATCGCACCATGGGGGGATATCGCTGGCGTGGACAAGATAAGGGTTTTCCCGGTGCTTCAGGATATGCCGAGCGGTTCGGCTTCCCCACACCAGACCTTCCAGAAGGGAGGTGCTGGCCAGGCGGTTGGCGCCGTGGACGCCGGTGCACGCCGTTTCTCCAGCAGCGTAAAGATGCCCAATGGTGCTTCTGCCCCAGGTATCCACCCAAATGCCGCCGCAGAAGTAATGGGCTGCGGGAACGACCGGCACCAGATCCTTCGAAATGTCGATGCCGTATTGGAGGCAGGATCGACGGATATTCGGAAAATGGGATTTGATCCGACGGGCGGGAATATATGAGCAGAGGTCCAGATAGACGTTGGGTACGTCGTGTTTGATCATCTCTTCATGGATGCTGCGTGCGACGATGTCCCGAGGCGCCAGATCCTGCCATTCGGGAGCGTAATGCTGCATAAAAGGGGTGCCGTCGGCATGGACAAGGCGGGCGCCTTCCCCGCGTACGGCCTCGGAAATAAGGAGGTGAGGAGCTCGGCTTTGGTAGAAGGTGGTGGGGTGAAACTGAATGAATTCGGCGTTGATGATCCGGGCGCCGGCCCGATTGGCCATGGCAATCCCGTCCCCTCGGGCGCCCGCGGGATTGGTGGTTCGGAGAAACAGCTGTCCTACCCCGCCGGTGGCGAGAAGGGTCTTTTTCGCTGTGCATAAGACAACCCGGTCGGACACCTGGTCGAAGAGATAGGCGCCGATGCAAGCCAGAGGCTCATAGACCGCCAACCGGTTCAATGAGTGATGCGAGGGGGTCAAAAGGTCGATGGCCGTGTGGGCAGCGAGCAGTTGGATGTTGGGGTGCGTCCCGACGGCTCGGATCAGCGCGATTTGAATGGCCTTTCCCGTTGCGTCGGTGGCATGGACGATACGGGGAATGGCATGCCCCCCCTCCCGGGCCAGGGAAAGCTCCCCGCTTTTGTCCTGGTCGAACGCAACGTTTAGTTTTTCTATGAGGATGCTCTTGACGAGTTCCGGACCCTCATCCCCCAGGATCGTGACGGCCTCGGCGTTACAATGTCCGGCGCCGGCCCGCATGACGTCCTCCGTGAGCATCGCCGTCGAGTCGTTTTTTCCTCGATAGATGATACCACCCTGGGCGTAATAGGTGTTAGATTCGTGAGGATCTTTGGATCGCGTGACAACCGTCACCGCCAAGCCGGCGTCGGCCAGAAGAAGCGCGGCTGTGGCTCCTGCTATACCGCTGCCGATGATCAGGACATCGCTGTCGTAATGGTTTGTCATCATCATCGCCTATCCTATCGTCAGCATCCGCTCAACGGCGCGAGCCGCTCGTTTGCGGATATCCTCGGGGACCTCAACGATATACCGATTGTATTTGAGGGCGTCACGGGTATTCTCGAGGGTGATCAGCGCCATGTGGGGGCAGCGGATACGGCATAGGGGCAGGATCTCCTTGTCCGGAAAGGCTGCGACTAGGTTCTCGCTCATGGCGGACTCGGTGAGGAGGAGGTAACGGGGCGCCGTCGTTTCCTCGACATACCGGATCATGGCCGAAGTGCTGCCGGCGAAATCCGCCGCATCGACGACCTCTGGGCTGCATTCGGGGTGGGCCAGCACCACAACGTCGGGATACTCGGCCCTCACTCGGGCGATATCCGCCGGGGTGAACTGCTCGTGGACCTCGCACCGGGCATGCCACCCGATCATCTCCCCGCTCCCCGCCGCCATGCTCTCCCGGAGCACCTCTTCGCGTTGAGGGAAGAGAATCCGCTTGCGGACACTGCGGGCCACGTTCCGCCCCAGGTACTCGTCCGGTAAAAAGATGACGGTTTCCGAATCCAGGGCTTCCACCACTTGGGCGGCGTTGCCCGAGGTGCAGCAGACGTCGCACTCGGCCTTGACCTCGGCATAGGTGTTGATATAGGTCACCACAGGCACCCCGGGGTGCTGGGCCTTCAGTTGCCGGACATCCTCGGCCGTAATGCCTGCGGCAAGGGAGCACCCCGCCTTTTCCGCCGGGATCAGGACGGTCTTGTCGGGACTCAGGATCTTGGCGGTCTCCGCCATGAATTCGACCCCGCAAAAAACAATAACCTCGCAGTCGGTCGCCGCCGCCTTCCGGCTCAACTCCAGAGAGTCTCCCGTGAAATCCGCGACGCTATAGAACAGGTCGGGCGACATGTAGTTGTGGGCCAGGATCACGGCGTTTTTCTCTTTCTTAAGCCGGAGGATCTCGCAGGCCAGTTCAGCCTTGCGTTTAAGCTCGGGTTCGGTCGTCGTGTCCCGCAGATATTGCTTCATCTTTGACATCATTTCTTCGATACTCATGGTCTTTTCTTTCAGTTCCGGGTTACGGATGTATCGGTGCGGTGTTCCGGATCAGCAGGCTGATGTCCAAGGCTTTTGCCGAATGGGTCAGCATGCCGACAGAGATATAGTCGACGCCGGTGGCGGCGATATCTTTCACTTTGTCCAGAGTCACGTTCCCGGACGCTTCCAGAGGCACGTTACCGGCGGCGATACGGACCGCCGCCCGCATCTGGTCCGGGGTCATGTTGTCCAGCATGATTCGGTCCGGCCGGAGGGCAAGGGCCTCTTGAAGTTCGTTCAAATCCTTTACCTCGACCTCGATGGGCCGTTTTCGATCGTCTGCGGCGCGTACGCCCGCCACCGCTCGGGTGATGGAGCCGGCTGCCGTGATGTGGTTGTCTTTGATAAGAGCCATGTCGTACAAGCCGAAGCGATGGTTTCGGCCTCCCCCGAGCCGGACGGCCCATTTGTCGAAAAGACGCAGTCCCGGTGCCGTCTTTCGCGTGTCAAGAATGACGGCTGGGGTGTCCCGAACCGCCTCCGTGAAGCGGCGTGTGAGGGTTGCGATGCCCGACATTCGCTGGAGAAAATTGAGGGCCGTCCGTTCGCCGCTTAGAATGGCTCGTCCGGCACCCCGGACCTCCGCGATGATCTGACCCACCGTCACCGACTCGCCGTCGGTGACGCGGGCGTCGAATGTAACGGTATCGTCCAGGAGCGAGAAGGTGAGACCGGCTACTGCCAGGCCGGCGACGACACCCGCTTCCTTGACGGTGAACGTTCCAATGAACTCCGCTTCAGATGGCACCGTGCCGAGGGTGGTGATATCCCCGTCGCCCATATCCTCCGCCAGCGCGGAAAGCACGGCGGCTTTCGTACCTTTGGGCATCGGCTCGGGGGAAATACCAGAGATATGCGAGTCTGTCATGTTGGCATGCCTCGTTCAGGTCGTTGTTTTCAAATCAGCCTTCAACTTTTAATTTTCAGGAGCCGGCGGCTCACGCCCCAAGCCTTCGTATCAAGGGGGCTGAAGGGAGGCATCCGACGCAAGCGGGACCGTCTCGCGCCTTTGGTCTTCAGTCGCTTTCCGGTCAACATCGCAAAAATTACATTATTATACAGTCAATTCAGCGCAATGTTAAGAAGGGATTTGAGTTTTTTGCGAATTTAAGTCGATTCGGTGCGCTGGGAAGTAAAAAAGCCAATCGCCGGCAAATTGAAAACAGCCGGCGACAAGCCTCAGAAAACTGCATGCCGGGGGGAAGGGTAAATGCTCGGCCGTCCGACAGACTGAAACAATGACAATGTCTGTCATGTGGGTCTCCTTGAAGGATTTAGAGACGAATCCACCACCGATATTGGGGCAATTCAGCGGTGGATGGTCACGGTGTCCACACAAATTTCGGAGAGGCGGCATGCAATGACACCCTGGAGATCGGCTATTTTCCCCCGAAAGCCGCCTCATCCATCTCCACAATGGTGCCGTCGTCGGTGATGATGGCGCTCATCTTTCCGAGCGTGACAGGGAGCATCGAATTAATGAAAAACCGGGCGCTCCCGATCTGACCCTCATAGAAGACGGCATCCTTTTTCTTTGCGCCGCTTTCCAGTCTTCGGGCGGCGACGGCGGCCCGCCACAGAAGCATCCAGGCCAAGACCGTGTCCCCCATGACCTCCATGAAGGGATAGGCGACGGCGTAGGCGTTCATCATTTTCTCGGAGCGAGCCGTTTTTCCCATGTGAAGGGCGACCTCCTCCAGTCGTGCGATGACATTCGAAAGTCCTTGGGCGAGCCCTTCCAGCCCGACAATGGTTCGGGCGGCATCGGCTGTCTTTGTCATTTCGTCCAGGAGATCCCTGAAGGACTGTCCCTGGTTGAGGCTCAGTTTCCGACCGAGAAGATCCATGGCCTGGATGCCGTTGGTGCCTTCGTAGATATGGGTGATCTTGCAGTCCCGGAGAAGCTGCTCCTGAGGGTGCTCCTTGGTGTATCCATATCCGCCGAACATCTGGACCCCCATGTTGCAGACGTCGAAGGCCCGGTCAGAGGCATACCCCTTGGCGATGGGGATCAATACGTCGATGAGCCCTTGCCAGCGGGCTTTCTCGTTGGCATCTTTGCTGATCCGGATCATGTCTTCGCAGAAACCGGTGAAATACATGATGCTGCGGATACCCTCGGTGTAGGACTTCATCGTGAGCAGCATACGGCGGACATCCGGATGCTGGATGATGGGCACCGAGGGGACATCCTTGCCTGTGGCCTGGAGATGCCGTCCCTGGACCCTCTCCCGGGCGTAATTGAGGGCATTCGTAAACGAGGCCGAGGCGCACCCCAGGGCCTGCATTCCCACATCGAGCCGAGCCTCGTTCATCATGACGAACATGGCCCGCATACCCTTGTTGACCTCTCCCAGCAAGGTCCCCCGGCACTGCCCCTTGCCGCCCAGCGTCATGGAGCAGGTGGCGCTGCCGTGAATGCCCATCTTATGTTCGATGCCGGTGCAGACCACGTCATTGAACTCTCCGAGGCTGCCGTCGTCGTTGACCCGGATCTTGGGCACCAGGAAGAGGGAGATGCCGGTAGTGCCGGCTGGGGATCCTTCGATTCGTGCAAGGACGGGATGGATGATGTTTTCCACCAAGTCATTCTCTCCGCTGGAGATGAAGATCTTGTTGCCGGTGATCGAATAGGTTCCATCGTCGTTCTTGACGGCGGTGGTGGTGAGTGCCCCGACATCCGAACCGGCTTCCGGCTCCGTGAGCAGCATGGTGCCGCCCCACTCTCCGGAATACATTTTTTTGAGGAACAACCGCTTCTGCTTTTCGGTGCCGAAGGTCTCCACCAGCTTGCCCGCCCCGTGAGTCAGAAGGGTGTTCAGAGTAAAAGGGAAGTTGGCGCCGTTGAAGAAGTTCTTGGCGGCTAGAGCAACCGTGGCGGGCATCCCCTGGCCTCCCCACTGGGGATCGTCGCACATGGCAATCCATCCGCCCTCCCTGAAGAGGTCGTGCAACTTGTGAAAGGATTCAGGGACGCGGACCTGGCCCTTGTCGAAGGTACAGCCTTCTTCGTCTCCGAGTTTCAGGGTCGGGAGCATCTCCTTGATCGCTAGGTTTCGGGCCTCGGAAACGATCAGATCAATGGTTTTCCGGGTGAATTCCTCGAACTTGTCGTGTTCAGAAAGCTTTTCGACCGATAGCTGTTCGTGAAGAACAAAATCCACGTCCCTTCTGTCCAGAATGACTTGTGCCATGATTTCCTCCGTGTTTTTGATAAATGGTCGATAGGGGTTATCGATAAAGTTGCCGCATGACTTTTTTGTCCAGTTTGCCCACGCTCGTTTTGGCGATTTCATCCACGAATTCATATCGGTCGGGGACGCCGTATTTGGGGAGCTTTCCGTCCTGGGCTGCCTGCTTCATGTGTTGCTTCAGGTCATCTGGGGTTACCTTATCGGCGAAATCGGGCTTCAGCACGACGATCATCATGGGACGCTCTCCCCATTTTTCGTCAGGGATGCCGATGGCGGCCGACTCCAGCACAGCCTCGTGTTGGCTCAGCAGGTTTTCCAGGTCCAGAGAGGATATCCACTCGCCGCCGCTCTTGATCACGTCCTTGACCCGGTCGGTAATCTGGAGATAACCGTTTTCGTCGATATGGCCGACATCACCGCTGTGGAGCCATCCGTTTTGCCAGAGGGTCTTGGTTTTATCCGGCGCCTTGAAATAGCTTCGGGTCAACCAGGGCGCTCTGAACACTACCTCGCCTGCCGACATGCCGTCATGGGGAAGCGGTTTGCCGTCGTTATCCAGCACCTCGAACTCCACCAAAGGGATCGGAAGACCGGTTTTGATGACGATGTCCAGCATCCGGTCCTCGTCCCAGTCCATCATATGTTTTTGGGGGATGGACAGGCTGATGATGGGACAGGTTTCCGACATGCCGTATCCGGTGAAGGTGGTGATGCCTGAGTTTTTCGAGGCCTTGGCCTGTCCTCGGGATAGCTTCGATCCGCCGATGATCACCTTCCAGCGGGATAGATCATATTGCTTTGCTGCCGGGCTCGTGGTGATCATCTGAAGAACGGTAGGCACACAATGAGAGAATGTGACCTTTTCGTTGACGATCAGTTTCAGCAGCATCTCCGGCTCGTATTTTCCAGGGTAAACCTGTTTGACCCCCAAAAGCGTGGCCACATAGGGCATGCCCCAGGCGTGGACGTGGAACATAGGCGTGATGGGCATGTAGACATCGTCGGACCGGAACCGTCCGATGGTGTCGTAGGCACCCAGCGCGATGGCGAAGGAGAGGGTGTGCAGTATCAACTGCCGGTGGGTGAAATGGACACCCTTGGGGTCCCCAGTAGTCCCGGTGGTATAGAAGGTGGTCGCCTTGGTGTTCTCGTCCAGGTCTGGAAAATCATAGTCCGGCAAGGCGTCAGCTATCATTTTCTCGTATACGGCGTCAATTGTGACGCTCGTCTCTGGAACCGCTCCGTGTTCGGCGATCACCACCACGGTCTCGACGTTGTCCAGTTTTTCCCGTATGGTTTCCAGGATCGGCAGGAAGTCGGTGTTGATGACGATCAGTTTGGCCTCGGCGTGGGTGATGGTGTAGGTGATCTGATCGGCGGAAAGACGCCAGTTGACCATCTGCAACACCGCGCCCATCATGGGAACGGCGAAGAACGCTTCCAGAAAGCGGTTGCTGTCATAATCGAACACCGCCACCGTGTCGCCGCGCTTGATGCCTTTTTTTTCGAGGGCGTTGGCCAGGCGATGGATGCGCTCGTTCAGGTCCCTGTAGGTGTATCGCAGTTTGTCTCGATAGACGATTTCCTGATCCGGCGCATAGATCAGGGGGGTGTTTAACAGTTTCTTGATGATCAGCGGATAATCGTAACATTCCCCGGGTTGATAAATTCTTTCCGTCATGGTTGCCCCTCTTTGTTTTTATTGTGATCGTTATGGGTATTTCGGATCCTTATCAATTAAAGATTGTTGGCATCGCTTTTCGATGATTTGATTCCGACGTTCCCGACGGCGTCATTCCATGCAGGCCCACGCGGAACAATCCACGAGCCCGAAACGTTTGAATTCCTGGGTGAGCCCGCGGGCCAGATCGCTTCCCCAGGGCATGGGGATCGCTCGCGTCCAGGTCAGGATGATCATCAGATCATTGGATACGGAAAGGTTTGCATATACCCTGGCTTCAGCCAGCGACGGCGCTTTCAAGGATCGCTTTATCTCATTCAGATACCGGGTATCGATATTCCGGTCCCCGGTGCCGCCCATCCGCACTTTAATGATTTCCAGCCATTCCATTGGTTCGCCCCTTGATTGACGGTTGCGGGATCGATTGGTTTGATAGGCATATAATGTACCAAAAATATATTTTATTATAAAAACAAGGGGTAAAGATTTTGATGCTGTTTTTTCTGGAATATAAGACAGAAAAACTGTATGATTTAACAGTTAGGGTATAAACTGGAATATTATGTAGTTCACTGAGATGTTCGTCCAATACATCCTTTATTTCAGCCTGTTGCCGAGAAGACACATGACGACGGATGAAAAAGAGTTTTTTCGTGAGGCGACCCTGAGAATCTGCGGCAGTCTGGAGATCGAAAAGGCTTTGTGGCAGAGTTTGGTGTACATTCGGGGGTTCATGCCAGCGGAACAGATGAGTTTTCATGTTTATCACCGAGACCTGGGCATTGTCGAAACGGTGGCCCATGCCATGGTCGATGGGGGAGAGGCCATGTCCATCAAGAGTCCGCTGTCGTCGAAGGCCCGAAGGCAGGTGGAAGCCCAGCGTTCCATCAGGGTCCGGGTCATCGATCGACTGGGGGATGATCCGGTAACGCATCCGGTGGCGGGAAGGTTGGGTGCGCTCGATCTATCGGGGGTGGTCATGGATCTGGTTCTCGAAAAGAAGATGCTGGGTGTCCTCTCGGTGTTCAATAACGGCAGGGAAAAATTCAATGCAGATCATGTCCGGCTCTTGAGTCTTCTGAACGAACCCTGTGCCGTCGCCCTTACCAACAGCATGCGATATCGGGAACTCATGACGCTTCGGGACCTTTTAGCCGACGACAACCGTTATCTGCAGGATGAACTCCGGCGGATGTCGGGGGAGGAGGTTGTGGGCGCCGATTTCGGACTGAAGGGCGTCATGGAGATGGTCCGTCAGGTCGCGCCGTTGGACAGCCCTGTACTCCTTCTCGGGGAAACCGGGACGGGGAAGGAGGTCATCGCGGGTGCCATTCATAAATCGTCTCCCCGTAAGGACAGCCCTTTTATCAAGGTAAATTGTGGGGCCATTCCTGAAACGCTCATGGATAGCGAGTTGTTTGGATATGAAAAAGGGGCTTTCACCGGCGCAGTGATTCAAAAGCGCGGGCGCATCGAGCGGGCCCATAGGGGCACTCTGTTTCTCGATGAAATCGGAGAATTGTCCGCTGAGGCCCAGGTTCGACTGCTTCGGGTGCTCCAGGAAAAAGAGATCGATCGGATCGGTGGTAGTTATCCGATCAAGGTGGATATTCGGGTCATCGCGGCAACCCACCGGGATCTTGAAGAAATGATGGACCTCAGGAAATTTCGGCACGACCTCTATTTTCGGCTCAGGGTGTTTCCCATTGTCATTCCATCCCTGAGAGAACGGAAATCCGATATTCCCGCTTTGGTGCAGCATTTTATCCTGAAGAAATCGCGCGAAATGAAGCGGTTGGTGGTGCCGTCTCCTACCCCAGACGCCATCGACCGTCTGATGGCCTACCACTGGCCGGGCAACGTTCGTGAATTGGAGAACGCCGTGGAGCGTTCTCTGATCCTGAACACGGGTGAGCACCTCTTTTTCAATGAGATCGGTGCCCGGCTCATGGAAAAGTCGCTGGGAAACCGTTCTCCGCAGCCTGCCAAAGCGAACGACACAATGGCCCTCGACGACATCGTATCCCGTCACATCCGATGGGTCCTCGACAGGTGTGGTGGCCGCGTAGAGGGTGATCGCGGGGCCGCCCGACTGCTCCGGATCCACCCGTCCACCCTAAGGAAACGGATGGAAAAACTCGGTATTCCGTTCGGACGGAAGGCGAAACCCTATCCGAGATCATGAAACGACCCCTGCCATTCCCCCTGGATTTCCCGCAGTCGGTATTTTCAGAACGTCACTGTTTTTTTCCCAAATCGCAAAGAGCCAGCGGAAGTGACGACAGGGCGTTCTCGGCCGTTTTGCTCAGCCCCTCGCCGTGGTTGAAATCAACGCCCGGAACCGTCGCGAGCCAGACCGGGGGTCTCCTGTGGTAAAGGCGGCGGGCGCAGGCCATGATCACCGCCGGATCGAGATCATGCCCGAGAACGGGTGGGCGGGATTTCGCGGAGAGGGGACGCACCCGAATCTCCGGCCTCGCATTGCCGCTTTTCGCGGAGACGACCCGGGCATCCGTGAATACGACACCGAAAACGTCATCCCGGGCGATGTCCTCTGCAAGATCGGGCGTCAACTGGTGAACGGCGATATGCAGGACGCGTCCGTCGCGTTCCCGCCACAGGCGCTCGAGTATCTCCCCAAGCCGTAGCCCCGCGCCGTCGTCCCGGCGCAGAGGGTTGCCATAAGCGATAATCAGCATCATTGGCGTCAATCTCGGATCTTTTCGTCGATCAGACATCCCCGTGCGTCCAGAACCTGAACCCGCATAGGCATCCGGCCGACGGCGTGGGTCGAACAGCTGAGACAGGGATCGTAGAGGCGGATGCCGTGTTCGATCCGGTTCAGCACCCCTTCGGTCACGTCGGGTCCTGTGATGTAGGCCCGGGCGATCTGGGTGATGGTCCTGTTCATGGCCAGGTTGTTGTTGCCGGTGGCCACCAGGAGTCTGACCTCCTGGAGAATGCCGTCCTCGTCGACACGGTAATGATGGAAGAGGGTGCCCCGCGGTGCTTCCATGACACCGAGGCCCGTCAGCTGGTTCACGTCGGCGCGACTGCGGCGGTGCGGGTCATGAATCCGCGGATCTTCGATGATGCCCGCGATCCGTTCGAGAGAGAAGAGCATCTCGATGAGGCGGGCATAGTGGGCGTGGAAACTGCCCCAGACGGGTTTGCCCCCCTCGCTCAGACGCCTGAATCGCCGAAGCTCCCGGTCAGCCCGGGGTGTGCCCGCGAAATCGCAGAGATTGAGACGCGCTATGGGCCCGACGCGATAAAGACCCGGCACGTCGCCCTTACCGTCGCCATACCCCAGAGGCCGATAATAAGGAAACTTGAGATAGCTCCAGGGTTCGATCGCCTCGGCGATGATCTCCTGCCATCGATGGTCCGCCAGTCCAGATTCGAGGTGTCTGCCCTCGGCATCCATGACCCGCAGTACGCCGTCGTAATGCTCCAGGCCCCCTTCCGGTGTCGTCAGGCCAAGGAAGAGACTGGGGAAATTGCCGTAGCAATCCGCTTCCTGCTGAAGGGCGTCGTATCGATCCAGGAGGAGATCAATGGCGCTATCGACGGTGTCGAAAGCCTCGGGAAGATTCCTGCCGATGGTATCGACATCCTCGGGTGTCAGTCCTTTGCGCACACCGCCCGGAACGGCCCAAGGCGGATGGACGCGCTGGCTGCCGAGCATCCGAATGATCTCCTGGCCGAATCGGCGGAGGCGGATGCCTTTCCGAACGAGCTCGGGACGTTCCGCCATGAGCCCCACCATGTTGCGCCGGGCGGGGTCGCTCTCCATGCCCAGGATCAGGTCGGGGCCGCTCAGAAAAAAGAAGCTGAGGGCGTGGCTTTGGACGTACTGGGCGTGGTTGATAAGCCGTCGCAGGATTTCCGCGGCGGGGGGAATCCGGACGCCCAGGATAGCGTCGCCGGCCTTGACTGATGCCAACATGTGGCTTACGGGACAGATGCCGCAAATGCGCATGGTGATGCCCGGCATCTCGGAATAGGTGCGGCCCACGCAGAACTTTTCGAAGCCGCGGAATTCCGTTACATGGAATCGGGCATCGCCCACTTGTCCGGCGTCGTCCAGGTGGATGGTGATTCTGGCATGGCCTTCGATCCGGGTCACCGGTTCTATGGTCAATTGTTGTGTCATCTATACCCCCTCAAGTTTCGACTTTCATAGGCCGGTGCCGGGAGGATACGGTCGCGTCCCGCGCGGTTTCGTTCATGCGCCGCTATAGCTTGCTCCGGGCGGCCCGAAAACGCGCTTGCGCTCAAACAGTCCGGGCCGCTGATTCGACGGACCGCAGCGGGTCCCCTTTACCGCCAGGGCCTCAGCCAAAGGTACGCATCTCTTCCGGGAGGACGATGGGCTTGCCTTTGAGCAGGGCGTCCAGGGCCGTCCAGATGCGTTCCCGGCCCGGAGGGCAACCGGGCAGAAAGGCATCCACGGAGATCACCTGGTGGAGTGGGAGCACCCGGGGCAGCAGGCGCGGCAGCGTTTCGGAAGAATGCCCGCCTGGAGGCGCTTCTCCCGGACCTTCGGCATAGACCTCGGCAACGAGGCGGCGCGCATCCAGTCGGTTGCGCATGGCAGGCACATTGCCCGTCACGGCGCAGTCGCCGAAGCTCGCGACCATCCGGCTGTTTTCACGAATCCTGTGCGCGTCCCGGAGGTGGTCCGTGTTGACGACGGCGCCTTCGACCAGGGTGACATCCACGTTCGCGGGAAAGGTCTTGATGTCCATGAGGGGGCTGTAGACCAAGTCGACCTCTTCGAGAACCGCCATCAACCGCTCGTCCAGATCGAGAAAGCTCATGTGGCAGCCGGAGCACCCGCCCAGCCAGGCGGTGGCCAGCCGTATCCGGGCGGTTCGGTTCAGGTCCATATCATTCCCCCCAATTCCATATGTTGTCGTCGCGGCCACTCAGGATCCAGGCCAGAAAGTCCTGCCGTTTCTCCATTTCGGCAACACCGGTCCCCTTACTGAAGATGGCGCCGGTGGGACACACCTGCACGCATTTGCCGCAAGAGGTGCAACTCCGGGTCTTTCCCCAGGGAATGTTCATGCCGGTGATGACGTTCGTATGAATTCCCCGGCCCATCATGTCGAGGGTATGGGCACCCTCCACCTCGTCGCAGACCCGGACGCACCGTGCACAGAGAATGCAACGATTGGGATCTCGGACCTGGCGCTCGTGACTGGCGTCCACGGCAAGGTCGGGGTAGAGATATTCATAACGGACGTGATCCACTCCGAGCACCGCGGCCATCCGCTGAAGCTCGCAGCGGCCGTTCATGACGCACACGGCGCAAACGTGATTACGTTCCGCCAGGAGGAGTTCGATGATCATCCTGCGATAACGCCCAAGAGTCTCTGTTTCGGTTCGCACCACCATGCCCTCCTGGGCCTGGGTGATGCAGGACGCCGTCAATCCGGGGCTTCCCTCGATCTCGACCAGACACAACCGGCAGCCCCCCCTGGGACTCAGGCCCTGGAGACGGCAGAGGGTGGGGATGAAGATGCCGGCGTCCTCGGCGGCTTCGAGGATGGTGCTGCCCGACTGGGCGTTGATGAGCCTGTCGTTGATGGTAAGGGTGACGACCGTCATAAAACCTCCGCGGCGGCATTGAATGATGGACAGGGTCGGGCTATATCGCTGGAGACAGGGCGTTCTCAAACCGGCAAACCCCGGCCGGACAGTGATGATCCCGAATATGGGCTTCGTACTCGTCCCGAAAATAGCGCAAAGTGCTCAAAATCGGATTGGGTGCTGTCTGTCCCAGGCCGCAGAGACTGGTTTTCCGCACCATCCCACAGAGCTCCTCGAGGTTTTTCAGGTCCTTCATGGTGGCGGCACCCTCGGTGATGCGAGTCAGGATGCGGTGCATCTGAACGGTTCCCCCCCGACAGGGGCCGCATTTGCCGCAGCTTTCATCCATGCAGAACGCCATGAAAAACCTGGCCACGTCGGGCATGCAGCTGGTGTCGTCCATGACGATAAGCCCCCCCGATCCCATGATCGAACCCAGGGCCGCCAAGGCTTCATAATCCATGGGGGTGTCGAGGTTGTCCGCAGGAATGCAGCCGCCGCTGGGCCCGCCGGTCTGTGCGGCCTTGAAGGCGCGGCCGTCCTGTATCCCGCCGCCGATGTCATATACGATCTCCCGCAGGGTGATGCCCATGGGCACTTCGATGAGGCCCGTGTTGACGGTTTTACCCGCCAGCGCGAAGATCTTGGTGCCCTTGCTCTTTTCCGTGCCCAGGCCGGCATACCATTCAGCCCCCCGATTGATGATCATGGCGACGTTCCCGAAGGTTTCGACATTGTTGATCAGGGTCGGGGCGCCCCAGAGACCCTGTTGCGCCGGGTAGGGGGGACGGGGAACGGGTTGACCCCGGCGCCCCATGATGGACTGCATCAGGGCGGTCTCTTCGCCGCAGACAAAGGCGCCCGCGCCCATGCGGATATCGATGCGGAAATTGAAGGGGCTGTCCAGGGCCCGGTTGCCCAGAAGTCCCGCGCGCTCGGCTTGCGTGATGGCCTTTTCGAGTCGTTTGGCGGCCAGCGGATATTCCCTTCGGACGTAGATATACCCCCGGTCCGCGCCGACGGCGTAGCCGGCGACGGCCATCCCCTCCAGCACCCGATGGGGGTCGGATTCCATCAGGGTCCGGTCCATGTAAGCGCCGGGGTCGCCTTCGTCGCCGTTGGCGACGACATACTTTCGGTCGCCGGTCGCTTTCTGCACCCGCTGCCACTTGAACCCGGTCGGGTAACCTGCGCCGCCGCGACCCCGAAGGCCGCTTCTCAAGATCTCCACACATACGTCCGAAGGCGTCATCTCCCGAAGGACCTGCCCCAGGGCTTCATATCCGCCCGCGGCGACGCAGCTCTCCAGCCGTTCCGGGTCGATGTCGCCGCTGCCGGCAAGCACCACCTTCTCCTGCTTGGCGAAAAAGGGAATATCATGAGGGAGGATGCGTGCGTCGAGGGACGGGACGGTCTGGCCCCTGACGTGCCGGTTCAGAATGGGCGCCACCATCTCCGATGTCACCCGCTCGTATATGACGTCGGCTTCATCCCTGTTTTTGATCGTTACCATCGGACCGCGGCTGCAGGGTCCCATGCAGCCACTCGTCGCGGCTTCCACCTCGGCCGCAAGCCCTTCCGCCGTGATCGCATCGGCAAACCCCGCCAGGATTTTCGATGCGCCGGAAGAGATGCACGGCGTGCTCATGCAGCAGAGAATGCGGCACCGGAACTTCGCCTGTCGTTCCTGTTCGACCTGGGCCATGGCCTTGAGTTCGATTCGGTTCATCGTATCGTTCTTCCCCTTGACGGTTTCAGGGAGGCATCGACAGCGGCGGCTTGGATCAGTCGGCGCCGCTCACGCGCCGGCGAACCTTATCCAGGATCGAGGCCGATGTCGCCTTTCCCAGCACGACGTCGTCCAGAACCACCACCGGCGCCAGACCGCAGCATCCCAGGCACCGGGCCGTGTTCAGGGTCAGCTTCCCATCGGCGGTGGTGTGGCCGGCCTTGACGTCAAAACCGCTTTCCAGGGCTTCGACAATCTCGAAAGATTTTCCCACATAGCAGGCGGTGCCCAGGCAGACGATGCAGGAATGTTCCCCCTGGGGCTTGAGAGAAAAGAAGTGATAGAAGGTGGCCACCCCGTAAACCCAGCTGGACGGGAGCCTCAGCATCCGGGCGACATACATGAGGACGTCCTCGGGAAGGTAGCCGAAGGCTTCCTGGGCAGCCGTCAGCACCTCGATAAGGGCATCCTGCTTGAACTGCTGCCGTTTGATGACGCGGTCGACGGCTTTGTACCGCGGATCCCCCATGGGGTGGGCCTTCTGATCGTCCGCCTTCTTCGGAGCGACTTGCGCCATGATGATTTCCTCTCTGTAATCATGCGATCGTGTTGCATCGTGGTGCGAAGAATCGGCGTAGTATGGGATGAAAGCCGAAGGTTGGATATCGGACTCAACTTTCGACTTTCATGATGGTGACCAGATAGAGGTGCCGGGAGGATACGGCCCGCGCCCCTTCAGCGGTGAGTTTTAGTACCGCTTAAGCGCCGCGAAGGATCAGCGGCCCGGCCTGTTTGAGCGCCAGCGAGTTTCCGGGCCGCCCGGAGCAAGTTTTAGCGGCACTTGAACGAAACCGCGCGGGGCGTGGGCTGTATCCTCCCGGCACCGGCCTATGAAGGTCGAAAGTTGAGTATCGAATTTATAAAATACGACACATTGGCTTGTATATAGGGATTTCCCATCATTTGCCTGGGGTATTCTCCTGTATATATGTCGGGATAAACCCTGAAAAGCATCCGTGATGAATGGTGTCCGGATTTGGCGGGATACACTTCAGCTGATCCCTAACCGAGTTTTCCTCAACACGGACTGGGATGCGACCATCGGCGAAATCGCGGATGTTACGGTGCTTGGGAATCTCAAACAATTTATCCCGGCGTTGATGGAAAACGGAAGATGACCTGAATAAATGACTTTATATGGCGGTTTCAGGGATTGAATAAAATAAAAAACGGCAGGACTTAAGAGCCCTGCCGTGAGGTGACACGATGCGTGAGGGAACGGGTTGTGGTTTATGGATAGTAGGACAACACCGGCACGCTGATCATCCTGTTTTCTATCCCGCCACGTCAATTCCCAGGTTGCACCCTAAATGTTCATCCTTGTTTTCACACTCGTGATTCCCCGCCCGGGTGTCCAAGTGTCCAGTCTCACGCTCTTCTTCGGACTCCATATAGTTTTGAAAGGTATTCTCGGCCATGACACACCTCCATGTGCTTTAGGTTTTGTCGATGTTGGCTTTGGCTTTTTCCACCGTTTTCGTTTGACAAAAAGATAGGGATGCGTTCGCTATCTTTCAATAAGGTTGATTTGATGGCTTTTTGATGGAAAAATACCATAAAAATATTTCTGACACATTGTCCCATCGATTGATCATCCTTGATGTCAAAAAAACTGGCTCCGTATCGTTCAATCCAGTTGTGTAGAGATTAAAATGATTGACATAACGAGAATCTTCTTATAGTAAAAAGACAGAAACCTGATACCTCCAATAACCGAACCGGCAATTAACGACTCGAAAATGCTGCAATCGTTTCGATCGCTGGCGCTTTTCCGGCGCAGCGATATGACGGTTTATGGAAAAACGGCTCGATCGGACAGAACAAGGGATCGTATTTCGCTGGCCTTCGTTCCGGCGAAACGCGTTGCTTGGAGCTACCAATTCGGTAACACATCCAAAAAGGAGGATAGTAATGAAACGCAAAAGATCTAAGCCCTTCGCCGGCCTGATACTCATTGCGATTTTCGTGATTGTGGTGATGGGGATAGCGGATGCGGAGGAATCTTCAAAAACCAGTTATTCCCCCGTGGTCATCAAAGAGCAATTTCAAAAGACTTTTGATCGGATGAAAAGCGCGAAACCGGATGTCATGGAACGGCAAATGAATTTGCTCAACGAACGTTACGACCTGGGCGATCATCCGGCGGAGGGCATCATGATGTCGGGAGGAAAAAAAGCGGTTCAGGAAGGTGTCCGCGTCAAACTCCCCAAAGATATGACCTGGACAAAGCTCGCCGAGATGACGCCCGAAGAAATCAAGGAAAAAGGTATTTGGCCCAAGGGATTTTTTCCCCTTCCACATCCCAATCATGTCGAGGGCGGCATGGTTTTCCCGCAGTTTCATATCGACGAGATTAACAAACAGGAAAGTCGTGACCTGACCCGATTCGATCTGGATTTCGACCTTCCGGAACATTTTCTGCCCGAGTTCCCCCCGCCGATTTATCTGACGACAAGACCCGATCTTGGCGATGTATCTCAGGGAAAAGTCGTCACCATCATGAACTACTATGAGCTGTTCAACGGCATTCTGAACCCCAAGCAGATCGAAGGACTGCGATTGCTTGTGACGCCCTTTCCCCAGCAGCAGTTCAATCAGACGGAAGACCGCCGGTCGGAGCTCCCCAGCAGAGGCGTTACCTGTTTCGACTGTCATGTCAACGGGCATTCGAACGGGGCCACGCATCTCGTGGGCGACATTCGTCCCCAGGAGTTCAGGCATCGTTTGGATATCCCAACACTGCGTGGCGTGAATGTTCAGCGGTTGTTCGGCTCTCAACGCGCATTGAAAAGCATCGAGGATTTCACTGAATTCGAGCAGAGAGCCGCTTATTTTGACGGAGACCCGGTCATCGCCACGAAGAAAGGGGCCAATGTTTTGGAGCGCGGAAGCCAGGTCCATTTCATGGCTGAATTTCAGGCCCTGCTGGATTTTCCACCCGCCCCGAAACTGGACCTCTACGGCAAGCTGGATCCCCTAAAAGCATCGGAATCCGAGCTCAGAGGGCAGGAACTGTTCTTCGAGAAGGCCAAATGCGCCGTATGTCATCCGGCACCGTATTACACAGACAACCTGATGCACAACCTGAAGGCCGAGCGTTTCTTTAAACCGCAGATGATCAACGGTCGTATGGCTTCCGCCGATGGGCCGATAAAGACATTTCCCCTTCGTGGTACCAAGGATTCCCCTCCCTACCTCCATGACGGGCGGTTGCTGACCCTGGAAGATACTGTGGAGTTCTTCAACCTGATTCAGGGACTTCGTCTCTCGGAACAGGAGAAAAAAGATCTGACGGCCTTCATGAGAGCGTTGTAATTCAGGAAATCAGGGGCTGCTCCATATTGAGCCGGCTGATCCGATGATCATCCCTGGTCAAACCAATGTGGACGGTCATTAAGTACAGACATTGAAAAAAGGGCCTACAGCCTGTGCTGCAGGCCCTTTGATTTTGTGCGCCCGGCCTGGCGCGATCATTTGGAGGTGCAAGTCCTCTTCTGGCCCGACAGGGGGAACGGATAGCCGGACGGCATGCCCACCGTGAGGTGGGATCTGAAGGAAGCCGCAGGCAAACCGCTGGCCCGACGAACAGAAATCGCATACGAGGCGTCCATGTCGGATGAGCTTGAATTTCGATGTCAACGGAGGCGCGGACCAGTAGGGCTGAGATGCCCGATCCCATACCGGAGAGGAGCGGACGGAATCTGCGAGGGTACGGTTTTGGTGCGCCAAGTGACACGGCAAGGAGAGGCGACTTCTGTCAAGGAACCGACTGCTGTCAGGTCAAGAACCGCCGTATACGGAACCCGAACAATAAACCAATCACTTTTGCCATTGATCTTCTGGGGTAAAGGGCATAAAACACTCAAAGAAGATGAAAGAAACATATAGACAGGCTTCACACAGAGCTCCTGCGAAGAACAAGGCATGAACGCCATGGATCACTGTTTTGAGGTGACACTCTGTCCAGAATATGGCGGGGCTTTTTGGACTTGATGCAGCGGCTTGGCCGTTCTCTGGCGGCACCGCTTTCGGGTTACCGTAACGGAAGCCGAAAGTTGAATATGAAACCTGAAAAGACGAGAAGGGTCATGAAAAGATTATTGATTTTGAGTATCGTCATCTCATTGACTTTTGGGTTTTCCGGATCTGCGATTGCCGACAAGGATAAGGATGAATCCGGTAAAGGGCGCGGCCCAAAACAGGAATATCACAAAGGCAAAAATGAGGGGGATAAAGGACAAGAACCCACACATGAATATCGCAGCGACAACTATAACGGCGCTTATTTTCACCGTTACGGCTATGAACGATTACGTATCCCCAAAGGACATTATCCTCCGCCTGGCGAGTGCCGTGTCTGGTATCCGGATCGTCCGGCAGGACAGCAGCCGCCGCCCGGCATCTGCGATCATCTTCGGAGGAGGATTCCTCCGGGTGCCTGGCTGATTCAACATCCCGAAGAGGATTTGGATCATGTTCACGTGATCGTTTACGATGATGAGCACCCGGGACGTATAAACGTGGTCGGAGAATTTGAGATCGACAGCGGTTCGTTCGTGCGTGTTGTGTTGGACTACTGAAACCGCTTTCTGAACACCCCTGGACCTGGCACCTCCAACGTGTTCAGGTATTCAGACTGGAAAAGGACGGGCCCGGGAATTCCTGTAGCGGTTTGATCCGGGATCGGCAAAATAAATCTCCGATCACGGATCAAGCCTCCCGCCATAAACCAGAACCGCATCAACCGCATCCTCGACGGTCAATGGCTTGGCATTCAACAAATTGTTCAATTTTTCAAATGGTAAATCAAGGTCTTTGGTTTCCAGAATGAACCCGCCGGTATCCGCCCCGATGATCTTTCGGAATTTCCGCTCATCTGCCTTACAACCGATGCACGAATAAATGGTGTAGGCCTTCACACCCGGTTTCATTCGTTTCAGATAGGCTCGGATGACATTATCGCTTTTATTCACGAGCCATTCAACCTGTTTGAGGGTATGGATGCTGCCCACGATGGTAAAGATCTTCGCCTTCCCATCACTGTTCAGGGTTTGGACTATTGAACGCGCCATCCATTCGTCTCGTGAGCCGATGATTTTTTGCTTGGACGCCGGCAGATCAATCGCGGCGGGCTTAAGGCCGGTGCACCTTATGACCTGAATCAAACGCCGGTATTTGGGGCAATCAATGGTCGGCAGGAGTTGAATGTCGTCCAATCCTTTGCTATCAGCCATATAATGGTCAACAGTGTCTTGTTGGTCGACCGCTATTTCAAGCCCGATGTGGGTAATGCCGCTTGACGTCAGTTCCGGTATGAGGTTTGCCAGAAAATCGAGGATTTCATCCTGCTTGTGAGTGGTCCCAAAGAGAATGACGTCGTTTTTCTTGGCCTTATCCAGGATGAAGGGGATAGGGTCAACGGGGGGAGGCAACTTAGAAGTTAGGGGTGTAATCAGAAGAATGAAGAGAATGACGCCGCCCAATCGTTTCATGGTCTGCCCCCAATATGACTTACAGTTGTCGCCGGCCAAAGTCTTTTGTCGCGCCTGCTGTTCCATTCCTCGGAGAGAATTATGTTGGAAAAAATAGATTTAAATGTCCCATATTGACTTTTCGAAAGAATGGAAATAAAGTTTTTTTTAATGAAGATAAACTAATGAATATTGCGCTCAAGGCTCCAACCAAGGACAAGGCGTTGGGCTCTGTTGGACTGTTTAGATCTGAAGCCCCCTATCCAGTGAGATGGCGGGCTTTTGTTATTGGTTCGGATCTTTCTTTATTTTAATGCCATCGAAAACTGATATGCCAAAACTATTGTTTCACCGACGGAGGCCTTTGTGAAGCCCAATCCAAGAAAGCCTGAATCAACGAAGTGGTCGGAATGGCTCAGCATAATAAAGGAATCGATCAGCGTTTCATGGAATCTGGCTTTGGTGTTGTTTGTGGTTCTTCTGGTGATTCAACCTGAGTGGCTCGGTTCATTCACAGCCGACAGAATATCAAGAGCAAAAATTCAAAAATTAACGCTTGGGGTTGTAGAATTTGAACGGAATCTTGAGCAGGAAAGGGCCCTCGAGAATACAACTGGGAAACTCGAAGAAACTGCGATAGCAATTGCCAGCCTCGAGAGGGAGCGCGACATGCTCACTCAATTCCTGGTCGACGCGCGGGTGAAGATTGCGGACGATAGGCTGAAGGAACAACTCCATGACCTTCAGTCTAAGATTGAAAATTCGGGCAGCGACATATCCAATCTGCAAACGTCCCTGACCCAAACAATAGAAGGCAGCCGGGTGCTTCTCAAGACGGAACCGACTATGCGAATGGCCGCGAACCTTACCAAATCAGGCTTTCTGTTATCAGGAGGACCGATTAAAGAATGATTCCGAAAGGTTTTCAGTTCACTGCCATGCCTCCAAAGATGTGTGTGAGGCGGCATGAGCTCCCAGCAAAGTGAGAACGCAGACCTAATGTGAATTGACTGACTTGGCTTTAGCAAACTGGAATCCTATCAGTCCTGGCTGGATGGGTTCCTCCTATCAATACAGTCGCACACCGTTTGGCGAACCGTTCCCGCAATTACCGTGAGTAAAGGGTACTGACACGGAATCCTGTAAAAACATGCTATGCATGAACTGAATAAAGGGTCGGACGTCATGAATGCACCTGTCGCAAACCTTGATCTGCTACTGAGATCCATGGAACCCACGCTCAATCCAGGTGTTTTTGTTTTCGTTTCTGTGTCTGATCCCGGGGTATTGCATTCGGTTGATGTTTTTGCCACAGTACGTGAGCATGAAGGACTGTCAGCGGTTCTGCGTGAGTCTGATGCTTCAGCCCTCGGGCTGCCCATCTTGTTCCGTGCCTCCTGGATCACACTTGCAATTCAGTCAGATTTGCAAGCTGTCGGCCTTACCGCTGCATTCTCGAGCGTACTTGGCACAGCCGGCATCAGCTGCAATGTTGTTGCCGGTGCATGGCATGACCACATTTTCGTCCCCGTATCCCGCGCTGATGAGGCAATGGCCTTGCTGCGACAACTTCAGCAGTGCAAAACCGATTGCGAGGATGAACCCGTCGTCAAGGATACCTATCGCTGCTCCCTGACCAGCACGTTGCGCAGAGACGGCTGTTTTGCCGTGGCGCAGGCCAATCAACACGGGTATGATGTGAATCAAGACGAAGTGATAAATTTCCTGAGAAATGAGGGCCGACGCAGATAACATGCCAGCCTATTAGACAAAAATATCCTCGGGAATCAGATGGGTTCGTTTTCTTTAATCAGCCAATCAGGTATTGCAGGTTCAAGATTTCAAGAATGCGATTACGCGATCAAGATCGGCGTGATCGCCTGCGAAACGATCGCGATGGGCAAACGTGATGTCTTCGCCTGGCCCAATGACAAACACGCCCCCCTGCTGCCATAGATCTCCTGCGGGGCTTCCCTGGCGAAACCCTTTTTTCATGGCGCCAAGCCCCTTCAAGAGTGCGGTCGGTCCCAAGGTCTCAAGCCATCCCCGTTTCAGTTTGAAGGCATGGTAGACCTCAAGCGTCGGGTTCACATACATATCACCGCCGAATTGAAATTCCTGCACGAACTGCCGCGCGCTATCGGGAGATCCGCTGCCGATGGCGATGAGGTCGATGGACAACTGATCCAGTAAAGGTTTGATCTTCATCAAGGCAGCGACCTGCTGCCGGGCGAAGATTCAGCCAAAATGCCGCAGAAAGGCCAGCACCACTCGCCGTTCAGCAAAGAGCGAGGTTAGTTGAATCTCACGACCGTCGAGATCGAGGACGTTCAGTTCGGAGATTTTCAGCATCAGATATCACCATTCCAGAATCAATCACGATTTGTGTCGGTATGCTGGACAACATCCGCCTCAGAGTATGCAATTTCTGGATCGCAATGCGGGAGTCGGGTTTTGTCATACATCCAAAAATCCAACCGACTCCTCGCGGTCCAGGCTCAAAACAAGAGAGCATTTAAGGCAAAATTGCCTGATGGGTTGGTGTCGGCCATGCCATCGAAAAGTATCCGCGTTCCTTTTGCCATCGGGCTGTCTGAAATGTCCGGAAGTTCATATGATATATCAGCTTCATATAAATTTTTCAGGCAATTTGCTTGAACCCATATATTCGACAACATCGTTAATGGATTGTTGGTTGTGAGTCACCATCAATTTTGAAGTTCCGTGAGCCAACAATTTCCCATTCCCGTCAAGCATCCTGGCTTCGGTAAGGTGGATGGTTTTTCCCGCTTTGATGCTTTGTCCTTTTATCAGGATTTTTCCATTTATCACCGGCGCAATAAAGTCCACCTTGATATCAATGGAAACCAATCCGTTCTTCTCCGGCAAATCGCAATAGGCGGACCAGTAAGCAGCCGTGTCGATTGCAGATGCGTAGACACCGCCATGCAGGCCTCCGAATGGATTCATGTGGTTTTTTTGGATTTCAGCAGCAACCACTGAATATCCGATGCCGATTTCAATGACTTCCATTGACAGATGCTTAAAAAATGGACTATTATTAATAATATTGATGACTGCCTTTAGATGTTCAGGGTTTAATGTCGGCATTTTCTATTCCTCAGCCGGTCCTGCGCGATTTTCGCGGCAAGCGCATCGGGCAGTAATTCTTCATTTTCCATGATTGCAACAATTAAAAAAAACTGACCGTGAGTCAGTCCATATGGGGCAATTTCCTCAAGGTATGCCTTTGTGACGTTCTGCTTGGATTATAATTAACATGCTAATAGTTATTATACAAACTATATTTGTGTTGCTAATTTATTAGAAAAGTACCGGTCCAACAAGTATGGATTCAGAGTACTGATCCCGCCCCACCTCAATGAATTACTGAAACTTTGTGCCAGGAAAAAAGAGATGCTTGGCTTCCATCCAAAAATACGATCAAAAATATGCCTGACGAGGGTGAGTCCTGACTTTCGTTAACATTGGTGCGTCGGTAAAACCGGTCCCGGCCGGTTGCCTCGTTGCGCTTTCAGCAAAACCCATCGACGGTATCAACTTTGTCGACGACTCGGATCGCGCACAAGCCACTGCAGTGACGACAGCTGAAACCCAGATGTAGGCTCAGTCGTCTCGGTTGTTCTGCGAGAATGCGCCTACTGCACCGGTCCAGTAGCATGTCGTGCAAGACTGGACCCGCGAAAGGGCTGTTCAGCCGATAGCAATCCAACCCATTTTGAGATGGGATCGACTTGAGGTGTGACTTGGGGGGGTGAACTTGTGACATGCCCTGCCTCACCGATCAATTACCGACCCAGTAGCTTTACGGCCAATAAGAACACTGGAGGTTACCGTATGACGTACAACAACCACGATGTAAGGGCACGGCGCGCCGTGCCCCAACCCGAACGAAATCGCCGTTCCATTCGGTTGCAGGGGTACGATTATTCCCAGGCCGGGGCGTATTTTGTGACCATTTGTACCCAGAACCGGGAATGCCTGTTCGGGGATATCGTGGAAGGGCAAATACGGTTGAATGAGGCCGGGCGAATTGTTGCCGATGAATGGATCAGAACCGCCGAAATCCTTAGCAAATATGGTCCTTAAACAGGTCAACCGTCAATCTGAAACGCTCCGGGCCGCAGGTAGAGCGTGAAATTCAATTCCGGTTTTCCAAATCGAACCGGATCCAGAAAAAGTGGATTCGGGGTTGTGGTGAGGCCTTTGGTATTCGGTTTCACTGCAAATCCAGCATCCTTGTCCGGGAGCCTGGACGTCACGAGAGAAAGGTGGATTTCCCAAAGGAAACTTGAATCTCGACTTGACTTCCTGCGGATGAACCGAAAAAATATGGTGCTCCGTTGCAGGATGAATCGAACAGCAGGAATTTTATAGAATCCTGCGTGAATTTGTGGTTTATTGAAGTTCACTTGCGGCGGCATCACCGGATAGTGATCTGATTCTCTTCGCAGACAATTTATATTCACTCTTGAAAGGCCTTCGCAGGCTCCATCTTCCTGCTTTCCTCACAATTTTATACAACCACAGGGTGAGCGAAAGTTAACGTCGAAAGTTGCTTACGGGAACCGAACTATGTCAGTGGCCAAGAACACGATACGGCTCATCAATTCCTTGCTGCTGCTACCCTGTCTGTTTCTATTCGTTACTTCACATGTGCCGGCTTATGTGCAAGAAATCGGGCGAAGCCACAAGGCTGTTTTGTTTACCCCTGCAATTACAGGCTGCCCGGTCTCGGCTTTCACGGTTGACAGACGAACCAATTCCAATTCTTTCGATGGCCTGGTTAAATATGTACTGATTTCCGGGCAAACCTGCTCGGATTTTAACAGGGCATATTCATATCTTCTCAGCGAATACACCGCCGGCTTTACCCACTGTGCCGACCGAGCGGCGATTTCCATCCGAGCGCCTCCTTTCCTTTAACCATTGCAATTCAGTACTTTTAATTTCTGCCTGCTCAAAGGGCGGCCTGATGCCCGCAGTAGGCCTGCTTGAATTGTGCCAAGGAGGACATATGCGAAACAATCGCGACAAAACGCCTGATACGACTGAAAAGACACCTTCCATGCGGCCGGAAATTGACTACTCACCTAAGACTTTTACGCTGCGTGAACAAATCGTTTTTGGGATAAAGCTATTTGCAGTTGTTGGTGGTATCTTCCTGATGTTTTGGCTGTTTGAAAAAATGTAGCCCGAAGATCTGCCGGAACCAATTGCGACCTGTTGACCTGGGGGGATCTGCCCCCAGGTTCGAATCCGGGATTTGCGCCCGCCCTGATTCGGCGTCGGGTGATCACAAACGGGCGACCGTGTAACGGAACGGAATTGAATCGTATTCGGCAGTATATCCACAAAAACTCGGCACAAATGGCTCCTATTCCCCTGTTTTTCGGCGCCAACAGCTCAGGCAAATCCAGCATCGGACAGTTTCTGATGATGCTGAAGCAGACCGTCGAATCCTCCGACCGGAAAGCGGTCTTTTACCCCGGCGGGAGGAACTCGGCGGTTCGGCTGGGCTCCTATCAGGAGATGGTTTTCCACCGTGATCCGGCCAACAGGATTGCTTTTGAATATCGATGGTCGCTCCAGGATGCCCTGAAATTCAAGGATCCCGTATCGGGCCGGAACTATTCCGGAGACGCGTTGGCCTTTCAGGCGAAAGTCGGCCTGGATGACAGGGATCAGCACACGCTGGTGCTTTACCGGTTGAATTATGATCTGCTGGAACGGGATACATCGAAACTTTCCATAGGCATGGAGAGAAAACCGGAAGCGAAGTCCGAGTACAGGGTTGAGGCCACGAACTATGTCCTGAAACGGAAACAAGGGCGCGTCTGGTATCCTGGCGCGCCGGTTCGTTTTTTACGGGTTTCCGGATGAAGTGGCGGCCTATCATCAGAACGCCGACTTCGTTCAGGCGCTGAATCTGAGGAGCGAGAAACTGTTTCGGTCGCTTTCCTATCTGGGGCCGCTTCAAACCCGGGCCGAGCGTCTGTATTCCTGGACCGGCATTGAACCTGAAAGCGTCGGGTATGCAGGTGAAAACACAGTGACGGCGGCATTGGCGGCCCGGACCTGGAAGATCAGTCTGGGGCGTCGGCGGCCCGCCAGGCCTTTTGAGGAGATCATTGCGCTGAAGCTCAAGGAGATGGGGCTGATCGAAGCGTTCAAGGTAAACCGGATTTCCGATCAGCGGCCGGCGTATGAGGTCAAGGTCCGGACCAGGGGGTCAAAGGACTGGGTGGATCTTCCTGATGTCGGATTCGGGATATCTCAGGTATTGCCGGTTCTCGTGCAGTGTTTCCATGCGCCGCCCGGAGCGACTATCCTTATGGAGCAGCCGGAGATTCATCTCCATCCAACCTGTTGGAAAATGAGGTGTCGGTTTCTGAAATCGAGCCGGATCAGGGGGGCGGCAGAGCCTACAGGCTTACCTATTGGGTGCCCGTGCCAATCGATGTGTACTGGCGATTCAAAACGGATTTCGACAATGATTTTTTGGTCAGCAACAAATTCATCCGCGAGCATCAATTCATTTCGCGCACCGGCGACATCGCCGTTACGGAAAATAAGTACACCCATGGCCCGGATGTGTTTTTCAGATGACAGACCACCATATTCCAGGATACCTATAATCTGGAGTTCGTCCTTTTAAATCCTGAAGCGTGCGGGCAGAAATTTCATGATGGGTCCATACAACTGGAATCGGCGCCGGAAGGGACAAAAGTTACCCAGACGGCCTATTTCGACTTCTGGGGGGCCTCGCTTTGGGCGGCGTGTCCCTTGGGGCGGGATGGTGGATTTTTTTAACATACACGGCACATTGGGAGCAGGATGTTGTCATGCGCCTCAAGAATCGCTGATGCAGTGAATCCGACAAACATGGAGGGAGAGGGGAAGATGCCGGGGCGCCGGTGCCTGAGCCTTTGGTCTTTCTTGGTTGTCGCGGTCTTTGCGTTTCATCTGGCGGGTTGTGCCGTCGTTTCCCGCCCCACCCGATCGCTTCACTATGGTGACGCCGATGCGCCGGGCCGTTGCGCTGACTTCTTCGCATCGATGGATCAACAGGCATCGAAAGCTCGAGTACTTGACGCCGGGGCCTTCAGGGTCGAAGGCTACCCCTACTTGAGGGTGAACCGCTTTCTGGCATCCTTTCGGAATGAGGTCGCCGGAAATGACGCTTTCGCTGCATGGGTCAATCGGATGCAGGCTCTGGATCAGGAAGCTCGCAGAGCTGAAATTGCCAATCTGCCCCGGGCAGCTGCCGATTCCTCATCCGAATTGGCGGATCAGGCCGATCTCAACGTCAGGGTTGCCGGTTGCGGCAATCTTTTAAAAGCGGCGGATTTCAATGACGGGGAAAAGCAGGCAGCGCTGCAAAAAAACGTCACTGTGCCCGATGAATATCTGGTGGCCCCCCGGATCCTGGGACGCTATCTCCTGACCGGTTTGCTGGTGTCCCATGGGGTGTCAAACTGGCATGCCGAGGTGCGCCGGACCTTTTCCACAGAGCCGCCGGTCGGCCGGCAATCCATTCGTTATGCACCTGAGAAGAGCAGTCAATGGGCAGACCCGGGCCAGATCGTAAAGACGGTCAAGCGCGATGCCCTGGGAATACCGAACTATCCGCCTTCCGCACGAAAGGCGCTTTTCAGCGCTTTCGCTCCCATCTGGGAGGTCCGGTCGGCGGCCGGATACGATCGAATCGGCGAACCGTCCTGGGCCACCGGAAACGAACTCACCGTCGATACCCGGAAGCATGTCACCTACACACTCCTGTCCTTTACCCGTTTCGGGGAAGAGATCCTTACCCAGCTCAATTATATCATCTGGTTTCCCGAACGGCCCAGGGCGAATCCGTTGGACCTGTACGGCGGGCTGCTGGATGGGGTGAACTATCGCGTGACACTGGATAACGACGGTGAACCGCTGCTTTACGAAACCATTCACAATTGCGGGTGCTATTACAAGGCTTACCCCACCCGAAGGCTCAAGGTGCGCCAAGAAATCGAGTATGCTGAAAAGCCCCTGATTCTCCAGGAGCCCGACCTGACACCGTCGAAGGAAATGATGGCTGTATCTATGGAAAGCCGGACACATTACGTCCGGCGCCTTTACCCGATATCCCGCCTGATGCAGCTTGAAACGGCACGGTATTCATTTGCGGACTATAACCGGCTTCGCAGCCTTCCGGTTCCCGGAGACGGGCACCGGAGCATGTTCGGAGAAGACAGTCTTGCGCCGGGAAGCGAGAGGCTGGAAAGATTGATTCTATGGCCGACAGGGGTTGTATCCCCCGGTGCCATGCGTCAGTGGGGAAGACATGCCGTGGCCTTCGTAGGAAAGCGGCATTTTGACGATCCGTTTGCACTGGAAAAAATGTTTACCGAAGCGGATTGCGAGTGATGCGGCAAGCCGTGTTTCACCCCCTGTGAAGCGTCGATGGATCAGCTTGACTGTCGATAACGCATTATTTTTTTAAAAGTGAATGACCGCCGGATGCTTGGAGTGACGTTACAACTGCTATATACCCTTCCTTGAACGGCATACGGCAAGACTTCGGGAATCGGCCCAGAGTTGTCTGGAGCGGTATGGGAACGAACCATTTTATCCCGGCACCGCCCGATGAATACCGAAAGTCGGAAGATGATTCCGGCAGGTTGACAGCCCCGTTCAACCTGTTTCGATTTCTACTCTGCCCGGCGCCTGCCGGAGCGCAGCCTGTCGGTAAACCGACAACGAAAGGAAGACAAATGAATTCGAAGATCGCAACCGCAGTGAAGCTCAGATATCATCCCGTGGCCGTGATCCGTACCGATGAAAAGCCGGACAACGCCCTCCAGTTTAAAGGAGACAAGTGGGGGTGTGTGATGTTCATGTTCGCCAATGCGGCAAAGGGCAAAATCGCAGTCTTTGATGCGGAAACCTATGGCTGCTGGGGCGGCGGCGTGGGGCTTGGTTTCGGCAATGCCTACCTGAATTTCCCGGGCGGCGTGGATTGCTTCGCCCACTTCCTTTCATCCGGAAATCGTCAGTGGGAACAGGGCCGGCAGGTGGCTATGGGTGTTGAACAGACTGCCGGCAAAGAATTCACCGAGAATTTCCTTGAAGGCGAGCGATATGTAAAAAATCCCGATCTGGTGAAGCAATGGATTGACGAGCTTCCCATCACTGAACCCGAGACCCGATACGTTCTCTTCAAACCGCTTGCCGAGGTGGATCCGGCCCGGGAGACCCCGGCCGTCGTAGTGTTTGTTGCAGATGCGGACCAGATATCGGCACTGGTAATCCTGGCCAACTACGCCCGGCAGGGCATGGACAACGTGATCATCCCATGGGCGGCGGGCTGTCAGACAATCGGCCTGCTGCCTTTCCGGGAAGGCAAATCGGAACATCCCCGGGCAGTGGTGGGCCTCACGGACATCTCGGCCAGGAAATACGTCCGCAGACTCCTGGGCGCGGCATACCTTTCCTTTGCAATGCCCTGGTCCCTGTTTCTGGAGATGGAGAATAACGTGGAAGGGAGCTTCCTGGAACGGCCGACGTGGCTCAGCCTGCTGCCGTCAGCGAAGTGAATCGGCCGGCGTCTGGCCGGAAGAGAAGACACTGCCGGAAAGCCGATTTTCTATGTGCCCAGAATTGATTCCGGCAGCTGCAATCTAGAGCAGAGCCCTGCGAAGTATGGCTTCGGATCTGGAAAACTGTAATGACGGGGATTTTGGAAATGCTCATGGGGAAAAGAGGAAAATATTACCGGAGGAAATTGAGCAGATGAAAAAAACAGGTTTTTTGATCGCGTTTCTTTTTTTAACGGGTTGCGCAAGCGGTCCTGTTCTGTATCCCAATGCGCATCTCCAGAGGGTCGGTGAGACGCAGGCCCAAAAGGATGTTGCGCTGTGTGAGGCCCAGGCCGATGCGTATGTCAAATCCGACGCGGGTATTGCGGCGGCCAAAAGTATGGCCATTGGCGGGGCGGGGGGCGCGGTGGTCGGGGGCGCCGTCGGGGCTGTGACAGGCAACCTGGGGAGAGGCGCCGGCGTCGGCGCTGCCGCCGGCGCTGCGACGGGATTGGTGCAGGGCATCGTCCAGGCTTCTGAACCGAGCCCTGTATTCAAGAACTTCATGATCCGGTGTCTATCGGAAAAAGGGTATGAGGTCATCGGATGGGAATGACGGCCAGGGCTGTGATGCGGTTCGGTACTGCTTTCCGGTCACCGCCACGACAGTTGAGTACAAGCCATCTCAAAATAAACGAAACAAGATGATCGAGAACCCTGATTGAACCAGGGCCAGAAAGTTATCAGCGTGGTCATGATCCTGGTGCCTTGCCGTGCTTTGTCTTGCCGACAGCAAGCCACCGGGCACCAAATGGGCACAAAAACTAAAAAAGAGCTTACGATCTAAGCCGTAAGCCCTTGTTTTTAGTGGTAGGCACGATTGGATTTGAACCAACGACCCCTACCGTGTCAATCTGTTTCAAAATTATGAGAGGATAAAACAATAAATAATAACATATAGTAATCAATAAAAAATTGACCATGAAATTGTACGCTGATATATAGTGCTATCGATTGATTTTGTCTGTTATGGTAGCAAAATGGTAGCAACTTGACCCCACATAAACCCCTGCCAATCGAGCTTTTCAACGGACCCTCGGTCGAAATTTTTGTCCGCTGGTCTGTCATCAAAAATGGTTTCCATGTGAAAGGGGTTGTCAGCAAAAAAGGCCAATGGCATCCTCACCTCGGACACAAAACCTAAAAATTTCATTTTCTGATTACCACTCTTTTTCAGCTTAAGTTAACTACTCAACTTTCGGGATCGAGTTTAAGCGATCGCCAATTTGTTCTTTGACAAGCCAACACACTGCAGCGCGGTGTTCATGATCGCATCGAA
>Ga0068714_10000115_pt1 | contig 168326 bp, 140 predicted proteins | sample MTBNYHSulfiMetaG_FD_62988 | JGI IMG/M metagenome (GOLD analysis project Ga0068714, IMG submission 62988) | Enrichment culture microbial communities from rom New York Harbor, USA that are MTBE-degrading - MTBE-NYH (New York Harbor Sulfidogenic)... | ecosystem: Environmental > Aquatic > Marine...
CTGAGCCGCTTCGAAGGCTCCTCCGCATGGAAGCATGGCCGACCCGCGCAGACCGCAAACCCTACCAGGCTGGCGGCTTAACAGCCGCCGGATTGCCCGATCCCGGAAATCCCGATAACGATGACGATGCTTGAGAGGAGATACACCATGAATGCCAAGACCACCCAAACACTTTATTTTGCATACGGATCGAACCTCGATCCCGACCAGATGCGAGAACGCAGCCCCGAGGCCAGGTTGCTCGGGGCGGCAACACTGCCACACCACCGCATCGCCTTCGCTGGCTATTCCCATGCCCGCGATGGTGCAGTGGCAACGGTACTGCCAGAACAAGAAGCGAGCACGCCCGGCCTGCTCTATCGACTGACCATGGGCGATCTCGAACAACTCGACCGGTTCGAAGGGTATCCAGCCTTTTACCAGCGAACCAAGAGAACAGTCAGGGACCGACAGGGTCGGTTCCAATCTGCCTGGGTCTACCAGCTTCCACCCGAGTATCCCGAGGGACCACCATCGGATGAATATTTCAGCGTCATTCAGCAGGCCTACCAGATCCTGGACTGGCCGATCGATCCTCTTACCGAAGCCCGCCAGAGAGGGCTCGAAGGCATGATGGAAGAGGACCTTCACCTCGTATTCGTCTATGGCACACTGCGGAGAGGGGAACCCAACCACCGACTGCTCGAGGGATCGAGATGCCTTGGCATCGTTCGAACCGAACCTCGATTCACGCTGCTGGACCTGACCTACTATCCCGGTCTGATTCGCCAAGGGAAAACCGCAGTGACCGGCGAGTTGTATGCGGTCGATCTGGTTACGCTTCGAAGCCTGGACCGTCTTGAAGGCCATCCCAGCTTCTACCGGCGCGAACCGATCCTGCTGAGCGATGGACACGAAGTGCTGACCTACATCTACCAGCGAAGCACGGGTAGAACGTCTCCCCGAATCGCTTCTGGTGACTGGGTGAAACATCGCAGACGCATGCGTCAGGCATGATGCCGATTTTGCACCCTGATTCCGGGACAGACACCCCCTTTCGGCCTTCCCGCCGATTGGGGTGTGTCGCTTTGGTTTCGTTCTGCTGTTCATGCGCCGTTCCGTATCATCGCATACTGGTTAGTATGCGATCAATCCTCGTCCTCATCGCCGTCTAAGTCTTTGTTTTCTTGAAGCGGGCGATTCATGGTATGCGATGGAATCTCCACGGAATCGCCGTCAATCATCGGGAATTCTCCGGTCTGCATCGCCCTGGCGATCCTGCTGGTGATGTGTCCGCTGGTCGATTCAGGCAGTGTTTTCACTTCCTGATTGCCCGGCAGGTGGTGAATCTCACGCTGTTCAACCTTCTGGATCAGCAGGATGGCCAGTTCGGAAGGCGATTTCGGACCGTTTGCGCCCAGCAATCCCGCATCACGCTGTTCACGGTTGACCTTCAAGGCGGTCAGATGGCGATTCATCACGCGAGACAGCTCATCGATGGTCGATCCCGCCGCGCCACCACGGATGCCCCGGACGAGCTGCACGTAGCTCATTGCCGCGATCTGCACGTATGCGAGGTCGTTTGCCTTGTTCAGGTCGGGGAACGAGGTGTACATCTCGTCGATGAAGCCCTGGAACAGCTCCTTCTCTTCATCCGACTGCAGCGCCGAGATGAAGGCACCGTGGGTCATGCCACTCTTATTGCCCGGATGCGCCTTGTTTGGGTGTGGGCCATTCTTTCCACCATGGTGGTAGCATTTGCCATTGGCCATCGCAGGCGCGCCACACGGGCCACCGTGTCGCTTTGAACGGGCATTACACCGCTTGGCCGCCCGCAGTGCAGGTGCCTGTTCGGGAGTCTTCGACACCCGATCCGCATCCCCGCTTTGAGGGGAGCGGGAAGGCGCGATTTCGCGGTCATTGGACATGTTTGTTCTCCCGAACCGACGTTTCCAAACCTTCGGAGAACGCACTGGCAGCCTGCATCTTTGCCTTTCGTGCTTCACGTAACGTTTTCGCCCGTTCACGTTCCCTGATCCTTGGTTCGTTCCACGCTTCATAGGCGATATGCGCAGCTTCCGACCAGGCATAGCGGCAGTGATCACTGTTGCCACCCCACCAGCGGCAGGCGAATGGCGGAACGACCGTTTCATCGAAAAGACCCTGATCCTTGTTGTGGGCAAACGGAACGATCCAGGGAATCGCCTGCTGCAACTGCTCGGGAAAGAGGCTCAATTCGAAGCTCCATTGGAAGTCGCCGAGCATGTGCGAACAGGTGCGACCTCTGGTGCGAGCGGTTGGATAGTGATCCCGGAGATTGTAGTAATCCCTGCCGAGCAGCTCGCGGAGCGAGGACTGCGGGATCGCGGCTTCATAGTGGTTGATAAAGATTCGCACGATCCACGGTGTTGAATCGAAGTAGGAATCCGGCCGCATTTGATACCGGACCAGCAGGTGGTTCAGTTGCCTTTTACTGTCAAGCCAGTAGACGATGGATCGCCGTTGGTCTTTGGTGGTGCGAAAACCAAACTCCTTCACCAGCGTATTGCAGAACGTCTGGATGAACTGTGTGTTTTTGCGAGACCGTTCCTGGAATTCCCGCTGCTGAATCTGCGTTGGTGTCATCTTCTTCATTTTTCTTCCTCGGGTTTTGGGTTCCGTGATCCTGCACCCTGTGGCAGGTTGAGCAGGGAGAGGAGATCAGTCACCCCGCCGTATGCGTTGCTTCTTCGTCCAGGCGTTGTAGAACCGCCAGGCCTGCCTGGACCAGGCGTATTGACAGGACTGCCGATACCCGCCCCACCAATAGCAAGGAAACGGCGGGAGGATCGTGGGGTCGAATTCTCCACCATCCTTACTGTGAACGAACTGGACCACCCAGTCGAGGGTGTCCGGCAACTGGTCGGGTAGGACACTGAGTTCCATCTGCCAATCCTGGTTTTCGGCAGGGAAAAGAGCGCGCTGCCGTGGGAAATCGCCGAGCAGAACGCGAAGGCAGTTAGGTGGGATCTCAACGGTGTAGTGGTTGATGTGAATGCGAACAATCCAAGGGGTATGTTTGCCAGCTTGGAAGGGTCGTGAGTAATACCTCACCTGGAGATTGTTCAGCTTCCCCCGAGAATCGAGCCAATAGACCAGGGGGAGTTCACGGTCCATGACGGCACGGTAGCCAAGCGCCGGAACCAATGCCTGGCAGAACGACTGGATGATCTGAGTGTTCTTACGGGATTCCGCCCGGTAGCCACCCTGGCGGATCAGTGTGGGGGTTAACGTCTTCATCGTGTTCCTCCTCGTTTTTGTGCAGCACCGAACTGCGTTCGACGTAAGTGCAATAAAACCGTGCGAAAGTGGGCACGATCCGCTCTATTATATTATTAAGCGGATCGTGCCCATTTTTGGCGAATTTGACCAAAACCCGGCAATTCTTGCCGACTAAATCCTTGTTTTGAACCAAATCGGAGATGCAACTCCGACTTTCGCGCTCTAAGTTCTTTATTATCATCACGAAGCGGTCCGTGCCCACTTTGGTTTTTTGCCCCATTTTCCACCTTTTCGACGATTTTGGGACGCGAATTCCACTGATCGGATCGGGTCTGTTTCACCACTTTCGTTCGCTTTTTTGCTGGTTGACAGTGTAAAACCCGTATGTCTTTGATTATCAATACGAAGCGGATCGTGCCCACTTTTCTAATCCTTTGAATTTTCTGCGTTTACCGAAGATGGTTTGGCCATAGATGGCTGGTTTTTTCCTGTGGGACGGACATACGTCTGTCCGATCTGTTGCAGCTCGAGTAGTTGCTGAACCTGCGGGATGTGTTTGGTGACGGTTCGCGTGGCAACCTGAGAAGCCTCTGCCAACGATTTCCGGCTGAACCAGCCGGGATCATCCAGAAGCACCTGCGCAACTTGCAGCAGGGGTCCGAGCATCCCTTTATCTCGAGGTGATTCATTGATCAGGCCAAGCTGGCCCGCCAGTTCCTCGACCGTGACCAGTTGTGTCGGCGGAATGCCGGGAATGGGAATGCAGCTCAAGATCCATATCGTCTTGTCCGGGTGCTGCAGCGGCCGGATACGGTGGATCATCTGGCCCATCTCATGGTTGCGGCGAAACAGCAGGGCGTGGTTCATGCGTTCGTCGGCGTAACCGGAGACGCTCACCTCGAGATTGTGTCCTTCGTAGGGAAGCCAGATGGCGTCTCGCGCAGGATCGAGAAACGCTTCATGGAGATGGCCGCCACTCTCCTGCTGGGTCAGTTCGGCGAAGTTGGGATTGGCCGTACCGAGCAGCACCACCTGGTCGCAGGATTCGAACTCGTTCGACCCGCGAAAGCCCCAGTAATAGGCGAGCCGGTAGCGACCCGGTGGACTGTGCGATTCGAGGTAGGGTCCGACATGGGCTTCGATCATCTCCTTGGTGCTGACGACCAGCGTGGATGACCCTCGGCGAATGATCGCCTGCACAATGGCGAGCAGTCGATCCCGCGTTGCCCTGTTCTTCGCCCCACCGCCTAACAGGGTGGATTTGGTGTATTCGCCGGTCTTGAGCTGCACGACACGGTTCTGTAGCGCGACATGTCCTTCGTAGAGCACAATCTCCCGATCGAAAACCCGTTTGTAGGCGGCGATGTCCGGGGTGCCGTCAAGGATGATCAGCGGGGTGGATTTGTCCGCGAAGTCGCGCAGTTCGGTGATGACCAGTTCCCTCAGGGTCGTGTTGCGTTCCCGCTTCTCGACCCGTAGGAAGAAGCGAGAGGTGTAGTCTGTCCCGAACAGCAGCTTCTCCTTCTCGATCCCTTCGAACAGCGCCTCGAGCCAGCGGTGCGGGTATTCCAGAGGTGTGGCGACATCGAGAAAGGACTTCCAGTCAATCCAGAAACGAGAACGGTCGATTTCTCGCAGCAGCGTGTGCAAGGTCGGATCTAAAGCGGTTGCCGCGTCTTCATCAGTGAAGATCTCCTCCTGCTGCCCGCTATACCGTGCTCCGGTCAGCACGTCGTTCAGATCTTTCAGGAAACGGTGTCCCTGTGTCGAGGTTCGTGTCAGGGCCATGCAACTGAGCAGGCCGTTGAGCAGACGGATTACCTTGTCAGCCCGCTTGAATCGCTGTTTCTCGAGGAAGGCGATCATCGTCTCGATCTTCCCGGGCGTGATGGTCAGCTCCTGCTGAAAAACATGGAACGGCGCTTCGTCGATCAGGATCGCCTGCATGCCCAGCTTGTTCTCCTGCAGACGGTCGGTGACCAGATGCTGCTGCGGGGCATAGAACGATCCAGGGTACTGCCATTGCGAGAAGTAGGGGCAGGAACGGGAGGGAAAGAGTGGGCAGCGGGAGCAGACCTTCTTCGTCTCCTGCTGCGCCCAGCCCTTATCCCGCATCAGGGTGAGTAACGGTCGGAGTTCGTCGTTGACACAGCGCTGCAGCGGCTCCTTCGTCGCCGGGTCGATCGCGTCGGATATCTTCGGGAGAATCTGGCGGATGTCGAAAAACAGCGGAGCCACCTCGCTGAACATATCATGCCGCTGCCCCGCCCAGAAAACCCGGAAAGGCTTGTCACCCAGGCCAAGATTGGACAGGTGGTGACCGACGGTGACCGTTTTGCCGACGCCGGGATCGATCCTGAACAGCAGCAGTTTGCCCTCGGGATCGGCGAGGTAACGGTCGATCTGTACCGGGATGTCGGCGCGGATCTGCTCGATGGTCGAAGTGGGGATGGCGGCAGATGTTTGGGTCGTCGCCCGAAGTCGCTGCCGGGACGCCGGGTGATCCTTTGAGGCTTCTGGCCGGACACAGCCCAGAGGGGTTCGATAGCTGCCAACGGCCTTACAGCGAGAGCCTGCGTACGGGCAGATCCCCTCGTTCTGCAGGGTTCGGCAGGTGGGCGGTTTGTAGTCGCGCAGCAAGGCATGGTTCAACTGCCCCTGCGTGTACTCGAACGAGTAGTCGCTGCAGGAGGAAAGGATCTCGTGAACGGCTTTCTCCCCTTCGCCTCCCGCGAACCCCAGCAGCGAACAGGCGAGATGGAACCGCTTCCGGTGCTCCAGGTGGTGGCGTTCGCGTGCTTCCCGAACGAGCCCGGCGAGGGCTTCGCAGCGGTCCAGCAGCAGGCGCGGACCATTCGGGAGCGACAGACGGGAGTAACGTTCATAGTCGGGATGGCGATCTGTTCTTGTCGAAGAACGGACGCCACCGAGGTGAACGCGTGCTTCCAGCAACTCTTCCTCATACCCCTCGAGAAAGGTATGCAGATCATCAACGCGAGCGGATTGGATTTGCCACAGAACGTCGTGCGGTAGATCCTTCTTCGTTCGCAGGTTCATGAACCCGGCAATTCTGCCGGTCTTGAGGTGGGTGGCGAGAGGTAGTTTCACCAGGTGTGGCAACCTGTCTGATTCGATTGCACCAACATCAGCTTCACATGGATAGCTTTCTACATCCCTGAACTCAAATCCCTGATCCCTGTATTCAACATCAAGCAGATGTTTCATCAGCAATCCAACATCTGCTGCCCGCCTTACAGGAACAGGTCTATTCCACAAAACATATAGATGCAATCCCTTCGATCCTGAATGGAGGGTCACAGGCGCGACATCAAGGTTCTGTTGGATTGCGTTTTTCAACAATCGTCCCATCTCGTATATAACCGACCAGGCGTACTCTTCCTGCCTGGCTTTGAATACCGGGTCAGCCACCCGCTCGATTTCGCTACGGAGTGGTTTTGGCAGATCAAGGTCGAACATCGTCCATTTCGACATCCCCTCACGGTCGACCGAATACCCGGCGTAGGTTCGTGCTCCGGTGAGCGTCGCCAGGACCTCACGCGGACCGATCCCGCCAGGGATGTTGTTACGGTACCAGGTCTTGCCGTCGCGGATCCTTTGCAGCCCATGCCGATCGAATCCGTTGACGAACAATCGCTGATACATCTGGATAAATCGAGCCGTGAAGAGAGAGTGCTCCTCATCAGGCGTGGCAGCCGTCCGTGCCAGAACTCCCGCGCCTAGGGGGGTCATCGCAACCGCTCTTTCCGGCGCGGATGTCCGGCCTGCTCAGGCAAAGGGATTGCTCACATCGCCGCCCAGCCGGGCGAGGTAGATCCTCGCTTCTGGCAGATCGGCTTTCGGCAGTTGTTCGATCAGGTGTATCCCGAAGTGCAGGCAAAACGCCCGCATGGCAGACACAGGATCAGGCAGGCGGTTCAGATCTCGCATCAGCAGAGCCAACTCGGCGGCGTTGATGCGAACCGGTCCCTGAGCTGGCAAGCCGCGAGCATCCGCGCCGAATAACTCGTTCAAATCATGGAGTGGAAGATTTCGTAGTGCCACCCGGTCTTCGTCCCCCAGGGCATAGACCGGCAGGATGGCGTAGGTCGTCTCCTTCGAGAACGCCTTTCCCTGCCGCTCCACCAGGAACAGCCAGTCTCCCGTCCAGAACGTCCGCGTCAGCGTGAGCAACTGACCATACACCCTGCGGGAGTGTTCCCAGACCCGCACGTCGAGGATGCGCATGGACGGTTCCCGGTTCACCCGAACCAGTTCACACACAGCGACGTTGATCGCGATCCGGAGCTGGCAGCGAATGGTTGGCTGAAGAACAGTTGTGTCGCTTGACCGGGTACGTGTTCCATCCCAAGTCACGGCGTGGAGATGGGGCGAACCAAGAAAGGCGACAATCACCGCGTCGCCATCGTCGGATAACTTCATAAAGGGCGTCTGGATATCACCGCCACCATCTCGGCTACCAGCCTGAACCGTGGCGATGTCGTCTGGGGAGGTGGTGTTGAAATCCGTATGCAGCATGCTCTGTTCCTGTATGTGGGGTTGAGTCTAAGGGCGTATCGGATACCTACCGGAAAACGTCCAGAAATGACGAACTCCAAGGGAGTGTCCTTGCTGAACTCGCTGACTTCTACCTGTTACATACCCGAAACCGAGACGAAATGACGAACCAGCCGAAGCCGTGTAGATCACGCCCCTAAGGCTTACATACGCAAAGGGGTCGATTTTTGTCGCACGAGTAAGGCGAACACACAGCCGACACGTCCGTTTCCATCGCACGGAAAGGCTCTCTATGACATACGCCAAAACCGGAGGTTTTGTCGAAATCAGGCGAGCTCCCAGGCTGTGAACGAGATACAACCTCTTATTCCACTGCATTTAGACTGATTGCTCAAGTCAGCCTTCCATATGACCATCCAGAGGGGAGTTGAACCGGCCTATAGTGTGTTACATGCGAAAATGTCGGTTTTGTATATTTGCAGGGGAGACGCCGGACAACTATCCCCTTTTCATATATTCGCACGACGACGGCACTTTGGGGCAAAAGGGGAGAGCGGCATGATATCGAACAGGGATAAAGAAGATCTTTCCAAGCAGGACCGTGGAAATGCGCGAGAAGCTGTCGGGTGTTGACGTTGACAACGTCTCCGCATCAAACCTATGGGATATGGAGGGATCGCTGAGACAAGCATCCGGCAGAAAAGGAAAGGCAATGGTGATGAACATCCCTCAACCCATGACCCAGAAAGACATGGATGAACTGGACGATTTCCTGCTCTCCGAACAGACACCGGAGGAGTGCATGGACATCTCGATGCTCGATGGTCTCTTTACCTGCCTATTGGTCTGCCCTGAGACCATCCCGCCCAGCCAGTGGCTGCCGGTCGTTTGGGGACTCGCGGACGGCGAGGATATGGTCTGGGAGTCGCAGCAGCAGGCGCAGCACATCTACGGTCTGCTCATGGCGTACTACAACCGGATCTCGGCAGCATTTCAGTACGATCCGCCGCGATTCGAACCGCTGTTCTACGAGAACCGGCAGGGCGATCCGATCTTGGACGAGTGGTGCATGGGTTTCATGAAAGGCATGGAGCTGTCACCGGGGAAGTGGAACGAAATGCTGAATGACATCAACGCCGCACCACTGCTCGCGCCAATGATCCTGTTCGGCACTGAAGTGGGTTGGAAACTGCAGGAAAAGGACCGGGAGGAATTCGAACGCGTCTCTCAGAAGGAATGGGCCGAGCGCATCGAGCAGGCCGTGCCGGCGATACACGCCTACTGGCTGCCCCACCGGCAATCGCAGATCGCATCCATGCCCCAGGCATCCCGAAACAACATCGGCCGCAACGACCCCTGTCCCTGCGGTTCAGGAAAGAAGTTCAAACTCTGCTGCATGAACTAAGGACAGTAGGGTTCTATAGCTTGAGGTCATGAACTCTATAAAGAGTGGAATGTGAGGTGGGGAGGATGGAGAAAGTGGAAAAGGACAGCAACATGTTAGGGGAGCCTGATTCGCAAGGGACTGGACGGTGACACATCGTTAAATGCTTGTAAAGAATCAATCGGCAAAGGGACTGAATGAAAGCAGATTTTGGAAATTTAGCCTTTGGGTAAGATGCTTTAGCTTATGGAGGCAGAGATGTCAAGAATATCGTCTACAGGAGACCTTGCCCTTGACTCCATTAGGGGGGGGGGTATTATCCTGAACAGGAGATCTGAAGTCTCCCGCACGGTGGAGCAAAGATGGATTTGGTTATTCTTAATGTTATCGAGAAAACTGCGCGGTATTTGCGCACATTGCGTTCAACTTTGGCAATGGGCATTCTTTTCGTTCTTTTCATCTTCACTCCTATCTCTGGAATGGCCAGCGACGATCCAGGTGGGCCGCATTCTGACCCCCTCGCGAATGCGACTTGGCATGAGCGGTTCATAATTAATGATGGGAATTTATATAGTACTACTAATAATACAATGATGCTCGCGGAAGTGGACTCCCATGAATGGCTCTTGATCGGGCAGCATTCAGCCTTTATTTACTTTGGAATAACACGATTTGATAGTTTTGGTGAGATCTTTCAAACCCATGCGCCGATGTATGTCGAGCGACGATTCGATGGTCCCTCCGCCCTCTTCAGGAATCCTTCTGGGCGCATGATGATCGCGGGAGTGAGCCAAGTCTATCCACGCGGCTTCGGACATCCCTTTATTACCGAACTCGGTTTGGAGGGGCAGACCTCACCCGATGCAGCAGATTCCCTGATTTTTCCTTATATCTGTTCCATTTCGCGCTGGCATAATTCTCCCCCGGTCTTGTACGATGGTCGCTACTTCATGCTCGCTTCCGTGATGGACACGATGGTAAGCACCCATGATTCCAATCCGGCGCTGTTCCGTTTTGACCAGGAGTGCAGCACGATGCTTTCGGCCACAACATCAGCCGAAGTATTGCAGAATATGGATCAAGACTCCCGTTCTGGCCGTTATGCGATGCATGATGGCAATCTCTACATCGCTTGCCAGGCGTGGTATCCCAATGAGGGGGGATTTGAGACCTCTGGGCTGACCTTTACTGTCCTCGACACAAATTTGAATGAAATTGTTCCTGCATTTACCGCAACGGACGTATTCAGTACCGATTCTCTGTATTACGACAACATCGTCCAAAAGAACAATCTGATCGTCGATCCGAATGGTAATGCATATATCGATTTCCTTGGCTCGGTTGATTTTGATAACTTTTCCGCTATTCGTGTCCACCGGCCGGATGGTTCCAGCGAAACCAGACGATTAAGCACTAATGGTTATTATACTTCAATTGTTCTCGACTCCACGGGAACCGTCCATCTGTTTTACACTCACAACCGCAGGATTTATCACGAAAAACTGGCAGATGGCGAGGTGTATCCCGTGACTCAGGACACACTTCCTGTACCATATTCGATTCGCAATGGACTTCAGTCATTAAGCGCTGCGGTAGCAAGAGACGGTGCGTTAATCCAGCTTCTCGCCGTCATGGTATTGCGAGATTACGAAAATACCCAGCTTCTCTATGGTTTTTCCTTCTATGATGATGAAATTATTGGGATCAATGAAACGAACATCGAAGGTCATCAGCAAAACATACCTTTCAAGCAGAACATCTCGATCTATCCCAATCCGAGCAATGCCACTTCCGTGTTGATGTTCGAAACTCGGCATGCTGGGACTGTGAAAGTCAGTGTGTTTAATCTCCTTGGGCAACTTGTCCAAGATTACTCCTTCGCGGTTCTTTCCCCTGGTATACATCAAACTCCTCTCTTCCGATCCAGGGTCAATCCGGTTCCATCCGGCACTTATTTTATTCGGATTGAGACAGGTGATGAAGTTGTTTTGAAGAAGATGCAAATACTTCGGTAATCAAAGGTATTCAAAGAAAGGAATTCTCCGATGAAGGCGCTCAAGCGGGTGTTGCTGATTGGGTTATTCTTGATGCCACTAATGTCTTTCGCAGACTACGCGCTGGATGTTCAACTCCCACAGGATTTTCTCACTGACTACCAATCAATTACACAGTACGGATTGATTACGGGTGATCTGGTGGGTGACACACGCCTTGAAACCGTAGTACCGGCACAGGGGAATATATATTTCGACCCCGATGACCCCTTGGCCATTAACCTCGCAAAAATTCTCGTGGTCGGTTTGGATGGAAACGACCAACCATTTACCCACGAGTTGGATCTCGATCTAAGCGTTCTCTGTCCTGACTACGATGACGACGTTCATTTGTATAATCAGCAAATCGAGACCTTGCTGCTCAACACTCCTCCTGTCATCGCTGATATTGATGGGGATGGCAAAAACGAGATTGTTGTATATCTCTCAAAGAGGGTTCGGTTCAACGATCCTGATGAACCATCTCCAAACCAATATTGCCCTTATTACAGGGATGGAATTCAAGAGACGACTCCGCACCAGCACAATTGCGACCATTATTATGGTGTGTTGGCCGCGTTCCATTACAATCTGGCCGGAGCGCCAGTACTTTATTCCGTATCCGCTTTCATGACAACGTATAGTCCCCGTGTTGGGAATGCCATTCCTGTTGCTTTCGATTTCGATCAGGATGGCGACTCTGAAATTGCGCTTTGTGGATATTCAAGCAGTGTAATTATAACCGGCGGCATACCAAGCACACAACCGGTGTTTTTCGAGGTGTTTAACTACGATCTTGGCGACCTTGTGTTGCAGGGAAATCACACATTGTCACATCCAAGAGGTTATTCCTTTTATGATAGTGATCAGAGTGAATACCCAGTATCTGTTGCTATTGGAAATATGATCCAGACATCTCCCGATATTGATGTTGCTATTTCTTCGTATGATATGGTTTCAACATTCACCATGACATTTAATGGGGCATATTTTTCAGGATCTAATACAAATTCATTGAATTTACAGGCACTTGGATATCGTTCCTTTGGAACCGACATGCCCGTGTACTTCGATCAAACTCCCCCCGAAGGGTACTACGTCCTTAAGTTGGCGCATAACACAACCACGGGTGTTGCGAAGATCGTCCGAATGAGAGCAGACAACATTGGTGGGACTCCTGTTTTCAGTCCTGATATCCCTTCGGGAATGAATTTCTCCAACAGTTGGCGAACGGGGATGTCGATTGGTAATCGACAAGGCGGAGATTTTTTTGTCAGCACACAAATATCTGAAGTCATTAGCCAAGGAGGTTTTACATACAACCTTCACCAGGTAACGCTGGATCCGGTGGCAATGAGTAGAACATTGATTTCTTACAACAATATTGGTCAGCAACGGGCACGGAGCCGAAAGGCTCCCATGATTCTCGATTATGACAACAATGGCACGGCAGATATCGTGTACGGCATCAGCGCAGCCCAGGGATACGAGCTTTACAAACTATCTGGAGGTGCCGGAACACCAACGTCGATCTCAACGATCAGCAATTACTATAACACCGAGTATGGAGACTACCTTTTCTCGAAAGACATGGATGGGGATGGCGACCTGGAATTCGGCATTGTCCAGGGAGGGACAGCGGGATACGGCTTCCTTCGAATTCAGGAGAGTCTGACCACACAAGTCAACTACAATCCTCACACTGACGGTTCAAGCGAATTCAGAGGGGAGTCGAGCCACAATAGCTCCTATGAGAAAGAGTACTCAGGTTCTTCCACTACTGCGTTCTACGCGTCCAACGGCACAGGTGGAAAGCAGGCATATTGGTCTGAACGAATTCTGATTTCGGACGATTTTACGCTTTCTTCGAGTGATGATCTTTACGTTAAGGCTGGTACGATTGTTCGCATTGCCAGTGGTGCTACGCTTACAATCCATGGCGATTTGGAGGTGCTTGGGACCGAATCGGACCCCGTCTACTTCATCTGCGATGACGCCTCATCATCCTGGAGCGGATTGGTACTTAGTAAAAATGCCACGTTCAACCACTGTGTTTTTGATGATTTGGATGGCGAAACAGTTGCTACCGTCACTGCTTCTGCTCAAGACATCGAATTCTACTCCTGCACCTTCAAGAATTTTGATATTGGTATCCAACCAACGGTGACCTCCATCAATAGACCTTCCCCAGCAATTCGGATTGATGATTGTGAGTTCACGGGCGGTAGTTACAGCATCTCCGGTAGTCTGCTGGGAGCGGATATCTACGCCACCAATAGTGTCTTTCAAGGTGCGGACTACTATGCTGTTGAGATCATTGGTGGCAAGCTGACCTTCGAGGGATGCTCGTTCGGGAAGAATGATCGAGGGGCGATTTATGCATCCTCGGCAGATGTCTATTTGATTCAGGATACGAACTACATCGAGAGTAATGGAGACATCCTCTCGTATCCCGTTGTCTTCGTAACTGATACCAACCTTCGTCTTCGGAATTGCATCGTTCAGAAAAACGATTGCAAGGGAATCTACATGGAAGGTGTCAGCTACGGCGACTTCTCCAATGGGGATGCTCAGGGACCGGCATTAAACCGGATTGCCAACAATTACCTTGGTCGAGAAATCTTTTTCGACAAGTACTGCGATATTTATCTGTGGCATGGCGGGAACGACATCTACGATGAAACCGACCCCTTGTTGATCGAGTATGGTTCATCGATAGGCTCATTTGATGTCCGCTATAATTATTGGGGTGGCACTCCATCCTCTGCTAATTTCTCACCTTCTGCTTTGTTCGATTGGTCTATGTATAGTACCACTCCATATACTCAAACTGCGACGTACGATCCTCTGGTTCGTTCCCGGATGGAGGAGGTAAAACTTCAGCGTCAGACTGGACAATATCAAAACGCATGGGATATTTGCGTCGCGATCCTTGACAGTTTTTCAGTTTCCGATCTTGCGCCTTTAGCTTTGCGTGAGATGATGTCTCTGAAGACAGAACTGGAGATAGGAGCCAGCCAGGTCAGTTCAGTCTTTGAGTCATACGCCACTCCAGACCATCCCGAACACCTCCGCTTCCAGGCAAAACGTCTCCAGGCGATGTTGGATGGGGAAGCAGGCGATTATGAGAATGGTCACACTCGTCTGAACCAACTCTTAGAAGCTGAAACAGATACGACACGCATTCTCCTCCTCCTTCACGATGATGCAAAACTGAGCTATCTCGAATCGATGGTGGATGGAGGAAGTGGAATAGCGTCCACATCATCCGCTCATGGAACCTTCCATCGTGCATTAGCGAGGTTGACTGGGGTAGAACTGGGAGACGACGAACACCAGGTAACTGGTCAATTGTTGCCGACTGAATTCAGCATGCGCGCTTTTCCCAATCCGTTCAATGCTCAGACTCGTGTGACAATCTCATTGCCGAAGTCCTCTACGATTCAGGGAAGAGTTTTTTCGATCCTCGGTAGAGAGATTGCTTCATTCCAGAAAAGCGCTGCAGTTGCTGGAGTCCATGAATTCCATATGGATGCCTCGACTTGGGCATCAGGACTGTATGTAGTCTCTGTAGATGCGGGTGAGTATCACGCAGTCAACAAGATCGTACTGGTGAAGTAGATCAGGGTTGAACCCCGGGAAGCTGATATTATCAGCTTCCCGGGGTAATTTTGGGTGTATATAGTGTCCAGAAAACGAACAGCATCCCTCATTCTGGTATTTGGACTGCTTGCCTGGAATACGGCTTTTTGTAGGGATCTGCAGTTCGAACCAGCCACCGAGTTCCCGCTTGATCGAATTCTGCCAGCCAACGAGACATGCGAGCTGGATGAAGATGTGGTGTTCTACTTCGACGACTTCGAAGACGACCAGGAATGGGAGGCCTTCGACTACACTTCAGCTCCGGCGATGTGGCATGTAGATCAAACGTTTGCCTACCAGAATGGGGCATCCTGGTGGTGCGGCGATCCGGAGTTGCAGGGGTATACAAATGGTTGGCTGCAATATCTTGACACTCCGCCTCTCGACTTGACCACGGCCAGCGATCAGGTGACCCTCGAGTTCATGCTTTACCACGCCTCAGAGACAGGTGATCCGCCGAGTCCCATGTATGACGGTTGGGATGGTTCGACGGTGTTCATCTCATCCGATGGCGGTGAATCGTGGGATGTGCTCGCCGATCCCAGCTATCTCTACAACGCAACGAGCCTGTACGCGTTCGGAGAGACTCACGGGATGGGTCCGGGGATCGCCGGGTGGAGCGGCGAATCGGGTGGTTGGACACCCTGCTCCTATTCCCTCGCGGACTACTCCGGGAGTGGCGAAATCAGGATCCGCTTCGCCTTCGCCTCGGACCCGGGCACGGACACCGGCGCCAATCCGGACTGGATCGGATTTCTCATCGACGAAATCGAAATCTCCGATGGTGAAACAATACTGTTAGAAAACAACGCTGAAGGGCTCGCATTTCCTAGCGACCTGATCCCTCAAGAACAGGTTGGAACAGGAATTGCATTTGAGTTACAGGAGGAGGATGCCTGGTCACCGACTCATGCGTGGAGTTGTGAGAATGGCCACGACCTCTTCAGTGTCCTGGTTTCTCCTGAAATCGAACTACCACAGTATCACAATCTTCGTCTCGAATACCATGTTCATTGCGCCTGGCCGGATGTAGACAGTGATCAGGATGGGTTACTTGATGATTATTATACCATCGAACTTTCAACCGATAATGGCCAACACTGGTCCTACTTTGCGCACGACTACTCGTACGGCGGGAGCGGTAATGAATGGGTTCTAAGAACCTCACTTCCTCGCACCACTCCCAACGGAACAATCATCGCTACACTCGATCTGTCGGAGTACTCAGGTGAGGATGTGCGGTTGAGGTTTCGCACGTTCACGGACAGTGATGATGGAGGCGGCGAGAGTGGGGGATTGGCCATTGATGATGTAAGCATCGTCGGGTACCCACTCCCGTTGCATGATGCCGCTGTTAACACGACAGGAATTCCATTTCCCACGACGGTCGGTTATCCCATTATGACAACTACGACCATTTTCAACCTCGGTCAGCTTGGGGACCTAATCTCTGCTTCATGGCGAATAAATGGCGAAGTGCAGACTCCCCCGGTTTGCGACAATCTTTTCATCGATGCAGGAGCCAGTGTTGTGTTACCACTGGATGCTGATGAGGAGGATGGCTTTGCAGGTTGGGTGCCACAGTTGGTTGGTCTGAAACAGATCCAAGTCGAAACAGTTTTGGCCGACGACGAACATCTCGAAAATGATACCTCAAAGACAATTGAACTGCTGGTTCGGCCCGATGGGGAGTATGAGCTGGGATATGACAATCGTCTGCCTCGATGGAAAACTGCGCGATTCCTTCCTGGCTCAGGTCCAGCAGTTCTGTTTGATCACATACCGCTCGAGGATGGATACCAATTGATGGTGGATACTGTCAAGGTGATGTGGGCGAATGACATTTTCTGGCCTCCTGGCGAGATCACGATAAGGCTCTATGCCGTGGATGAAGACGGCTTGCCCGTGGAAGAACTCTACTTCCAACCGCTGGAAGTCCAGATGCCGGAAGATGTCTATCCGAACTGGCATCTCATCCCGATCGACGATGACTTGGTTTTGCCTGAGGAGGGTTTACTGGTCTGGTTTGAACATCCGGATTCCACCATACTGAATCACTCCCCGAATATCGTCTACGGCGATCATGCGACAGAAATAGGGCATAGCTTTGGTTTCAATGGCGACTCCCTTTACTCGATTGAATCTGGCTGGATGATTCGCCTGAGTACGCATAGCACATTGAGCGATGTGAGTGATATGGGTACAGCTCTGCCGGATTCGCAAGTGTTGGCACAGGGCTATCCGAATCCGTTCAACTCGACTACAACCATTCCTTACGCATTGCCAAAGAACGGACGTGTGAAGCTCGCCATCTACAATATCCTCGGTCAGCGAGTGGCGACATTGGTTGATGAAGATCACCGTGCCGGGTACTATAAGGTGATCTGGAACGGACGAAGTGAGACTGGAATCGCAGTAGATTCGGGTGTTTACTTTGTGAAGATGGAAGCGCCTGGATTCCTGAAAACTCGCAAAATCGTCATGATCAAGTAAGTTTGCAGGAGTCGTTGTGATTTTAGAAGGCGTGCTCACGGTTGTAATGAGCACGCCTTCTTCATTTGACCCCAAGACCTTCGCTGCTCCACCCAGTCGACAGTCCGAGTAATGCTGTGGAGGTGTCGAAGTAGGAGGGACTCACGACAGGAAGTGGTAGGAGAGAAGTTCAATATTTCCTCCTGGATGTCCGGTGCGAACTGCAGCAGGTTCATGATCTGGGTGATTCGGGCGCGCGTGACATGACCAAGCACCGCCAGCTCGGCGTAATCCTTCACCTCACCCCGCTGGATCATCCCATCCATCTTGATTGCAAGGGCCATCAACCGCGAGATACGTGGAATTCGGTTTTCTGCATGTTCGGGCATCTCTGGCGCTGGACCAACCCTGATCTGCTTTCGTCCATTGCGCCCCTTCCCAAAATGGACAGTGAACTCGAACGTGTTGTTTTGCGGAAGTCTTTCCATAGCCATCCTCTTCGAATCAAGCGACAGACGCGGGGAGCAAGCTGTCGTCGTGTACGTGGAACCGAATCCTTCCCGTCTGACCATCGAAATCGACACGATCGAAGATGAGCTTCAGAAGTCGGGATTTTTCATCCGTGGTGAGATGGTCGAGCAGCGCCTCAAACTGGCCAAGGGCGGATTCGCATTCCGAAGGTGAAACACCGGATTCCATCGCATTCCTGATCTGTTCGCGCAAGGTGCGCAGTTGGGCAGTCAGCAGCCGCTTTTCTCGGTGGTCTGCTGGGTCGTCCCCCTGTTGTAAAACCTCGAGATGCAATTGCATGCGCCGTTCGTCGCGCTGCATTGATTCGATCTTCTCGCCCCAGAGGGCATCTGCCTGCTTGATAACAGCTTCAAGGACATCTTCATTCGCCCCAAGCTCCGTCAATCGTTCCAGGACGAAACGTTCAATTTCTACAGCAGGGATTGATGGGGTGGGGCATTTGTCATAGCCGTTGGCGTGGGCGTTCGTGCAGACGTAGTAGCGATAGACCTTCTGATCTTTCTTGGCGACGGGCAGGTGGATCATCGGTGCATCACAGGAAGCACAATGAAGTAACCCCCGAAGCAGGGAGTTGTACCGGTTGCGTGGCTGGTCGGGCAAACGGCATCCCTTCTTCAACTGCGCATGGACCTCGTTCCACGTATCCTGATCGATGATGGCTTCATGCTCTCCCTCATGGATTTCATCTTTGTACCGGATCTTCCCGATATACATGATGTTCCTCAGGAGTTGAGACAGGCGTTGCTTGTTGAACGGCATGCCCTGGTGCGTGTGACCTCGAAGGGTTACCCAGGTCTTGGACGTCCATCCTCTATCACGAAGTTCTTTCACCACCTCGCTCAGTGATCTGTGCTCGAGGTAGAGATTGAAGATCTGGCGGACCTGGTCGGCTTCGACCGGGTTGACCACCAGCCTGCCAGAATGGGAATCGACATCATAGCCGAGAAACGGTGTACCACCGGTCCATTTCCCTTTGCGGCGCGAGGCAGCGATCTTATCGCGGGTGCGTTCAGAGATGATTTCACGCTCAAATTGCGCAAAACTTAGGAGTATGTTTAGCGTTAAACGCCCCATGGAATCTTTAGTATTGAAATGTTGTGTCACGGATACGAATGTGGCATTATGAGCTTCTAAGACTTCAACGATCTTCGCGAAGTCCATCAAAGAGCGGCTTAGACGGTCGATCTTATAGGTGATAATGCAGTCAATCTTGTCCGCCTTGATGTCTTCCAGCAGCCGTTGCAGTGCTGGCCGATCCAGGTTGCCGCCGGTGAAGCCGCCATCGTCGTACCGATCTGGCAGACAGATCCAGCCTTCGTTCTTCTGGCTGGCGATGTAGGCTTCACTGGCTTCCCGCTGGGCATCGAGAGTATTGAACTCTTTCTCAAGCCCTTCATCAGTCGACTTCCGTGTGTAGATCGCACAGCGCACCACAGGCTTGTTGTCAGCCTTCTTGCTTGCCATTCTTCTTCTCCCGTGAATGCTGGGTCAAGCCAAAGAAAAGAGGTCCACTCCACAGTGAACCAGTGACTTCTTTCGCGATGGCAGACAACGAACGGTAGTTAGTTCCATTGTAGAGGAACCCATCATCTGTGACGGTAACAAGCAGGGTCTGATTTTTGTAGACCCGCTTCAGCGTCATGCCCGGCAGTAGACCATCCTTCCGAGTCGTTGCTTGGAATGAGACGGGCTCTGTCAGTGTAGCCTCAGTAGTCAAAGTCCTGGTTTTCGGTGCACGCATCCGGATGTCGGCATCGTTCGCCAGTTCTTCAGCACGCTTCTTCGCCCGCTCACTCAATCCGCCTTCGTCCAATGCCTGCAACCGCCAGGCGATCTTCTTCTGCAGGAATGGCTTGTTGTTCGAACGCGTTTCTTCGCCGAAGACCTCGGCGTATTTCCGCTTCAGCTCGCCCACGGTCATCGTGTACAGTTGCTGCACCGCTTCGATGGTCTGCTTCTTCATGAGGAAACCTCCTTTTTCTGTTGAACCTCGGTTGTGTGTAATGACCGTAAAGAGTTGGCCACTATCCACTTACCCGCTGGTTAACAGGCTTTGAAGGCTTCAGGAGGACAGGACCGGCTTGTTTCTCCCTGCTAGTTAACAGAGACTCATTATCCTTCATCCTTACCACACCTCTTGCAAGGATCATCGCGATCTCGAGCAACCGCTGATCTGGGCTAAGCTTATGTGAGTCCCGCTGCATTTGCTCCCTCGTGTCCGGTGTCTACTTCTTGCCTTCTACTGGTTATATACCCGGAAACGGTTTGATTTGACGAATTCCGGCACCCCAGTCCCCCTTTGGGCTGTTAAATAAGCCGGCGACTCCGGCATAGAGGACAGAGAGTCCGGTTTGAAATCTCACTTCGTGTTCACCAGACACACGCGGATAAAAACTCTGGAATGCTCTGGAAGGAAGAAATCGATGGAAATGACGAATCGTATATCTTTAAGAATTACAAGCTTGTAGATCGATCAAGAGAGGGGTAAAAGAGGGTGGTTGTTAACGAAAAAAGGCCACACCTTAGTGTGGCCAATGCTGGCTCCCCAGGACGGACTTGAACCGCCAACCTAGTGATTAACAGTCACCCGCTCTGCCAATTGAGCTACTGGGGAATGGGTCGTCTCAATCGACCTGATACATCGCTCGACAAGACGTTGGAAGATAAGCAGGATCGTAGCGTAATACCAGCCCTGATTCTGTCACCTTCCGGGACCCAATAATGAGCACAGGAACAGGTGTTTCGCAAGTCCCCGTAGTGGCTCTGAGTGTCTGTCAATCGTGCTGCACAGGAGACCCGTTATTTCGCCATCTCCTGCAATCGCCGCTCAATCTCTTCAGGCGTAACTTCTTCAACATGGGTGGATATCCACCAGTGGTTGCCCTGGGGGTCGGTCACAAGGGAGGAACGGTCACCATAGAACATATCTTCCGGCGGACGTTCCCCGGAACCGCCAGCTTTTACCGCCCTGTCATACACCTCATCGCATTTTTCCACATAGAGGTGGAGCGAAGAGGGGTGACGTGCCGATTCATCCTCCGGTTGCCCAAGCATGATTGCCTGACCGTAGAGGACAACTTCTGCATGCATAATCTGCCCCTTGTCGTCCTCCATTTTGTAACGAAGGGTCGCACCAAAGGCATCCTCGAGGAACTTGATCTGCGCATGCGCATCAGACACCGACAGGATCGGAGTCACTTTTTCGAATCCTGGTCCCACAAATGGTTCTGCCATCTCACTCTCCCAGATAGAGTGTTGCCAAATGCCCTGCCCCCCTGGCCAGACTTGACCCAAAGCGTATCAGAATGTCAGATCATTTTACGGAGAACTGAACGGATGTTCAAGCAATGGGGAGCGGAAAAGAGAGCATGCGTGGGACGAGCTTCGGTTGCCCCGTACAGTAGGCGTGAATCGGTTACGCTTGCTGGTGGTCAGTTGTTGAATTCACTACGCCAGTTTGTCGTAAGAAGCCCGTCGCGTACCGCTAATTCAACTGTCCGCAAGGCGCGTTTCACGACAGGTGGATCAATCATCTTCGATCCGAGACTGACAACACCCAGCCCGCGTCTTTCGGCATCCTCAAAGGCATGAACGATCTTCTTCGCGCGATTGATCTCATCCTGACCGGGCGCGAATCCACGATGAACGACATCGATCTGGCGGGGGTGGATACAGCCCTTACCTTCAAATCCGAGGGCTTTTGCTTCGAGCACGGAGGCAAATAACCCATCGGTGTCGCCAACATCGGAAAAAACTGTGTCAATCGCCTGTAGCCCTGCGGCTTTTGCGCCATTGAGCACCTGTGAACGCGCCCAGAAACTTTCACGGCCCTCGAGGGTCCGTTGTGCACCGATGTCCGCGGTGTAGTCCTCGAGCCCGATCGCCAAGCCCACCATACTTTCGCAGGCGGAGGCGATGTCATACGCGAACCAGGCACCTCGTGCTGATTCGATGATGGGCATCAGCCAGATGGGGTAATTAATGGAGTGCCGCTCACGCAGGGCATGAACCGTCTGCTCGACTTCGCGAATCTGTTCAGGGGATTCGACCTTCGGCACGAGGATCAGCTGGACGCCACTCGGCACCACCGCTTCAAGATCCGCCTTTCCCAGTTCGCTCTGGTTGACCCTCACCATCCGTTCACAGTCTCCGAAGGGCAACGCACGCAAGGCATTCCTGACCAGGATCCGTGCGGCATCCTTCTGCGAGGGGGCGACAGAGTCTTCGAGATCAAGGATCAGCCCGTCGGGACGATGCAGACTGGCGCTGATCATAAACTTCGGTTCATTGCCGGGGAGATAGAGACGACTGCGTCTCGGACGGCGTCGGTCGCTCGTGCTGATCGTTTCAGCGGCGGGGGGGAGCCATGGTGGGGAAGGATTGTCTGGATCAAAACGACGGACTGCTGCCTCAAAACGTGCCATCAAAACGAAGGGAAGTGCGCCCTGGTCTTCAACCTCAACCCGGACGTTCTCAAGCCTGAAATGGTCCAATCCCTGCTTCAGCAGCGAACGTGTGGCCTCACCGTACAGCGATTCGACTTTGCTGTTCAGAACAATGCCGCTACTACCGGCGCCCGTTTCCTCGATGGAAATCCAGACATCGGAACGGACATCGCTGCCCCGCCGCCCAGCTTCACCATGTTTCTTCATCGTTGCCCTCGCAATCAACTCGCAGAAAGATACGACGATAGGGATCGCTGAGGCAGGATAGGGGCTCGGAGGCTAATCCGGAGTCCATACCATCACCGCAGCAGGAGATAGCAGCCTCAGGATGGCTGGAGTGCTGCCTCTGCAATCCGTGAAGCATTCCCAAGCCCGCCCAGATTCCATCAATATGGAGACACATCTCTCCATGAGCTCCTGAAACGAAATACGGGGCGGAGGTTGTCCCCGCCCCGTACCGCACGAATGACCTGAAGATGAGAAGAGTGGCCATCAATGCACTTTATGCTCGCTGTTGCCTGGGGTGAAGGAGGGGGAACCAGTCGACACCTCATTGACGATGGTTACAGTTCCCGATGTACCTTCGATATCGCAGACATACCAGTAATCGCCATTGCCTTCGTTCGGCACAGTCACGCTTTGCAGCAGTCCGTCCTCGTTGTAGATCTGGACCTGCGCACCGCAGCCTGCGATCGACGGAGTCCCCGACCAGTTGTAGATGTAATAACGGTAGGTTCCTTCCATCACCTGGTAGATCGTGATGGTTTCAGGTCCGAAACCACTGGTGTCATCAACATCGAGACGAGCATAGGGTGCATAGAGGGAATCCCCGCGCGTCGCGAAGTAGACATGGTATCCGATTCCATGGATCTCCGGGGTGAGCAGATGGCTGTCGAGATCGTACGGAGTCGCACCCCAGGTCAGGACGAGCCTCATGCTTCCTGAGCCGGACGCGATCACGGGCGACAGCGAAAAGTTGAGGTCTGTGGTTTCATCGGTCTGGACGACTACTTGCTGCGTAAGGGTATAGTATTCTGGAAGTTCAGCGCGGATTTGTTGCACGCCCTCCGCTGCGGTGAGGGAATAGTGACCTGCGGCATCAGTGGTGGTGGAGGTCGATGTCCCCACGACCGACACTGTTACACCCGCCAGGGCAGACCCTGTCTGGGAGGAGGTCACCAACCCTGCCACAGTTCCACTGCCACCGCCGCCAGGGGTCAGCTCGATGTTGTGCTGGTGGTACCCATCCGCCGCGACGTTTACAGTCAGCATCTCTGAGATGTAGCCCTCAGCGGTTGCGACGAGGAGAAATTGCCCGGGCGGCAGGAAGAGGACATAATCGCCATACTCATTGGCGGTGTCTTCATGCTCACCATCCGTTGTCCCGACGACTGTGCCCGGAATGGGATCACCGGTGACAGCATCGGTGACTTGACCGTATACGATTCCATCCTCGGTTCCACCACCGGATTCCGTCATGCGGAAGCTTCGGAAAACGGGTCGGGAGTATTCCACGGTGAACCAATCCGATGAGGCGTTGTATCCGCTTTTTGTCGCTTCGACACGGAGCGCGCCAACACTCAAATCAGTGACCAGGTAGACTCCAAGGTCAGCAGTCATGGTGCTGGCAACCTCATCGCCCGAACCATTCGTAATCGTAACCGTGGCGGCGGCAACCGGGTAGTTGTTCTCGTCTGTCAGCAAACCGGCCAGGAGCTGGTTGCCTTTCGCCATCACCCAGAGCTGGTCGCCTTCTTCATTATCCGGGAAGATAAACTGTCCGACCTCTCCGCCACGGGCAAGCACTTCGATCTCGGTTTCGCCTGCGCCATCTTCAATCAAGCCCAAATACTCGCTGCCACTCCGCACCCGCCAGTCAACAGAACCGGAAGACTGGCTACCGCCCGCATAGAACCGAAACTTCGTGCCTGAGTCGCTGGTGCTGTAGATTTCGATACGGATGGACAGCGAAGTCACGTCCATCAGAGTCTCCTCTTCGAGCAAGCCACCGGCAAACAGGTACCAGTCGCCCAGCATGTCGGCCGGGGGAGAAGTATACCCATCGGAATCGTCGTCATCATTGAGTAATTCATCACAACCTGCTGTGAAAAGCAGCCCGACTGCGAGCATGACAAGCCCGATCCGTAACAATCTCTGCTTCCATATGCTTTCCATCATCTTCCACCTTTCCCTTATGACTCGTGTCTATGATCTGTCATGGAGGCTGGAAACCAGACCATGCACCATCCTGATCAGATCCGTTATGTTGGTTGACTTGTTTACGAAACCAGCAGCACCCATATTCATAGACTGCACCACAAGGTCCAGAGATGGGTGATCGCTTATCATCAAGACAGATGCTGAGTTCTTTTCCCTTTTTAATTTATCTAACACTTCCAATCCGCTTTCCGAACCGTCAAGATGAATATCTAAAAGAATTATTTCGGGTTGATATTTCTTTAGAGTAGTGTTAAATTCCAATAGCGATGATAGATGAATCACTTCATACCGTTCTGATAACAGAATTTTCAAATCCTCGACATAGTTCAGGTCATCATCCACAATGAGGATCGTTGTCTGCCGCACTGGCGCAGGATCTGTCACGAAAGCGACCTGGTTGATGAGTTGTCTGTTGTGCGGACCACGCCCGGGAGGTCCGTGATTACCGGACCAGAAGGCAATCGTGATGCCAAACTGTGGGGGGACGACTATGCGAAGAAAAACAGCAGGTTGGAGTTCGAGTATACCTGGGGTGATGCGAAGTTGTTGCGCTGCAACGCGCCAGTGTCGCTCGTCTGCGCGACACCCTCACTCACTCAATCCACATCGTTTCATCATTCGATGCAGATTGCTGCGGTGGATGCCAATGTGTTGAGCCGCCCTGCTGATGTTGCCCTCGAAACGTTCAAGCAATTGCTGGAGAAAGCGTGTCTCCACGTCCCGGCTCGCCTGGTCGGCTGCGAGTTCACGCTGCGTGTTCAACTCCGCCCAGCTTTCGGGCGCGGCAGGTGTGGAGCGGCGTTCATTGGTTCGCCCTTGCGAAATCCTCGGGTTTAAGTCCGCCACCTCGATCTCGTTTTGTGACGCACCCAGGGCGGCGCTGAGCACGGCATTACGCAGCTCACGAACATTGCCGGGCCAGTCGTAGTCACAGCAGAGCTGCAAGGCTTCATTCGACATGTACTTCGCAGGCGTTTTCATTTCATGGGCGGCTTTCAACAGGAAATGCCGGATGAGCCGAGGGATGTCTTCCCGACGGTCACGCAGAGGAGGGACATGGATAGAGAGCATCTCAAGGCGATAGAAGAGGTCGCTCCGAAATACCCCCAGTGTCATTGCGTGATGCAGGTCATGATTTGTCGCCGCGATGATCCGTGCGTCCGTCTTGAGCGTCCGCACACCACCAATCCTCTCATATTCGCGTTCTTCAAGGACACGCAGCAATTTGCTTTGCGCGTCGGGCTGGAGTTCGCCGATCTCATCGAAGAAAAGACTGCCGGATTCGGCGATTTCCAGTTTGCCCTGCTTCCTGTTACGCGCCCCTGTAAAAGCCCCAGCTTCATGTCCGAACAGCTCATTCTCAAGCAAATCCTTCGGAATCGCCGCGCAATTCAGCGCGACAAAGGGTCCGTCTGCACGATCACTTTGCTGGTGAATACGGCGCGCGACAAGCTCTTTGCCGGTTCCACTCTCGCCGGTGATCAGGAGAGTCTGGTCGGAGTTCGCGTAGAGGGCAATCTTCGCCCTCAATGCACTGATCGCAGCACTATCACCAAGGATTCTGTAATAGTCCCGATTGATTTCTTCCTGCAGAATCTGAGTCTGTTGACGTAGTTTCTTCTGGGAGATTGCCTTGTCCACCTGGATCAGCAATTCGTTGGATGAAATCGTTTTTGAGATGTAATTGAAAGCTCCCTTACGCATGGCTTCTACAGCTGTATCGACAGAAGCGTGTTCAGTGATCATGATCACCGGAAGAGAGTTGTCTGTTTCAAGGATCTGCTGCAGGTAGGAGAGACCAAGAGCCTCGCCGTTGAAGAGGAGGTCCAGCAATACTACATCCGGAACCTGTTCCTTCAGGATTCGCTGGGCGCTATCTCCATCTTCTGCCACGATGCACTCATACTGCGGTCCGAGAACGGTCATGAGATCCTGACGGAATCCGGGATCGTCATCGATGATCAGCAAGGTTCCTTTCATTCGCTCCCACTCCTTCGTTCAAATCAATCCGGAAGAGCGCACCCTGCCCGGTTGAGGTTGACAGGAGCCTGATCCCGCCACCATACCTTTTGAGAGTTTCACGCGCCTGGGGTAATCCAAGACCACTCCCCTGGGTGCCGGATACCCCTTCGAGAAAGATCGCCTCTTCCTGCCCCGATTCAATACCGATACCAGTATCCTCAATTTCAATATGCACCTTCGAGCCGAGCGACTGCGACCGGATGCTCACCAGGGGTGCGAGTGACCCCTGCAGAGCATCCACCGCATTACGTATCGCATTATCCAGGATGCCAGCCAACTCGTATCCGGGTATCAGCGTTGCGATGCTTTCCCGTGCGTGATGAATCTCCATCTTAATTCCCCTCGTCTCAAGCAGGCTCGATAGAGAATCCACAGTCTGGTTGATGACTGCCACACAATCACACGTGTAATGTTTGTACAAAGCTGCCTTGAGTCGACGTAATTCAAAACGGATATCCTCAATGCTCCCTTCCACATTCACCGCCAGTTGTGGGTCCGGGAGTTTGAGTTCCGGTGTAATGAACGTAATCAACGAGGAGTCGAGCAGTTTGATTGCTGCTTTCAGCGTCCCGACACTCTCCGTCTGCACCTTCATCTGGTCCGCAAGTTCTGTCAGGCGAAGCAGGTTCGGTCGAGTCAACTCATTCCATGAGCGAATACGGTCAAGGGTTTGTTCATACAGGGGTTCTGCAGGAGCGTCCAGCCGCAGGTAGTGTAGAATCAGTCGTTTGAGGCTGTTCAGGTTGTTGATCGCCCACTCACCGTGATTGAAGACAAGCAGGTGTTGAAGCAGCTCGTCAGACAGTTTTTTCTGGTCAACCTGACGGAATCGCTTCAGGAAATGACTGATGCCGAGTGGGGCAAGGGTGCCAACCACAACGAAGCCGATGGGCACGATGAAGCGCAACGGATTCGTACTCGACATCACAAACATCACCAGCACCCAAAAGGCCCCCTGGTTCAGCAGGAGCAAGCCTGCAATGGGCAGTGTGCCCCAGTTCAGGTGACGCCGGGCCAGGATTGCCGCAGAGAAGAGCAGCAGTATCGTGAGGATGAACGATACCGTCTGCACCCGAACAAAGGGACGGCTGAATTGCACGGCGAGGATGCCCGCGACGGGGTAAGTGAGGCTTGAGAACGAATAGGGCTCGCGAATCTCGATCCACCCACCAACCGGGATATCCCGTTTCCACACTTCGCCACCGCCGTGGAAATGGACATGAATGTCGACCGTTTTCTGATGTAAGCCACCGAAAAACAGCTTGTTAGGGGCTTGGAGAGAAGCGGACATCGCGGAAAGGTGGTTTGCCACCATCCAGCCCCGGGTAATCGGTGGGCTCTTGCTGTCCTCATGACCGGCTGGATAGATGGTGACCTTTGCGTGCTGACCTTCAGAGTTACTCCTCCTGCCCTGGAGGGATACGGCAAGACGATCTTCTACAGATGTCCGGTTGATGAAGAGTCGATTACGTTTTTCTTCCGCGACCAGCAGATCGAGGTCACCATCCAGATCAACATCCAGGAGCAGCAGCAAATGGGGCGATAGACCCTCTAAACCGACAGGCGTAGTGACTGGGGCGAAGTGGGTGCCCTGATGCAGGAGCAGAAGCAGAGTATCGCCGGATGTTCTTCTGAGGACGGCGATCAGGTCCGGATGACCGTCAAGATCGATATCACCCGCCGCCAGGGAGAGCAGGGTTGTACCCGTAAACAGTTCTTCACGATCCGGCAGCCACTGATAGGTCACATCTGTAAATTTCCCGGCACTGTCGTTTTCCCAGAATTCAGGCCCGCCGTAATAGTTAGTCAGGATCAGGTCGAGAGAACCGTCCCCATTAAAGTCGCTGGCAAGCGCGCCCGTTCGTAATGTCCTGCTGCCACCGCTTGGAATCGCAGTCGTGTCGGCTCTGTTCCAGCCACCCTTTCTGCCATAGAAGAGTCTGTCGGCAGTCCATCGTGTGCCGAGGAACAGGTCCAGTCTGCCATCACCGTCAAAATCCGCGAACAGGGCATGGCTGTTGAACCCGACCATCTCCTCGAAGGCATCGATGGATTCGGTGAATCTGCCCCAACCCTTGTTCTCGATCAGACGCACTCCGCCGCGGCGGTCTTCACGCTGCCCGTAGTAGAACGTCATGAAGATGTCCAGATCTCCATCCCCATCGAAATCGACCTGTTGCAGCGAAGAAACTGGTTCGAAGAATGGTGAATTCGTGTCGATCCAGATCGGATCGATGAGCGTTCCCTGGCCCAGGTTTCTCGAGAGTCCCAGGCGATATCCCCGGTTTTCGTCACCTCCGTAATGGAGGATGTCGCTGTGTCCGTTTCGTGTGAAGTCAGCAATGACTGCGTTTAGCAGATTCGGTAGTCTTCCCAGCTTTGAGGAATAAGTCACTTCCTGGTAAGAGGTTCCAGGGGTACGTGCCAGCAGGTGGGCAGCCTGGGCATCGCCTGTCGTCAGGAGCAGCAGGTCGTCAGCAGTGTCCGGGGTAATCCTGCCCGCAAGAAGGCCGATACTGCTGTCCGAGGGGTATCCAGCCGCCCTGTACGTGTCCGTGTTCTCGTGGAAATGCAAGCCCTCAGATGGAATACCACGGTACAACCTGCCCGCACGATCCATCGCGAGTGCTCTTGTCTTGCTGTCATAGGTGAGGATTTCGAAACGTTCATCCCGGTGTGCGACAACAAGAAGAGTGTCCGATTGGACATGGTACAGGTTGACCGCATCCCGGAAGACTCCTCGCACTCCGGTATAGTTCACCACGTTTAAAAGATGATCCGGCGGACGATAGCTTTCCGGCGGGTCTGACCCCAAGACGCCATCCCGAATCCAATACCAGTTATCGCTCGTGGTCAGGAAGGCTACCGATCCGTCCGCTTCCGCCACTACTATCCGCACATCCACAAGGCCCGGTTCAGGAATCGGATGCCTCGTGGTAACGTCATTCTTGACATGATAAATGCCGTCGCCCCGCGTCCCGATCCAAAGCTCGGAGCGAGAGATGGGGAGGAGCGCGGTGAGATGCTGGTCACTCGGGCTGGCGACAGCTTTCCATGCCGCTTGACCATCCAGCATGAAGAGACTGCCCCAATCCCCTCGCGCAAACAGACATCCTTCAGGCGAGCGTGCGTAACCGCGAATGGGAACGCTGTGCTCCAGATTGAGCGATCTCCATACGCCAGATTCATAGACCCAGGATGTGGAATGAAAGGCAGTGTCAAACAGAGAAGCGTACAGGGTCCCATCCCTGTCAGGGTATGGATGAAATTGCAGGTGTTCCGAACCACCGATTGTGGGCGTAAGTTCCCATTCATCACCCTGAAGGATGGCGATTCTTTTATCCTGCGTCATGAAATGCTGGACTTCCGATCCAGGATTACCGACCGAAAACCGTACCTGGATCGAATCGGGTTGTTGGATTTTTTCCCATACAATGTGCCGCTGGAGAGTGACGATTGGCGATGTCGGAGGTGAAGCTGCAGTGGTGGAGGTGAACAGGGTGAGGAACAGGAGTGTCAGCGAGCTGGCGGCACCTCGCTTCAAGCACCATCCCGGGCAGTATTTTGCCAGATGGATCCTCATCTCCCCCATGTCCTTTCGTTCATGATAACTTAGCCGGAGAGAATCGCGGCTGCAACAGGGAGCGTGCCGGGTTGATGGTGGTGCGATGCGGGCTGGATGGTGGATGACAAAGGCCTGGCGGGATTTTGAGGAGTAGCAGAGGAACGGATCCTCTCGAGATTTTTACGCGACATTTCCAGTCAATCTGGTTTGTTGTGTGGTCGCTCGAAGTTTTCGCCCCAACAAGAGCAGCAAAATTTCTTTTCAAGTGAGCAAGGTTCGTTCAAGATGTCTCACTCGTAGCAGTCAATTCGCGCCGAGAGACCGCGCCACTCTTGCCTTTCGGCGAACTTGACTGCTGAATCCGCACACAAATTCTCAGGATGAACCAGGAAATGATTTACGGCAGACGAAACAAATCGCGCTGGTGGGTGAAACCACTTCCTTTTCTCGGAGTGCTTGCGGGAATCATCTATTGTGAGCGCTACACCGGTTTCCTGACCGATTCGGTAAAACTGACACCACTGATGAAGTATGTAGTTCGGCTTTTCAAACGTTTCAGCTCCGGGTAGTTACACCCGTGTTTGGAGGGAAATTGAAACTGGCATGCGCTGGCCACAGATCAGAATACAAACTGGGGAGGGGGAGATTTTCTCAGTTGAATCCGGAATGCTGCACCTCCCAGCTTGCTTTCGACCAATCGGATGCTACCGCCATACAGCATCAGCAGGTAGCGTGTCACCCCCAAACCGAGTCCAAAATGGCCCGGTTTGTCCGTAACGAAGTCTTTCCAAAGTGTGGTAGTCAGCTCGTCACGCACCGGGCGGCCGTTATCATCCACAACCACCGCGATTTGATCGCCCTCTCCAGTAATCTCAATTTCTATCCTTCCATTCGGATCGTTCGCGACCGACTCCCAGGAGTTCCGGATCACCTGGAAAAGGATCTGCTGCAGGGCGAAGCGCCCTATGCTCAATTGGATGTGTTCCTCTGCTCCCTCCATTGGTGAAGATGCCATGCCAGCATTCGTTCTTATGCCCACTATTTCAGGCTTTACCTGTAGGACTTGAAGTACAAGTTTAAGTTCCTGCTCCAGGTCGATGAGTTCCGTTTCTTCAGCAGGTTTGTATACCACATCCCCCCATCGGTTCATCAGCTCGAAGGCGTGTTCAAGACTTCTGTTCAGGAGCGTGAGACCCCGAGACAATGCGGGATTTTCCTCTCCAACCTTCGCGTCCACGAGATCGAAGGAGTTCCGCATTGCCGTCAATGGACTGTTGAAATCGTGCGCCACTCTTGCGGCACCCTGGAGGAATCCCTGCTCCGCGCCACTGAAACGAGCTCTTGTTTCGTTCTGGGTCCGCCCCTGGATTATGCCTGCGATCATCGAGCGGATGCGTGATGGATGTTGGATCACCCAATCGATCGGCAGCACGACACGTGCACCTGCGGTCACGAGTTCGGGTTGCTGCTCCAGTGATTGTTCCGGAATGATGAGCACGATATCCAGGGTGGGACAGGCATGTTTCAACAGGCCGAGGCTTGCAGTCGTCGCGAGTGTCACATCTTCGCAGTGCCACACGATCAGCTTGACTGGCGTGACGGGAAGAGTGGCGAGAAGGGTGTCCAGTTGCTCGGCGGAGTGTCGTTTCCACATCCCGGGCATCTGTGTGAACAAAGATTCGAGTGGGGATGCAGCGGTTTCACTACCGTCCAGCAGGAGAATTTCTTTGCCATCTCGAGGTTGTGTCATCGATTCCCCTAAGTAGACGCATCGGCATGGGTAAAGTAGTTGTCTGTGACACGACTTTGCAGTGAGGGGAATAGAGTTTGGGGAACTGGGGGGAGACAAGAGCGGCCCGTATCACTGAGGAGTGGCGCAGGCTCTCCTCACGGGCCGCACTTGGCGAATCATCCAGAAGGAGGACCACCTGTTGACGGGCAGGTGTCCATCCTCTTCATCGGCAGAGTTAGTCGTGCCTGTAAAATCGAGGAAAAAGGTTGCCTCCCTGCGTGATCGCTGTCCCTTCACTTCAGACATCATTCCTTCCAGGAAAACTCAACTCTCCAGAGTCGCTCGAAGTTTTACGCCAATCTGGTTATCCGGAACGACTCGGCAGTAATTGTCAGGCTATTGATAAACAAGAATTAGAATTGGGGGCAATGGGGGATATCCAGGCTGGCTCGATATGGATCGGGTTGAATGCTCAATCTTGAGTGCAACTCTTCTTCGAGTGCTCCGCGCATTCTTCCCTTTCGCGATCAATCTGCGCTCTTTGTGCTCTCGGCTCTTGGTTGACCTCTACTTGCGCATTTGTTCAGTAGGGGGTGGGCGGCTATATTGATCCGATTCTTTTTAATTCATTGCCTTCATCCCTCACGAGTGACCAGTGAGCCCACACGAGCCAGACTCCATTGTGATTCGCGGCGCACGCGAACACAACCTGAAAAATATCGATGTGACCATTCCCCGGAACCGACTCAGCGTGGTGACCGGGTTGTCCGGCAGTGGAAAATCCTCCCTCGCCTTCGACACGCTTTATGCGGAAGGGCAGCGTCGCTATGTCGAATCGCTCTCCGCCTACGCCCGCCAGTTCCTCGGCTTGATGGAGAAGCCCGATGTGGAGATCATCGAAGGGCTGAGTCCAGCCATATCGATCGAGCAGAAAGCCACCAGCCGTAACCCGCGCTCCACTGTCGCGACAGTCACCGAGATTTACGACTACCTGCGACTGCTCTTCGCCCGTATTGGAGTCATCTACTGTCCTGGCTGCGGGAAGCGGATTGAACGGCAAACTGTCCAGCAGATCACTGACGCCGTCATGTCGATGCCGACCGAGACCCGCCTTCAGGTGCTTGCCCCGGTGGCTCGTGGCAGGAAAGGCGAGTACAAGAAACAGTTTCAGGAAATCGAGCGGGATGGGTTTGTACGGGTGCGGGTCGATGGTGAGATTCATCCCATCACCGAAGTACCGGAGCTGGACAAAAAGAAGAAGCATACGATCGAAATCGTGGTCGATCGGCTTGTCCTGAAGCCGGATATCCAGAACCGTTTGACGGACTCCATCGAACTGGCGCTCCATCACGGTGGCGGCCTGGTTTCAATCCTCACCTCCGAGGGGGAGGAGAAGCTCTTCAGCGAAAAGTATGGCTGCCAGGAATGCAACATCTTTTTTGACGAGCCTGAACCACGCAATTTCTCTTTCAACAGTCCGTTCGGAGCCTGTCCGGAGTGCGACGGTCTCGGATTCAAAATGGAAATCGACGTCCGCCGTGTCATCCCCCATCCCCAGAAATCCGTACTGGAAGGGGCGATAGCGACTTTCAGCAGCCCGCGTGAATCCTGGTATTTCAGAATGCTTGAGCAGGTCGGCGAGCATTACGGGTTCAAGTTGAATGTGCCCTGGAACAGCTACACGGATCAGCAGAAAAACATCATCCTCTATGGTTCACCTGAGAAAATCGAATTTCACTGGGAACGTAACAGCCTTAAGGGTTCCGGCACATGGGACTACCGCTCCAAGTGGGAGGGGGTGATCTCAAACCTCGAGCGCCGTTATCGTCAGACAGATAGTGGCATGATTCGTGAATGGATCGAGAGTTTCATGGGACATGTGCCCTGCTCTGCCTGCAATGGAAAGCGCCTCAAGCCGGAGAGCCTTGCAGTCCGTATAACTGATCGAAATATCGCCGATGTCAGCGATATGAGCATCAAAGAAGGGCTGGCCTGGTTTGAATCCCTGAAACTTGGCCAGCGTGAAAACGAGATCGCCGCTCCCATCTTGAAAGAGGTTCGTGCCCGGCTGGGATTCTTGAACAATGTGGGTCTTGAGTACTTGAGCCTTTCCCGTTCAGCCGCCTCCCTTTCCGGAGGGGAAGCCCAGCGCATCCGACTCGCCACGCAAATCGGCAGCCAGCTTGTAGGCGTGCTATACATCCTGGATGAGCCTTCGATCGGGCTGCATCAGCGCGATAACGAGCGGCTGATCAACACCCTCGAACGTCTGCGTGACCTGGGGAATACGGTGGTCGTGGTCGAGCATGACCGCGATACGATCGAACGGGCGGACTGGGTAATCGACCTCGGGCCGGGCGCAGGACGGCATGGTGGACAGGTTGTCGCAGCAGGCCCACCGGAGCAGGTCAAGAAGGTAAAGGGGAGCCTGACCGGACGCTACCTGGCGGGCGTGGAGAGGATAGAGGTTCCACAACGGCGCAGGGTACCGGGAAAGAAATTTCTGGCCATCAAGGGCGCGAGCGGTCACAATCTGAAGTCGGTCCATACGCGTTTTCCGATTGGCCTGCTGACCGTCGTCACCGGAGTCAGTGGAAGTGGAAAATCCACCCTGGTGAATGAGACCCTCTTCCCGGCACTGGCACGTGAAGTGTATGGCTCCCGCGAAGTGCCCCTCATGTACGAGGAGATCGAGGGACTCAAGTGGATCGACAAAGTTGTGGATATTGACCAATCGCCGATTGGTCGCACGCCGCGCTCGAATCCGGCGACTTATACCGGATTGTTCACTTTCATGCGCGACCTTTTCGCACAGCTGCCCGAGTCGAAGGCACGCGGGTATCAACCGGGACGGTTCAGCTTTAATGTAAAGGGCGGCAGGTGCGAAGCCTGCCAGGGTGACGGGATCATCAAGATCGAAATGCACTTCCTGCCCGATGTCTATGTGACCTGCGAAGAGTGCCACGGCAAGAGGTACAACCGCGAGACCCTGGAGGTGAAGTATCGCGGACGTTCGATCGCGGACGTTCTCGATATGACGGTCGAGGAGGCGCTCGCTTTCTTCGACGCCATACCTTCTCTGAAGCGGAAGTTGAAGATCCTCAACGACGTAGGGCTTGGCTACATCCACCTGGGACAGCAGGCGACAACACTTTCCGGTGGCGAAGCACAGCGTGTCAAGCTCGCAGGCGAGTTAAGCAAGGTGGCCACCGGCAAAACGGTTTACATCCTCGACGAGCCAACCACCGGACTGCATTTCGCCGATGTCAAACTCCTGCTGAAAGTTCTCCAGCAGCTTGTGGACAAAGGCAATACGGTCATCATCATCGAGCACAACCTTGATGTCATCAAAACCGCGGACTGGCTGATCGACCTGGGCCCCGAGGGGGGGGACAGGGGAGGGACTGTCGTGGCGGAGGGAACCCCTGAGCAGGTGGCCTCGAATCCCGCCAGCCATACGGGTCGCTTCCTCCGTGGCGAACTTGGGGTCGGCGAGGAAGCGGCCTGAGGCCGGTCCACCCGCAAATGTTGGCCTCAGAGCGACTTGACGTCCTGAGGGTGGTCGATTATCTTTCGCTGTCTTACAGGTACGCATTCAAAACACGACGATAGAGTGGTCAGGAGGATTCGGCTGTGAAGGAATATTCAGCCTCGGCTATCCGAAATGTCTGTCTGACGGGTCACGGCGCCAGTGGGAAAACATCCCTCGTGGAAGCCATGCTCTTCACGATGAAGGCGATCGACCGAATGGGTTCGATCGACGAGGGGACCACCCACAGCGACACGATGAAGGAGGAGATCGAACAGAAGCGTTCCATCTCCGCCAGTTTGCTGACAGCCGAACACAAAGACCTGAAATTCAACATCCTCGACACCCCCGGTTTCAGCGATTTTATCGGTGAGGTGAAGGGGTCGCTTCATGTCAGCGATTTTGCCTTGACGGTTGTCCACGGAGTGGCAGGTGTTGAAGTTGTCACCGAGCAGGTGTGGGATTTCGCGGCGGAGGAGAAGGTTCCCCGCGGCTTTTTTGTCAACCAGCTTGACAAGGAAAATGCCAATTTCGACGAGGTCCTCGCCGATCTCGAGGAAACCTTCACCAACACCGTCGCCATTCAGTACGCCATCAATCCCGGTCCCGGCTTCAACTCTGTCATCAATGTGCTGACGATGAAAAAGCTCAGCATTGTGGATGGCAAACTGCAGTCCGAGGAGATTCCCGCCGAATTGCAGCCGAAGGCGCAGGAACTGCGTGACAAACTGATTGAGCGTGCCGCCGAAGCAGATGATGAGCTGATCGAAAAGTTTTTCGATGCTGGTGAATTGTCGCAGGAAGAGATCGAGCGCGGCTTGAAGAAAGGCATCCTGAATGGCAGCCTCTTCCCGGTCCTGTGCGGCGCGGCGACCCAGAGAATCGGTGTAACCGGGATTCTCGATTTCATCGCGAGCTATGCGCCATCGCCTGCGGATATGCCCGCGGAACCTGCACGCCATGCGAAATCCGGTGAATCGATCGAGTTGGGCTGTGACCCAGCCGGAAAAACCGCGCTGTTGGTTTTCAAAACCACAACTGAAGCCCATGTCGGCGAGATGTCCTACTTCCGGGTTTATCGGGGAACCGTACGATCGGGTGACGAGCTGCTGAATGTCAATGAGGAGCAGTCCGAGAAGGTGAACCAGATGTACTGGGCACTCGGCAAACAGCGGAACTCAGTGGACCACATTGTCGCTGGTGACATGGGTATCCTGGTCAAACTGCGTGGAACCTTTACCGGAAATACCCTTGCAAATTCAGCGGAACCGCTGCTGATCGAGGCGCCGAAGTTCCCCGAGCCCATCATTCGCGCTGCGGTTGTATCGAAGGGTTCTGGCGATGAGGACAAGATTGCGTCCGGTCTGCACACCCTGCACAAAGCGGACCCCACATTCACGGTCGTTCACGATGTGGAGCTGGGTCAGATCATCCTTTCCGGCCAGGGAGATGCTCACCTCGCTTACATCCTGAGCCGCTTGAAGGAGCGTTTCGGGGTCGAGGCGGACCTGATTGAACCGAAGATCCCCTACCGGGAAACTATCCGCAGCAGTGCAGAAGCCGAAGGGAAGCATAAAAAGCAGTCTGGTGGACGCGGCCAGTTCGGTGTAGCCTTCATTCGCCTCGAACCACAGCCCCGCGGCACGGGATATGAGTATGTAGATGCGATCGTTGGCGGGTCGATTCCGCGTCAGTTCATCCCGGCGGTGGACAAGGGCATTCAGGAGACCCTGCCGAAGGGTGTCATCGCAGGTTACCCTGTTGTGGATGTCCGGGCAACGGTTTTCGACGGAAAGTTCCACCCGGTGGATTCGGACGAGTTCAGCTTCAAGATGGCTGGCTCTCTTGGCTTCAAGGAGGCCTTCCGCAAGTGCAAGACCACCATCCTTGAGCCGATCTACGACATCGAGGTGAAGATTCCCCAGGAGGCGATGGGGGATGTCATGGGGGATATTTCGGGACGGCGCGGCAAGGTTGCCAATATGGACAGCGAAGGCAAATGGCAGATCATCCGAGCCAAGGTGCCGTTGGCAGAGCTGTACAAGTACGCCAATACCCTCCGTTCGCTCACTTCCGGACGTGGATTGTACCGGCGTAAGTTCTCGCATTATGAAGAGGTTCCGGGAGACATTCAGCAGAAGCTGATTGAAGAATACGAGTCACGCCGGAGTGAAGGCTGATCTTGTCGGGCGGGGGGGAGGCTACCCCGCCCGATTCATTTCTGATTGAGTCATCGTCATGTCGCAGGATCACACTTTCGAGCGGCTTTGGGCACCCTGGCGCATGCCCTGGATACGGGAAAGCACCGAGGGGGTCAGCGATTGCTTCATCTGTGACGCATTAGCCGCAGACCCGGCATCCGACCGTGCAAACCTGCTGCTTTTTCGAGGGGAGCAGGCTCTCATCATCCTCAACAGGTACCCCTACTCGAATGGGCACCTGATGGTGGCGCCGAACAGGCATGTCAGCGATCTTCGGTCGCTGACACCAGCAGAGGTTTCGGAGATCGGACTGCTGACCCAACTCGCGTTAAATACTCTTGAGCATTCAATGAACACTCACGGCTTCAACCTCGGCTGGAACCTCGGCAGGGTCTCTGGAGCCGGACTGGAGACACACCTCCATCAGCACATCGTCCCGAGGTGGAAAGGAGATACGAATTTCATGCCGGTAGTGGGCGGGGTGAAGGTGATCAGCCAGGAGTTGTGGGAGACCTGGGATGAATTACGGCTCGCCCTGGAGACTTTTAGAAAATGAGGATTTGCTCTGGACAAGGGCAAGTGGGGGCGCATAGTTTAAGCGATGGGTTGAAATTACGGTTCCATCGATTCTGAGTCTTTCACAGTTGAAAGAAGCGCTGTGGTATGTGCACCGGCAAGCGGGTGACGTCAAGAGAGCGTCCACCCCACCTGGCAGGCCTGGCGGCCTCGGTCGGGTTATAACCGGTGCTCAGTCTTTTCAGGAGGGAGTAGCATGAAGCGTTGGGGTTGGATCCTTGTAGCCTTGCACGGGATGCTCGCGACAGGTTTTGCCGCGGCCCCGAATTCGGATGTGGTGGTTACCTCCCCGGTCAGTGTGGCTCGCATAGAAAAAGATGCGAATCGCACCTCCATGACTCTGCAACTGGCTGAACCTTTGTGGGCTTCAGTCCAGACAGAGCGGGGAAGTGTCTTCCAGGCTGAGTATCCAGAGGTTGAGACGATGAGCGAGATGGGTGCGCCTGCGGTTCCGGTCGCCTCCCGCTTTTTCCGTCTCCCGGCGGTGGGTGGCGTATCCGTACAAGTGGTGAATGCGGAATACGAAACCCTGGCTGATGTGGATTACGCAATCTACCTGGGCGAGGGTGAAGCCGAGCCACTGCTCGGGAAAAACATGGAACCGGTTGATGCCTGGTTCCCTGAAGTGCTGGCCTATACCACTGAACCGGTCATCATCCGTGAGTTTCGTGCTGCAATGCTGGTCACCCACCCGGTGCAGGTCAATCCTGCCCGCCGCGAGGTGCGTGTCTATTCGAACATCGATGTCGAGCTGAACTTCACCTCCGAGCCATCGATCAACGAACTCCCACACCAGCCTACCCAGATCAGCGAGAACTTCCTCAGTGTCTACCGTGATTTTCTCGACTGGTCCGAAAACGAGCTGAACGAATTCACATTGTATCGTGGCGGGGTGCAGGTTGTGACCAAGGCTGTCGCTCTGCCCGCCCTCCAGGGCTGGATTGACTGGAAAAGGCAGAAGGGGTGGGACATCCACTTGCTGACAGAGGCCAACGTCACATCCTGGTCCGCGACAGCCATTCGGAACGAGCTGATCTCCCGGTTCAACAACTCCGACCCGAAGTTTGAATTTGTTGTCATCATCGGCGATGATGCAGGGGCATATTCTACCCCCCCCGGAACAGGTTCCGGGTACGGCGCCGGTGATCTCGGCTATTCGACACTTGCCGGAGCGGACCAGATCCCGGATGTCGCGATCGGGCGCATCAGCGTGGAGACCGAAACCCAGCTTGTCGCTTACAAAAACAAGGTGCTCTTCTACGAGAAGACCCCATACACTGCCGATCCGGGCTGGTTTACGCGTGGGATGGTCGCCGCGGGCTCTGCATCCTCCGGTATGTCGACAATTCTGATCGGGCGCTATGCCCGCCATGCGATGCTCAACCTTGGCTACACGCAGGTGGATACCGCCTGGTACAATGATGGGCTTGGAGCCGTGAATCCTCGCTGCAGCACCGCACTCAATGCGGGGGTCTCGTTCTATACCTATCGTGGTTGGCTGGGAACCGGGCTGGGCGATGCCGGCATCAATGCATTAAATAACACGCACAAACTTCCTTATGTCATTGATGTCACCTGTTCTACAGGTAACTGGGCAGGTGGAACAGGGTATAACGAATCCTGGATGCGCGCAGGCACACCTGCCGCCCCGAAGGGCGGGATTGGAGCGATCTCAACTGCGACATCCTCCACCCACACCCGCCCCAACAACGCCATCACCGGCGGTGGGATCAAGTCGGTCCTGGTCGACCGCAATCCTCACATGGGGATGTCCTGGTACTGGGCGCTGTTGAATCTTTACAAGAACCTCTACATGATTAACTCTGGAGAGGTCCTCAACTTCTCCACCTGGAACAATCTGATGGGCGATCCGACTGTCTGGCTCTGGACCGCCGCTCCGCGCTCCTTCACGGTCAACGCTCCGACATCCTTCCTGCTCGGGACAAACGGTTATTCCGTGGCTCTGACTGAGAACGGTCAGCCGGTGCGCAATGCCTGGGTCACCCTCTACAAAGTCGATGATGATGAGGAGGTGATTGCGAGGGGTGTCAGTGACGCCAACGGCAATGTGACCCTCGATGCCCCCATCCGTCACACCGGAACGGCGATCCTGACCATTACCAAGCAGAACTTTGTTCCAGCCATCAGCAATGTTGCGGTTGTCAGCGGTGACCGTGTCGGATTTGTCGATGTGCAGATCATCGATGACGGGAGTGAGGGTACATCCGGCAATGGCAACGGCCTGGTTGAAGCAGGTGAGACGGTCGGGCTTCGTTTCCTTGCTAAGAACTACAGCGAAAACTCCTATCCGAATGTCCAGGCGACCTTAAGCGAGGACGATCCCTGGATCGGCAGCATAACAGGTACTGGCAGCTTTGGGACGATGGCGGGTGGTGCGGAAACGCTTTCCTCGAGCCTCATCCTGGTGCAGATTCTTCCGGGCGCACAGCATGACTGGATTACTCGACTTCCTGTGACATTCAGCAGTGGCGCGACTCAGTGGCAGGATATCGTCTCCGTCACACTGCACGCTCCCCAATTCGCGATGGTCCAGCCAAACCTGACCGGCACGCTTAACCCGGGCACGGCTGGTGCGCTGAGTCTTGTGCTGCGTAATGTCGGCGGTAGCTTCGCCAATTCCGGAACGGCTATGATGTACAGCCAGGACTCCTACCTGGGCGTTGAAACCGGTGCGGTTCCCTTCGTTGCAACAGCAGTCGGGCAGAATGTGAACGTCGGTCCGTTCACTCTGTACGCCCATCCTGACGCATTCCGAGGTTATCCCGCAAACTACCGCGTGGTCCTCACCTCGAGCACAGGCCAGATTGACACGGTCTATTCGCAGATCACCCTGGGCGCGCGACGCTCACAGGATCCCCTCGGGCCCGATCGGTACGGCTATTTCGCCTTCGACAACACCGACACGGAGTACGATATCGCCCCCGACTACAATTGGGTGGAGATCAATCCCTCGGCGCCTGGCAGCCAGTTCAACGGTACCCGTTTGAACAGCATCAACGATTCAGCTGAAGAAGATGACGACACGCAAGTCGTTGCATTGCCCTTCCCGATTACCTACTACGGGACAACCTTCCAGCACGCTACAGTCGCCGGAAATGGTTTTATCGCGATGGGCAGGCAGCCTGACATGTACAACGCCCGCAACTGGACGATTCCCTCGCCGCTCGGACCGAACTTCATGATCGCACCGTATTGGGATGACCGTCAGTACAACCCGCAGGCCTCTGGCGTCTACATGTACCATGACGCCCCCAACGGCCGATTCATCGTCGAGTGGTACCAGGCGGTGGATCGTTACCAGGGAAGTCCCTGCACCTTCCAGGTGATCTTCTATGATCAGGTGGAAGGGCATGTCACCCTGACGGGCGATAACGAGTTCCTCTTCCAGTACAACACCATGACTCACTCGGTGGGTGAAAACGGCGTGGATGTACCCTACTTCACCACTGGTATCGAGAACGGCGATCAGACCGATGGCCTGATGTGTGCTTACAACAACACAGCCACCCCTGGCATGGCGCCGATCAACAATGGCCGGGCAATCCTCTTCAGCACCCAGTTGGTGCCGATAACGGGGAACATCAGCGGTCGGGTGACCGCTGCGGCGGATGGTACTCCGATGGAAGGGATCCTCGTCCACACCCAGAACTGGATATTCCAGACCACGACCGACGCCAACGGTGATTATCTGCTCGAGAATGTCATCATCGGCGTCCATGACGTGATCGCCAGTGGCAGCTGCATCAATACCGCCACGGTGAATGACGTGATCGTGGACGAGGATGAGACGACCACTGTCAATTTCCAGGTGACTGTACCACAATTTGCCGTGGATCCCGAGGAGATTGGCCACTGGTTGCAACCTGATGGCGAGTCAAACATCCCCTTGCTGCTTACGAACGACGGTGACGGTCCGACTGAATTCCGGGTAGGTGTTGACTTCTGGGGACCGACCAGCTTGAACGTTGGTGAGGGGGACACTCCCCGTGGGCCGGTTGCCGGTCTCGATGAACTGGATGATCTTTGGGACCTCCTCTTCCAGGTCGATCTGGATCCAACCGAGATGAGGTACCGTGGTGTCACCCACGATGAGCAGTATTTCTGGGTGAGTGGTTCGAACAACTTCGACACCTCCGGGCCGAACAAGTTGTACCAGTTCACCTCTCACGGTGAGCTGCTGAATGTTTTCGATCAACCGGTGCCTGAACCCGATGTGGTAGGCTTCTACTCCTTGACCTGGGATGGCCAGTATCTGTACGGTGCCCAGGAACGGGTGCTCTACCAGATGCAGTATACCGGGACGGATGTTGAGCTGGTCGACTCCTGGTCCATTCCCGCCAATCCGGCACGTTACCTGGCCTATGATCCGGTGAACGACTGGTTCTGGATGGGTGATTACAGCACGCCGCTTTACGCTGTGGACCGCACCGGCACGATCCAGAGTCAGTACTCATTCGAGTTCGGAGTGGCCGCGGTCGGGTATTACGCCGAGGATCCGGACGGGATGAACCTCTACCTGGTCAGCCGGGATGCACAGGATGTCACCATCTCGGTACGCAAGATGGATACAGCCACCGGGAATACTCTCTTCGTAAACCAGCTTCCGGCGGATGGCTACCAGATCAAGGACATCGAAATTACGTACTATTGGAATCCGATGTTCTGGACGCTGAATGCCCTGTTCGACGGACTGGCCAACCATGACCGTTTGAAGGTATGGGAAGCCGGCAACAATGCGATGTGGATGCAGCTGAGCGCGGAAGAGGGAGTCATCCCGCCTGGCGGCGAGTTCAACCTCACTGTCACAGTCCGTGGGTTGGGCCTCCCGGAAGGCGAATATGGAGCCTGGTTGCGCTTCGATCATCACACTTGTGACGAAGTGTCGTTCGTGGAGGTGAATCTCATGGTGTCTCTGGACGCTGATCCGGAGATTTCCGTGCAACCGCTCGACTGGTCCTTCGACGGCGCCTATCCGAACCCCTTCAACCCGTCGACTTCCATCCGGTTCACTCTCAAAGAATCGGCGCATGTGAAAGCGCGTTTATTCAACGTGATGGGACAGGAAGTGGCGAAGATCAAGGACGGACGAATGACTGCTGGTCACCACCAGGTTACATTTAATGGTTCAAACCTGGCCAGTGGTGTTTACTTCCTCGCGTTCGAGGCAGGACCGATGCATACAACCCGCAAGTTGGTACTCCTGAAGTAAGGAGCGTGGTTGTTTCGGTATCACAATCGACCTGATCTTGAAAGGGCTGCTTCGGCAGCCCTTTTTTGCGCATCGTTCTGGTACTACTTTTTCGAAAATCTCATCGCGCGTCTAAATTGATCAGGCAGGAGTTGTGGCATCCAGCGTGAGGAAGAGATGCAGCCTGTACCGGTCACATGGTTCCACCATCGGGGCGAACGAATTGTATGCGATGTCTGCCCTGTCCATTGCGCCCTGAAAGAGGGTGAGCAGGGCATCTGCGGTGGGCGGCAGGTGATCGATGGAACCCTGATCGCAACTAACTACGGTCAAGTGGTTGCCCTGCACCTCGATCCGATCGAGAAGAAACCGCTTTTTCATTTTTATCCCGGCGCATTGATCCAATCGGTGGGACCGAATGGCTGCAACTTTCATTGTACCTGGTGCCAGAATTGTGAAATATCGCAGGTTCGTGCTCCGACAATGTCGCTCTCGCCCTCCGAACTGGCAGACCTCGCCACGCGTGACGGTTCCATCGGGCTTGCTTACACCTACACCGAACCCCTGATCTGGTTTGAAACTTTGCGGGACACCTTCCCCCTTGTGCGGAAGGCGGGGGGGAAGAACGTAATCGTTTCCAATGGCTACATCGAGGCTGATCCGCTGGCTGAGCTGCTGCCCTTTATCGATGCTGCAAACATCGACCTGAAGTCGACCGATGCGCCTCGCCACATGAAGGCGACAGGCGGGGATGTTGAAATGGTGAAGCAAACCATCATAACACTTGTGCAGGCAGGCGTTCATGTTGAGATTACTCACCTGCTTGTGACTGGTTTTGCTGACAACAGCGCTTTGCTGATGGAGCTTGTGCAATGGGTGGCCGCTCTGGATCGAAGCATCCCTCTTCATCTGTCGCGTTACTTTCCACACCATCGTTTGACCGAGGCGGCGACTGATACACAATTCATGGAACAAGCTTTTGAACTGGCGAGTACCCATCTCGACTTTGTCTATCTCGGGAATGTCTACGCTGGGCTGGGATGGGATACATTTTGTCCATCGTGCCGTACGGTGATCATTCAGCGGCAGGGGGGCGCAGCCAGGATGTGCATGACCCTGCGAGATGGAAGATGCGATCGATGTGGTGCTGAGCTGAACATTCGGTGTGCCGAATCAGGGGTGTAGCGTGGCGGAGTGGCTTGCGTCCTTCCCAAGACCGACCTAAATTGCGCACCTTCGGAATAGCCGAACCTTTCCATGAAAAGGAACACCTGACCTCTCATGTGGTTTCACAAAGCAGAACGAACTCTCCGGTCCAACCACCGTGTTTATAAAACTGTTACGGGTCTGTCCATCCTTGTCGGGCTACTGTTGGCGGGATGCGCCCAGTATGATGGCGAAGTGGGGGGCGACATTCTCTCCGGCGGGTTTCAGGGAACCATCCGAGAGATATCGGTCCCGGTAGAGCGTGATTCCACTCGGCTGATGGGAGATGCTTTCAAACTGCAGACCGTGTCGCTGCCCCTCGGCAAGCAGGATGGTCTCGAGTCGCAAATCTTCTTGCGCTACATCAATTATGTCGGTCTGGGCGATTCCCTGCACAGTGTTTCGGAAGCGCGAATTGTCCTGCATGCGAACAGCTTTCTCGATTCGGCTCGCATCGCCGATTTTACTCCCTGGCGCGCCGAAGTCAATCGGATCGACTCACCAGTCGATCCCCTGCAACTGAAGTATGGTGATGACCTGGAATTAACCGCGATTGACACCCTGCTCTTCGGAACGGCGGAATCACTGGACTCGATTGAAATCCAGCTCGCGGAAGAGACTCTCTTCCGATGGGTGAATGACACATTGAATTACGGTTTATTGATCCGTCCGCTGGAAGAGGCGTCTTTCATCAAGTTGTTCTTCGCACGGCCAGCCGACCCCTTGCAGGCACCACTGCTCCGGGTGACCGGCACTTTTGAACGGGATGGTACCGTTTATCCCGATTCGCTTGTCAACATCCAGGTCGGCAATGCATTCTTTCTGACCGATGACGAACGACTCGACGACGTTCCTGAAAAGCTCGTCATTTCGACCGGGTATGTGCGTAATTCGCTGTTCTACTCAAACCTCTCACAGTTGCTTTCGCCGAGCCGGGCGAGTGTCAATCGAAGCCTGCTGGTCTTGACGATGGATTCGACCTGGGACCGTGCGCTTGGTGCGCCGACCTCGTATACATGGAGATATCTCGTATCCGACTGGTTTTCGAGTCCGCTCGATTCCGTTACGTTCGGTACCGAAATCCCGACGAGTGCATATGGCACCTACGAAGTGAATGACAGTACCGGGATCATCCAGATCGACGTGACGCCGATTGTCCGGGGATGGGTTGCTGTGCCGGAGGATAATTTTGGTCTGCTGGTACAATCCATCAATGAAGGCAGTTTGATGCGTCGTGTTGCATTCTACTCATCTGAAGCCTCGGACGAATCCCTGAGGCCCTATCTGCGGATCACCTACACAGAGTACGACGAACCATGAAACGCCTCCTTCTCAGCGCACTGATCGGTTTGTCGGTCACTACGGGCTTGGATGCCTCGTCCATCTTCGCGCCTCTTGGCATGGGGATAAACGTGCGCCAGGGTTCCACCCGATCGATAGGCATCGCCGGAGCGGATGCAATCCTTGCCGATTCGGTCTATTTCCCGCTCAACAACCCCGCAGGGTGGTTTAATGTCGGGTATACCCGCTACACAGCCTCCATGAATGCGGTAAAGCTGACGGGGAAAGATGGCACCGGGACAGATGTCAGCGATGATTTCGGCTTCCCCAACATGGCCTTTGCCATGCCGCTCTATCGCAGTCTCGGCCTTGGCTTCGCCTTCGAGGGTGTGACTGATCATGAATACCTGGTCTTTCAGAGAGAAACACTCACACCCATCGGCGGGGACAGCCTTTACACGGTCACGCGCAGGGTTCAGGGTGGGGGCGGCCTGGCACGTGTCAGTGCGAATGTGGGGGCGAGAATCCGCCCTTGGCTGGCGGTCGGAGTGGGGGTTCGTTACTATTTCGGCAAGACAGAAAGGCTCTACACTCTCGATTTCGAGGATTCCCAGTTCTACCGTTCAGGTGAATTTCTGCGTCATGATTTTTCCGGTGTCGGCCTCTCCCTCGGTTCCATCGCAGAGCTTGGCAAGCAGTGGCAGCTTGGCGGATCGCTGGACCTGCCCACCACACTCCGGGTGAACACGACTCTGGTTGTCCAGGGGGGAGACAGCCTCGGGCTGGGGAAATCGAACTACGGTTTACCTTTCGGCGGGAGATTCGGCGGGGCGTGGAGTTCGGAACGCCACCGTTTCAGCGGTCAGGGGTCTTTTGCGCTCTGGAACCTCACCGAGCGTAAATATGGCGCTGATGATCCCTATACTCTTGAGACAGATTTTGCCATTGGTTATGAAAGGCTTCCGAGTCGTGCGCCCCTCGAGCCCTGGTATCAGCGGTGGATATTCCGTGGCGGTGCACACATTGCGCAATATGGCATTGAGGTCGGCGGTGAGCCGGTGAGGATAATTGGACTGGCGATGGGGATGGGGATTCCCTTGAGGACTCATCCGGGTGTTTTCGACCTGGCGTTCACCCTCGATTTCCGCGGTTCGGCGAATCAGAATGGGGCTTCCGAGCGTGTCATCGGGCTCCAGCTTGGGTTTAATTCCGCCGAACGATGGTTTGTCAGACGTCAGCGATAATGGGCAGACTGGCTGCATCATTAGGTAGCTTCGCACATAGATTTATCGGGTAGGCATCAAGGGAGAGGGAATCATGCGTAGGAATGCATGGAAGAGTGGTGTGATCGCAGTATCGCTGGCGGGACTGGTTCTCCTCGCTGGATGTGCAGTTGAAACAGTGCAGACAGGACCAACTCCGGAAGAGTTGGCCGCTCGTCAGGATTCCATTGCCGCAGCGAACGAGCGCGAGCTGAAAATCGCTCGCATGTTCGCTTACGACAACCTTAAGCAGAACAACAATCTGCGGGCACGGGAGTACCTCTGGAAGGTCATCGAACTGGATGTCAAGGATCAGTATAACGACTGGTCCCGTCTCTACCAGACCTATATCGAGGCAAACCAGACCGACAGCGCTACAATCGTCCTGCGAATGGGGCTCGAACGCCACCCCTCTGATCCCTTCCTCAACAGTACACTCGGCTTCATCCTGAAAGCGAAGGGTGAACATCAGGAGGCGCTTGGCCTTTACCTGAATGCCCTTGTCTCCGATTCGGCGAATGTGGACTACTACAAGAAGACTGCCGAACTGTACGAATCGCTGAGCGATCCGGATAATGCAATCACCTATTACGAGAAGCTCCTCGAACTCTCGCCGGATGATCAGGATGCGAAGGATAAATTGACCGCGCTCATCCGGCGTTATCGTGACCCGGAAGAGTACATTCAACGACTCGAAGAGGATGTGGCCAATCAGCCGGAGAACCTCGATAAGCGTATCGAGCTGATGACCGCTTACGCCAACCAGGGTCTGAACGAGAAGGTTGTCCTCCAGGCGGATGAGCTGATCATCCTCGACCCGGAGTATGTGGAAGCCTACCGCAGGAAAGCAGTCGCCCAGGAAAACCTCAACCAATTGCGTCAGGCCATTTCGACGTACAAAAACCTACTGAAACACAGCCCGGATTACAACGAAGCCCGCTTGCGCATTGCAGACAACCATCGCCTCCTGAACGAATTCACAGAGGCGCGCAACTGGGTGTTGGAGGCGCGGAAAGCGGCGGGAGGCAACTCTGCGGAGGCGGACTACATTCTCGCGATGGTCTACGAATCCTCCGGTGACCACTGTTCATCCGGCAGGGGGCTGGAGTTTGACGACAAACTGGTCTATGTTATCGCCTATGGCCTGTTCGAGAAAGCGGCCAACAGCAGCGATTACGGGGTGAAGGACAAGGCATCGCGGAAACTCACCTACCTGAACCAGTTTGTCCCTCAATACTCCGACTGGTTCATGAACCAGGCGAAGAAGTTCCCGGCGAACAAATGCTTCGGCTGGATCAGCGACACCTGGCCGGAAACAGCCTACCTGGGTGACTTCCTGAAGAGAATCGCGGCGAGCAAGGGGTAACCGCAGACTTGTTTGACGAATCGTGTCGGGGGAACAGTCTGGCAACTGTTCCCCCGCCGCATTTCCCGGAGCAAAGATGAAACTCATTCTCGCGGCTGATCACGGTGGCGTTGATCTCAAGGATTTTATCGCCGACAGGCTCCGTGCAGCAGGGCATGAGGTCGAGGACCTCGGCACACATGGCGGGGAGAGCGTTGACTACCCGGACTTCGCATTCCGCGCTGCGAGGAGAGTCAGCAGGGATCGTTCGCTCCTTGGTATCCTCTTTTGTGGAACAGGGATAGGCATGTCGATCGCCGCGAATAAAGTGCGGGGAATACGCTGTGCTCACGTTTGTACCGTGGAACAGGCGACACTCGCCGCCGAACACAACCATGCGAATATGCTCGCATTGGGCGGGAGGACCACCGATCCCGAGACGGCTATTCTTGCAGTTCTGGCCTGGCTCTCAACCGAGTGGGCTACCGGACGACACGAGCGACGTGTCACAAAGATCGAGGACTACTCACCCGACCGCGACTGACAGCCACGAGACATACATCTTGAATCGACCCTCGTTTTATTGAATACAAATGTGCTGGATGGGTTAATTCAGGAACTGCACACAATTCCCCAGAAGCACCTTTCTTCTTTGCCTCGCCACATTTGTTTTCAATAAAACAAGGGTTTACCACAAGGTGTTTGCTGTTTAGTTGTCAAGACACCCTTGGAGACTTGCGGCCTCCAGGCGATTATGACAACCTGATTGGCGTGAGTTAACCGCACTAATTCTTCTGAGGAGCCAAAAGATCTTTGATGCCGATCCGATGTCGTCCGTCTCTACTCGCCTCTTTTTCATCCCGCCTCGGACTTGCCCGGGCGGCTCCAATGCACATCCTGAAAAGGTTCTGTACCTCCTGTTAGCATCATCTAACTCTTTGTTTTGGTAGCTTTTCACGCTCCCGGCGATCTCGCAATCCGATCCCGGAGTCCCTATATTTCCCGCTCAAGTACAGACCATGACCGTGAACCAGACCTTTCGAGGGTGATGATGAGCGACCAGAAGCATCCAGTCCACTCCATGAATCCGCCTATCGACACACTTCGTGGATTTGATCCGGAAATTGCTGAGGCAATCGACAGCGAATACAATCGTCAGGTTGAGACCCTCGAATTGATCGCTTCAGAGAACATCGTCAGTCCGGCCGTGCAGGAAGCGGCGGGGTCTGTGCTGACCAACAAATATGCGGAAGGGTACCCGAAGCGCCGCTACTACGGCGGCTGTCGCTATGTGGATGTTGCTGAGGATCTCGCGCGCGATCGTGCGAAGGAGCTGTTCGGAGCGAAATGGGCCAATGTCCAACCGCACAGCGGGAGCCAGGCGAACCAGGCGGTCTATTTCTCACTGCTCGATCCCTTCGGGGAGGGGGGAAAGCGGATTCCGATCATGGGGTTGCATCTGAATCATGGCGGCCACCTGACACATGGCAGCCCGGTTAATGTTTCAGGTCGGTTTTACGAGGTCCACGCCTACGAAGTTGACATGGCAACGGGCAGGATTGATATGGAGGCCGTCGCCCGAATGGCACGTGAAGTCAAGCCACGCCTCATCATGACCGGCGCCAGCGCCTATCCCCGTTTCTGGGATTACAGCAGGTTCCGTGAGATAGCGGACGAAGTGGGAGCCTGGCTGGTGGCGGACATTGCCCATGTTGCCGGTCCCGTGGCGGCTGGTCTGCATCCCGACCCATTGCCTTACTGTCACGCCGTTACCAGCACCACTCACAAAACATTGCGCGGCCCACGCGGCGGACTTGTCCTCTCCTCCTTTGGGGGGGGGGAGATCCTGCTTTCCGGGATGCCTAAACCCAAAACCGTCACCGAAGCGATCGACAGCATCACCTTCCCCGGACTTCAGGGTGGACCTTTGATGCACGTGATCGCGGCAAAAGCGGTCGCGTTCCGCGAGGCGTTGCAGCCTTCATTCAGGGCCTATATCCAGAAGGTGCTCGACAATGCCCAGGTGCTCGCGGAAGAGTTGTTAAGGCGAGGCTTTACTCTTGTTTCCGGCGGCACAGACAACCACCTCCTGCTGATCGATCTCGCACCCCGTGGCCAGACCGGCAAAGATGCTGAAAAAGCCCTCGAGCGTGCCGGGATCACCGTGAACAAGAACATGGTTCCCGGCGATCAGCAGACTCCTTTTGTCACCTCAGGTATCCGTATCGGTACACCCGCCCTTACAACCCGGGGCATGGGTGGTGACGAAATGAAGCGGATCGCTTCCTGGATCGAGGAGGCGCTGCGCGATGTGGAAAACAAGGACACTCAAGCGAAGGTGCGTGCGGAAATTTGCGAGATGGCTCGCACCTTTCCACACTTTTCCTGGTGATGCTGATCAGCCCGTTTCATGACACCGTAAGGCTCCGCTAATTCATGGACTTAGTCATACTTGTCAGTGTAGATTACGTGAAGGAAGTAACGAGGGAAGTGGCAACACTGCACTTCTCCGGGGATTGATATGCGTTGCCCCTACTGTGGACATACGGATGACAAGGTGATCGACAGCCGTCCGTCAAAGGACATGGGGTCGGTGCGTCGCCGTCGTGAGTGCCTTGCTTGCGGGAAACGCTTCACGACCTACGAATATGTGGAGAACATTCCGTTGCACGTTGTGAAACGGGATGGCACAGTCGAACCCTATGACCGGCACAAGTTGACACGTGGACTCAGGCTGGCCGCGGCAAAACGGCCAGTTTCGATGGATGACATCGATCAGCTTGTTGACAGTGTGGAATCCCGAATTTACTCGAAGGCAGAAAAAGACGTCAGCAGCCGTGAAATCGGCGAGCTGGTGATGAAGGCATTAAAAGCACTCGATGAAATCGCTTACATCCGCTACGCGTCGGTCTATCGACGTTTCGAAGATGCAGGGGATTTCACAGAAGAGGTGAAGAGGCTCTCGTGAAAAAGACATTTCGCGGTGGTGCCCATCCGCCGGAATTCAAGCTTACAGCTGATCGACCGATCGAGACGCTTGCCCCACCCGCGCTGGTGCAGATTCCTGTCACTCAGCATATTGGAGCTCCCGGGCGGGTGATTGTCGCGAAGGGCGACCAGGTGAAGATCGGCCAACCAATCACAGAGCCCGGCGGGTTTGTGAGCGTGCCAACACATGCGTCGATCGCCGGGACGGTCAAAGCTGTGGGGTCTCATGTCTCGCCGCTCGGACGCGAAATCGAATCTGTGACCATTGAATCGGACGGCACCGAGCAGTGGGTGGAGGATATTGCAGAGGATCCCAACTGGGCGAGTGTCTCTCCGGATGAGATCCGTGCACGTGTCAGGGCGGCGGGTCTTGCGGGGATGGGAGGCGCAGCATTCCCCACACATGTCAAACTTGCGCCACCGGCAGAAAAGCCCATTGATACGGTCATCATCAATGGCGCGGAGTGCGAGCCCTACCTCACCTCCGATCACAGGCTGATGCTTGAACGTCCTCAGGACATCCTTGAGGGCGCGAGGCTTGTCGCGCTTGCGGTTGGCGCAAAGAAGATCATCGTCGGCATCGAGAACAACAAACCGGATGCCTGGCAGACCCTGCGCTCAGCCGTCGGTGAGAGACAGGACATCCAGGTGGAGATGCTCCCTGTCAAATATCCGCAAGGGGCAGAAAAACAGTTGATCAACGCGCTGACTCGGCGCGAGGTTCCACCCCCTCCCGGGCTCCCCATGGACGTGGGTTGCCTCGTCCAGAATGTTGGTTCTTGTGTGGCGATTTATGATGCCGTGCGGTATCGCCGACCACTGATTGAACGTGTTGTGACTGTCACAGGCAGCGCCATTGCTGAACCGAAGAATGTGCTGGCCAGAATTGGCACACCCTTCGCCGACTTGATCAATCACGCCGGGGGGTACCTGAACGGCGCTGCGAAACTGCTGATGGGCGGCCCGATGATGGGCATCTCCCAGTGGACCGATATCGTTCCGGTGATCAAAGGCACCAGCGGGATTGTGGTGCTGAGTGCGGAAGATGCCGCTAACACCGATGAGCTTCCCTGCATCGGGTGCGGAAGATGCGTCGCTGCGTGCCCGGTCTTCCTGCTCCCCACGAACCTCGCCCGTTTGAGCGAACGCGAGATGTTCGATGAGGCTGAGAAGATCGGTGTCCTGGAATGCATCGAGTGTGGTACCTGTACCTATGTCTGTCCATCGAAACGGAATCTTGTTCAGCACATCCGCTTCGGGAAGACAACTGTGATGGCGATGAAGCGCAAAAGCACTCAGAAGCAGACTGCGTGATGCGAAAGGCGTGACGAGATGGTGTCGCCCAACGAGATGACGCCGGCGGCGGGCAGCCCGCCGGAGAAGCCTGACAGTGGCAGTGCCGCTGCTGGGAAAGCCGAATCGACTCCAGCGGAGGCTCCCAAGCCGAATCCGCCGACGGAGAGTGAGGAGAAAAGCGTCCGTCAGTTCCGGCTTTCCTCCTCGCCGCACCTGCGTGATCAGGAGTCCGTCCAGCGGATAATGATCACTGTGACCCTGACCCTTGTTCCCGCCATGCTTGGCGCGGCATGGGTTTTCGGGATGCGTGCCCTCCTGCTTACTCTGATTGGTGGAGCTGCAGCCGTACTGAGCGAGTGGGGTATTCAGAAGTTCTTCCGCATGAAGTCGACAATCTCCGATGGCTCTGCGCTGCTGACCGGTGTGCTGGTGAGTTTCAACCTGCCACCGGGGGTCCCCTGGTGGATTCCGGTAATAGGCTCCTTTTTCGCGATTGCCATTGTCAAACTGCCCTTCGGTGGGCTCGGCTGGAATCCGCTGAACCCGGCTCTCGCGGGACGTGCTTTCCTGTTGGCTTCCTGGCCGCTTCACATGACCAGGGACTGGCTGCCTGCCTTCTGGTGGAAGCAGAGCGGATACTCCTTCTTCACCTGGAATGTCAATCCTGCCTCGCTGATGGTTGACGGTGTCTCCACCGCAACTCCGCTCGAGGTTGCGAAGAATGCCTTAAAAGTGCTGCGCGATGGCGACAGTTATCCGACTGACATCTTCACTGCCGCAGCCAACAAGTTCACCGAATTGGGTGCGCAGACCATTGACCTGGCCGTTGGCACGGTGGGTGGTTGCATTGGAGAAACTTCCGCGATTCTGCTGCTGATCGGTGCGGCCTATCTCTTCTATAAAAACTACATCGACTGGCGGACGCCGTTTTCGTTCATCGCCGTGGTTGGGATCGGTGGTTGGATGTTCGGCGGCGCGGATGGGTTTTTCAGTGGAGATGCGCTGTTCCACATCTTCGCAGGAGGGCTGATCCTCGGCGCCTTCTACATGGCAACCGACATGGTCACCACACCCATCACAAAACGAGGTCGGCTGATTTTCGGCGTCGGATGCGGACTGATTACACTGATGATCCGCATGATCGGCGGCTATCCTGAGGGGGTGAGTTACGCTATTCTGCTGATGAATCTGACCACTCCCCTGATCGACAGGTGGACGATACCGCGACGGTTCGGCCATACGGCTTCCACCGCTAACGCCAAAGCGTGAGGGTTGATCGATGTATATCATCAGGTTGGGACTCATCCTTATGCTGCTGGCGGGCTTCGCGGCTGGTGGGTTATCCCTGCTGAACAGCCAGACTGCACCAATCATCGCTGAATACAAGGCAAGACAGCAGGCTGAAGCGAGGCAGGAAGTTTCGAGATCGATCGGCGCAAGCAGCTTTGAAGAGGATGTTACGGACAACGGTTTGACCTACTACCGGGCTTTCGACGATGAAGGCAGCCTGGTTGGTTATGTGACACTTGCATACGGTAAGGGATACTCGAGCACGATCGAGACGATCGCCGGTTACGATACCGATTTCCTGATCACCGGTTTGAAGATCACCTTCCAGCAGGAGACACCGGGGCTGGGCACAAAGGCGGTCGAAGTCCATAAAGGTGAGTCGGAGCCCTGGTTCCTGCGTCAGTTCAAGGAGAAGAACGGCTTGAATGTCGCGGTGAAGCAGGATCGCGGAGAAATCGACGCGATCACGGGTGCTACAATCACCGCACGGGCGATCGCAGTTTCTGTCCGTGACGCTGCGACCCGGATTAAAGAACAGGTCGAGATTGATGCCAGTCGTTCAGACACGCTCGATACGACAGTCGTGGCGGATCTTTCTGTCAGTGCAGGAGAGGATGGAGGGGAAGAGGAATGAGCCTCAGCAAGGAGTTCAGCAAAGGCCTCATCAAGGAGAACCCTGTTCTCAGGCTGGCGCTCGGGCTCTGCCCGGCACTCGCAGTCTCCTCTTCGGTCGACAATGCCGTGGGAATGGGTGTTTCAGCGACATTTGTCCTCCTGATGAGCAACCTGCTGGTCAGCTTGATCCGCAAATGGGTGCCGCCAAAGATTCGGATCCCCATGTTCATCGTCATCATTGCCACCTTTGTGACCGTGGTTGAAATGGTGATGGCGGCTTACCAGCCGGCGCTGTTCCGCTCCCTCGGGATCTTCGTGCCGCTGATCGTTGTCAATTGTGTCATCCTCGGGCGTGCCGAAGCCTTTGCGAGCAAGAACAAGCCGGGTGTCGCGGTGATCGACGCTCTCGGAATGGGCACGGGATTCACTCTTGCGCTTGTGATCATTGCGAGCATCCGTGAGGTGCTGGGCAACGGCACCTGGTACGGAATCGTACTCACTCCGGCATCCTTTGAACCTGTCCTGCTGATGATGCTCGCGCCTGGCGCCTTCATCACCATGGGGCTTGTCCTCGGTTTCCTGAACTGGATGGATCACCGGAAAGCGATCCGCATAAAGCAGCAAGCGTTGGAAAAGGCTGGTTTCGGCAAGACCGCGCTGAGTGGGGAGGGCAGGTAAATGGACATGTCAAATCTCCTCGTGATCGTGGTCGGATCGATCCTGATCAACAACTTCGTCCTGATGCGCTTTCTCGGCATCTGTCCCTACGTGGGGGTGTCGAAAAAGCTTTCCAGCGCTGTCGGGATGGGGATGGCGGTGATTTTCGTCATGACCCTGGCGAGTCTTGCGTCGTACCTGATCTACTACTACCTGCTCGCACCGGAAACCAGTTTCTGGGGGGTCGATCTCACGTTCCTGCGGACGATCGCATTCATCCTTGTCATCGCAAGTCTCGTGCAGTTCGTTGAGATGGTTATTCAGAAAATGGCGCCCGCGCTCTACCAGGCGTTGGGGATTTTCCTGCCATTGATTACGACAAACTGCGCAGTGCTCGGTGTTGCGGTACTCAACATCGACGAGCAGTACAACCTGATCGAGAGCCTGATCAACGCCGTGGCGGCGGGCATCGGGTTCACCCTCGCACTGGTGCTGATGGCTGGCATCCGCGAACGGCTTGAACTCGCAGACATCCCGAAACCGCTTCAGGGTGTCCCCATCGCCTTTCTGATGGCGGGTCTGATGGCGATCGCATTCCTCGGGTTCAGCGGACTGAGTGTCGGGTAAAGATTGGCGGTGCTGTGGGTTGGGGTTGAGTTGCGTCAGGTTGAGGTTGTTGGAAGTCGTGATTGAGGTTGTGTCAGGGCTCCGCTTCGTTATAGACCTGACAGAACAAAGAAAAACCCCGTCGGAACATAGAACAGAGTAATCGACCGTCCTGCTCAGGGGCCGGACGGACCAGAAGACAACACGCAGAGAGTTTCTGCTACCTGACAGAGTTGGCGGAGTCATGGATATTTCGATCCTTGGAGCGATAGCATCGGTTGGCGGGTTAGGGCTGCTGTTTGGCGGCGGTCTGGCTTATGCTTCCCGCAAGTTCTACGTCAAGGTCGATCCTCGTGTTGAACAGGTCGATGAGGCATTGCCGGGCGCGAATTGCGGTGCGTGCGGACTGGCGGGCTGTCGCCAGATGGCTCTGAAAGTGGTCAATGGTGAGCTGACCGCATCCGCTTGCCCTGTGGCGAGTTCGGATGCCAGAGAGTTCATCGCGAAGCTGATGGGCGCCGAGGTCGAGCTGGCTGAGGAGATGGTTGCCGTAGTCAAATGCCAGGGCTCGCCGGACAAGTCGCCGGACAGGTTCATCTACCAGGGATTCCGCTCCTGCGCAGCCGCCGACATGGTGGGGCATGGGCATAAATCCTGCGATTGGGGATGCCTCGGTTTTGGCGACTGCGTCAAGGCCTGCCCCTTCGATGCAATGGAGATGGGCGATGACCGGCTCCCGAAGGTGATCGACGATCTCTGCACCGGCTGCGGCAAGTGTGTTGAAGCCTGCCCACGCGACATCATGGAGCTGATCCCGCGTTCCGCGAACATCTACATCGCCTGCATGAACCCCAACCGGGCGAAGGATGTGAAGGCGGTCTGCAGCATCGGTTGCACGGGATGCACCCTGTGCGCCAACCCGAAGACGACTCCTTCCGGCCAGATTTCCATGAACAAGGAAACCAACCTGCCGGTATTCAATTATTCTGTCGAGGATGATCCGGTCATCGCGGTTCATAAGTGCCCCACGGATTCCCTTGTCGACAAACGTGCCAAGAGTCGACCGATCTTCTATATCTCGGAAGCGAAATGTTCCGGCTCGGGCGAGTGCCAGAAAATCTGCCCGGTGAAGGGGTGCATTGAACAGCTTGAGAACGGCAAGTACACCATCCACACCGAGAAGTGCATCGGTTGCGGATTGTGTGAACCGGTCTGTCCCTCCAAAGCAATCGACATTATGAGTGCTCTCGGGCACCAGGCGGCGAGCTGAAAACCGTGTGAAAGCTGACACACACGTCTCTCTGGCCTGTTTGGTTTACGGATCGGTTTGTGAAAAAAGTTCAGAGACAAGCTCTTGTTTTTACACCTTTGTCCGCTTGAACGAATTGGCGATTGACAGCAGATTTGCTTGTGAAAAAAGTTCAGAACCTCGACTCGGGATGCGTTGACGTGACAGGGGAGGAGGTTTATATTACCCGCGTTCAATCCGATCGTCTGGTTCACCCTGAAGGTTGGCTCAAAACAGGGAATTTTGTGACCGGTTGAACGAAGAAGCCGCGCCGTCGGGGGGACGGTCCAACGAATCCACTGCGCTTCCCGGGGGTTAGCGGTCGTTCTTTTTTTCGCACTCTCGATTCGTACATCTGAAGGAGTACGACATCATGATGCCACAGGATTTTGTCCCTGTCCTGATCACCTTTGCTATCGTGGGTGGGTTCGCAGCTGTCGCGCTGATTGCCGCACACCTGCTCGGTCCGAAGGCCTATTCGCCGGTGAAGCAGGATACCTATGAATGTGGTGTGGACTACGTTGGTGACAGCCGCACACGCTTCTCGGTGAAGTTCTACCTCGTTGCGGTCCTGTTTGTCATGTTTGACCTTGAAGTGGTCTTCATGTACCCCTGGGCGGTCAATTTCCGCTCGCTCGGGGTATTCGGATTTGTCTCCATGGCCATTTTCCTGCTGATCCTGACAGTAGGCCTGCTGTATGAGTGGAAGAAAGGAGCCCTGGAATGGGAGTAGAACCGATCTCCTCGACCCAGTGGCCGGGTGGGGAAGCGATTACCACCAAGCTTTCCGAGTTTGTCGGATGGGCACGTAAGTACAGCGCCTGGCCGATGCCCTTCGCTACGGCATGTTGCGGGATTGAGTATATGGCCACCATGGCGTCCCGTTACGATCAGGGTCGCTTCGGCTGGGAACGTCCAAGTTTCAGCCCGCGTCAGGCAGACCTCCTGATTGTCATCGGGACCATCTGCATCAAAATGGCCCCGGTCCTGAAACGCATCTACGACCAGATGGCGGAACCGAAGTATGTCATCAGCATGGGTGCCTGCGCCTCATGCGGCGGCATGTTCGACACCTACAGTGTTGTGCAGGGCATTGACACGCTGTTCCCGGTCGATGTCTATGTCCCGGGCTGTCCGCCGAGACCGGAAATGCTCATGCTGGCTTATACCAAGCTCCAGGAAAAGATTCAGCACGAAAGCCTGGTGGGGAGGGGGGCATGAGCGGGGAGGCACTCAAGCTGGAACTGCTGGATGATCTCCGTTCGCAATTCGGCGAGGGGATCACATGGTCGGGCATGCTCTATGACATGCCGACTGTTTGTATCCGCCGGAACATTCACCTCCAGATCGTTGACTGGCTCAAATCCTCGGAGAAGTGGCACTTCAACCACTTCATCGATATCACCGCGGTCGACTACTTCAAGCAGCACGAAGAGTACCGATACGAAGTAGTCGTCCACCTGCGTTCTCACTCGAAGAACATCAAGGTGCGGATCAAGACACCTGTCCCGGGTGAGAAACCGGAACTTCCGACACTCACGACCCTGTTCGCAGGGGCTTCCTGGAGCGAACGGGAAGTTTTTGATCTAATGGGGATTCGGTTCAAGGGGCATCCGCGCATGACTCGGGTGCTGAGCCCGGATGACTTTGAGGGGCATCCCCTGCGGAAGGATTTCCCGGTCAAAGGCAAACACCGTGGCAGCTTCCCGCGCGGTACGGTGATTTCCAACAAACGGCGCGAGCCTGTGGTTGGGAAGAAAACAAAGCCGGACCCGCTGGATCACATGATGCCGACAACCGTCTGGGAGCAGCAGCGCGCACCCATGCGCGAGGAGAAGGGCGATGCTTAAACAGGTTATCGACAGAGAGATCGCCCGTGAATCACAGATCGACTCGCGCGATCTCTATGATCTGAACCTCGGTCCTTCGCACCCGGCTACCCACGGTATCCTCGAAAACCGGGTGAAGCTCGATGGCGAACGCATTGTCAAATGCGAAGCGCACATCGGCTACTGCCACCGCAGTTTTGAAAAACTGGCTGAGCATTACAGCTACAACCAGGTCCTCACCATCACCGACCGGATGAACTATGTCTCGGCGATGGCAAACAACATCGGTTGGACCCTTGCAGCTGAGAAACTGCTTGGCATCGAAGTGCCCAAACTGGTCCAGTACGTTCGTGTGATCATGTTTGAGCTCAACCGGATTATCGACCACCTGATCTGCACAGGTGTTATCGGAGTCGACTGCGGTGCCTACACCGGATTCCTCTACTTCATGGAGCAGCGTGAACGTGCCTACGACATCATCCAGAAGATGACCGGTGCGCGTCTCACAACCACCTTCGGACGAGTTGGCGGGCTTGACAGGCCTCTCTACAACGAATTCAAGCAGGACATCATTGAATGGATGCGTCCCCTGCCGAAGGTGATCAAAGAGTTCCACACGCTCCTGACAAGGAACCGCATTTTCATCGAGCGTTTGCGTGATGTCAGCCCAATGGATCGCGATCGTGCGCTGGAATATGGGTTCAGCGGACCAAACCTGCGCGCCACGGGTGTTGAATACGACGTACGCAAGGCTGATCCCTACAGCAGTTACGGCGATTTCGACTTCAACATCCCGCTCGGTTCCAACGGGGATGCCTATGATCGCTACATGGTCCGCATGCTCGAGATGGAAGAGAGCATGAAGATCATCCACCAGGCGATCGAAAACCTGCCCGATGGTCCCTACCACGCGGATGTTCCGGAAGTATACCTGCCTGAGAAGAAACATCTCTATTCCAACATGGAAGCGATGATCTACCATTTCAAGATCATCATGCATGGCATTCGTCCACCGGTTGGGGAGGTGTACCAGGCTGTTGAATCGCCCAATGGCGAGCTTGGCTTTTACTGTGTGAGCGATGGCGGACCCAATCCCTATCGTCTTCACTTCCGCTCGCCCTGTTTTTACTTCTACCAGGCGATTGAGGAGATGATCGAAGGAGGTCTGCTCGCGGACGCGATTATGACCATGTCCTCGATCAACGTGATTGCTGGCGAGCTTGAGCGATAAGGAGTCCCAGGGAATGGCGTACCAACTCTCCCCGGAGAATCAGGCACGGGTCAAGGAAATCAGTGCGCGCTATCCGCACCCAAGATCCGGCATTCTCCCCGCCCTGCACATCGTGATGGCTGAGACCGGCTGGGTCAGCCAGGATGCCTGCGATCATATCGCTGATCTGCTCGGGGTGGCGAAGATTTACGTGTATGAGGCCTTGACCTTCTACACCTATTTCCCGCAGAAACCAGTCGGGAAATACCATGTTCAGGTCTGCCAGAACATCGCTTGCAACCTGCGGGGTGCGGAAAACCTGATCGATTACATGAAGCAGAAACATGGCCTCACCGAGGGCGAGGTGACCGAGGATGGTCTCTTCTGCCTCGACCGGGTGGAATGCCTGGGCGCCTGTGGGGGCGCCCCCATGATGCAGGTCAATGATGATTACTACGAAGACCTGACAACCGAAAAGATCGATCAACTGTTCGACGGCTGGCGTAAGGCCGCGGGCAACGGCCACCAATAGGCTCTGACGGGAGGTTGCCCTAAGATGGCACTCGAGAAACACGTTTTCGGTGGTATCGATATCCCCGGCAACACCGATATCAAGGTGTACGAGGCGAACGGGGGCTATGCTACCTGGAAGAAACTGCTCCAGGATCGGATCGAACCCGGACAGGTGATCGATATTGTCAAGGCTTCAGGTCTGAGGGGGCGTGGCGGCGCCGGGTTCCCGACCGGCTTGAAGTGGAGTTTTGTCCCAAAGGACTCCACCAAGCCCAAGTATCTCCTTTGCAATGCGGATGAATCCGAGCCAGGCACCTTCAAGGATCGTGAGATTCTGGAGAAGAGTCCCCACCAGCTTCTCGAGGGAATGGCGATCGCGGCTTACTCCTTTGGCGCACATGCCGCCTATGTCTACCTGCGCGGCGAGTTTGTCAAGGGGTGGAAGCATGTCGAGGCGGCGATCGATCAGGCACGCGCTGCGGGTTACCTCGGCAAGAACATCTTCGGGAGCGGATTCGATCTTGAGATCCATACCCATCGCGGTGGCGGCGCATACATCTGCGGCGAAGAAACGGCGTTGATCGAGAGCCTTGAAGGCAAACGCGGAATGCCGCGCATCAAGCCGCCATTCCCTGCTGTGGAAGGGTTTTACCGCTGTCCCACTGTTGTGAACAATGTCGAAACTCTCGCTGCGGTTCCTAAGATCATGGAACAAGGAGCGGAGTGGTACCGTCAGTGGGGCACAGAGAAGTCGCCGGGTACCAAGCTCTGGTCGGTTTGTGGTCATGTCGAGCGGCCGGGAGTCTACGAAGTTCCCCTCGGCTACCCGATGAAGAAGTTCTTCGAGGAAGAAATCGGCGGTTGCTGGCAGGGGCGCAAACTAAAGGCCGTCATCCCTGGTGGCAGCTCGGTTTACTGCATGACGCCGGAGGAGTTCCTCGCCTGCAACATGGATTACGAGTCGATCGCTGAGCACGGTTCCATGCTCGGATCGGGCGGCATGATTGTGATGGACGAAACGACTTGCATGGTCGAGATGGCCCAGGTGATTGCAACCTTCTATCACCATGAAAGCTGTGGCCAGTGCACGCCCTGCCGCGAGGGGACAGGCTGGGTGCATCGCATGATCACAGACATCGAGGCCGGACAACCTCAGCCGGGCGTTCGTGACCTCCTCTTCGATGTCATGGATGAGATGTTTGGTACTACCATCTGCCCCCTCAGCGACAGCATTGTCATGCCGATCAAGTCGATGATGGAGAAGTTCCCCGAGGAGTTCGAATACTACATCCGCGAAGGCAAGTCGATGATCACCGGTAAGACCCGGCTCGCTCACAAGCGGATCGAAGAGAAGTCCGACCTCTATCGCCGTGGCGATCCCTTCAATTATCCGAAGTCGGGGGATTTCACAACCAGTTTCGATTCGGTGGCGCACGAAACCCCCGAATTCGAGCTTCCGGACCTCAGGTATTTTCGCAAAGTAAACGGGTGAGGTAGTCGATGCCCTCTCTGAACATAGATGGGAAGCAGGTTGAAGTGCCTGATGGCGTGACAGTTCTTTGGGCTGCACGCAAGGCGGGGGTTGAGATCCCCACCTACTGCTACTATCCCTGGTTTCCACCCCAAGGCAATTGTCGCATCTGCCTTGTAGAGGTGGAAGGACTCGGGAAACTGCAAATCGCCTGCAACACGCCGGTCCGTGACGGGATGGTCGTGCATACGAATAACGAGCGTGTGTTCAAGGCCCGTCGCGGTGTGATGGAGTTCCTCCTCATTCACCACCCCCTCGATTGCCCGATCTGCGATCAGGCCGGTGAGTGTGACCTGCAGGATTACGGCTATAAGTATGGTTTCCCGGTTGGACGTTACCATCACAAGAAACGGACCTTCCCGAAAACCGATTACGGCGAGAAGATCGCGAAGGAGATGAACCGCTGCATCCACTGCCGGCGTTGCATCCGGTTGGCGGAGGATTACCTCGGCGTGCAGCACATCGGCCACCTCAATCGCGGCGACAAATCGGAGATCGGCTCCTACATCGAAGCCGCCGTTCCCAGCGATTTCGCCGGAAACCTGATCGACATCTGCCCGGTGGGCGCCCTGACCGACAAGAAAATGCGTTTTTCGGCACGTGTCTGGGACCTGGAGCATGTCCACGCCCATCGCCCCGACTGCAAGCATGGCTGCAAGGTGATGCTCGGCCTTTATCACGGAAGTATCTACCGTGTCACAGCTCGTATGGACGAGCACAAGGTGATGAAGAGCATGATCTGCGATGAGTGCAGGTTTGACCATTACAACCTGGATGACTGGGTTATCGATGCGGATGATGACATCACTACACCGGTGAAGCCCATCAAGGCCACGGAGATGAAAGATGCCTGAGATCGTGGCGTTTTTGCTCGAGAAGTCACTGGTCGCCGTTTTCATTTTTATCGTGGTTCTGACCGTGGTTGCCTTCTCGACCTGGATCGAGCGGATCGTTGCCGGACATATCCAGATGCGCTACGGTCCAAATCGCGCGGGGCCTTTTGGGATCCTGCAGGTCGCAGCCGACGGTGTGAAGTTCTTCATGAAGGAAGAGTTCATTCCGGATCGTGCGAACAAGGCTCTGTTCATCATCGCGCCAAGTTTCACGTTCATGGCTGCCGGGTTCATCATGGCGGTCATCCCCTTCGGGGATCGGATCATCGTCGCTGGTCGTGAAGTGCTGTTGCAGATTGCCGACATTAACATAGGCGTGCTCTATGTGCTGGCGATCGGCTCGCTGGGCGTGTACGGTATCATCGCCGGTGGATGGGCGTCGAACAACAAATACTCCCTGATGGGCGGGCTGCGTGCCAGCAGCCAGATGATCTCCTACGAGATCGCGATGGGCCTGGCGATTGTCGCGCTGTTGCTGGATCACGGCACCCTGTCCCTGCGCCAGATCGTAATGAACCAGCAGGGCGCGATCTGGCACTGGAGTGTGTTCAGCCACCCGATCGGATTTCTGCTGTTTTATGTCGCAGCGTTCGCGGAATCGGCACGTATCCCCTTCGATCTGCCGGAAGCTGAAAACGAAATCGTTGCTGGCTACCACACCGAGTATTCCGCAATGAAGTTCGGCTTGTTCATGTTCGGAGAATTTCTCCACATGATCCTCGCCAGCGGCATGATTGTCACCCTCTACTTCGGGGGGTGGGGGATACCCTGGGTGCAACCGCCCGCCGAACCCGGCATCCTCTGGGGGCTGCTCAGTCTCCTCGTATTCTGGGTGAAGACCTACTTCTTTGTCTTTGTCTTCATGTGGGTTCGCTGGACATTGCCGCGCTTCCGCTACGACCAGTTGATGAACCTCGGGTGGAAACGGTTGATTCCAATCGGGTTGGCGAATATCGTCATTACCGCTGGACTCCTCTTGATCTTCCAGCATTTCGGGATTGCGGGATAAAAGCAGTATCCGCCACCGGGGAGGCGATGGGTGGCGATTGCAGAGGTGATCGATGGCTGAGATACAGAAAACGGTAACCAACGATCCTTTCCGGAAATACAACCTGACCCTCGCGGAACGGCTCTACCTGCCGGCAATCATGAAGGGCATGGGAGTGACCATCTCCTATTTCTTCAAAAAGCCGGTCACCATCCAGTATCCCGAAGAGAAGGCGTATGTTCCGCATCGCTGGCGGGGTCGTCATGTGCTGAAACGGGACGAGTTTGGCCGTGAGCGCTGCGTGGGCTGCCAGATGTGCGAACTCGCCTGCCCCGCGGACGCGATCACCATCCAGGCAGGCGAAGTGCCGCCGGAAAGACGGCATCTGCACACCACGGAACGCTACTCGGTAACCTACGAGATCGACATGCTTCGGTGCATCTACTGCGGCATGTGTGAAGAGGCTTGCCCGGAAGCCGCAATTTTCCTGACACCCTTCTACGAGTTCGCCGAGGATAGCCGCGAAAAGCTGATTTATACCAAAGAGATGCTCACGGAACGTATCGGCGGGCCGATCTTCTACAAGGACTGAAGTGGTCCAGGTTGCGAATGGGGAGGAGGTTCCCGCAGCGGAGACAAAGCGGGAACCCTGACAAAGGTTATAAGGCATGCAGACGATCATTTTTGCATTGCTCGCGCTGGTTTGTCTCTTCAGCGCCATCATGGTGGTGACAAGGAAGAATCCGGTTTACAGCATTCTCTACCTGGTGCTGACCTTCTTCTGCTTCGCCGGGTTTTATGTCATGCTTGGCGCCACCTTCCTCGCCGCGATTCAGATCCTGGTCTACGCCGGTGCGATCATGGTGCTGTTTCTCTTTGTCGTCATGATGCTCAACCTGCGCGAACCGGAGGAGCTGGAAGGCAAGTCAAGCCTCCTGCAGACGCTTGGTGTGGTCGCCGGGATCGGATTCGGCCTGTTGCTGCTCGCATTCCTGGGCCGTACGCCTGGTGCGGGTGTCCCACCATTCCAGCCGGGAGAAGAGGCCTTCGTAATCGGGGGAGCGAAAAACCTCGGCAAGCTGCTCTTTACCGAGTTTGTTCTCCCCTTTGAGATTGCGGGTGTGCTGTTGCTTGCGGCCGTGATCGGTGCGGTTGCCCTGGCCAAGAAGAAAAGGGTCTGACCATGATGATCGGATTGAACCATTACCTGGTCCTCGCGGCGTTGTTGTTTACGATTGGCGTGGTCGGGGTTCTCACTCGCAGGAATGTGCTCATCATCCTGATGTCTGTCGAGCTGATGCTCAACGCCGCGAACCTGACCCTGATCGCATTCAGCCATTTCCTTGTGAACGCTGTCGGGATGGTCTTTGTCTTCTTCAGCATGACCGTAGCAGCCGCGGAGGTGGGGATCGGACTGGCGATCGTTGTGACCATCTTCCGAAACACAGAGTCGCTTGATATCTCGAAGCTCAATCTTCTGAAGCACTGATTGCGGTTGAGGGAAGTCGGTGTCGCACCCTGTCAGGCACGCTCTGCTGACAGAACAGATGTGAAACGAACACAGTAACTGGGGCGGAAACGAGCACGTGCGTTCTGCCCCCAGGGAGGAACACCGTGGACTACGCGGTTTGGATCATCCTCTTTCCCCTGATCGGGGTGATTGTCAACGGACTACTCGCGAGACGGTGGCCCGACAAGGCTGTCGGTTGGTTCGCAAGCGCAATGATCGTTGCCAGTTTTGTGGTCGCGGTCTCGCTTACCGTCCAGCTTGCCGGACTCGATCCGCACCATCGTGCAGTCAATGTCACCTTCTTTAACTGGCTGACGGTCGGACGGCTGACCCTCGACTTCGCCTTCCTGCTCGACCCGCTCTCTGCGGTCATGATGCTTGTTGTGACCGGCATCAGTGCCCTCATCCACGTCTATTCGATTGGTTACATGAAGGGGGACAGCCGCTTCAGGACGTTCTTCACTTACCTGAACCTGTTTGTCTTCTTCATGCTGATCCTGGTTCTTGGGAACAGCTATCCCATCATGTTCATCGGGTGGGAGGGGGTAGGTCTCTGCAGCTACCTGCTGATTGGTTTCTGGTGGGAGGACATGCAGAAAGCCACGGCAGGGATGAAGGCTTTTGTCGTGAATCGTATCGGCGATTTTGGCATGCTGATCGCCATGTTCCTGATGTTCAAGCACCTCGGGACACTCTCATTCAGCGGTGTATTCCCGGCTGCGGCGGAGACCTGGGGACAGCACATCGACGCACTTCCTGTCGTTGCGATTACCCTGATGCTTCTGCTTGGCGCCGCCGGCAAATCTGCCCAGTTCCCGCTCTATGTCTGGTTGCCGGATGCGATGGCTGGCCCGACCCCCGTTTCAGCGTTGATCCACGCCGCGACAATGGTCACGGCTGGTGTTTACATGATCGCACGCAGCAGCATGCTTTATATGCTGGCGCCAACAAGCATGATGATTGTCGCCCTGGTTGGCGCATTCACTGCAATCTTCGCCGCAACAATCGGGATCAAGCAGTTCGATATCAAGAAGGTGCTCGCTTACTCGACCGTGAGCCAGTTGGGGTACATGGTGATGGCGACCGGAGTAGCGGCATTTGGCGCGGGCATTTTCCACCTGATGACCCACGCCTTCTTCAAAGCGCTGCTCTTCCTCGGCTCCGGCGCGGTGATCCACACCATGCACGGCGCACTGCATCATGTTCACGACCACCACACGGACCCCCAGGACATCCGCAACATGGGTGGGTTGCGTAAAAAGATCCCTGTAACCTATGTAACCTTTGTGATTGCAACCCTTGCCATCGCAGGGATCCCGGGGTTCTCCGGCTTCTTCAGCAAGGATGAAATCCTCGCCTCGACTTTCGCGCACGGCGCCTACCTGCCCTATACGCTTGGTCTGATTGCAGCGGTTATCACCGCCTTTTACATGTTCCGCCTGGTCTACCTCACCTTCCACGGTGAATACAAAGGCCCGAAGAACAGCGAAGAGGGGCTGCATGAGTCACCAAAGGTGATGACTGTGCCGCTGATGATCCTCGCAGGCCTGTCCATCCTCGGCGGTTACCTGGGTCTCCCCGTTGTCTTCGGTGAGCATGCCCACGTCCTGAAAGCCTGGTTCGACCCGGTTTTTGAACCGGCATTTGAGGCGGTCCATTTCCACCCCCATCACCCGAGTATCGCGCTGGAGTGGCTGCTGATCGCGACAAGCGTTGTCGCCGCCATCGCCGGTATCCTGGTCGCTCGGCACCTCTACGTCACCAGGGGGCTTGTCGCAAAATCAGACAAGGAACAGGCGGGATTCGGCAAGGTGCTCTGGAAGAAGTACTATGTCGACGAGATCTACGACTCGGTCATTATCAAGCCTTTGATTGACGGCAGTCGGTTGCTCTGGCGGAAATTTGATGACGGTCTGATCGATTCCGGGATGGTGATTGGTTCCGCGAAGACTGTCCGCTGGATCGGTGGTGGTTTGAGAAAGCTGCAGACGGGTGTGGTTGGTAACTATGCCCTGATGCTTGTCGCTGGTTTGATCGTGGTATTGGTTGCGCTGTACCTGCGCTAAGGCCCCGAAGGGAGAAACGAATGTCTCTCTGGTTATCCACTGTCGTGTTCATCCCCCTCCTGGGGTCGCTCCTCCTGCTGGCGGTTCCCGGCAGCCGGAAAGGAGTGATCCGGGGTGTGGCGCTCGCAGTGATGGTGATTGATTTTCTGGTTAGTCTCCCTCTGTTCTGGGCGGTCGACGCCACCTCGTCAGCCTTTCAGTTCATCGAGAAAGCGGCATGGATTCCATCGCTGGGGATCAGCTACCACCTGGGAATCGATGGCATCAGCCTGTTGCTGGTCCTGCTGACAACCTTCCTCGGGCCCATTGTGGTCTTCGGTAGTTCAGGGGTCACCAAGCACCTGAAAGCCTACTTTGTCGCGATGCTCACCCTGCAGACCGGGATGCTGGGCACTTTCCTGTCGCTCGACCTGTTCCTCTTCTACATTTTCTGGGAAGTGATGTTGATCCCGATGTACTTCCTGATCGGAATCTGGGGTGGAACCGAGCGGATTTACGCCGCGCTGAAGTTCTTTATCTACACGATGGTTGGCAGCCTGCTGATGCTGGTCGGGATTTTGTGGATCTATTTCAACGTCCACATTCCCGGGATCGGCCATAGCTTCGACTACACCCTGATCATGCGTCACGCGCAATTTCCCGCACAGGCGCAGCTCTGGCTTTTCGCCGCATTCGCCCTCGCGTTTGCCATTAAAGTGCCGATGTTCCCCTTCCACACCTGGTTGCCGGATGCCCATGTTCAGGCACCAACTGCGGGCTCTGTGATCCTGGCAGGCGTCCTGCTGAAAATGGGAACCTACGGCTTCATTCGCTTCGCCATGCCAATGTTCCCGGAGGGGGTTGAGTATTTCAAGCCCCTCATGTTGACGCTGGCGGTGATCGGGATTGTTTACGGCGGCCTGGTTTCCATCGTTCAGCCTGACATGAAAAAGCTGGTGGCCTACAGCTCGGTATCCCATCTCGGGTTTGTCATGCTTGGTTTGTTCGCGTTGAACAGCCAGGCTGTCAGCGGGGCGTTGATCCAGATGATCAATCACGGCCTCTCAACAGGCGCGCTCTTCCTCCTGGTGGGGGTAGTGTACGATCGCCGACATACACGTCTGATCTCGGAATATGGCGGAATCGCGAAGGTCATGCCCTGGTATACGCTGATCTTTACAGTCGTTGCGCTTTCTTCGATTGGAATGCCGGGCCTGAATGGCTTTGTCGGCGAGTTTCTGATCCTTGTGGGTGCGTACAAAGCATCACCGACTGCGGCAATTATCAGCGCGACAGGGGTCATCCTTGCGGCGATCTACCTGCTCTGGATGCTGAGACGAGTCTTTTACGGTCCGCTCACCAACAAGGCTAATGAGTCCCTTACCGACCTGAAGCCTGTAGAGTGGGCGAGCCTGTTGCCCTTGCTGGTATTTATCGTCTGGATTGGTGTCCATCCGAACACCTTCCTGTCCAAGTTCGCCGTGTCCATCGAAACCTTCCTCACCCAGGTGGTGCGGTAGAGCGGGAGAGAGGTCATGTTTGATACTCTGATCGCCAATATGCAGATCGCTCGAGTGCTTCCAGAGATTCTGCTGCTGATCGTAGCGTTTCTGGCGATTCTCACCGATGTCATCCTGCCACGTGGACGTAGCACTCGCGGGGTGCAGATCGTCTCTGTGCTCGGCCTGTTGGCTGTTATAGCCGTCTCGATTTTCAGACGGCATGACACCGGTGCAGCATTCTCCGGCATGGTGGTGATCGATGGATATACCACCTTTTTCCGTGTGCTGCTGAGTGCGCTCACCCTGCTGGTAATCAGCGTGAGTGAACGATACCTCGAAGTGACACGAATTCGCATCGCCGAGTATTACCTGATGCTGCTCTTCGCGCTGTTCGGGATGCTTCTGATGGTGATGGGGCAGGATCTGCTGATTGTTTTCCTCGGCATTGAAACGATGTCGATCAGTCTCTATGCCTTGGTTGGAATCTCACGGCATAAGCACGCAAGCAACGAAGGTGCGCTTAAGTATTTTCTGCTCGGCGCTTTCACGACAGCTTTCTTCCTGTACGGCATCGCGTTGACATTCGGAGTCACCGGCTCGACTAATATCCTCGACATCACCCTCTTTTTACGCAATGCCGGTGCCGACACTCCGATCATTGCCTGGGCGGGTGCCGGGCTGATCCTGATCGCATTTGCCTTCAAAGCTGCGCTGGTGCCCTTCCACTGGTGGTCGCCGGATGCCTATGAGGGTGCGCCAACAACCATCACCGCCTTCATGTCCACAGCCCCGAAAGCGGCGGCGTTTGCGGCTTTTATCCGCGTGTTCTACACTGGTTTCGAGACCATGGCGGATGGCTGGACGACCATCCTCTGGTGGATGGCCGTCGTCACCATGACCTTCGGCAACCTCCTCGCGCTGCGTCAGGATAGTGTCAAACGGATGCTCGCCTTCTCCAGCATCACCCATGCCGGGTACCTGGTTGTAGCATTTCTCACTTTCGGGCAGCAGGGTGCAGCTTCAATCCTCTTCTACCTTGTCGCCTATGGAATCATGAATGTCGGCGCCTTCCTGGTGGCGATTGCAGTGAACCGGAACGAGGACGATGAGAAGGGCTATCATTTCGACGACTATCGCGGTCTTGTCTTCCGGCGTCCCGGTATGGCGATCGGCATGCTGATCCTGATGCTTTCGCTGGCGGGTATCCCGCCGACAGCCGGTTTCTTCGGGAAGTACTACATCTTCTCAAGCGCGGTGAATGCCGGGTTTGTCGGACTGGCTGTGATCGGTGTGCTCAACAGTGCGGTAAGTGTGTTCTACTATCTGCGGTTGATCGTCAATATGTTCCTCAAGGATCGTGACGAAGCCACTGAGGGCCGCATCTTCTGGACGGGCGAGATGGCGCAGGTGGTTCTGGTTTGTGTCATCCTCGTGTTGTTGATCGGGCTATTCCCAGATACACTCTTGACAGCAGCGATGGGCTCGGTCGCCATGTTCCAGTGATCGGAGAGTCATTCTGCCTGAATATGGAAACCCACGACCGGAACGCAACCGTGCCGTGGGTTTTCTTCTGTAGGGGCTTGGCTATTGGTCTCCATAAGAATTCGTGTGACCGTCTCTGGCGAGTCTGGCTGTCAAGATCGCCTGGAGACCACAAGTCTCCAGGGGTGTCTTGACGACCCGACGGCAAACACCTTGTGGTAAGCCCTTGTTTTTATAAAAATAAATGAGTGCTTCGCTGTTTTGTGTGGGTATCGAGCTGGATCGATGCGACCTTTCAAGTCCGCCGAGAGACCACGCTACACTTGCCTCTCAGCGAACCTGACTGCTGAATTCATCTGCGAATGCTCAGTCGAACCCGGAAATGAAAGCTGGTCGGATTAAGATTTCCGGCGCAGTTTTGCCTGGACCGCATCGACCTTGTCCTGCATGTGGACGGTTTTATCACGTCGGTCGTCGATCTTGATCACGGTCCCGATACGTTGTGCCCCTGCCTCCGCCATCGCTTCATGCATATTATACGCGACTTCGAACAGGACGGGAAGGTCGCCCTCAATCGTAGTGAACATGGACCCCAGCTCCCATTTCACACGGGTTTCCTTCTCCAGCACTTCGATTGCCCGACTGACATAACCACTCATGCTCGTGCCCGCGACTCCGGCAGGCGCGATGCTGATAGCCATGATTGCCATGCGCTCCACCTCAACACTTTTCTGTGGGTAAATGATCTGTCAGGGGGAATATAGGGGAAGTTGCGTCCGCTATGATGCCTGCCGATCCGCTCGCTGCTGCAAGCAGCTCAGCAGCCGAGTACGAACCTCATCGGACGTGACCTCAGAACGGATAATCTTTTCGACGAGCGCATACTTTTCGCGATGAAGATAGCCGATCAAGATTGGCAGGCGTTCAACAAATCCCGGGTTTGCACGTAATTCATCATCCAACGATACTCCCATCAGCTCGTTTGACGGCTCATTTTGTACCTTCATCGCCTTGACAATTTCCGATGACGCTTCGATATCCGACATATATCTTACGATATGTTCGATTCTTTGTTGTTGCAAGTCGGGTCTGCCATTCAGTAAGCCTTCTGTAGACTGATAAACCTCTACCAGCGTTTTGAACATCAAACGTCTTCTGCGATCCTGCAAGTCGGGGTCAAGATGAACCAGATACTCGGCTGTGACATTTGGAACATGTTTGAAAGCATATTTCCGCGACACACGAATCCAGAACTCCCAATCTTCATGGCTGGTCAGGTTTTTATTGAATAATCCGGTGTCCCGCAGAATGGAACGCTCATGAAGTACGCACAAAACAGGGATGTAATTACTGACCAATAACAAGTCCGCGCTGAATTCAACACCATAAGCAGGTTTGATCGCGTGAATAACCTCAACACCATCTCTGATATAAACCTGACGCTGGTTTGCATCACTATATACAATATTCTCGTCCGCTGATTGTATGGAAGCTACCAATGTTTCCAGGTGTTGGGGGTAGAAGATGTCATCATCATCGAGATAAGCGACATATTTTCCCTGTGCACGCACCAGTCCGCTGTTTCGTGCCGAAGGCAGCCCAAGGTTTGTGTCGTGCGCGATCGATGTAATCCGCGGGTCACCGATTGATGCGACAACGTCATCCACAGCAATTCCGCCGTCGTTGATCACGATGACCTCGAAATCATCGAGTGTCTGCGCGAGGATGCTCTGCAGTGTTGTGCGAAGGCGGTCGGGCCGATTGAAGGTCGGCACGATTACGCTTACCAACGGGCTGCTGCTCATGGCATGCCCACCTCCACCAGGACATCCTGGTTGCAGAGCTTCCGATAAAGTTCAACCAGCTCCCGCGCATCCGCCCGAATGCCGCGTACCTCCTGGATACCATCTCGTAGCTGTTTCAACAAATCACGCTGTTCCACAACCCGGTTTACGGCTTCAGCAAGTTCGAGTGGGTTGCCCTGTTCAAACAGCAAACCGTTCACGCCATCCTGCACCAGCTCCGGGATTCCGCCGATCCGTGAACCTAACACCGGCACACCCGAGCGCAGGCTTTCTCGCACCACCAGCGGGTAATTCTCGCTCCTTGAGGGAATCAGGCAGACATCCGATTTGGCGAGGATGTAGGGGATTTCATGGGGGAGGTACCGTCCATGGAAACTGACTTTGTGCCCCGATGGGATTATTGCACGCAGTGTCGCGGAAAAAGAGGGGTTGACCTCTTCGCCCCAGATGTGCAGCTCCACACTCCCGGGAGTGATATGTTCCAGGGCACGGATGGCGATGTCCTGGCCCTTCGTGGGGTAGACATTTCCGGGCAGCAGGATTCGCAGCGTTCCATTGCCCGGAACAGGCGGGATATAATCGATGGACGGCATCCCAAGCGGTTGAACGATCGAATGGCGATTGTCATAACCCGCCTGAATCAGCTTCTCCTGATGAGTCCGTGTGGGGAAAACCACAGCACGCAAGTTTTCGAATGCCGTTTTTGTTTTCAGGCGTCTCAAGGCGAGCAGGTAATAGAGGTCGGGGAGATGCTTTTCATGATAGGCATCCGGGTTTCGCTCGACGAGGCAGTTGACACATTTATCCACCGTGGTCGGCCCTGAACAGGGGCGGATTCCCCCTTCGAGGAAGTGAAATTGATTGCAGGCAAACCAGCCGTCATGAATGGTTGCCAGGGTGGGAATGTTCGCCCGCCTGGTTTCCTCGAGGAGGGTGAGCGTGAGTCCGATCAGGTGCTGACAGTGGACAATATCAGGCGACAGCTCGGCCAGCAGATTCCTCATTGGTTCCGCGAGTTCAGGATTCTGAAACTCGTCGGTCAGCCGTTCCAGCTTGATGGCAATTTTGAAGAGGTCGTAGCTGTCGCGACTCTCTTTCTGAATCGTGCCGACCGGCAAGCCGGGTGCAACAGCTGGAACAAGCAGCGATATCCTGTGTCCCTGGGCAGCAAGTTCCTTCGCCAGTTGATCCGAGTAAACTTCGACACCCCCAAGGGAGTCCGGAAAAGAGCGGTGAACCGTGAGCAAAATGTTGAGCGGCGCCGCCGAATAACCCCCGTTGAGGAAGGATTCAGTGGAACCTTCGCCAGAATTATCAGCCATCAGTGGCTCGGAGTGGGGGAGGAGGTCCGCCGCCTCTTGCAATGGGTGATGTTTCAGGCTTTCCCGGGCATAACAGCTTGTCTTTTCAGGGGAGTCATATCGTTGCATGATTTTCGCAACCCTGAGGTAGGCTGTGGCAGTGGACTTGGGCTCGGATGGCCTGTCCCAGGGCAGATCGGGGAAAAGTGCGGGCAGAGAGTAGCGATCCAGCATCGATTGTAGAATCATTGCCTCATATCGGTTGTCTGTCTGCACGGATGCTGCGGAGAGGTTGGAATCATGCCAGCGCCAGAGGGCGACAGGGCGGTTGACACGTTTAAATGTGCCCCTCGTGGCGAGACGTGTCCAGAATTCATAATCATGGGCACGTGGATAGGCGGGATCGTAGGCGCCGACCAGGTCGTAACATTTTCGTCTTACAAGCGTGCCCGGGTTTGGGATGACATTACTTCGCAGCAACGTCGCGAGCAGGCTGTCCGATGAGCCGTACCAATCAGGATGGAGCAACTTTTCGCCCGTTGGTTCCAGCTCACTGTTAGCAATCAGCAGCGATCCATACAGGACATCGACTTCCGGAGTCAGATTCAGCTCATCACGGTAAGACTGGATCGTCTCCTCAAGCAGCACATCGTCCGAATCGAGCCACAAGACAAACTCGCCCGTTGCCTCGGCAATCGCTCGATTCCTGGTCAGCGGAGCGCCGCTGTGTTCCTTGCGGATATAACGCACTCCTGCGGCGATAAAGTGCTTGACAATTTCTGGAGTGGCATCCGTGGAACCGTCGTCCACAACAATGATCTCATCGGCCTGGGAGGACTGGGCCAATGCGCTCGCGATTGCTTCCGGGAGGTATTTAGCACGGTTGTATGTAGGAATCAGGATGGAAATGGTGGTACCCTTACCACTTCTATACTGTTTTCCTGTCGCGGCTGGTGCACTGTTTTCCACAGAGCATCCTCCCGGTCATGAATGGTCGCAGGTCGATCTTATCCCCCAACGCCAATGGAGTCAGCAACCGGTATGCCATCTTCATGTTGCTGTAATTCAGGGAATTATCTCTCTGAATTATTGGAGTATTCTTCCGAAACGGGCAACTACTGCCGCGGTAGCTCTCGACCTCCTGCACCCCCTGCACCGGCTTGACTTATTCAGGCGGTTCGCCTACTTTTACCTGCTACTCAAGAAACGACTTTTTTCAGGACGGACGCCATGAAGGCAGGTATTCATCCCAACTATCACTATGTCCAGGTGAGCTGCGCATGCGGCTCGACCTGGCATACCCGCAGCACTCGCCCTGGTGAGATCAAAGTGGAAATTTGCTCCGAGTGCCACCCCTTTTTCACGGGTAAGCAGAAGCTGGTTGACACTGCGGGTCGTGTGGACAAGTTCTACCGTAAGTACGGCATGCAGCAGAAGAGCGAAGACTGAGCGGGAGCGCCGCGGAGAAGAAAGCAGCCTCTCCGAATGTCGGGGGGCAGGCTGTGATCGAAGGCGTCATGATGCGCAGCCCCTGGCGTATCGCCACTGCGGTACGTGAGCCCGAGGGCGGCATCCGTGTTAAAAGTGCGCCTTTTGTCAGTCTGACACGCCGTACAAAAATGGCCTCCAAGCCGGTTGTTCGCGGAGCTGTCGGTCTGTTTGAAGCGCTCAAGATCGGTATGGATTCGCTGAACTGGTCGGCTGAGGTCGCCGAGGCGGAGGAGAGGGAATCCTCTCTCAAAGAACGTCTCCTCGGTGGACTCGCCATGGTCCTGACTCTGCTGGTCGGGATCGGCTTGTTTATGGCTGTACCCTACCTGCTCGCCGGTTTGATCCCCTCGGCTGAGAACCAGGTCCACTTTCACCTGGTCGCCGGGTTCGTACGGATTATGCTTCTGATCGGCTATATGCTCGGTATCTCGTTGATTCCGGACATTCGACGTGTCTTCCGTTATCACGGCGCAGAACACAAAAGCATCTTCGCCTTCGAACGCGGGCTTGAACTCTCCCAAGCGAACGCCTGTCTGCAGAGTCGTTTCCATCCCCGCTGCGGCACAAGTTTCCTGCTCCTCGCGGCCGTGCTGACCATGATCGGGTTCATGCTTTTCGACAGTGCCTGGGTGGCTTTGCTTGGCCCGATTCCCAATCTTCTGGTCCGCATAGCGGTACACCTCGCCTTCATCCCCCTGATTGCCGGGCTGTCGTATGAAGTTCTCCGCCTGGTGGAGAAACACTCGGAGGACCCTGCCTGGCGTCCCCTGATCCTTCCCGGTTTCCTGCTGCAACGCATCACCACACGTGAACCGGACGAGAGTCAGGTCGAGGTCGCACTGGCCGCCCTGCGCGAAGCGCTGCGCAAGGATGAGAATACCTACGAGGGACCGGTTCGGGAATTTGGCAAGCCTGCCGAGAATCAGGCGATGGAAGCACTCGCCGGTTGATCTGTCGACCAACGCACGCGAAACTACCCGCACCGTACGCACCGTCCATTGTCGTTCACGAAAGACGGAAAATGAAATCACGCACGAACATCATGGGTGTCCCGGGCGAATCTGCACTCCAATCTGCCATCGCTGCAGAATGTGTGGACAAGCTGCGAAACACCTACCTGCCCTGGATTGAAAGGTCAATTGTTTCACTCGACCGGGATACGATCTGGAGACGCCCCAGACCTGGCGTAAATAGCATTGGCATTCTGATGCTTCATCTTGCGGGCAATGTCCGTCAATGGGTGCATCACGGGGTTGACAACCAGCCTGATCACCGCGACAGGGATGGTGAGTTCGCATCGGAAGATGGGGAGGAGGGCACAGTCCTCTTGAGTCGGCTGCAGGGAACCGTGTCCGAAGCGTGCAGTATCATCTCCAAACCGCGAAGCGAGTCAGAATGGCTGCAATCGATTACGATTCAGGGATTCAGCACAACTCCACTGGGAGCAATCATCCACGTGACCGAGCACTTTTCCTATCATACCGGACAGATCGTGCTGCTTGCGAAGATCGCAACTGGTGAAGATTTTAGATTCTACAACCTGTAGTCCTGCATAGATCAAAGCGATCGTCTGTTACCGTAACGTCTAAGCCTTTCATCAGTTTACTCAGGAATTATCCGAATATCTCTAATAGAATCAAGAGATTACGATGTAGCTTATCATCAACAACAGCAGCTCTGTACTCTTGCGAAAGGGTGAGTTTGTGAACGACATTACAAATCTATTAAAATTGTGCACGGGTGTCCGAGGGATTGCCTGAAACCTGGGGAGTGACGGCGCAATGCGAGAGACCTTCAACATCGACGAAGTCTTTGAGTTGGCCGAACAGATGGAGCGGAACGGCGCTCGATTCTATCGTCAGGCGGCCGAGAATGCCGCCGATGCAGATTCACGCGGGTTGCTCCGTGAACTCGCGCAGATGGAAGATGACCACGAGAAATACTTCGCCAACATGCGGGAACGGATCTCTGCCGGTGAATTCGGCGCGGCAGCCTTCGACCCAAATGGTGAAGCCGCACATTATTTGCAGTCCATGGTGCATGGTCGTGTCTTTGGGATCAAAGGGGATCCAACACGTGTGCTGACCGGATCAGAACAGCTTGAACAGGTTCTCCAGATCGCGATTCAGCTCGAGAAGGATACGATCGTTTATTACAGTGGGATCAAGGAGATGATGCCCGTCGAACTGGGCAGGGATCGGATCGACGCCATCATCCGCGAAGAGATGAGCCATGTTATCCTGCTGAACCGCAGGCTTGAAGAGATATCGGCATAGAGAATGTGATAAAGATTCGCATACCGGTGCGATCGAGTTAGCCGGGAAGGTCGACCTTCCTGCAAGAGTCGGAGGAGAAGATGAGAGTAGCGAAAGTTCTCGTATTAGCGGTTACCGTCGCCCTATTCATGGGTTGTGCCAAGCAGAAGCCTGCGGAGACTGCCGAGAAAGCTTCGGAGACCCCGCAGATCACCATGACCGAAGTTACCGCACTTGGTGAGTTGATCACGTCGCCGGAGGAGTATGTCGGCAAGACCCTCCTGATCGAGGGCCATGTCACAGGTCGCTGCGGCGGCTCGGGCTGCTGGGTCTCGCTGGATACCGGCAACCCTGAAAAACGGCTGATCGTCCGCACCGCGGATGAGTCGTTCATTTTCCCGGCAGAATGCGTTGACAAGGATATCCAGGTGCAGGGCGTGCTGATGGTTCGCTCGGCGGATACGCATGAGCACGATGCTGCGGAAGGCGAACCCGACCACGAGTGTCCCGATCCGGAATACTACTTCCATCCTCAGGCGATGCAGATCAAAGCCTGAGCGCCGATCGTTTGAATAGAACGTGGGTGCCTTCACTTCGAGGGCACCCATGTTCTGTTTACGATTTAAGTTTGTCTCTCAGGGCAGCTGCACCGGCTGACCCGACAGAGCGTAGAGGATGAGGTTTGCGCCCATTCGCAGGGCGGCGCGATGCAGGTCTGGTGGAACATCGTGCACATCCAGATCCTCCCACCCATCTCCGAGATCGCACTGGTAAGAGTAAAAGAGGACAACACGGCCCTTATCGAGAATCGCGAATCCCTGCGCCGGTTTTCCGTCATGTTCATGGATCTTGGGCAGACCCTGCGGAAAGCGGAATGCAGTGTGGTAGATCGGGTGGTCGAAAGGCAATTCCACCAGGTCGCGGTCCGGGAAGACCTTTCTGATCTCGCGTTGGAAAGATTCATCCAGCCCGTAATTGTCATCCACATGCAGGAATCCACCGCCCAGCAGATAGTTACGCAACCTTGAGGCTTCTGTATCGCTCAGCGAAATGTTCCCATGTCCGGTGAGATAGAGGTAGGGATAACGATAAAGCTCATCGTCCGTCAGACGGACAACAGCCTCCTTCTCGGCGGTTGGCAGTCCGATTTCATTGCGCAGAAAGGCGAGCAGGTTGACCAGCGAACTGGGGTCGCAGTACCAGTCGCCGCCGCCATCGTATTGAACACGTGCTATGGTGAAGGGCGAGGCGATAGCGTGTAGGGGTAACAGTACGATAGTCAGAAGTGTCACCACCGTCAGCCATCCGAACAGCACTGCCGCCCTTCCGTATCCAAGTAGCCTGATTGTCAATCTCCCACTCCCGGCGTAAAACTCTCGAGCACCATCGGCACTCCCAACGCTTCGAGGCTGATCATGCCCACATCCTTTGCGTAGGCTGTATAGGCGGTGTCGTAGACTTCGCCTGAGTTCGGGTAGTACATGTGCTGGACTTCTCGGACTAAAACAGCATTAAATGTGCCTGCGGGGACTGTGATAATCGTGTCGGTAGAGATCACCTGGCACTCTATCACATTGATCGTCTCATTGAGTGAGGAGTTGATTTTAACCCAGTGCCTGCCCGGCCGCAGGGGGAGATGCAGGAGCAGCAGAGAGTTCTCTTCACTTTCGATTTCGACAGAGGAGAAAAGGAGACGATCGGACAACCAGCGGGTCGTCAAACGTATCGATTCGTCCCCTCGATAAACCAGCATCGAACCAATTGTCCCCTCGCGAGTCGATTGGATCGATTCCATGAAATAGGTATGGATAGCATCCGGATTTTCAACTGAAGAGTAAACCCAGATGTTTCCCTGCTTCATCGGAAAGATGTTCTGCTGGCCTTCATACAGGTCGTCCTCACCGAGGGGTGGGATCGGTGAAGTGCATCCCAGCAAGCTGAGGGAAAGAAGCAGGAGCAAAGGCAGCAGCGGAGGTTTAAAACGGTATTTTCGCTCTTCCCAGTGCATGTAATACCCTTTCCAACAGTGCTTTGCGTTCAGCATAGGGGAGAAAGGCGGATTTGAACCCCATGATGATTACACTTTCCAGTTCCTGCCGTGTGAATCCAAGAACTTCGTGAGCGATCTCATACTCGCGGCTCACGCTTGTCGCTGACATCAACCTGTTGTCCGTGTTGATTGTGACACGTAACCCAAAGTCAAAATAGAACCGAAGCGGGTGGACCTCCAACGATGAGACGGTCCCGACATGGACATTCGAGGAGAGGCAGCACTCGAGTGGGATGCGATTGTTGTTCACATAGTTTAGCAGGTCGCCATCCTCTTTCAGGCGGGTTCCATGTCCGATACGATGCGCGCTCAGGTCGTGCAACGCCTGCTTGATTGAATTCGGCCCCCAGGCCTCGCCGGCGTGAACCGTACAGGGGATGTTGTTTTTTCGAATCAGGTAGAAGGCTTGTGCGTGATCCTTCGCCGGATAATGATCCTCACGTCCGGCGAGATCAAACCCGACAACACCACGTCCCTTGTAGGCGACAGTCAATTCCGCAAGTCGAATCGATACCGCGGGTTCGATCGAACGGATGCCACAGACGATCACGCCGGTTTTGATGCCGGTCCGCCGTTCTCCCTCTCGAAGCCCGGTCAGCACCGCATCCATAACCTGTGTCAGTTTCAAACCCTTCTGCTGGTGAAGGATCGGCGAAAATCGCACTTCGAGGTACCAGACGCCATCCTCCCAGGCGTCCTCGCACAGTTCTGTCGCGATTCGCGCAATGTCTTCTTCATCCTGCATCACCGCCAGGGTTACCTCGAATGCTTTCAGGTAATCGGCCAGGCTGTTCCGATAGGCACCGGCTTGCAGCAGGTCGCACAGCTTTTCACCATCCGCGAAGGGCAGTTTGACACCGCGACGATCGGCGATCTCCAGCATGGTTGCTACACGCAGGGACCCGTCAAGGTGGCAGTGCAGGTCAGTTTTCGGCAAACTTCTGATCTCATCGAGTGTCAGATGGTCTGCATGGTTGCGCGTGTCAGCGTTTTGTTCGCCCATCAACGTTCCTTTTGCTCACCCCATTCATCGCGTGAGTTGCGATAACCTGGTCGTGCGGAAAGTATCCCAACTCAGCCGTCCGGCGAGTGTTACGACACCCCTGATCAACGGCTTCGCCTCAGCGGGGATGTCCTCGATGCGTATCGCTGCATGCACTCGCTTACCTACCCTCTCCAGCAACGCATTTGACTTGCCATACATCGTCAGGATTGGTTCGCCTGGATGAACCTGATCACCTACCTGCCTGTGAAAAATGAAACCCGCGGATGGGTCAATGCCATCCTCTGCGACCTGACGTCCCGCCTTGAGATCAACTCCCGCGAATCCAATTTCTTTCGCATCGATGCTGTGAATATACCCCGGCTGCTCGGCGGTGATCTCCAGCGAAGCGGCAGCCGGGTGAGGGTCTGCGCCATCGTCAAATACCGAAGGATCACCTCCCTGACCTTTCACCGCTTCGATCCACTTTTTGTACCCATCGCCGGAAGCCCAAGCCATGTCCATCTTTTTCCAACCGTCGGCAGGAGTCTGAGCCACATCACAGAGACAGAGCAAGGTTCCTCCGAGTGCGAGGGTCAGTTCTCGAATGTCTGGCTCAATGGCCTTTCCACGCAAAGCACGAACACTCTCAGTCACTTCAAGCCAGTTCCCGACACCCCGTCCCAGCGGGGCGTCCATCGAGGTAACCAGCGCAGCAGCACGCAGCCCGAACCGGGAGGAGACTCTAACCAGCCAGGAGGCGAGTTCGAATGCATCAGCCTCTTCGTGCATAAAGGCACCGCGACCGCATTTGACATCGTAGACGATTCCCTCGATCCCCTCCGCCGCTTTCTTGGAAACGATTGAGGAGGTGATCAGCGGGAGTGAGCGGATGGTTCCAGTCACATCCCGCAGGGAGTACATCCTGCGATCTGCCGGTGCCAGCTCAGCAGTCTGAGAGGCGAATGCAATCCCTGACTCCTGAATGCGGCGCTGAATTTCTTCCACCGAGAGGCTGGTCCTAAAACCCGGGATGGACTCGAGTTTGTCCAGTGTTCCGCCCGTATAGCCAAGCCCACGTCCGGCGATGGTTGGAATTGCAACCCCGGTGGCTGCTAAGAGGGGGGCAAGCAGCAGGGTGATCTTGTCGCCCACACCACCCGTACTGTGTTTGTCGGCCAGCGGAAGCCCCAGGTTTGGAAAGCTCAGTCTGCTGCCGGTTTCCAGCATCGCTTCGGTGAGCCAGGCTGTCTCGCGTTCGGTCATACCCCTGAAATAGATCGCCATCATCCAGGCTGTCATCTGGTAATCCTGCACCTCACCCGCCATGTACTGGGAGAGGTAGGCGATCAGCTCCTCGCGGGTGTACTCCTCGCCATCCTGTTTGCGTGCGATAAACTCGTAAGGACTCAGTCTGATCATTCCAATGCCTGCTTTCAGGGTTTCGGAGCTAACGGCCGAATATCAGTCGACGCCGTATCTCACGACTTAAATCGGCTGCTGCCGGACGAGAGAGGTTGACCCACCTTGACGAGACAATTACGGAATTCTCGCCAGGACCTGCCGCAGTATTGAGCACCTTGATCCGTTGTGCACCAATGCTGTCGAGGGGAGGAGTGGATGCGACAATCGTATAGAGTCCCTCTTTCTGGACAGGGGTGAGAGGCTCATACAGGAGCAGCTTCATACCTCCGAGAGAAATATCAAGCACCTCGCCTTCAATTGGCGCGCCGGAACCCAGCTCAGTCGCACGGACCGGTATCTGGATCGGTAGCCTCGGGTATTTACGGCGCGATTTTTTCCCGGTTCCAGCTGCGTCTCTTTTTCCGTAACGATGCTGGACGAGTTGCCTGGCACGTGTTCGCAGACGCCACTCGCGGACGGCGGACAGGATGATGAGTACAAGCAGAAATACGATGACCGCTACCGCGAAGTAGTCCCAGAATGTCGTCTGGGAGGACCCGAAGTACCGGATTACATCGTCCATATGGACGGATGCTATCATCGCCCCCTCCTCTCACTCCACGATGCAGACAGGTGATTGTAAATACGATTCGAACCATAAGAGAAGATACAACCATTCTGCAGGATTGTCCTGCGAGGTGGGGGATGGAGGCTTGAATGGCGCCAGAAGACCATGCGGAACAGGCTATTCCTGTATCAGCCGGATCGGGTTGGTGAACACCCACCCCTTCTTCTTACGATAGGATTCGATCCTGTAGACCCCGGGTTCGTCGGTCACATAGCGTAAATCTCGTCCCTGAACGTCGATCACCCGCTGTCCATCCCGAACCAGCACCAGCTCCGCCTCGAGTGGCGAATGTGCGTGGAACTCCACTCGTTTCCCCGCATTCAGGGTTGAAATCGGCAGGAACCGCTGGCCTTCACAGATGGCGTGGAAACGGAAGCCACGCGGGTTGCCGACACGATGGTTCGCGCCAAAATGCGAACCGCTACTCAGCGCTGTCAAGATCTGCGATTCGGCACGTTTAAAGTCTTCCGTTTCAAGAGGTTCATTCAGAAGTAGGTGGGTGAGCAAACTGCGAAACTGGACTTTGTAGTGGAACACTTTGACATGCAGCAGCCCGAACAGCAGTGGATATTTAAGGGCGTGGGCATCGACTCCCACATAGCCGACAACCGGTCTCTGCTGGTTCAGGATATCCCAGATCGCAAGCGTCTCCGGTTGTGGTTTCGTCAGGCTCTTGAGCGGGTGCAGAAAGCGGTACACACGGTTCAGTGGGGTGAGTCCCTCAACCCACTGTGACAGCTGGTTCCAGATTTCGATACCGTCAATGTGGGCGTCCCAGGCGGTCCAGGGATAAGGCGGCATATCTTTGAAAGCCGTCCGTTTCTCATGCGGGTGCGCGATCGCACCGAATCCGCCCATCTCCTTCACCAGGCGCACCATCTCAGCAGGATTATCCTGGGGAGGAACCTTGTCGATACCATACGTCAGGTAGTGATTTGGCAGGTCTTCGTCACCCAGTTCTGTCCCGACCAGCGCCCAGACGCCCCCGTAGCGCCCCTCCTCGCCGTTCTCTTTTGCCCTCAAATGGCAGTGATCGGTGATGATGACAAACTTCAGCCCGCGTTGGTCCGCATACCGGGCGATCTCCTCAACCGTTCCAGTCCCATCGGAATAGAGTGTGTGCATGTGGAGTGCACCGCAGACTTCGTGGATTTTTCCACCTGGTCCGTCATACCGGTCTCGCTTGCTCATGCAAACCCCAGTTCGCTGGAGATGGATGCCATCGAATCGCGCGCCAGGAGCAGAAACTCCTCAAGCTCGAAGCCAAGCTCCCCGCAGCTTGCGATCTGTTCACGATTCGCACCCGCAGCAAATCGCTTCTCCTTGAAACGACGCATCAGGAAGTCCGGTTCCAGTGCTGCGATACTTTTAGATGGATGCATCAACGTGCTGGCGACAATGAATCCAGTCACCGGATCTGCACAATAGATCGCCTTGTCCATGATAGAGACTCGTTCGACATGGCCGGCATGGGCATGGATGGCGTGCAGCATTTCCCCATTCACACCTGGCTCCGATTCAAGCCATCCACGGGTCAACCAGGTGTGTTTCTCCGGATCGTTCACGGTCAATTCATAATCCAGGTCGTGCAGAAGTCCCGTAATCCCAAAGACATCCGGGTCCTGATCGAGGCGACGGGCAAGTTCACGCATGACCGCTTCAACAGCATAGACATGACGGCGCAGGTTCTGATTGTGCAGATTCTGATGCAGGAGCTCAAGGGCACGTTCACGAGAGATCATCCGATCACTTCCTCAATGGCAGTGTGATGGTCAGGCCGGTGGTCATGCCGTCACCCGAAGGCGTAGTCCCAAGCGCCGGGTCGATCCGGAAGTCGAAGAGATGGGCCTCGACATAGGCGTCAAAACCCGCGAGCAGAGTAACACCCGCCGTCCACCAGATCAGCTTGTTTCGATCGCTGCGATAGAAATCGGCTGATTTGCGAAGACGGGTACGATACACTTCGGATTTTGTCTCGTCCGCCTGCCGCTGGTAGTCGAGTGCGGCATTGTGCTGGTAGATCGCACCGTAAATCATCCCCACATCGGTGGCGAAAAAGCCGAGAGCCTTGAAGGGGTGACCCGTATAAAGCTGCCCCCAGCCCGGGACAAGAATACTCCGTAGCAGGGCACCGGTCGGGTGACGGCTGACCGGAACACCATGCTGCATTCTCTGTGCTTTCCCTGGGCGCCTCTGACCGTCGGACGTCCCCAATCTCGCCGGGGTCAGGGTGTCGGGTGATGTCTGCGCGAGTTCAGCATCCGAACCACTGTCATCCGGCGACGCAGCCTGAGAAGTGGCAGACAGGGAAGTCGATGTCAGCAGCAGGAGGAGCGCAATCGGGATCAGTCGGTAAGTGCCACGCATTCGATTTCCACCAGTGCGCCTTTCGGAAGTGCCGCCACCTCGAAAGCGGAGCGAGCGGGTGCATCTTTCGGGAAAAACTCGGAATAGACGGCATTCATTGCGGCGAAATCCGCCATATTCTGCAGGAAAACGGTCGTTTTCACCACACGATCCAGCGAGCTTCCACCAGCCTCAACGACTGCCTTCAAGTTGGTGAGAGCCTGGCGAGTCTGCTCGGTGATGGTTGATCCGGTAAGCTCGCCGTTCGCTGGGTCGAGTGGAATCTGCCCGGCCGTGAAAAGGAAGGTACCCTTTGCAACGATGCCCTGGTTGTAGGGTCCGATCGCTCCCGGGGCATTCCTGGTGGCGATGATGCTTTTCATCTTTACTCCCTCTCCGTTTCAGATGGAACGTAGGTTTGGAATGCATTTGGATCAAGCGCGCAAACTGCTTTTCAGGAGAGTTGGCCTTCCACGGTCCACCTTCACCCGGACGGCCGCTCTGATGGGGGAGGCAAAGCTGATCGGTCAATGGACTAAAGAGATTCTATTTGAATACTCACAAGAATTTGTGCGACGATCTCTGCCCATTCAGGCTGTCAAGATCGCCTGGAGACCGCGCTGCGCTTGCCTCTCGGCGAACTTGACTGCTGAATTTACGCATGAAATCTCAGGAAGAGCCCTCTATTTTCCGATATGGAAAATGTCCTTGAAGACATATCCCGCGACACGCGGATTTTCCTTCAATCTACGGGTGGAGTAGGCGTACCAATCCTTGCCGAAGGGCACATAAACACGCATACGATGACCATCGGCAATGATCTGACGTCTCATCGATTCGGTCACACCGAGTAGCATCTGGAACTCGTACTGATCCTTTTCAAGCCCAAGCTCCTCGATGATCTTGTAGGCTTCGTAGACAAGAACCTCATCATGCGTGGCAATGCCCACATAGAGACCCGATTCCAGCGCACGGCGCAGTAGACGAACATAATTTTGCCGGACAATGTCGAAATTGCGGTATGCAATGTCCTGCGGCTCGATATAGATCCCCTTGCAGAGGCGAATGTTGTGCTTTGCGGGGATGAGCCTTTCTTTCAGATCGGTCATGGAGCGACGCATGTAGGCCTGCATCACAACACCCAATTGATCGTACTCCTTGTGCAGTGACTGGAAAAGATCATACGTGAGGGTGGTGTAAGGGCTGTCTTCCATATCAATACGCAGAAAAATGTTTTGTTCACGCAATTTATCAATAACACGCAGGAAATTTTTTCGGCATGTGTCAAAATCGAGACCCAAACCAAACTGAGTTGGTTTGATCGAGATATTGGCATCAAGATCTTCTTTGCGAATTGTTTCAACCACGGTCAGATAGCGCTCGACCGCCTGGACAGCCTCCTCTGGACGTGAAACCGATTCTCCCAGCACATCGATGGTGGCGCACGCGCCTTCACGGTTTAGCTTCTTCACCTGGCGGATCGCGTCCTCGAGGGTTTCACCGGCGATATACGGGTCGGCGAAATGACGAATCACGGGCTTGGGGATGAAGGGCAGAGTGGCGACAACGAAGCGGTCAAGCAGGCTCATCCGGGTGCTCCTTGAGCATGAATGCAAAGCAGTTCGCAACGATTCTGTGAAAACTTGCACCAAATATACGGCTGCAAGGGAAGCGACTTCCACCCAGTACCCTCCGCCTCCCCTTGGACCGCCAGAGAGATGCGAAGCCCCCCGCAACTACGGTCACCCGGGAACCGGGCTCCTGTTTGCGGAGGGCTGAGGTCGCACGGCGTGAGCCGTATGCCATCTGAATAGTACTGCCGGAACCGTATCCTGTCAAGCGATTATCGACCGCTCGGATTGGAATACCGCTGCCCCTTCCAGAAAACAGGCCAGCGTACGAGTATCCCGAGCACCAGTAGGATGTTGAGCACGATCTGGTAGACTTCATGGAGCAAGATCTCGCGAATGCGAATCCTGTCTCCTGTCCTGCGGCTGACACGGCGTATCACAAGCAGATCACCGACCGCCATCAGCAGCAATGCGGCAATCGTTTGAATCGGATGGGTGAAGATAAAAAAGGGTACCACGACACGGATGAGGATGATCATTACAAACAGGATCACACTAAGTGGGTTGATCACGCTCGTCCCAGTGCTCCATCTCCTTTTCTGCCGCCACAATTTCCGCATGCTCTTTTCGGGTGTCGTTATGACACGTGCCCCGGGATCGAGCACAACGACAAGGTGACGGTCCGTCACACGCGCCATCGCATTCATCAATGCGTAATCCTCGATCAACGAGGGTCCGATGGCGCGATAGCCGCCAAGCTTGCGATAAAGGGACATACGGAAGGCAAGGTTGTTGCCGATACAGAACGCGGGTCGGAATTGCGCAAGAAACCTGCGAAGCAGGCCGGGTAGACGTTTTTTTACGATCAGACTGCGCCGTGTCGGCGCGCGTAACCCGGCAAGTCCCGCCAGCATTCCGAGGTAATAACGGTGATCGACATGCTGCATATGCGCCACAGCCGTATCCTGGTAACCGTGACGGCCCACTGTCACCAGCCCGCTGACCCCCATCACCTCTTCACCGAAATAAGAGATCATGGTCGCTACCCAGCTTTCCGGTACGATACAATCGGCGTCCGTCAGCAGGACATATTCGGTTTCCACCAATTGAAGCGCCGCCTCGAGCGCATGAATTTTACCCTTCAGCAATGGGTCTTCCTCGTGGATATGGAGCACCCGTGTCGAAACAGGGGAGTAGGTGGCGAAATACTCCATCATCTCCCCGGTTTCATCGGTGGAAAGGTGGTTCACCAGCAGCAGCGAGTACTTATCGGCGGGATAGTCCTGTGTCGAGAGGGACATCAGGCAGTCCAGCAGATGTTCCTCTTCATTTCTGGCGCACACGACAACCGTGACCGGGGGCTGGGCAGTCGTGCGAGGCCATCTCCTACCGGCACCGTAAGCCAGGAATACTGCCATCAGGAAGCAGATCAATCCGATCGTGAGTGGGATCATGCTTTGGCACCTCTCGCAATCAGGTCGATGTCCCCGAATCTGAATCCTTTCATCTGCCACAACGGGATCACCAGGTTGAGTGCATCCGCGAGCAGCCCACCATTTTTCCCGCCGTCATGCAGGACGACAATATCCCCTGGCCGAGTATTGGTCAACAGCTTGCCGGCAATGTCATCCGCGGTTGAATCCTCCAGCCAATCACCCACGACAAGCCTCCAAAGAACGATAGATGCTTGCAGATCACGGGCATGGGCAACGGTTGTCAGATCAAAGCGACCGTATGGAGGGCGCAGCAACAACGGCTGGGCCTCTGGTCGTTCAAACGGGGAAGGGAGGAGGTGCTTAAGCAGGTGGGGATCCGATTCAAGTGCGGGGTATTGCGCGCGTCTGAACCACCAGGCACTGTGTGAAAGGCCGTGATAGCCGATCCGGTGTCCACGAGAGACGATATCATGCGCTACTTCAAGTGCTTTGGGGAGGCGTTCGCCGAGCAGGAAAAACGTTCCACGGATGGAATGTGCGTCGAGCACGTCAAGGATGGGGCGAGTCCAATCCGGGTGTGGACCATCGTCAAAAGTGAGGTAAATGGGGCCGTTCTCGCTGTCCGAGTCCCCCCAGGTGAAGTTTGGAAAGGCCCTTTCGAGGAAAGCGGGAGTACGCCTGACCCCTCCATTCATCCTTCCCAAGTCGCTCAACAGATCATTGAATCGCGCAAGTTTTACCAATCCATTGAGCACACTCTTGTTCATGCGCTCGCTCGATGTTTTGAGGGCTGGGTGTTTCGCAAGCCGTCCAACCCGCTGTACTTCTGCCCCTTCCAGGTGAATGAGAAGAACTGTCCACGGATTCCGGCGAACAGGATCGCCGGGCCGTGCAGAAGCTCTGTGATCAGGAACTTGTCGAGACGGACCTTTTCACCAAATGTCCGTGCGCCGGTTTTCATCAGAATGGATTCCAACACGACCTTTGTCATCAGCATCAGCACAGCCCAGCGCACATGCAGCTTTTTCGTGAACACGAGGGGGAATGAAGCGGCGATAGCGGCGAAAAATGCGAATGTCCCAACGAGCAACGACATCAGGTAGGGAGGGTAGTAAAAGCCTTTGGAACTCCAGCGGGCACGTTGATTCACCCATTCGCGCGCTGTGTCGACCGGTTGGCTGTAGACATAACCTTCGATCCGTTCGATAAAAACGACCTTCCCGCCATGCTTTGCCACATCCTGCAGCAGGAAAACGTCGTCACCGCTGGCAACCCGCTCGTTGCTTGCATATCCACCGATCCGGTCGTAGACAGCTTTGCGTGCCGCGAGGTTGCTGCCATGAGCATTGCAGACATGCCCTGCGCCAATCGATCCGGCAGCCATGACCGAGTAAAAGAGATGCTCAAGGCCTTCGTAATCGGACCACCAGGGCTGGGGCGCGTTAACGTCACGGACAAAACGGCTGACACCAGTCGCACCATGAACCTCGGGCGAAACAAAGGGCGAGAGCAGCGTCCGTAGCCAGCGCTTACCCATCCAGCAATCGGCGTCCGTCGTGACAATTATTTCGCCGGTGGCGAAGTCGATCCCGCGGCTGAGTGCGTATTTCTTCGGGGATCGGACCGATGGCGATTCGTCATCTCGGATACGCAACACCTTAAAACGGACCCCGTTTGCCTTCCGCTGACGGACCAGCTCGCCCGTGTTGTCACTGCTGCGATCATCTACGATGATCACATCGAACTTCTCCCGCGGGTAGTCCTGTGCTTCGAGGCTGTCAAGAAGGCGACCAATACGGGTTTCCTCGTCACGGGCTGCGACAACAAGCGTTGCAGTAGGCAGCAGGGAGTCATCCTCGACAATCACCGTACGCGGCAGTTTCTTCAATCCCACGAGTACGATGATGACAAAGGCGATGTAGACCAGGCCGGCACACCAGGCGAACATGGTATAAAAGATCACGCCGCTTCCCCCCAGATATTCTTCAACCGATTCAGTAATGCAGTCGGTCGTGTACGCACAAGCACTATCAAGCCGATCAAGCCAGGGAGGAGAACGTTGGTCGCGAAGAGCAGAATCGAAGCGGTAAACCCGGTCGTGTCTGCGATCCCGTAACGCATATAAAATGAAACCGCCGCCCATTCGCCCACACCCAGGCTGCCGAGCGAGATCGGCAGTGCAGTCTTCACAAACAGAGCGGCGGCGTATGTGTGGGCAGCAGTAAGCCAGGCAACAGGCTGAAACGCCCGGCTCAGCAGATAAAACTGAGTGAAGATGGAAAGGAACTGGAGCAACGTTAACCCGGTCGCCTTCAGGCAGTGACGGGTGTGAATGCCGTCATAGGCTCGCAGCAGCTCCAGGGTCCGCCCCTTGATGCCCAATCCCAGTTGCAAAGCCAGCAGTAGTCCACGCAGCGGTTGTGGACGCAACGCAAATACGAAATAAAGCAGGGGCAGAATGAGGACAAGCACTTCGGCGCCCCTGCGAATCCCGTCAGGCAGCGCGTCACGGAATCCGGGCATGAAAAAGAGGGTCAATGGGCCGAGAAAGGCGACACCGGCGACAAAATAGAGCTTGTCCAGGACATGCAGCCCCGCAAGACGCATCCTTGAGGGTACATCGAGGAGAAAGACACGCCCAACCTCTCCGACACGGCCCGGTGTGATCAAGCCGAGGGAAAGCCCACCAAGGAAACTACCGAAGATTTTGCTGAAACGAATGCCAGGGGTGTCTGTTGCGACCAGCAGGTGCCATCGCATTCCCTGAAGCAGCAGATTGACCGGCACGAGGGTAAATGCGACAAGAATCCACCAGAGATTTGCCTGGGCGAGGGCGGTCTGGAGGGCATCCTTCTGCATGGTTTGCACGAGAAGGTAGATCAGGGTCGCAGAGACAAGCGCCTTAAAGAGACGAATCAGCCAGGTGCTGACGGTCTTACGTCTGCCATTGGGCGATCCTGCCGTGTTGACAGGGGGTTCAGTCAGAGGTGCGGAAGCAACCTCCCCGGGGGGAGGAGAAAGGGTAGACTCGTCCATCCGTTTCCTTCTCACACGTACAGGGTTTTCAGCCGTTCATCTCCGGCGAGCGGGCTCGATTGCGCTCGAACCTGCGGCCTTTCCAACTCACCGTGCCAAACAGCGCCCGGGGCCAGATCGCCCAGAGAATGAGGGGAGCGGCGCTCGCAGTCACAAAAGCCTGCAGTGCGCGGGCGGGATTACCGAGTACGCGTGTAGCCGATGCGATCAAGATCGCATCGAATAGCCATTTTCTCTTCCACGCTTTCGCCACTGCGGATCGGTCAACTAATCCGAGGATCCCAAGCAGAGTCGCCAAAGCGAGGCCCATGAAAAGGATATTTCCGATCAGCCCGATCAGCACCCATCCGGGCGCATACTTCGGGCCGACAGACATGTGACGGACTTTGGTGTTGAAGGTGCGTTCAGGTGCTGCCACCTTCGAAGGAACAAACGCCCGTGAATCGGGGGCGAATGCAACTCTCCAGTTCGTTTTCGCTGCGACACGCTGCATGAAAAGATCGTCATCGCCCGATGCGATGTCGCCGTGCTGTGCGTATCCGCCGATGTCCAGGTAGAGCTGCCTGCGGAAGGCGAGGTTACGGCCGAAGGCGTTGAAGGGGAAACCCAGTCCGATGGCCGCCGCGCATAGAGCGGCGCTTGACCAGGATTCACCCTCCGCGAGCCATTGGCTGACCGATTGGGCGCCGAAAAGCGGCGAGTATCCAGCGATCAGGCCGATTTCGGGGCTGCCGAATGAAACAAGGGCACGCAACCACCCGGGCTTGGGTGTGCAGTCGGCGTCGGTAGTGACAATCCAGTCGCCCTGTGCCGCGCGGATTCCTGTGTCCAGCGCACGTTTCTTGGGTGAGGCAATGGGGGAGGAAAGGTCCGACCGAACTGCGTGGAAGCGGGCATCTTTCCTTGAGGCTGCGGTGGCGATGGTGTATGTCTCATCGGATGAGTCGTCATCCACAATCCAGAATGCGACCTTTTCCGCAGGATAGTCCTGGGTGGCGAGTGCTGCGACCAGGGCTGGGAGGTTCTCCGCTTCATCCCGGGCGGCTACCACAACGTCGATGGTGGGTAGCTCCTCGTCCGGGACAGTCCGCCCGGTACGGCGCACACGCATGAGACCGGCCACCGCGGTTCCGGCGAGCAGACCGTACAGAGCGGTGAATTCCTTCAGCATTGCACTCCCCTTCACTTTTATCGCCTGTAATATACTGCCACGGGGTATGCGCTCCAAGGCAAAGCAATTCACCTTTGCACCCTCCCGGGTGCTATTCCTATTCTACTGCGTTCCTTCTCCACCCATTGGATGTATTGTACAGGTGCGGTCTGCCGGGGGGATTGACCGGGAACAAATCAGAGGAACCATGATCGATTTTGTCAAACGTGTCCTGCCCTACTACAGGCCTCACAAACTCCAGATCATCGCCGGACTGGTTTTTATTGTTTTCGCAAATGGATTCCAGGCGCTTGGCCCCTGGGTTTTGCGTGATGCGATAAACGGGCTTGAAGATAACCTTGTCGCGAGCCGTCTCTGGCTGCTTGCCGGGTTGATCGTGGGTGTGGCGATACTCTCCGGTTTCTTCCGATTTCTCATGCGGCGAACAATCATCAGCGCCAGCCGTCATGTCGAATACCACATGCGGCAGTCGCTGTTCGAGCATCTGCTCTCCCTTGAACCTGCCTTCTACGACCGTTCCCGGATCGGCGACCTGATGACAAGGTCGACTTCCGACATCGAGCAGGTGCGCATGGTGATCGGGCCAGCGCTGATGTACATGGTAAACACACTCTTCGGATTCATTTTCGGCATCACCCTGATGCTGTTGATCAGCCCGAAATTGACTCTGATTGTTCTCGGAATAGCCCCGGTTGTCGCAGCAGTTGTCTTTTTCCTCGCCAGGAAGGTCCATCACGCTTCCACTGAGAGTCAGAAGAGCTATTCCGACCTCTCCGCACTCGCTCAGGAGAACCTGGCCGGGATACGTGTCGTGAAGGCTTTTCTCCGCATGGAGGACCAGAAGGCGAGGTTTGCGGGCCGGAGCGAAGATCTGCGAAGTAAGAACATGCGCCTGGTTTGGCTGCAGGCGGTTTTTATGCCAGCGGTCATGCTGGTCTTCGGTGGCGCGGTCGCCTCAATCCTCCTGGTTGGCGGCAACCTGATCATTCAGGGTGTACTGCAAATCGGTGATTTTGTCGCCTTTGTCAGCTACCTGATGCTGCTCACATGGCCGATGATCTCCATCGGTTGGGTCGTCAGCCTGTTTGAACGTGGACGCGCATCGCTCATCCGAATCCAGGAGCTGATGGGACGTACCCCTGCGCTTGCCGACCCCACGGACGAAAGCAGCCCCTCGGATAAAAAGGGTGAAGTCCTCTTCGAAAAAGTAGCTTTCACCTATCCCGAGGCGTCACGCCCGACACTTGAAGAGATATCGTTTCAGGTACAGCAGGGCGGAACCCTCGGAATTGTCGGCTCGGTCGGTTCTGGTAAGAGCACAGTCGGCTCCCTGCTGGCGCGTCTCTACGATCTGGATGCGGGCAGGATTTTGCTGAATGGAAGGGACATACGGGAATGGAGCAAGGAAAACCTCCGGGCAAGGATTGTGACCGTACCGCAGGATCCTCTTCTCTTCAGTGTGTCGATCCGTGAGAACATCACCCTCGGCAGACCATTCAGCGACCAGGAGGTGGAGGATGCGATCGAGATCAGTCGCCTTGTGCAGGATGTTCCGGAATTTCCCCAGGGCCTGGAGACTGAAGTCGGGGAGCGGGGGATTACCCTGTCAGGCGGGCAGAAACAGCGAGTCGCGATTGCACGAGCGGTGATCCGCAAGCCTGAAGTCATTGTATTCGATGATGCCCTTTCGGCCGTCGACGCGGATACTGAAGACCAGATCCTGCAGAACCTTCGCGGATACCTGGAAGCGCGAACGGCGATCATCGTGTCGCACAGGATCAGTAGCGTGGCGGACGCCGATGAGATACTTGTCCTCGAGGACGGAAAGATCGTCGAGCGCGGTACCCACTCGGATCTGTTGAAAGGAAAGGGAGTGTACGCCCACATCTTCAAGCGCCAGAAACTGGAGAAAGAGCTGGAGGATGCGGCATGACACGCCAACGGCAGCCCAAATCCATCCACCAGGAAGAGGCCCTCGGGAAGGTTTTTGAACCTCAGCTTGTCCGCAGGCTCGCAACTTACCTGAAGCCCTACAGCTGGCTGGTCGCGCTCAGTATCGTGCTGCTCCTCATTACTGCAGGACTCGAACAGCTCAGCCCCTACCTGACCAAGGTGGCCATCGACGATCACATGGCGACGGGTGATTTCAAAGGTCTGGTGGGGATTGTGCTGCTCTTCATCGCTCTTTACGTCGCACTCGGTTTGCTTCGAGTTGCGCAGGCGATGGTAACCGGCTGGGTTGGTGAACGAGTGATCTACGATCTACGCCAGGAGATATTCGCCCACATACAGAAACAATCCCTCCGATTTCACGATCGTAACCCCGTGGGTCGACTCGTGACAAGGGTGACCAGTGATGTTCAGACCCTGAGCGAAATTTTCAGTAGTGGGGTGGTGGTCGTCTTCGGCGATCTTTTCACCCTGATCGGGATTGTGATCGCCATGTTCCTGCTCGAGTGGCGGATGGCGCTCGTCTCAATCGCAGTTGTCCCCCTGATGATCGCTGCGACCTTCTTCTACCGTACCCGCCTCCGTGAGGCGTTCCGGGAGGTTCGGCTGAAAACGGCATCCCTGAATGCCTTTCTGCAGGAGCATCTCTCCGGAGTGCGAATCGTACAGCTCTTCAGCATCGAGAAAAAAACGTCGGAACGATTCGCGAATGCCAATGATGAGCTGCGTGAGGGTCACCTGAAGACTGTCCGCCTTTTCAGTATCTTCTTCCCGATCCTCGAACTGATCAGCGCCCTCGCGCTGGCGTTGATCGTCCTGCGAGGCGGTTACCTCTCGCTGAATGGCGTCATCAGCATCGGTATGGTTGTCGCCTTCATCCAATACACCGAACGATTTTTCCACCCAATCCGTGACCTGGCGGAGAAGTGGAACATCTTCCAGTCCGGCATGGCCTCGGCGGAACGTGTCTTCAATCTGCTGGACTCCAAGCCAGCCATTACCGATCCTGAAGAACCGGTCCATCGCGACCACCTGGAAGGGCGAGTCGAATTCCGGGATGTCCGGTTCAGTTATGATGGTGAGGAAGAGGTGCTCCACGGCGTCGATTTTACCATCGAGCCCGGCGAAACCGTAGCGATTGTAGGGGCAACCGGGGCAGGGAAAAGCACCATCATCAACCTCGCTGGGCGATTCTACGATGTCACTGGCGGACAGGTCCTCATGGACGGTGTGGATGTCCGCGACTGGAAACGAGACCAACTGCTGCACCATATCGCCTATGTGCCGCAGGACATCTTCCTCTTCTCAGGGACAATCCGCGAAAACATCACCCTCGGGGCGGACTTCAGCGATGAGTCGGTTCGGGAGGCTGCGAAAACCGTTCACGCGGATCACTTCATCGAGCGGTTGCCAGGGGGCTATGAAGAGCCCGTCACCGAACGTGGCAGCACTCTTTCAAGCGGGCAGAGGCAGCTGCTCTCCTTCGCCAGAGCAATTGTTCGCGACCCCGCACTGCTCATCCTCGATGAGGCTACAAGTTCTGTCGATCCCGAGACCGAATCGCTGATCCAGGATGCCATGCAACGGTTGATGAAAGGCAGAACGTCGATCATCGTGGCACACAGGTTGAGTACGATCCAGCGAGCCGATAAAATCCTGGTGATGCACAAAGGATTGCTTCGTGAGTCAGGGACGCACAAGGAGCTGCTGCAGCAGAAGGGTCTCTACTGGAAGCTCTTCCAGGTGCAGTACAAGCGTGCAGCCTGACCTCCCGTGTGGCATCCTCCATGCTGGTTGAGTATCTTTGCCACATTGATTTCATGCCTTCCCTCTCGAGGAATACGTGCCGACCACGCTGAGTGTAGAACAGTTCAGAAAAGGAGTTTCGAGCGGCAAGGTCGCGCCTGTCTATATGGCGACAGGGGGCGAGCCCCTCTACTTCGACGAGGTCATGCTGGCGGCACGTCAATCAGTCGATGAGGCAACTCGCGACTTCAACCTTGACATCTTTTACGCTGACGAGCTGGATGCCAACCAGTTTGCGTCCGCCCTTGGCGCCCTCCCGATGATGGCCGAAAGACGAGTCGTGCTGGTCAAACGAGCCGAATCCCTCTCGACTCCAGTGGCGAATTACCTGCTCGAATATGCGAAACACCCGGTTGAATCCACCTTGCTTGTCCTCATCTTCGATACCGCCAGTAAGAAAGCCTGGGTGCAGAAGCTGGAAAAACAGGTGTCGGTCATCAAATGCGATCCCCCTTCCGGCAAAAAGTTGCAGGAGTGGCTGGAAACAACTGCAGGTGAACTCGGCATCACCCTCGATCGGGATGTCATCGAAATCATGACAGAAGGCCGCCAGCTCCGGCTGATCGACCTGAGAGGCGAGCTTCTCAAGGCGTCTCTCCTGATCGACGAGGGGGGCATGCTCACCCTGCCAGTCCTGCAACAGGTCTGGGGAATCGACCCCGATGTGGATATCTGGCAGTTTTTCGACAAATCTGCCGCCGGGCAAAGGTTGGAAAGTCTGCGTGATCTCGAACTGCTCGGGGAGGCGATGGAAAGCGGGCAGGGCACCGGATTATTCCTCTCGCAGGTGGCGAAACGTCTCCGAATGGTATGGAAAGAGAAACGGTATGACATCCTGCGAATACCCTCTGCGTCACGTACCTGGCCGGGCACGTCAAAATGGCAATGGGGAAAGGCGCCGGGACAGTTGAAAGCCCTCCCGGTCACAGCCGCTGAGCGAGGTCTGGAGGATATTCTTCGACTCGACAGAACCCGCAAAACCCAGTCATTTCAAGACAAAAGTGCCATTCAGCAGTTCATCCATCGTATGTCAATCGCACGGAACGGAGGCCGATCGTGAACTCCCCCCGTGCAAAATTTCAGCACCAGAGCGATGAAGAATTGATGGCCCTTGTCCAGGCAAATGACACGGTCGCATTCGAGGAGATCGTAGAACGCTACCAGCACGCACTCACGACATTCATCAGCCGGTTTCTCGGCGCGGGACCGCATGTCGAGGATGTACTGCAGGAGACCTTCATCCGGGTCTGGCGGCATCGCAGGCATTATAAAACCGTAGCCAAGTTTTCAACCTGGGTCTACACGATCGCCGGCAATCTCGCAAAAACGGAGTTGAGACGTCAGAAGATCCGCCGCACGCTGTCCATACGCACTGGTGGGGAGTCACGCGAGGACGAGGCTGTTGATGTAATCGATGTCGACATGGCACCTGAAGAGGATGCGCTGCGCAGTGAAATTCGGACACGTGTTGCCCGTGAAATGCAGCGTCTGCCTGTCGCGTATCGTGCGGCAGTCATCCTGCGAGACATTCAGGACAAGAGCTACGAGGAAATCTCCGACATCCTGAATGTACCTGTAGGTACTGTGAAATCAAGGATTAATCGCGGTAGGGCACGCTTGCAGAAACGGTTGAGAGACCTTGTTGAGCCCGATTGAGCCAGATTTGGAACCTTCGCTGGATCGCGAGCGTAAGGAGAATGACAGTCAAGCCGGGTGGCGGCTGTGGGGCCAGGGAAGAGGCCGTCCCGGGCAGGTTAGACAAGGTGAGGAGAGGGATAGGGAACTTTTGCGATGAGTCTTTTCATGGATCAGCAGGAATTCGAGCAGCTCTGGCCGGATCGTGACGGGCTGTCCCAGGATCTGCGCGGCCGGTTGGAGGCAGCTGCGCGAACCCAAAGCCACGCCCGGGCGTTCACTCAGGGTGGTGCGACCGTTCGTGATCTGCTCCTGAACCTCGAAGAGGTCAAAGCCCCAGCCAACTTCGCCTACCGAATGGGCATTTACGCCAGGAACCACTCTGAGCCGACACGGTCAGTCGTTGAAAGGACCTGGTTCCGCTGGACCGCGGTGTCAACCGGGCTGGTCTCCGGTGCATTCCTGATGATGCTCCTGCTCGGTAACCCGGGCGCACTTCACCAGCCGGGACTGTCTACACCGTCAAGCCAGCTTGTCCAGCCCACACCTTTGCAGGAAGGCAATCCTGCGCCGGTTGTCGCGGATGAACGGCTTGCCGCCGTTGCGGACAGCACAGCCGCCAGGAATGATTCCGCGGGGCCGCGTGCCAACCATCCGGTCCCACATTACGACCTGCAGCGTGTGAGCACCTCCGAATAAATCCTGGCTCGGCCTGGAGCACTGCCGAGGGTGTGATAAATTGCGTGGGGATGCACTCCTGCGCTATCTTCACGCGCTGAAGCGAAATCCAGTTTTGATCTTGAGGAGTTGAACATGGCTAAGGGCAAATCCTTCGGTGCAAAGCTCGCCAAGGGGAAGGGCGTCAACAAGCGTCTGAACGCTGCGGGCGAAGAAATTGTGGCGGTCAAAGTGCTCCGCCCCACCGAAGTTCCAGGTAAACCGGGCGTTTTCCGGTACAGAGAAGTGATGGTGGATGTGGTCCCTTCGAAGGAGAAGGAGATCTTTGGCTGAAAGATCTCGCAGGGCCTTTCTCGTAGTGTTGGATGGCGTCGGGGTAGGTGGTGCTCCCGACGCTTCCCTTTACGGGGATGAGGGGAGTGATACGCTCGGCAACCTCGCTCGTCAGGTTGGCGGCCTGTCACTCCCTGTTTTGCAAGGACTTGGGTTGGGTAATCTCCATCAGATCGAAGGAGTGCCAGCGGTGCGAGCCCCTGGCGCATCCTACGGTCGGTTGCAGGAAATCAGCGCGGGCAAGGATTCGGTCACCGGGCACTGGGAACTCTGCGGGTTAATCACTGAAACACCCTTCCCGCTCTTTCCTCAAGGCTTTCCGGGTGAAGTGGTCGACCTGGTCCGCGAAGTTTCGGGACGAGACGTGATCGGCAATGAAGTGGCGTCCGGAACGGAAATCATGGAACGTCTTGGCGGTGAACACCTTCGCAAGGGCGCATTGATTCTCTACACCTCAGCCGACAGTGTTTTGCAGATTCTGGCGCACGAAGAGATCGTCCCCCTTGAGGAACTCTACCGCATTTGTAGTGATATCCACATCCGTCTTCGACCGCCGAATCGAGTTGGGCGAGTGATCGCTCGTCCATTTGTTGGCAATAGAGGGGCGTTTGTTCGCACGGCGAACCGCAGAGACTTCGCTGTTGACCCTCATGGTGAGACTGTACTCGACCTGCTGGACCGGGATGGATGGGCGGTCACAGGAATTGGGAAAGTCGACACCCTGTTCGCCGGACGAGGCTTTTCAAACGCTTTTCACACCCGGAACAATGCTGAAGGAATCGACATGACGCTCAGTTTGATACGCAATGGAGCGCCGGGACTGACCTTCACAAACCTGCTCGACTTTGACACGCAGTGGGGACACCGGAACGATGTAGGAGGCTTCCGGGATGGACTTCAGGAGTTTGACCGATACCTCGCTGACTGGCTTGCCACGATGCGCGATGATGATCTGCTGATAATCACGGCCGATCATGGAAATGATCCGACCACGCCGAGTACAGACCATTCACGCGAACATGTGCCATTGCTGGCCCGCCTCGGCGGAGGCAGCCGTGGGGTCGATCTTGGGGTGCGCCAGGGATTTGTGGATGTTGCGGCCACCCTCGCCGAGTACTTTGCCGTCCCCTGGTATGGACCGGGGAAGTCGTTTCTAACCGATCTACATTGAGGGGATCCCTTCGATGTCGCCACCACTCCTCGTTAGCACACAGAACCGTGATAAACTTCGAGAAATCAGCCTCTTGTTCGGTCAGTACGCCGAAATTAAGACACCTTCACCCGATGATCCCGACGTGGAAGAGACGGGTGAAACCCTCTATGAAAATGCCCTGCTGAAGGCGAAAGCAGGGTACGATCGCTATCACATTCCCGCAATCGCGGATGATACGGGTCTTGAAGTTGACGCGCTCGAAGGAAGACCGGGAGTTTTTTCTTCGCGGTACGCCGGGGAGTCCGCCAGCTACGCAGACAATGTCCGCCTCTTACTCAAGGAACTGGAGGGGGTTCCGCGGGAGCAGAGAAGGGCGCGTTTCAGGACTGTTATTGCTTATGTTAACGGAGCCCGCACTGAGCGCTTTGATGGTGTGCTTGAGGGCTGGATTCTGGAGTCGCCACGAGGAGCTAAAGGCTTCGGCTATGATCCGGTCTTTGTGCCCGATCAGGGAAGCATGAGTCTCGCTGAAATGGAGACAGATGCAAAGAACCTGATCAGTCATCGTGGCAAAGCGCTCCGTTCGTTCCTCGAGTGGTGGAAGCGGGAGAACATGACAAACCTGGCAGCCGGGCAGCGATGATGAGCGACAAGCCTTTGATTTATCTCGACCATAGTGCAACCACACCGGTGGATCCACAGGTTGTGGAAGTGGTCAGCCGGACCATGCTGCACACCTGGGGCAACCCCTCCAGTCGGTATGGCAAGGGCAATGAAGCCCAGCTTGCCCTGCAGACGGCACGTGAGGAGGTCGCTTCTCTGCTGCATGCCGACCCGAATCGGCTCTATTTCACTTCGGGGGGGACCGAGGCGGACAACCTCGCGTTGTTTGGCGTGATGGAAGCTGCTCGGAAGGCAGGGAAAGGGGATCACCTGATTGTCTCCGCCATCGAGCACAGCGCGGTGCTGAAGGCGGCGGAAACGCTTTCCGCAGAAGGGTTCAATGTCAGCTACCTGCCGGTCGACAGCGATGGAATTGTCGATCCTGACAAGCTACGGGCGGAGATCACCTCCTCGACACGCCTTGTGAGTGTTATGGCTGTGAATAATGAGGTGGGAACCATTCAGCCTGTCGCCGAGCTGGCAGCTATCTGCCATGAGCATGGCGCCCTCTTTCACACGGATGCGGTACAGGCTTACGGCAAGATTCCACTCGACATACAATCGATGAATCTCGATCTCGTTTCAATCTCGAGTCACAAGATCTACGGGCCGAAAGGTGTAGGCGCGCTGTATGTCGGCACCGATGTCCAGCTCGAACCCCGTGCGCGCGGTGGTGGGCAGGAAAAAGGTATGCGAACCGGTACGGAAAACATGCCGGGTATCGCAGGTTTCGGCAAAGCTGCCGTACTCTGTACAGAACATTTTGAGGAGGATCGCACGAAGATCGGTGCTCTCCGTGATGATCTCCTTCGTATGATTCAACAGCAGGTGGAGGGAGAAGTCCGGGTGAACGGCAGCACCGAACTCCGCTTCTACGGCAACCTGAATCTCTGTTTTCCAGGGATCGAAGCTGAGTCGCTGCTGCAGGCGCTCGACCTGGATGGGATCGCTGTTTCGACCGGTTCAGCGTGCAGTTCCGGCAGCACCAAACCCTCACACGTACTCCTTGCCCTGGGAATGGAGCCGCTGGATGCGCAGGCATCCCTTAGGTTGACCCTCGGCAGGACGAACACCGAGGAACAGATCACCCTCGCGGCGCAGAGGATTGCTTATCACGTTAACCGATTGCGTGCGATGGCTTTTTAACAGGCTTTAATTCCATGCAGAATAGCAACACTTCCATAAGAGTCGGTGTCTTGATGAGCGGGGGGGTGGACAGCTCTGTCGCTGCAGTCCTCTTGCAGGAGCAGGGGTATCATGTCGTGGGGGTCACTCTACAGCTCTGGGATTACGAAACCGTTGCAAGCCGGCCGAGGGGCGAGCGTGGGTGCTGTGATATTACGCACCAGATGGATGCCCGCTTTGTCTGTGCCCAAATCGGGATTGATCATGTCGTGCTCGACTTGCGTGAGAGATTTTCGTCCGAAGTTGTCCGACCCTACGAGCGAGCCTATCTGGGTGGTATAACTCCCAATCCCTGTGTTGCCTGCAATAGCCGCTTGAAGTGGGGGGCGGTACTCGAGAAACTGGCGGCACTTGAGCTTGATTACATGGCCACAGGCCATTATGCACAGCTCGAACAAACCGACTCCGGTCCACGCCTGCGGAAAGGGCTTGACCCGCTCAAGGACCAGAGTTATGCACTCTGGCAGGTGCCTCGAGAAGCCTTGTTGAAAACCATTCTGCCCCTCGGAAGCTGGACAAAGGCTGCGATACGCGAGAAAGCCGCCAGTCTGAAGCTGAGGACTGCTTTGAAGCCGGATAGCCAGGAAGTTTGCTTCATCCCCGAACACTATGGTGATTACCTCCGTGAAGCCTACCCGGAAGAGACCGCAGCCATTGGTGAGGGCGAAATCATCGACCAGGCCGGGCAGGTGGTGGGAAGGCACGACGGCTATTTCCGCTTCACCATCGGTCAGCGACGCGGATTGAATATATCGGACGGTCAGGGGCCTTACTATGTCACGGCAGTTGATTCCGTGCGGAACCGTGTTTTTGTCGGTGGACGCCTGGCGCTGAAGCGTTCGGGCCTGATCGCAGCGGAGGTCAACTGGTCATCCCTGCCCGCACCGAAAACGCCAACTCCATGCACGGTGAAGATTCGCTACAACGACCGTGGTGTACCCGCGACGTTGTCCACTTGTGAGGATGGATCGGTCGATATCCAATTCGATACGCCACAACCCTCTGTCACCCCCGGGCAGTCAGCCGTCTGGTATTCTGGCGATATCCTGTGGGGAGGCGGAATTATTCGTCGCGCAATCAAGGCGGAGTACGGGATTGCCGATGATGATGATGCTCAAACCGGGGACGCAGCATGAGCAAAAAGGGAAAGATCACCGTTCCCTCTCTGCTGGCAATGAAGCCAAACGGCCAGCGTATCACGGCACTTACAGCCTACGACGCCACCTTCGCCGCCATCGAGGATGCCGCCGGTGTCGATCTCATCCTGGTCGGAGATAGCGCCGGGATGGTGCTGCAGGGTTCTGATGACACCATCGAGATCACCCTCGACGAGATGATTGTCTACACACGAAGCGTACGCAGGGGCGTGAAACACGCCCTCCTCGCAGCAGACCTTCCCTTCGGGATCGCCCACGAATCGACAGAGGCAACCATCCGAGGTTGTGTCAGGTTGCTGAAAGAGGGTGGGGCGGAGGCGGTGAAGGTGGAAGGCGCCGGACTGCTCCTCGACGCAATTGACCGTATGACGCGGATGGGCATACCTGTGATCGGGCATCTTGGCCTGACCCCGCAATCGGTCCACACATTCGGCGGATACGGTTTGCGAGGCGGAGAGGAGGCCGAAGCGGAACGCATCCGCCGGGACGCGACCGCTCTGCAGGATGCGGGCGTATTTGCCATCGTGCTGGAAAAAATCCCCGCCCCCCTCGCCTCCGAAATCTCGCAATCCCTGCGCATTCCGACGATCGGCATCGGTTCCGGCGCCGGGTGCGACGGTCAGATTCTCGTCTCCTACGATATGCTTGGCTTGGGACCGAAGTTTCGTTTCGCCCGCCGCTATCTCGAGGGGTCTGAACTGGTGCGAAAGGCCGTGGAGCAGTACGTTGCAGATATCCGGGCGGGCAATTTCCCATCGGCAGAGGAGAGTTATACGGCATGATCCGCCTCTCATCTGCCGAGGAAATGCGCGCGTGGAGCAGAGATTGCCATCGTCAAGGGAAAAGGATCGGATTTGTCCCAACGATGGGATTCCTGCATGACGGGCATCTCTCCCTGGTGGATGTCGCCGCACGTTCCTCTGATGTTGTGGTCGTGAGCATCTTTGTAAACCCCACCCAGTTTGGTCCCACTGAGGATTTTGACAGTTACCCACGCAACCTTGAACGTGATCTTCAGCTACTCGAGGGGAAGGGTGTCGACTCGGTGTATCTGCCCGATCGAAGCGCGATGTACGGGCCGGATTATGCGACTGATGTTGAAGTCAAGGGCCTCGATAAACACCTCTGTGGCGCGAGCCGACCGGGGCATTTCAAGGGTGTGGCAACAATCGTGGCAAAGCTGTTCCACGCGGTCCAACCGGATGTGGCGGTTTTCGGTCAGAAGGACGCCCAACAGGCGGCGATCCTGAAACGCATGACCGAGGACCTGGATTTCGGGATTGAAATTGTCACCGCACCCATCATCCGTGAAGCGGACGGGCTCGCCATGAGCAGCAGGAATGTCCGCCTCACCCCGGAACATCGCCGTCAGGCACCTGCGCTCTACCAGGCGCTATGTCACGCACGTAGTGCATTTGAAACTGGCGAGCGTGTGGCGGAAAGCCTGCTCGAGATTGTCCGCTCCCACCTCGCAAAGCATGCAACCCTGGGTAAAATCGACTACGTTGAACTGGTCGATCTGGCGAACCTCCAACCGGTCAACCAAGTTCAGCGGCCCACGCTGCTTGCGCTCGCGGTTTTCTTCGGGGGGGTACGATTGATTGACAATGTGGAGTTGCATCCATGACAAGTACGTCGAATCAACCCCTCGCAGCCGTCATCCTCGCTGCCGGAATGGGAAAGCGGATGAAGTCCGACCTCCCAAAGGTGATGCACCAGGTCGGTGGCAAGCCCATGATCCTGCATGTGATCGACCAGGCGAAATCGAGTGGAGCGGACCAGGTCGTGGTGATTGTCGGGCATGGGCGCGACCTGGTCATTCCCCTTCTAAACGCTGCGGGTGCCCGTCATGTGGTTCAGGAACAGCAGCTTGGCACCGGCCATGCTGTGCGGATGGCATCCGAAGCCCTCGCAGGATTCGAAGGGAATGTCCTCGTTCTCTCGGGCGATGTTCCCCTGCTGAGTTCGGAAACCATTCAGCAGGTGCTCGAGTGTCACCGGCAGCAGAAGGCAACCGCCACGGTTGTGACCGCGGTCGCCCCTGATCCGTCAGGCTACGGTCGCGTGATTCGAGGCGAAAAGGGATTGCTTTCCGCCATCCGTGAACACAAGGATTGTACTTCCGCCGAGCTTGAGATCCGCGAAATTAATTCGGGGATTTATGTCTTTCGTGCGAAGGCCCTTTTCGAGGCCCTCGGTCGTCTGAAGAACGACAATGCTCAGGGCGAGTACTACCTGACAGATGTTTTCGCCGATTTTTTTGCGGAGGGCGAACCTGTCGCAGCCTTCGCGGGGGATTTCGACGAGATCACCGGGGTGAACACTCCGAAGGACCTGGCAAAGGTCGAGGAGATCTGGCAATCTCGTCAAGCTCAGCCTTGATTGCAGCGGGCTGAACTCCTACTTTCTGTCGTGACGTGAGGAGGTACGCATGAAGTATACGAGAGTACTGCTTGGCGGGTTGCTGTTTTTGTTCTTCACAGCCACCGCTCCAGCCCAGTCTCCTTACCGAACCACGACTACTCCGTCGACCCGCGACATTCTGCGTCAACCGGATGTGGCTTCTGCGCAGATCGGCATCCTCGATCCCGCCAGGATCACCATGAGCCATCAGTTGGGCATGGGGTACGCCAGTTACGGCGGTGGTTTGAGCCAGGGATATTACATGAATACCCTCTCTTACCGCTTTGACGCCCCCGTCCTGCTTCGGCTTCGCACCGGGGTGACCAACAACCCATTTGCGGTATCGGGCGGGATGACTCAGCCGGGTGAATCTGCTCTTTCCTCGATGCTGAACAACGCCGAATTTTTCGGCGGGGCGGATGTTCTCTGGCGCCCGAAGGAGAATCTGTATATCAAGGTGTCGATGGACCGGATGCCCGGCGGGTTGTATGGATACGGTCCCGGCTATGGATATGGCGGATACCCGGGTATGTTCGGGTACTCTTCCATGTACAGACCCACATGGTATGCCAGTGAGCCTTTCCTGATGGATCCGGGATTTGGTCTGATTGGCAACTATCGCTAAGGTGAACTTACCCCGGCATTCGACTGGGTTCGATTTGGATAGGGAGATGGGATGAATCGGGTGCCGGTTCGCGAGGCGGGCAGCAGGTCTTCAGACAGTCTTGAAAGGCGAGTCAACCTCCTTACTTATCTGGTTGTCATCCAGGTTGTGCTCCTTGCTGTGCTTCTGCTGATCGAATTTCTGCCCGATTTCGAGGGAATCTCGTTTCGTGATTCATCCGCAGGAATCGTGGAGGCCGACAAGCCTCCCGTCCAGGTGAAGCAGAAAGATGCGAAACCCTCAGAACCGGTGGTGAAGACCGAAGAAAGCGGCAATCTGCCGCCCGAAATTCCTCCCACAAGGCCCGTTCGTGTCGAGATTCTGAATGGCTGCGGCGTACCCAAACTTGCGGCGGAGTTTGCCACAGCCCTACGTGCCTTTGGCTATGATGTACGGGACACTCGCAATGCTGACCGCCTCAACTACGAAGCCAGTTTGATCTATGATCGAACAGCTTTGCCCGGTCAGGCGAGTGCCCTTGCAGGCAAGCTCGGTATCCCCGCCTCGCGTGTGGTAGACAGTCCCAATTCACAATTGGTGGACGTGGACATCACCCTGATTCTCGGGAATGACCACAGCACCCTCAAACGTAAGCCCTGACATTGACTCCAAGACAGCTCGCCCGAAAAGTCGCCAGTCTGATGCTGGATAAGCAGGCCGATGATATTGTCGTCCTGGACCTGCGCAAACTCACGACTCTCGCAGATTATTTCGTCATTTGCACCGGTTCGGTCGATGTGCATGTGAGAGCGATCGTCGACCACATCGACAATACGCTCCGCACATCGAAGAGTCCCTTGAAGCCCAGGCATCTTGAAGGCTACACTCATCTCAACTGGGTGCTGATCGATTATGGTGATATCGTCGTGCATGTTTTCAAACAGGATGCACGGAAGTATTACCAGCTCGAGCAGCTTTGGGGGGATGCCCCAATCGAACGGGTGTCAGACGAAGTTCCGGCCCGTACCTGATTTAACCTTCCGAGTTCGGATACGATGAATGCCATGAACCTGCAGGACAGGCTGTCCCATGCTGTACGCGCGGTATTGGAGTTGCCTGAGAGCATTGACATCAACTGGACAGTGCCGAAGCACACGGACCAGGGTGATCTGGCGACCAATGTGGCAATGATCCTCGCAAAAGAGTGGGGCAGGCCACCACGTGACATCGCATCAGAGGTGATCGCCGCCGTCGATTGGGCACACCTCGGCATGGATCGTGTCGAAATCGCCGGACCCGGTTTCATCAACCTCTGGATATCGCCGGCTCACTACCACGAAGTCGTGCGCACCATTCTTCGGGAGGGTAGCGAGTATGGCAACAGCGATGCTGGACAGGGGAAGTCGATCCTTGTCGAATTTGTCAGTGCCAATCCAACCGGTCCCTTGAATGTAGTCAGCGCCCGTGCCGCCGCTATCGGCGACAGCATGGTGCGTCTCCTGCGCAAGGCCGGGTATGACGGCAAGTCCGAATTTTATGTAAACGATGCCGGCCGCCAGGTGCGTCGCCTTGGGGAATCGGTACTCGCACACGCTCGCGGGGAAGTGATCCCGGAGGACGGTTATCATGGTGCCTATGTTCGCGACCTCGCTACCTCACTCTTCGGTAACCAACTTCCTGAGCTGGATAGCGACCCGGATGCGGTGGGCAAAGCGGCTGCTGACCTGATTGTCGAACATCAGCAGCAGGTCCTTGAAGCCTACGGAGTGCAATTTGACCGCTGGTTCCATGAAAGCGAACTGCACTCGGGAGATGCTGCAGACGCAGTGTTGCAGAGTTTGCGTGATGCGGATGCCGTCTACGAAAAAGATGGTGCGAGCTGGTTCGCGGGTACCCGGTTCGGCGACCTGGAAGACCGGGTGATTATCACCCGGGAGGGCAGGCCGACCTATCTGCTGCCGGATATTGCCTATCACTGCGACAAACTGGAACGTGCAGAAAAAGTGGTTGACCTGCTTGGTCCGGACCATCATGACTACGTCGGGAGGATGCAGGCAGCACTTGCTGCCCTCGGGTTCGGTGGGAGGCTGGAGGTGATTATCGTCCAGCAGGTTCACCTGATGGAGGGCGGTGAGAAGGTCAAAATGTCGAAGCGTGCCGGGAAACTGGTCACCCTCGAAGAGCTTGTTCAGGAAGTGGGGAAGGATGTGGCACGGTACTTTTTCCTGCAACGAAGAACCTCCACACCGCTGGATTTTGACCTCGACCTGGCGAAAGAGCAGAGCGACCGCAATCCTGTCTACTATGTGCAGTACGCCCATACAAGGATACGTGGGATACTCCGTCAATCCGGTTGCCCTTCCCCTTCTGCCGATGCTGACCTTACTCCTCTTGTCGCTCAGGAGGAGATCGAGTTGATCAAGCACCTCGAACAATTCGGAACCTACGTTGTGCGGGCTGCTGAAGCCTTTGAGCCACAGAGGCTTGTTGGCTGGCTCGCCGACCTGGCGACTCGGTTCCACAAGTTCTATACAGCCTGCCAGGTGGTCGGTGTCGATCCTGACATCTCCCTCGCACGGGCCAGTCTTGTGGAAGCTGCAGGTATCGTACTGGCTGAGGGATTGCATCTGCTGGGTGTCAGCGCACCGGAAAGGATGTGAGATGGGCAGTGAAAAACCAATACTGGTCGTGGGCTCCGCGGCGCTCGACACATTGAAGACACCATTTGGCGATGCAGATGATGCCCTCGGCGGTTCCGCCTTCTACTTCTCAACGGCCGCAAGCCTGCTCGCACCGGTACGACTGGTTGCAGTAGTAGGTAGCGATTTTCCTCATGAACAGATCGAGTTCCTGAAAAAACGCAATGTCGATCTGAGCGGTCTTGAAATGGCGGAAGGTGCGACTTTTCGCTGGGGCGGACGGTATCACAAGGATCCCAACAAACGCGACACCCTCTTCACCGAATTGGGCGTGTTCGAATCCTTCCAGCCGAAAATCCCCGAGGTGAATCGAACGACACCGTTCGTGTTTCTTGGCAACATCCACCCTGCATTGCAGCTCCAGGTCCTCGACCAGATCACGCGGCCGGAGCTTGTCGTCCTCGATACCATGAATTTCTGGATAGAGGGCACCCCTGACCTCCTCACTCAGGCAATTAAACGATGTGATGTCTTGATCGTCAACGACGAGGAAGCGTGTCAATTGACCGGTCGCTTCTCTCTCTTTGATGCAGCAGATGATTTGCTGGAAAAGGGACCGTCAGCGGTTGTCGTCAAGAAGGGACAGCATGGCGCGATCCTCTTCCGCAGGGGAGGGGAGTGTTTCTTCGCCCCCGCTTATCCCGTACGAACCGTGAAAGACCCAACCGGTGCCGGTGACACTTTCGCAGGGGGATTCCTGGGCTACCTCGCCAGCCATGATCTCCATGACGCTGCTGTCTGGCGTCGTGCTGTTGTCTACAGTTCAGTGATCGCATCGTTCGTGGTGGAAGAGTTTTCGATGGAGCGGACTAAAACACTTGACCTTCGGCAGGTTGAAGAGCGTGTCGAGCAACTTCGCCAGCAAACGGTGTTTTGATGGAAGATCTGCGCGGATTGCAGTGGGACGGGCACGCCCTGACCTTTATTGAGCAGACCATGCTGCCCGGGAAGCTGGAGCATGTTAAAACCACAGAGTGGCGTGTGGTCGTGGATGCCATTCGCAGGCTTGCGATACGAGGCGCCCCGGCAATCGGTGTGGCCGGTGCTTGTGCAGGGGTGCTGGCCTTCCGTGAGGCAAATGGCGATCCTGCCGTTTTCGAATCATCACTCACGGTCATCGAAAATGCTCGGCCGACAGCCGTGAACCTCGCCTGGGCGGTGAACGAACTGCGCCGCGCGATTAAAGACCAGCAGCCAAGCGAGTGGAACTCGCTGCTTGCCGACCGTGTGAATAGCATCGCGCATCAGGATGAAGTGATGTGCGGAGCGATGGCCACGCACGGGGCAGCGATTCTGCCGGAGCACTGCACCGTTCTGACCCATTGCAATACGGGGGCGCTTGTCACGTATGGAATCGGTACGGCACTGGGTGTGATACGCCGAGGGCATGAACTGGGCAAGGTAATTCGTGTCTATGCCTGCGAAGCTCGTCCGCTTGGGCAGGGGGCAAGGTTGACCATGTGGGAACTGGATCAGCTTGGAATACCGGGAACCCTGCTTGTGGACAGTGCTGCCGGATACCTCCTGAAGTCGGGAAAAATCGATCTGGTGATAGTTGGCGCGGACCGTATAGCAGCCAATGGCGACACAGCTAATAAAATCGGCACCCTGAACCTCGCTGTTCTCGCCCGTCGGTTTGGCGTCCCATTTTATGTCGCAGCGCCCTCCTCGACCTTCGATCCCGACACGCCGTTTGGCGAAGGGATTCATGTCGAGTTTCGTGGCAGTGATGAGGTCCGGAGCTTTGCGGGAGTGGCGACAACCATCCCGAATGCCGAGGTATTCAATCCAGCTTTTGATATCACCCCTGCAGAAGAGATAACAGCGTTTATTACCGAGTCTGGAATCCACCATCCACCTTATGCTTTCACCGCTCATCCGGCTTGACACTCCCGAAGATTCAGGGATATATTTCCTTGATCCGAGAAAACCTTTCGATTCAAGTGTTCATGAACACTTGTACGTAAAACAAGAGGGGACCATGCGCAGTCAATGGGGCCGTTTTTCGACAGCGTTGGGATTGATCCTGATGATCGTCCTGATGGTTGGGTGCCAGAGCACTTATGTCCGGTCTGCAAAAATCTACATGCAGCAGAGTGACCCGGATAACGCGAAGAAGATTCTGCTTGAGGGAGCGGCGGTCAATCCCGCCGATGCCGAGCTGTGGTACATCCTGGGCAAAGTGAACGCAGAACTCGAACTCTGGGGTGAGATGAATGAAGCATTTGGGAAGGCCCAGGAGTTGACGGATGCCTATGACGACGATATCACCAACACACGTCACGATGCCTGGATACGTGAGTTCAATGCAGCCGTAACACCTTTCAATGAAGGAGCTTACGAAGTAGCGCTCGATCGGTTTAATGTCGCGTTGAGCATCAAGGACGGTGACAAGGAGACATTGAAGCGTATCGGACTCTGCTACCTCCAGTTGCAGCACTACGAGGAGGCGGAAGACTTCCTTGAGCGGGCGATCCACGATCCCATCATCCCTGAGGATGTTTCGACTCTCTACAATATCCTGATGATCTACCGCACCAACGAGCGTTACGAAGACGTGATCAGCATGGTCGATCGAATTCTCGACCTTGGTGGGGCAGAGCTGGATCCGCCCCGCAGGCTTGATGTCATTCAGGCCAAGGCGCTCTCGTTGCAGCAATTGGATCGCAAGGAGGAAGCGATCGAGGTTTGGGATGTGGCAATCGCGAACAACCCTGCCAATCCGGATTTCCACTACAACAAGGCAATCCTGCTGCACAGCATGGAACGTTTCTCCGAAGCCGCAGTGGAATACCTGAAAGCGATCGAGATCAATCCTGGTGATGCTGAAGCCCGCATGAACGCTGCGCGCTCGCTGCTCGCCTCGCAGAACTGGGCAGATCTGATCGTAGTGCTCGAGCCCTGGCTCTTCCCGAACGGCGTGGAGGAGTACGATCCGGAGGTGCGGGAGTTGGATGCCTGGTTAATCCTCCGTGCAGCCTACGACAATACCGAAGGGGCAAAAGCAAAGAGCAAGGTGGTCGAAAAAATCCTGATCAAACTCCAGACAGAGCAGCAGGGTTAACGTGGCAGAACGGGCGAAGTTGCGGCGAAGCGGGCACCCGTCCGCTTCGCCTTTTCACGCCGAGGCGACATGAACGGGCGCGACATTCAGGACATGGAAAGGTTGGTCCTCTCGCGGAAAGACAGGCTACCGAAGCACATCGCCTTCATCATGGATGGCAATGGCAGGTGGGCGAAGCAGAGGACTCTGCCGCGCGTTTTCGGCCACCGTGAGGGTGTCAGCTCTGTGCGTGAAATGGTCGAGGAAGGGGTCAATCTCGGTATCGAAGTGATGTCCTTCTACACCTTCTCGCGTGAGAACTGGAAGCGACCGGCACAGGAAGTGTCCGCCCTCATGCAGCTCCTTGTTTCGACGATTAGAAAAGAAGTGGATGACCTGGACCAGAACAATGTCACCCTTCGGACAATCGGTTGCCTGGATGATCTGCCAGACCTGCCGAGACGTGAGCTGACCCTCGCCATCGAGCGACTGAAAAAAAACACGGGCCTGATCCTGACTCTCGCCATTTCGTATAGCGGCAGGCAGGATATCGTTCGTGCAGTGGAGCGATTGATCCAGAAAGGGATGTCGCAAATCAGTGAGGAGGACGTTTCCTCCGCGTTGGACACCGCTGGATTGCCCGACCCCGATCTCTTGATCCGTACTTCCGGCGAGCGGCGTCTCAGCAATTTTCTGTTGTGGCAGTGTGCCTATTCGGAGTTGTACGTCACAGACACGTTCTGGCCTGATTTTCGGAAACCGCAGCTCCTCGAAGCGATTCTTGATTACCAGAGCCGTGAGCGTCGTTTCGGCGGCATCAGCGAACAGTTGGTGCAGACTTGAACCTTACGACCGGTACTGCCGAGGCTTTGAAGACCGCCTTCCCGGACCTCTGGGTTGAGGAGGCGGCTACACCTGCGCTCATGCCAGCATCGCCTGAAGATGTCATGCAGATTGTCCTCTGGTGCAAAACGAACGGCTGGCGCGTTTTGCCTGCCGGGAGCGGGCACAGCTATCCCAAGGGGTTCCATGTTCCGTCCGGAGTAGTTACTCTGCTGTCTCTGCATCGGGATGGTATCAGCCAACCCGATCCGGCCGACCTGGTTGTAGAGGCTGAATCCGGAGTTGCGGCGAAGAAAGTCGCCGATGTAGTGGCGGAAGCAGGTTTCCGACTCGATGAGTGGCCCTCCGAGTACGAGGGAACCACCGGGGGGCTCCTGTGTGGAAAGGAGGGGCCAGGGTTACGTCACCTTCTCCTCGGTGTAGACGTTGTCGACGGACGTGGCAGGAGTCTTCGTTTTGGCGGACGAGTGCGAAAGAACGTGAGTGGCTTTGACATCGCAGGATTCATGCTCGGCAGCCAGGGGAAGACAGCCTGGCTTGACAGGGTGTACCTGAGGCTGACGCCCAGTGGCGCCCCTGCAATCTCACGGACTGAGCACCCCGTCAGAACCACTCCCCGTTCACTTTCGGGGCTTGCTTTGCGTGTTTCCCGCGCACTCGATCCGGATGATGTCTTTCTGAAATCCGACGCGTGAGGCAGGCATGCGGCGGCGCCCCTGGGTTCTTGTAGTCGCGCTGCTGATTCTGGCCATCGGTTTCAGTATCGTGGTCGGAATCCGCTACATCAACCGTTCCAATCGGTTGCGGAACGAACTCCTCAGCGCCTTCTCTGATCTCCCCGGCACCCTCACGATCGGCGGTGCAACCCTCAAATCTTCAACCCTTCAGCTTTCGAATGTCCAATTCATCAGCGCGGATTCCCTGCTGAATGTCGACATCAGGCGTGTGAGTCTGCGCCTCGCATTGAGCAACCTCATCCGGTATAGTGGAGGTGTGAACAGGATCATTCAGAGCGCAGTGGTCAGCGATCCACACGTAGTGTTACGTGCCGATCGGCTGAAAGGCATTCGTGATGCCAGATTGCAGCCACCAGACCTCACCGAATACACCTTCCTGGAACGCATCATCCTCAGGGATGGCAGCTTCTCCATGCAGGATGCCGATGGGGTGCAATGGGCAGGTGTGGCCGGGATCGATGGCTGGCTTATGGCTGCACCGAACGAGCGAATGCGCTTCGAGTTGGCAGCCCGACTGTTTGAGGACAGCCTGCGATCGCTCGCCGTCAAGGGGGCTTTTGAGTTACGCAATCTTCACCTCGAGAGCCGAATGGATATCGAGGCTTTTCACCTCGCCGGTTTCCAATTTCCCCCTGGCTTTCCGCTCAGCGAACTGGATGGAACCTTTGATTTCCACAGCCGGATCGCCTATGACAGCAGTGGGTTTAATCTCAATGCGAACTGGTCCATCAAGGAAGGAGCATTCCAGGTATATCGTGGTCCCCTCATAGAAGGTGTCGAACTGAGCGGTTTGTACGAGGGAGGGATGGCCACCATGTCGGGCAAACTGCTCTTCGATGGGGACCGTTCAGACCTGATTTGCAGCGCCGAAATCGGTGATTCACTCCAGCTCGCCGCAGAACTGCACATCCCCAATGCACGTCTGGGCGACCATCTCGGCAAACTGATCCACTTGAAAAAACCGTTCCGGCCTGGCGGAAGGATCGACGCACGCTTCCAGTACCAGTTAGCAGGCGTGGGGGATTGGACACTCACCGCGCATGGAACTTCGGATCGACTGACGACAAAGATCGGTTCATTCGATAATGTCGTCACCAGCCTTCACCTTGACCGCGTAAATCGATCCATTGTATTTGAATCACTAACTGCTACCTGGTATGGACTCTCCGCGAATGCTGTTGCCCGTTACAACTGGGATAATGAGGACCGTTTCCCCATCGATATAGAGGTGTCTGGCGTGGTGTCGCCGGAGGGACTTCCCGAATGGACCGAGCCGCTATCTCGCAAACAGGTCGATGGGGAAGTCACCCTGCGTCTGACTCGAGAAACGGGTTGGGTGATTCAAACTGAAGGGCGAGTACGGAATGTTGGTGAGCCTGACCTGGGAGAATTTACCGGAATCTATCATCAGAAAGCCTATGATCTTCGCCTGAACCTCTACTCCTCAGAATATGAGGATGCCTCCGCCAGAATGTGGTCGCAGTCCGGATCCGATGTTCAGCTTGCCACACACCGTCCGCAGTTGATTGCCGCCTGGTGGTCGCCAGAGATGGATACCCCCGATGCCATCAAGAGGATGGATGTCAGTACCGGCAACCGTCTGCGCCATGGCATAATCACGGGTGGAATCGACATTGTTGACGAGGCCACCGGCTTTTCCCTCGATGTCGACGGCACCATCCGTCAGGCAGATTCGACCCGTTTCGACGGCGCCCTCGGTTACACCCTCCGCCGAGATGGCACCTTGATCGGGAATGGTGATGCCTATTTCAACTATAATGAGGGCAATCTCGAGATCGACCGCTTCACGCTGATGGATTTTCTCCATGCCAGCGGAAGTGTAGACCTGCTCGAACGGGAGATCGCACGTTTCGTTCTTTATGTCGATGATCTGAATGTCGCCGATCTCCTCCCGGCGGTCACATCCATCCCCCAAGACAAGGCGGGCGGGCGAATCAACGGTCGTTTCGACGTGTCCGGTCCATTCCAGCAGCCGAACATTCACTCCCATTTTGAGCTGGCGGAGGGCAGGTATGGTGATCTGGAGCAGTACTGGGGGTTGCTGACGGTCGAGTCAGAAATCGACGGGCGGGTTGTGATCCGTGATGGATCGGTGGGACATGGCGGCCGAACACTGCTGACTTTGACCGGCGGGTATGACATCCCAAAGCGGAATATGGACATCGCGATCGTCTCACCTGGATCGGATGCGAGGATTCTCTCTCAGGCACTCACCGGCAGGGAACACCTGCTCCAGGGAACCATTTCACTCGTCGGTCGAATCCATGGACCGCTGACCCTCCCATCCTGGTCCATGAACCTGGCGATGCTGGACGCTCGCGTCCTCGGCATCCGGTTCGCCAGTGCCAACCTTACCCTGCGCGGTGAAACCTCGAGACGGCTTGGACATGTACTCTACATCGACGAGTTCGATCTCAACCGACCCGATCGCTACCGCTTCCAGGCATTCGGTGCGGCGCCCTTGACACGGGGTGCCGGTCAGCTCTCGTTTATCCTCGATGGCGACTTGCCGGAGCTACTCCCGCAAATGCACTCGTTCGTCACCGCAGGGGAAGGGCAGGGGGAGTTAAGCTGGACAGTGACAATGGTAGCGGGAAAACCAGCGTCGTCCCAGGGCAAATTGAAGCTCACAAACTCATCGCTCGCCTTCGAGTCGCTCCTTCCCGCGATGCGGAACATTGAAATAGATATTGATGTCGATGTGGACGGCCGAACACATATCAACCAGTTCGACGCGAGGCTTGGACCGGCTGGAAGAAGAATCCAGGTTCGGAACGAGCTTGTTGATGGGTCTGATCCTGCAAAACTTCCGATCCGCCTCAAAACGATGGGTCTCGACCTGGGTGTGTTGAAAGCACGCACACCGGATTCCGAAGGCATTCCCTTCCGTATCCCATGGATCAGTGAGACGTCCGAGTTTTCCAATGTGAAATTGAACGGGCCGGGTTCCGATCCCTGGTTCCAGGTTTCAGGCCCGATCGACAGCCTGTTGGTCCGGGGAGGGGTGACCGTTTCCAACGCCGTGCTGACCATTCCAGAAAAACCGGTTGGGAGAAATGGGTTTCGATCAGCTGGCGGAGCGGTTGCTTTCGCAAGGCGTAATCTTCGCGAGCTGGTGCTGGCGGCGCGCTGGAACACCGAACTCCACATCGGACGAGATGTCCGCTTCGACTACATGATGGGCGGGCTGGATGAGATCAACCTGCTTTCAGCCTTCTCGAACCTCATCGGACAGGTTTCGGTGGACCTGGTTCTTGAGTCGACCGAGGTGTCACGACCGCTCCGGATGACTGGCCGGTTTGAGGATGATTCTTTCCGACTGAATGGCACCATCTCGTCGACACAGGGCGAAATCGAGTTCCTCGATCTATCCTTTGAGATGCAACGTGCCGAGGTGACCTTCGACCAGACCAGCTTGCTCCCGGTTGTGAGTGCACGTTCTGTCAGCAACATCATCGAACCTGGAACGGAGTTTTCAAGACGTGTCTACCTTACCCTTTATGTAATCGATCCTGTCACCGGGGAACGGACACTCAGGGGACGATGGGGCGATTTTGTATTGATTCTGGAGGACGAGGAGGGCTCGAGTCAGGAACAGGTTGCGACCACATTGGGTATATCTCCCACAGCCTTGCGGGACCGGGCAACGGCTCTCGGGGCAGGCGGCCTGGAGAAAGCGGTGACAAGAAGGTGGCTCAGACCGATTGAGCGTGATGTCGAAAGGTGGCTGGGACTCGACCTGGTCCGTTTCGACCCGACAATTGCCCAGAACCTGACAATCGATCCAACCTCACAGACTACTCCGGTTGCCGATTCAGTACAGGGAAAGGGCAGGCAGCCGGTCGATTACTTCCGAGCGAGTAGTGTTACTGTCGGCAAGTACCTGACACGCGACTTATTCGTCAGTTACACAGGCCAGCTCGGCAAAGACCCGCGGTACACTTCCTACGAGGAATACCAGTCAGGACGCATCGGCCTGCTGCAGACTTGGAGCCTTCAGTACCGCCTCACCGATCTCTCACCGAATTTCGTCATTCAGGGGGACTGGGAGTATGACAACCTCGCGGATGTCCAGGCGGTTGAGGGGAGGAACAACAAGCAGAACAACCGCTCCGTCCGATTGAAATACACCTTCCTGTTCGACGCTTCAAAGCTGAGGAAACCATGATCCGCGTTGCGGAGCACCGATTCACGGCAACGTATCCAGGCGTCCCTGTCCGCAGGAAGAACGGCTTGTGCTTATGCAAGCATTCACGTACCTTTCAGCCTTTGACAAGGCAAGTGGAGACCATGTTCAGACGTTATTTCCCATCGATACTGCTCATCGCCTGGTTGACCGTCGGATCGCTGATGATGGTGAGCCCTGCCAACGCTCAGCAAAGACCGACCGGTGTGAAAGTAGTTGGTGTTCGCGTTGAGGGAGCCCAAACCGCAGACCCCGGCCTGATTGTTGCCAATTCCGGGCTGATTGTCGGCAAAGAGGTGGTCGGTGATGACATTCAGAAGGCGATTCAACGTATCTGGTCGTTGAATCTCTTTCGTTATGTTGAAGTACTGATCGAACGTGAAGTCGGAGAAAGCGCATTTTTCCTGATACGAGTCGAAGAATATCCTCGTATCAATAATATCGAAATCAAGGGCAATAAAAAGATTAATAACGCCGATGTAAATGATGCCATCAGCATCTATAAAGGTCAGGTGCTGCGACCTTCGAGAATCCAGAATGCACGCAAGAAGCTGCTGGCAAGTTATCATGAAAAGGGATATCTGCTTGCGGAAGTCGAATTCGAGCCGATTGATACCGATGATGAGATGAAAAAGGACCTCCGGGTCGTGATTTCAGAAAACCGGAAAGTTCGTATCAAGGACATCGAGTTTGTTGGTGCGGAGGCTTTTAAAGAAAAGACACTCAGGAAACAACTCCGCAAGACCAAAGAGCGTGGCTGGTTTCGTAGTGGATCGTTCGACAGGAACGAATTTGAGACCGATTTGAACGGACTTATCGCCTTCTATCGTAACCAGGGGTACCGTGATGCCACGATCCTCGGCGATTCAATAGCGTACACCGAAGATCGTAAACGGATGTTGCTGACCATTAAGATAGATGAAGGGATCAAGTACTATTTTGGTGACGTCAGCTTTGAAGGAAACACGCTTTTTTCGAATAATGAACTGCTGGACCTCCTCGCCTTCAAGCCGGGATCTGTTTACAGCCAGGAGGAGCTTGACCTGACCACCGGCGAGCGCCTTGGAAACCTCTACTACGACCGCGGCTACATTTATTCACGCATAGAGCCCTCCCTCGTGCCAGTGTCAGACAGTACCCTGTCGGTCCATTTCTCCATCTTTGAAGGCAATCAGTTCCGTGTCCGCAAGATCAACATCCTCGGCAACACCAAGACAAAAGAGAAGGTGATTCGCCGTGAGTTCATGCTTTACCCCGGTGACACATTCGATGTATCCCGTCTCCGCCGGTCAATCCGTGAATTGACTATCCTCAACTATTTCGGCAATATCAGTCCCGATGTCCAGCCTGTCAGCGATGACGAAGTCGACCTCTTTGTTGGTGTCGAAGAAAAACCTACCGACCAGGCGAATGTATCCGCCGGCTACTCGGAACGTGACGGTGTCATCGGTGCCATCGGATTTGCCATGCCCAATTTTTTCGGGAATGGCCAGAGATTCAGCCTCGATTGGAACTTCGGTCAGATCTACCGTAGCTTCTCCATCAGCTTCACCGAACCCTGGATGTTCAACACCCCCACACTGGGTGGAGTCAGCTTCTTCGATTTGCGTCGTGGTGGAGCCTACTACGGGTTCGACGAGCATGTCACCGGCGGTAGCCTGCGAATCGGTCGGCGCTTCAAATGGCCCGATGACTACACCCGAGGTGACTGGATTTATAAGCTGGAACGCTCAGAATACGACAACTTCAGCTCGGGCTTTGCACAGCATAATGTCCGTGGTTTGCAGGAAGGTGTACCCCGCTGGAGCAGCTCGGTCACACAGATTTTCACACGTGACAGCCGAGATAATCCGGAGTTCCCGACACGCGGAAGTGTCTTCTCGTATTCTGCGGAGTTGGCGGGGAGTGTTTTTGGCGGAAACGATCAGTTTCATAAGCATTTTGGAAGCGCGGAGTGGTATCTTCCCCTCACAAGGAAGCTGGTTCTTTACTCCCGGACACGTGGCGGGCTGCTCTTCAGCCTGACCGACAGTCGGTATGACATTCCCTATATCGACTACTTCTTCATGGGCGGCAGCGGGATCAGCTTCGGTGAATCGCTGCGCGGGTACGACGAAGCTGAGGTCGGCCCACTTTCAGGCGGCTATCCTGTCGGTGGCAAAAGCCTCTTCAAGCAGACCTTTGAGCTGCGGCTGCCTGTCATCCCGAATCCCACCGTCTTCCTGCTGACCTTCGCAGAAGCGGGCAATGTGTGGGAGACAAGGCAGGAGACAGACCTGAATGACCTGCGCCGCTCCATGGGGCTCGGCGTGCGTCTCTACATGCCCTTCATTGGCTTGATCGGGCTCGATTATGGATATGGGTACGACTATTTCGACTCCTCTGGAAGGCGGTCTGGCAAATGGATGCCCCACTTCCAGTTCGGACGGACATTCTGATCCTTTCAACATTGAGGTGCTTGCATGAAAAGGCTTTCTGCGGTTCTGGCGCTGACGTTGCTGGTGGCGATTTCCGCCACATCGCCCCTCATCGCGAGGGATGCCAAAATCGGGATCATCATCTCCGAACGCATTCTCAACGAGTATTCGGAGGCGCAGGATGCTCAGAAAATCCTGAGCGAGGATATATCCGAATGGCAGCGTCAAGCTGCGCAGATGGAAGATGAACTCAATGAACTCAGCGAAGAGCTGAATCAGCAGGCCATGATGTTCTACTCCGAGGAAAAGAAAGCTGAGAAACAGCAGAACTTCCAGAGGAAACTGATGGCTTATCGCGAGTTCCAGTCGACCATCGAGCAGCGTGCCTACCAGCGCAATCAGGAGCTTTTCGCCCCGATCAACGAGAAAATCCAGAAAGTGATCGACGAGATTGCTGCGGAAGAAGGCTTCGATCTTGTCTTTGACGCCGTCGGCACAGCCATCGCGTACGCCAACCCTGAGCTGGATATCACGGAGCGTGTGCTGGAGCAGCTCAAGAAGAGTGGCAGCGGGCAGAAATGATCCTCAGCGCCGGTGAGCTTGCAGCACGGATCGGTGCGGAACTGCATGGCGATCCGAGCCTTCCCATTTCGGGTGTCGCCACGATTGACGAGGCGGGGCAGGGACATGTCACATTCCTCACCAACCCCTCCTACCGGAAATACCTGGCATCGACCGGCGCATCGGCTGTGATCGTAGCGGAACACCCTGACCTGCCTGGCAAAACATGGCTGGTCGCGAAAGACCCGCGCGCTGCTTTTATCGAGGCGCTCCACTGTTTTTTTCCGCCGATCGAGGGACCCGCACCCGGTGTTCATCCAACGGCGGTGGTCGCGCCCGGTGCAAAGATTGCGAGTGACGCTACCATCGGCCCCCTCTGTGTGATCGAGGAGGGTGTCGAAATCGGCTCTGGCACCTTTTTGCGGGCGCAAGCCTTTGTCGGCAGGAATGTTGTGATCGGGGAAAACTGCCTGATCCACAGCAGGGTCAGCATCCGTGAGGGATGCAGGATCGGTAATCGTGTGACCATCCAGGACGGCGCGGTGATCGGTTCCGACGGCTTTGGTTTCGCCCCCGGCCAGGAGGGATATGCGACCATCCCGCAAGTCGGCATTGTCGTCATTGAGGACAATGTCGACATCGGTGCGAACACGACCATCGATCGGGCGACCTTGACACGGACCGTCATCCGCAAAGGGGTTAAACTCGACAACCTGATCCAGATCGCCCACAATGTGGAAGTGGGGCTGGGGACGGTTATGGCTGCCCAGACCGGAATTGCAGGGAGCACAAAAGTCGGTGCTCACTCAATGTTCGGCGGGCAGGTGGGAGTGGCAGGCCATTTGAAGCTTGAAGATGCGCTGATCGTTGCAGCACAGTCCGGCGTGACCAGCGACCCGAAGAGTGTTGAAAGACGTGACGGAGTTAAAATTGTCGGGGGGAGTCCTGCACGTGACATTCATCACTGGCGGCGGATCGAGGCCTCCCTCAGCCGTTTGCCGGAGTTGTTCAAGCGTGTAAAAAAACTGGAAGACAAAGGTTAGGCAAAAGGGAGTCGTTCCTTGCTCAAGAATCAGCGTACGATTGAGAAGGAAGTGTCGTTGGAAGGTGTCGGTCTGCACACCGGCGTGAAAACCCGCATGACCTTCAAACCCGCCCCTCCGGGCAGCGGGTATTTTTTTGAACGTGTCGACCTGGATGGTTCGCCGCAGATCAAAGCGGACATTGACCATGTCACCGACATTTCGCGCGGCACAACCATTGCCCAGGGAGATGTGCGTGTCCATACCGTGGAACATGTGCTCTCTGCGCTTGCAGGACTCGGCATCGATAACTGCATCGTCGCGCTGGACAACATCGAACCGCCGGTGATTGACGGCAGTTCCAAGCCCTTTGTCGACGCGCTCCTCGAAGCGGGTATCGTTGAACAGGATGCTCCCAAGGAATATCTCGAGATTAACAAAACCCTGATCTTCCATGATGAAGAGAAGGGCATCGACCTGGTGATCATTCCCTCCGATGAATTCCGGATCACCTACATGGTCGATTACCGCAACCCCGCGCTCGGTACCCAGTACACCTCGATGTACAGTCTCGAGGAGGAGTATGTCACCGAATTCGCGGCGTCACGGACCTTTGCCTTCCTGAGCGAGGTGGAGCAGCTCAAGGAAGCCGGCCTGATTAAAGGCGCCTCCCTCGAAACCGGTCTGCTGATTGTTGACCGTGACATCGATCCGAAAGAGCTTGATCGCCTGAAGGACCTCTTCCAGGTCAAAGGTTCGATGAAACTGGGCACAAGTGGCATTCTCGATGATCGTGCCCTTCGGTTTTACAATGAGCCCGTACGCCACAAGGTGGTCGACCTGATTGGTGATTTTGCGCTGCTCGGTCTTCCGATCAAGGGGCATGTGATGGCGGCCCGAGCCGGTCATGCGAGTCATGTCGAGATGGTTCGCAAGATGCGCAAGATTTACCAGCAAAGGCAGTTGACCAAGAAATACCAGCGTACTGCCAGCAGCAGTTACGTTTTCGACATCAACGCGATTCAGAAACTGTTGCCGCACCGCTATCCCTTCCTGCTCATCGATCGAATCCTTGAGCTGGTGCCGGGCGAACGGGTGACCGGCATTAAAAATGTGACCATCAATGAGCCCTTTTTCCAGGGCCACTTCCCGGGTCACCCCATCATGCCTGGTGTCTTGATTATCGAGGCGATGGGGCAGGTGGGGGGCGTGCTTCTCTTGAACGAGTCCAGCGAACCGGAAAAGAGTGTTGTCTACTTCACTGGCCTGGAAAACGTCAAATTCCGCAGACCAGTGGTTCCCGGAGACACCATTTATTTCAGGGTGGAAATGATCTATCTCCGTCGCGGAATCTGCCGAATGAAGGGCGCGGCTTACGTGGATGACGAATTGGCGGCTCAGGCTGAAATGCAGGCCATCGTGAAGGAAAAGTAGGAGCATGATTACCATTGATCCACTGGCCTCGGTCCACCCCGATGCAGCACTCGGCGAAGGGGTAGTCGTCAAACCCTTCGCAGTGGTAGAAGCTGGCGCCCGGATCGGCGCGGGTTCGGTGATCGGGCCGCACGCACATGTCACTTCCTGGGCTCGATTGGGGAGAGATGTGAAGGTCGCCACGGGGGCGGTCGTTGGCACAGATCCCCAGGATCTGAAGTTCGCCGGCGAGGAGACTACCCTCGAAGTCGGTGATCGCACCGTGATCCGTGAATTTGCGACGCTGAACCGTGGCACTGCACACTCGGGCAAAACGGTTATCGGCAGCGACAGTTTCCTGATGGCCTACTCCCACGTCGCGCATGATTGCCGTATCGGCAATCATGTTATCCTTGCCAATGCGGTGAACCTGGCTGGACATGTTCACATCGAGGATTGGGTGATCGTCGGCGGCATGGTTCCTATCCATCAATTCGTTAGGGTAGGAAAGCACAGCATGGTCGGCGGGGGATGGCGAGTCCCGCAGGATGTCCCGCCCTACATCTGGGCAGCGGGTGAGCCCCTGGATTACAAAGGGTTGAATTCGGTCGGTCTGCGCAGGAGGGGGTTCAGCTCCGAGCAGTTGCGTGAGATCAAGAACGCCTATCGGATTCTCTACCGCAGCGGTCTCAATGTGACGCAGGCGCTCGAGATGCTCAAACAGATCGAGTCACCCACCGAAGAGGTGCGTGAGATCATTCATTTTGTTGAGACCCGCGAAGATCGTGGATTGATGGGTCGTTCCAGGGGAAAAGAGAGCAAAGCGGAGGATTAGCCGCCACGGTCATATTTGCTCCTCAGAAGAAATGGTGCGTGAAATCGCAGTCAAGTTAGACGAGAAGTAAGTGTAGAGTGACTTCAAGACGAACCTGACAACCTGGAATACATAACTCCACTGCAAGAACATCTGTGAACATCCACATTCCATAACAGGAGGTGAACATGCGCAGAGTGCTACAGTTATCCATCCTTGCCCTGATGATTGCTGCGGTGCCGACATTTGCAGGCATCGGCATCCATGTCAACCTCGATCAAACCAAGATCGAAGCGGAAAACACAACCTTTACCTTCCCGGGGGATCCCGGCGGTTACTCCGCCTCAACCCTGGAACGGACCGAATCGGGCGCTCCGATGGGCATTGGAGTTGATCTTACCCTCAACTTTTTGCCAATACTGGATTTCCAGCTGAGCGCCGAATTGGCATACGCCGCTTACGATGTCACCTTTACGCCCGCTCCGGAATCCGGGCAGAGTGTGGTCAGCGAGGAGGGAATTCCCTATCTTCGAGCAGGGGCGGATTTATCGGTCCTTTACAATGTCTATAAGAACCCCATCGCACGAATCTTCGTCGGGGCAGGGCCAAGCCTGGGTGTATTTGCGCCGATCTTCAGCGAAGCTCTGCTGCTGGACAATATCTCCTCCGCGGATGACGAAGTGAAACCGGAGGATCTTGTCGCGGCTGAGTTCAAGTTCGGTTTCCACGGAATGCTTGGCCTCGGGATCAAACCTCCGGCATTCCCCATCGGGTTCCGTGTTTACGCGAAATACTACATGATGTCCGGTGTCGAAGCCCCCGGTCCTGAAAGCTGGATGACCATCGGTGCCGGTATTTTCATCGGAGGCTGATCAGCATCGGATTTCGGAACATCATCGCTTGTATTCGCGTGTGTAGCTTGTCGGCGAAAAAGGCCGACCTGAACCCCAGGTCGGCCTTTTGACTCCTGCGGTGCATTCGAGAGTGCCCCATCATTCCTGCAGGGTGCGTATACTCTTGAAGCCCTTCCATTGTAATAGATAGTGGGATCGAGATGCTGATCACTGCATTGTCATTCATAGTCGTTCTCGGCGTGGTTGTCTTCGTTCACGAACTCGGTCACTTCCTCGCGGCAAAGCTTGTGGGTGCACGAGTGGATGCCTTCTCCATCGGTTTCGGCAAACTCGTTGGAGTCAAACGAGGTGACACCGAATACCGACTCGGCTACATCCCCCTCGGCGGGTATGTGAAAATCGCCGGTATGGTCGACGAGTTTATGGAAGAGGGTGGGGGAATCAAAGGTGAACCCCACGAATTTCAATCGAAAAGCACCCTCGCTAAGGTGTTCATGATCACCGCCGGTGTGATCATGAACTTCATCCTCGGATTTATCATCTATACCGGGATCACCCTGGTCGAAGGAAAACCGGTCACTGATCCCAGTGCACTGATCGGGAGTGTCGCACAGGGCTACCCGGCCGCGGAGGCGGGATTGCAGCCTGGTGACAGGATTCTCTCTGTCAACGGGCAGCACGCTAACGACTGGATTGTTTTTCGAGACTTGATCCGTGAACGACCTGATATCGAGACCTCAGTCGTTTGGGTCAGCGGTAGCGATACGATCTCCGCAGTGGTCGTGCCACGACTCGAGCAAGTGGTCGAAAATGAGCAGATCATCGGTGTCGGCATGATTGGTGTCGGCCCCAAGGTGATCTACCAGCCGGCAGGGCTCTTTGGTTCCATCTCAAATGGTGCACAATCGACCTGGAATATCCTCAACCTGAGCCTGCAAAGCCTCGGTATGCTCATGCGCGGGGATGCCTCAGTGAAGGATCTGACCGGTCCTGCGGGCATCATCTACCTTTCCGGCGAAACCGCGAGGGCGGGCTGGCTCAGTTTCCTGAGTTTCATTGCGTTCATCAGCATCAGTATCGGCTTTTTGAACATCATGCCCTTCCCGGTCCTCGATGGGGGGCATCTGGTCTATATCCTTGTCGAAGCGGTGATTCGCCGCCCTGTTTCGACCAAAGTGAAGCTGGTTCTTCAGCAGGTGGGTATCGCCCTGCTCCTGATCCTCGTACTGGTTGTGACCTATCATGATATCCTGCGATTCTTCGTTGGCTGATCGTCGCTGGCTTGTCGGTTGCCTGCTGACAGCTCTGTTGCTTTTCGCAGGGTGCGCGGGTAGCGGTCAGCTCGGCCAGGTACCTGCGCCCAACGGCGGAGAAAGGGGTGCTCTCTCTTTGCCCGCCCCAGAGGTGCTCGACCATGTCATCGCAGGTGCCATGTACGAAGCCGAGGGCGATTACATGCGTGCCCTCAACGAATACAACCAGGCTCTCCTGCGTGACAGCACCCAGACCGAACTGTATCTCGCCATCGCCCAGATGTACCAGCAGCTCGGCCAGCTGGACAGTGCTCGGCTTACCGTTGAACGCGCTCTGCGATCCCATCCCGAAGAACTCGAGTTGCTCAGCATTTACGGCGAGCTTGCATTTCGTCTGAAGCGATATGGTGAAGCGCGTCAGGCATTTGAGACGGTTGTCCGACTCGATCCGACCAACCGTGAAGCCATCGCAAATCTCGCCGCCGTGCTGGAACGTTTGGGGAAACCCCTTGAAGCGGTCGCCCTGTATGAGGAACTCAGAACTCTCGACCCCTCCATTACCGAGACCCTATTGAGGAGGATGGGCTCTCTTCTGACCGCAGAACGTGAGATAGAGCGTGCCATCGAGGTGTACCGGGAATTGCAGCAGATTCGCCCGGAAGCGCACATGATTCCCTTCATGCTCGGTGGGTTGTACCTCGATCTGGGCGACACCCTATCCGCTGACAGCTGTTTCGCTCAGGCGAGCGATCAGGAGCCCGGTGAATTGCGTTACTGGGAACTGCGGATTCGACTCGCAGCGCTGCGTGGCAATCAGGATGAAGCCCTTGAGTTGACCCGAACAGCTATGAATTACCTGCCCGACAACACGGATTATCTTGCATTTGCAGCTTCGCTATTCCTCCGTTACGATCGATTCGGTGAGGCGGAAGAGGTGATGTGGCGGGCGTCAGAACTCGAGCCGGAGAACCCCAACCATCTGCTAAACCTTGGCTTCATTTACCACGAGCGCAAACTTTGGGATCAGGCCGAAGAGGTCTATACGCGAGCGCTTGAACTCGCCCCTGAGGATGCGCAGGTGAAGAACAACTTTGCTTACCTTCTCGCTGAGGCGGGAAGACGCTACGACCTGGCCCTTGCTCTTGTCGATCAGGCACTTGCTGAGGAACCGGACAACCCTTCTTACCTCGATACCAAGGGTTGGGTGCTGCACAAGTTGGATCGTTCAGAAGAGGGGCTGCGATACCTTGAACGTGCCCTGCAACTGAGTCCGGACAATCCGGAGATCCTCGATCATGTCGGAGATGTCTATTACGTACTTGGCAGAGAGCAACAGGCGAGGCTGTATTGGACGGCAGCGCTCGAGAAGGGTGGCAATGCGGATGAGATCGCTCCAAAACTGGATCGCTGACGTGAGAATCCGAAAGCACTTGTCCATTGCCGCAACCCTTGCGGCATTTTCTCTACTACTGCTTTGCGGTTGCGGCAGGATTGGTGTGAAGCAGGAGCTTCCCTCCCCAACACCAGATGGTGCCCGGAAGTTGATCACCGAGAATGCGAATAAGCTCACACGTTATGAAGCCGATTTCAGTTTCTCCTTCCAGGCAATGCTCTTCAAGGGTACCTTCTTCGGGCAGAGTTTCATGCACTACCCGGATCGATTCGCCGCCAGCCTGAAGGCGCCGCTTGGGATACGGGCGGGTGACCTGGTTGTGATCGATGGCAAGTACGAGCTGAATCTCGGAAATGGACAGGTGATGGATGGTGACATCTCGACACTCGATCTGATGTCCATGACCGGGATTCCCCTGCCAACTGACGATCTGCTGATGTTATTTGATGTCGCGGCCCGCCCCCCTGCGAAACTCGATCGCACCTTGGGGTTTGAGATTGTCGGAAATGACTCGCTCTGGGTCTGGCGGCTTGACGATGGAGAATTGGAACGCCAAATTGAGCTTTCCCCACGTGAAGGACGTGTACTCCAGGAGTCCTGGATCGACCGCGAGGGAAGCCTGAAGCTGAAGAAAACGTATCTGAAGCCGGAGTGGGGCTCGGGAGCGGTCTACGCACGCCAGGTGAGGATCGCAGCGCAAGGAAAACTGCCGGTAGTTTTCGATCTTACGGTTAATCGTATCGCACTGAACCCCAAGTGGAAGGAAAGCCCCTTCCGTTTTAAATGGACGGTGGAATCATGAGTGCCTCCCCACAGCTGTCTATCCTCGTTCCGCTCTTCAATGAGGCGGAGTCGCTACCGCATTTGAAGGCAGCGATAGATGAAGTGTTGAGCAGGGAACAGCTTGATGCGGAAATCCTCTTTGTCGATGACGGCAGCCGTGATGAATCAGGGAGCATCATCGATCGTTTCGCCCGGGAAGACACGCGGGTAGAAGCATTCCATTTTCGCACAAACCGGGGGAAGTCGGCCGCGTTGAACCATGGATTTAAGCATGCGCGTGGGCAATTCGTGCTCACGATGGATGCCGACTTGCAGGATGATCCGAATGAAATCCGGCACCTTCTGGGAAAGATGGAGGAGGGTTTCGATCTTGTAAGTGGCTGGAAAAAGAAACGATACGACCCACTATCGAAAATTATCCCATCCAGATTTTTCAATTTCATCGCCAGGCTCGCATCAGGTATCGCTATTCATGATTTTAATTGCGGGTTGAAACTCTATCGGCGAGAAGTGGTAGAGACCATCGAGCTGTATGGCGAATTACATCGCTTCATTCCGGTATTAGCCCACAGCCAGGGGTGGCGTGTCGGCGAAACTGTGGTCCAGCATCATCCGAGGAGGTGGGGCAAGACCAAGTACGGTATCTCCCGCATGCTCTATGGAGCGCTGGATCTGCTGACGGTACTTTTCATCACCCGCTTTTCCATCCGCCCGATGCACCTCTTCGGCGCATTCGGATTGATCTCACTGCTGGCAGGTTTCGCGATTCTCCTCTACCTTTCGGTGCAATGGTTCATGGGGGTGCCGATCGGGAACCGACCCCTCTTTTTCCTCGGCATTCTGGCCATGATCCTCGGTGTCCAATTCTTTTCCATCGGACTGCTTGGTGAGCTGATCACCAACCTTCGAGTGCGAACTCAGCGGCAAAACTCACAGGACCTGTCAGAGCCGTTAAAGGAAGCGTAAGAATGAAGATCGTTGCCATCGGTCCCGTGCCACCCCTGCGAGGCGGAATCTCCCATTACAACGCTTCATTAATCCAGGAATTGCGTACCGGCGGGCACGAAGTCACCGCCTTTTCCTACCGCCGCCTCTATCCGCCCCTGCTCTTCCCGGGAACGACTGAAGTCGACCCTGGCAGCAAACTACTCGAGGGAGCGTCCGCGTTGTTGCTGGCGTGGGATCCCCGCACCTGGGTTGCCGTACGGGATCGTATCCGGACCATTGCCCCGGACCGCCTCGTGATTCATCACTGGCATCCGTTTTTTGTTCCTGCTCTTCGATTCATCACCGCATCGCTGCCGAAGAGCCGTGTGGACATCATCGCACACAATGTTCTGCCCCACGAGCACGGTCTGCTTGGCAAGCTGCTCAATCCGCTCCTGTTGAGGCATGCCTCACGTGTCTATGTCGGTGCGCGAAGTGAAGCGAAACTGCTCAAACGGCTTGCTCCGAGCGTTGAAGCGGCGTTCACGCCCCACCCGGTTTATGACCGTTTCTCCGGTGCCGAGAGGCTGGATCACCAGGTAGAAGCGAAACGTGAGCTGGGCTATTCGCCCGAGCAGATTCTTTTCATGCACCTCGGGCTTGTTCGCCCTTACAAAGGGGTGGATATCCTGCTCGAGGCATTCGCCAATCTACCCCAACCGGAACTGCGCCTGGAGATTGCTGGCGAGTTTTACGAGGATGTCTCACTCTACCAGAGAAAGCTGCGTGAGCTGAACCTTACGTCACGTGTCAAGCTCGTGAACCGCTATCTCCCGGACGAGGAGCTGACCCTCCGCCTCCGTGCTGCGGATGCCGTAGTGTTGCCCTATCGTCATGCAACTCAGAGTGGTGTCGCCATGGCGGCACTCGCGGCGGGCGTCCCGGTTGTCGCAAGCAGGGTTGGTGCATTGGCAGATATTGTCGAAGAAGGCGTTTTCGGCTGTCTTGCAGAACCGGGCAGCAGAAATGACCTCAGCCGTGCCCTGCTGCAATTCCTCCGAATCGGGGTGGACCGGTGGCGGTTGGGCAGGTCTGAGATCGCGAAGACAGTGCGACAGAGGTACACATGGCATGCCCTTGCCGCAAGGATTGTCCGGGAGGGTGAGTGAAACGAGTCGCCTTTGTCATGGTGAATCACAATGGCGGAGACGAAGTTGTTGAGTCAGCGAAATCGGTGATGGATGACCTGACCGACACGGATGAACTCATTCTTGTCGACAATGGTACCGAAGATGGCTCTGGCGAGCGTACGGAAAAGGCTGTTCCGAGGGTGGTTCGGTTGCATCACAGCGAAAACCTCCCATTTGCGGCCGCGACAAACCGTGGGATTCAATATGGGCTGGAAAACGGCGCCCGCTACATAGGTCTGATCAATCCGGATGTCCGGATTCTGCCCGGCATGACCCGCGAGCTGTTGAGGGCCCTCGAATCCGATTCCACGGGGAGGACAGCGGTCAGCCCGGTGATGTTGTACGACGATGCCACCAACACGATCTGGTATGCAGGCGGTCGCATCCTCTGGCTTCTCGGCTGGTTCATGCACCGTGGCCAGGGCAGGAAGGCACAGAGGGCGTATCATTATGCGGGACGAACCGGCTACCTGACCGGTTGTTGCTGGCTCGCTCCAGCCACGCTCTGGAACAGGGTCGGCCTGCTGGACGACCGGTACGGCATGTACGCGGAGGATGCCGACTGGTCTATACGTGCCAGGCGGAATGGTTGTCGGCTGCATGTCGTCCCTTCGGCACTGCTGGTACACAGGTTGTCCCAGTCTTCCGGGGGCGGTCGTACGCTGTTCAAATTGCATTACCGCACCCTGGCATCCAGGCTTTTCTTCAGGATGCACACTCCTCCCTGGGCTCGTTTTTTTCAGAAAGTCGGCTCCTGGGTGGTTGAACAGCTCTATGCTCTCTTTTTACTTCTTCGGCATGATGTGCTGGCTGCACGGGCGTATCGACGTGCCTGTGCGACCCCACTTGGAGAAAGGGTTCCATGGCCACCTTCCCGGCCAACCAACGTGAACTGATCCCGGCGGCAAAGGAGTGGACAGGTTTACCCCTGCGCCATTTCCTGCTGCCCTGGCTGTTAGTGTTGCTGCTCGGAGGAGTAGTAGCCCTTGAATGGGTTTACTCTCCCGTGGAAGTGGCGTTGGGCAGGTTCATGGTCTGGTCACAGGGAATCCGCCCTGAAGCGGGGCGTGGTTGGGACTTGAACCGGGAAGGGATGGAGGCGATGCGAAGCCTGGATGAGTTGACCGCGACGACTCGTCAACGACAGGCTGCGGGTGCGGGGGTGACGGAGTGGGTTGAAGTCTCAGCATTACTCGACTCATTCCAGGTGTTCAGTGTATCGCCCGATCGTTTCATCAACCTCTACAGCGACCTGCCACCCGCTCTGCAGCAGATGCTTCTCGATCCGGTAGATCTGCTGAAGGTTCGAACGGGGGGGAGGTGGCAACGGGTCTTCTTCAGCCGTGAACGTGGACGACAGCTTGTTTACCTGGTTGATCCCTTTAATGTCGTACTCTTGCAGGGGGATCTGACACCCCAGTTCCTTGCAGCCTGCGAAGGTTTCATCCACTCTCTCGCGGCAACCCTTGCGGACCTGCCGGACTATCCCGCCGCTGTCACTGCGGATCAGTTTTTCCAAGTCCTTGCGCCTGAGGGACCGGTCATCCTCAACTCAACTGATCTTCGCTGGATCGCGTCACTTGAAGGCAGATTGGTCCGGGTGGGGCTGAGTCTTGCGGGGGAGGGTGAGATACGTCCTCTCGCGTTTGAGACCGTGCGAGACGGTCGTTCGACCGTCCACAGATACTGGCTGGATGAGGCAGCCGGGGCCAAATTGTACGAGGCATTGCAAACGCTTGTTGCAAGCCAGTCAGAAGGAGAATCGTTGTGAAACGTTTCTCCACTGTTATGGCCGACCTCGCCACGATCGGCCTCGCCGTGGCCACCCTTGGCATCCTCGCGCTTGTGGCTCTGATTGCCGTCACCTTGCCCGGCATTCCCCGTGTCCCGGATGAGCTGAACCGTCTCATCGCAGTCCCCCCGACCGAAATCTATGCTTCCGACGGCAGCCTGCTGACACGGGTCGGTGGCAGAAAAGCTGTACCTCTTGACCGGATTTCGGAATCTTTCCAGAGAGCTGTGCTTGCTACAGAAGATGATGAGTTCTACCTCCATCGCGGCATCGACAAGCCCGCCCTTGTAAAAGCGACACTACTCGCTCTATCCGGAAGCCGCAGCAGGGGAGGGAGCACAATTTCCCAGCAGCTCGCACGGAACCTCTTCTTCACCTTCGAAAAAACCTACGCACGTAAATTTGTCGAGATCCTGGCAACCCTTGAGATCGAAGCTCGTTTCAGCAAGGATGAGATTTTAAATGGCTACTGCAACGGGATTTACTTCGGCAACTACGCTTATGGGGTAGAGGAGGCAGCGACTTCCTATTTTGGCAAGCATGCTTCCAATCTGAATCTCGCCGAGGCGGCGCTACTGGCCGGATTGCCCCAAAGCCCCAGCAGGTTTAATCCTTACAAACGTCCAGAACTCGCCATTGCCAAGCAAAGCTATGTTTTGGGCAGAATGCGCAAACTCGAGTGGATCGAAACTGCCGAATACAGCCGTGCCATGGCTGCAGAGCTGGTATTCCGTCCGCTCTATGCCTCAGCCGATGAGGGCAGCTACTTCCTCGATGCCGTCCTGGATGGTCTGGAGGAGGATTTCGGTAAGAACATCCTCTATTACGGCGGGCTGAAAATCTACACCACCCTCGATCCCGCATTGCAGAGCCATGCGATACGTGCTGTGCGGGAAGGGCTGGCTGACCTGGATAATCGGCTCGGACTACCACCCTTTAGCCCAACACAGGTCGAGAACCGGGCGAATTATCCGCAGGCTTCGCTTGTTGGCATCGAATCGGCCACGGGTGCAGTTCAGACGCTGGTCGGTGGTCGGGACTGGCAGGCCAGTCAGTTCAACCGTGCGGTACGCGCCAATCGCAACATGGGGTCCGTTCTCAAACCGGCACTCTACCTTGTCGGAATTGAGAATCTCGGCATTCACCCGGCAACTCTTGCGATCGACAGCTCTCTGGTGATCCTGATTCCCGGCACCACACCCTGGTCGCCGAAAAATTTCGAACCGGGGTATCGTGGGCAGACAACACTGAAGTACAGCCTCGAACACTCGATCAATACTGTAGCCGCCCGTCTTATTTACGCTGTTGGCCCGGAGTCGATGGTCCAAACCCTCTATCGGCTGGGTGTGACTACTCGACAACGCCCCCACTACAGCCTTTCGCTCGGGGGGACAACCATCACAGCGGTAGAACTCGCCGGAATCGGCGCAGCCATTTCGAATTTGGGCGAGGTTGTCGAGCCCTACCTGATTCGACGTATCGAAGATGCCCGGGGACACATCCTGCAGGAGCACATTGTGTCGGCAAGACCGGCTTTCGACCCGGAGGCGGTATACCTGCTGGTGGACATGATGAAAGGTGTTTTTGAGGAGGGGACGGCACGATCTGCCAGTCGCTACGGATTCACCCTCCCGGCGATCGGTAAAACAGGTACGACCGATGACTACCGCGACTCCTGGTTTCTCGGCAGCACCCCTCGATTCTCAACCGCAGTCTGGGTAGGATTCGATGACAACCGGCAAATGCGCAATGCGAACGATGTAGGCATCACCGGCGCAACAGGCGCGCTGCCCATCTGGGCACGTTTTATGGTTCTTGCAACCGAGGGCGAGCCGCCGCGCGATTTTCCAGTTCCGCCGGGAATCCGTTTTGAGATCATTGATCCTGTGAACGGCATCACCCTGCCCTCGGACCGGCTCGGTGGGATGAGGGTGGCTATGCCCACCGATGCCAGTATGCCGGACAGCACACTGCTCCGTTTTGAACATCGGCGAGTAACTGAAGTTTACGGCACCGTGGAGCAGGATAGCCTCACTGCCGTTACCAGGACCGGGGAAGCGGAGGTGACCCAATGAGCTGGTTCAGCGCGATCGTACTTCGGCTCTTCCTCGGAGCGACTTTTGGCTTCTCGATCACACTGGCAATCAGCTATTCGCTGTTGCATCGCAATTTACCGACCTCCAATCCATTGCTTGTCTACATCATCCTCCTCGGGCCTTTGCTGGTTATGCTCCTGCTCGGTTTTTTTGTGCCTGAGTGGATTCTCCATGGACGTTATCACAATCGATTACTCCGTACCGCCGAGGGAAAAATCCCGGTGGAGGCAGATAACCGCAGGGTTATGATCGAAAAGGGGATCAGGGAGTTTGGCAGCGTCTGGTATCTTCCCGGTAAGGCTCGCCTGCGTCTCGAGGAATACATAACGAGTTGGGTGCGGACCCTGACACGCGACCGGGTTCGCGAGCCTATTCTTTGGGAACTCGCCGCCCTCTCATGGTATCGGATACGGTCCGATCGAAATCTTGTCCAAAACCTCCGTTCGCTTGTGATGGAGCAGGAGGAGCTGGATGACGCCGCGTTTGATGTCGGGTTGTCGATCCTCGAAGAACGTGACTCCGATGTCGACCTGGCCATCCTGTTGGCGAGGGAAGGACTGGGGCGCGATCTGGAGTTTATCGGTCCAGAGAGGCAGACCCTGCTTGAGAATGCCTGGCTTGCGGCATACGCCAAGGATGAATCGCTTCGTCCCCACCTGCTCCCGATCCTGACACGACGCTTCCTCGCGAGCAAACGCCGGGACGAGGTCACCGGCAGGATTTACCTCGATGCCTTCATTGAGGGTGAACGCGCCAGTGAGTTGCGCGAAGAGATGCGTAAAACCTCCGATGTGCTTGCAAGGACAGGCCGCAGCCCGGAAATGACCGCCAACCTGCGTGCACTTGCTGACTCCGGTGAGCCGGGACGCCCCGGCTATTCGACTGGTGCCGTTGGCACTATCCTCCAGGCTCCGAGTTCATGGTCCCGTGAGCCCCGCCCGCACAAAGCTGTCAGGCATGAACGCCCTGCGACACGCGAAGAGCACCAACCCGACCAACCAACGGAGTCGGAGGAGCTCGGCAGCAGCCTGCGAACTCAGAAAAAACGAGCGACCTCGCCCCTCATACTCATCGCGATCATCGTGCTTGTATTGCTTGTGGGCGCGGGTGGGGGATACTACTACCTGTATCGGCCCACAGCGGTTGAGAAGGCACCGGAGTTGATTCAAGCTACACCCGCGCTACGCCTCAGCCAACCTGGCGACATGCTCTCTTCGCATCAGTACACCCTGCAGGTTGCGGCATTGCCAACCGAGGATGCTGCGGTGAATCGGATCCGTCAATTGCGTGCCCAGGGGTTGGATGCCTACTACGTAATCACCGAACGCAATGACACGCGCTGGTTCAGGATACGCTTCGGCGAATTTGGAACCACACGGGAGGCCGCACAGTTTGCCGATTCCCTTCGCGAGGCGGGTGTCATCCAGGAGTATTTTGTCGCTACCTTTGAGCCGGGCATCGTTCCTCAGGATGCGACTGACTGAAAAGCGACCGACATCTGCTAAACGTGATTACTGTTGAGTTTCACTATTCCCCTCTTTTCAGTGATGTCTGCATCCTCGACTTCGGGGGCACCTTCAGATGAAAATCGTCGGCCTCGGCAGAGCGGTCATGGATTACTGCGTACTCGTCGAGAAATACCCGAACGTGGACGAGAAAACCGTTGCGCTTGACCGCTATTACGGTAGCGGAAGTCCCGTTGTCAACGCTATTTGCCAGCTTGCCGTGTTCAACTGCGACACCCGCCTTATTGCCGCGATCGGTGGCGATCGGGATGGCGAGCGTTTTGCCGAAAATATCATGGGATTCGGGATAGACAGAGATTACCTGCGAATCCGTGAACAAGAAGCAACACCCAGGGCTTTCATCTGGGTTGAGAAGCAGAGTGGACGAAGAACTGTTGTGTTGGATCGTGACATTGCGCCGCTCTCTCCCGATGAGTTACCTTTGAACGAATTGGAATCCGCGAACTTCTTGTTGATCGATGGTGTCGAGGCGGATGCAGCCATCGCTGCGGCTCAGATCGTCCGCAATGCGGGTGGTCGAACCATGCTGGATGCCGGAGCTGTTCGTGAACACATGACAGAACAGCTCGCACTCACGGACTACCTGATTGTCCCTGTGGCGTTTGTCCGCGAATGGTTCGGTGCGATGGACCTTTTCCAGGCGTGTCGAGAACTCCTGGCCACGGGTCCGCAGCTGGTCGTTGTAACCAATGGTGCCGCCGGATCGGTCGCTGCCTGGGAGGATGCCACTCAGTGGTTTCCCGCATATCCGGTCAAGTCAGTCGACACGACTGGGGCGGGCGACCTGTTTCATGCGGGGTACCTCTATGGCCTGACACAGGAGTGGTCGGTCGAAGAGTGTATCCGGTGGGCATCCGCCACGGCGGCATTGGGGACAACCGCTCTTGGCGGCAGGGGACATCTGCCGACCATCGAAGAGGTTCGTGCGTTGCTGGCGGAGTCTGGAGAGTCAAATACGATCTCGTGAGGTGACTTGTAGTGAAGCAGGATACGGCGAAACAACTGATATTTCCCGAACTTGCCCGTGAATTTCCTCAGAAAAACGGAAACGGGCAGGCAAAGGGTGAAACAGCCGAACTCGCCATCCCGAACGAGATCGAGGTGGAACTCGAGACACGCACCTTTCGCAAGGGCCGTGTGCATCGTGGACGCTGGGATGATACCGTTTTTAAGGGCAACAACATGGATGTCCTTTCCAGCATGCCCGATGAAACGGTGGACCTGATTCTCACCGACCCGCCTTACAACATCAACTATGCCTCCAACCGCCGAGTTAAAAATGCCAAATACAAACCCCTCGCAAATGACAACAACGGTGACTGGATTCCCGCCTTCGCACGTGAAGCCTATCGAGTTCTGAAAATGGATCGGCATCTATACTGCTTCTGCCGACATGACACCTATCCGCAATTCATCGAAGCCCTTCAGGATGCCGGTTTTAAGCTGAAACGAACGCTGATCTGGGTGAAAAACAATCACGGTTCCGGCGACCTCACAGGGGATTACGCCCCACAGGATGAGTGGATCATTTACTGCCACAAAGGACGCAGAAAACTCTTCGGCCCGCGTCATTCAAATGTGCTCTTCTACTCGAAACTTTCGACAAAAGTGCAGACCCATTCGACTGAAAAACCGGTAGAACTGCTGAAGTTTCTGATCCAGAAAAGCACAGCGGAAGGTGAACTCGTGCTCGATCCATTCTCCGGGTCGGGATCGACCATGCACGCAGCGAAAGAACTCGAGCGGTTCTACTGCATGATGGAGCTTTCGCCGGAATACGCCTACACCACCGAAGTGCGACGGATGGATATCTCCCAGATAAGCATGGAAAAATCCCTCTACGAACCTCTCTGACATTCAGGGGTGCAGATGTGAGGCGCAGTGACGCACGACTCAGCCGGGTGCCGTTCTTCCTGATCGCCCTACTCCTGTGCAGTTCAGGCAGGGTGCACGCCGATTTTCAACAGAGGGTGGATTATCAGATTGATGTCACATTGAATGATTCCGATCGATTACTCACCGGTAGAGCTCAAATTCGCTATGTTAACCATTCTCCAGACACCTTGACCTCCCTCTATTTTCGCTTTCCGCCCGCAGCGCTTCGGGGTGGAAGTGACATTGACAGGCTGGATTTTCACGAAAAGCGTGGCCGCTTTGCCCGGATCGACAGTGCTCACTATGGCAACCTCGTTGTCCATTCCGTGTCTCAGCTTGGCCTCCCGTTATTGCTGGAGCAGGATCAGAGTATCGGCAGGGTACTGCTCAAGTCGCCTCTCTATCCGGGCGATTCCACAGAAGTTCTGCTCAATTTCACCACGCGTTTTCCGACCAGCGGAGCAGCTTCACGGATCGGGTACCGTGACGGTCAGTACAAGGGTGCCTACTGGTACCCGATGATCTGTGCCTACACCCCGACCTACGGCTGGACTGTGAACCGCTACTATGGGACAGCTGAAGCCTATGGCGAGTTCGGCACCTTCACCCTTCGCTACACCGTCCCTAACAGGTACATCGTCGCATCCACCGGCGAACTGCTGAACGAATCCGAAGTTTTGCCTCCAGATCGATTGTCAGGGATTCACCTTGCCAACCCCTCGCCGGCACCTGTGCTCGACGGGGAGGAGGGGGAGAGACTTGTCACCTGGGTATATCGGGCAGAGTCGGTCCCGGATGTCGCCTTCGCCATGGACCCCCGTTTTCTGATCGAACGCCTGGATTATGGGGGCTTCGAGAGCTGGTCATTCGTGCGACGCGGCAACGCTGAAAGCTGGGTGGGAGTTGCCGAGCTGCTCGGTTGGACAGTGCAACAACTCGAAGAGATCTACGGTCCCTACCCCTGGCCGAGGGTCATGGCGACAGATTCCTGGAGCGCAATGGAATATCCCATGCTGACGATGATGAGTGGACCCTTGCGTGGGAACGAGTATGTCTTCATTCACGAGGTGGTGCACAATTATACGCCGATGATCATCCATACCAACTCAGTCGACGCTCCCGCACTGGATGAGGGTTTTACAACCTTTGTCGAACATGAGTTGGCGCACCGCCTCCACGGCTCATCCCTCAACCGAATGCAGACCCGATCCACAACTCTTTTCAACAGGAAATTCCCGGTCGAGAATCGCGAGCTGCGCGGGATACGCCCCTATCTCGCTGCGGTGCTGGCTGGCGAAGACTTGCCGATGATTCGTGGTGCAGATATCGCGCACGATTATCCGTTGTTGCGTGCATCGACCTACTACAAAACGGTTATCATGCTCGATGCCTTGCGCTACACCATAGGAGAAAATCGATTCTGGGCCGGAATGCGCCAGTATTACGAGGACAACGGATTCCGTCATTCCGATGAACTGGACATGATGAACTCCTTCGGAAGTGCCGCTCGAATGCCAGTAGGCTGGTTCTTTAAACAGTTTCTCTATTCTGACGCTGATATCGATTACGGGATCAGCCAATTCAGTTGCAGGGGCGAGGCCACAATCTGGTTGGTCAGAGGACGGATTACCCGTCACTCAGATGTCCGCTTGCCGGTTCGATTTGCCGTAAAAACCGATGACGGAAATCTTCACCGGTATGAAATCCCATTTTTGCCAACCGATCCAAGCCTGCCTGAGTTTCAGCGGATCGCACACTGGGACCAACTGCACGAGCCTGCCAATTCGTTTGACTTTGAACTGCGTCTGACATCAGATGCACGCCCTGTTGGAATCATCCTCGACCCTGATCGGTTGCTGGTTGACCGAAATCCCTTCAACAATCAAACTGGAAAATCGCCTCACCGCTTTCAATTCGACACCGGCATCCTGCCAGTGCCGGAACCTCCGGTGGACGCTTACCTCGTCTCTTACGGTCCACGTGTAGCCTGGAATGATCCACAGGGTTTGCTGCCCGGTGTACGAGTCAAAGGGGGCTATTTTGAACTTCGGAATCGCTTTGATCTGGATATTTACCATGCTGTGAAGCCGACTGAGCCTGCCTTGCACGGTCGTTTTTGGGGAAGTCTGCCGCTTCCCTTCGCGGATGATGGCAGCGAGGCAGTGCTTTACATCGGCGACATGCAGGGTGATCGCTGGGTGGAATCAGGTCTGAGGAAACGGTGGCGGACCTGGGGAAAGCGATCCAGAGTCCACCATGCGACCCTGATGATAGGCCAGTGGGAACGCGCTGCGCCCTGGTCGGTTACGCAGGCGGCAACCCCCTATCTACACTTCGAGTACCAGATGGAGATGGCTCGAGGGGTTCGTCCCGGTAGTTTTAGCGCCTTTCTGGACGCTGGTCGAGGCAAATCTGCTTTCACCGTCTGCGGCATTCAGGGTCATAACCGTTTGAGGCAGTGGGGCAGGACGCAGCTGCTTGCCGAGGGGAGGGCCGTTTTCGCCACTGAAGCGGCAAATCCCCTGTTTAGTCCAACCCTCGGCTCCGAATCGTCCTACCGTTACCTTGGCGGCCCTCTGCTTGGGGGTGTGCTGAACAAAGTGGGGCAGAACCCATCTGACAACCGTTTGCTTACCGGGGCTCCGGCGTCAATCACTTCCTTCCCCGACCGTCCGGGGGACTGGTTCCTGAGCTGGTCACTGATCCTCCAGCGTCCCTTGATGGTCCTGCCACAGACAACACCCTGGCGCAGGCTCATCACACGTTTTCACTGGGGAGTCTTCCAAAGTGGTGCCATCTACACGAGTTCATTGATCAATGAGCCTCCCAACTCCTCGCGTGGAGAGATCTTCGAGGCTGGAGTTCAAGTGTCACTCGAAGGTTTCTACGGGTTCACACTCCGTGCGAGGACGGCCCCGCTCGCAAGTATCCGGGAAAACTCAGTCGCGGCTGTGAGTGTTTTGCCCCCACACAAGCGGAAAAACTTCGAGGACAACTTTCGCATTACTTTGAGTTACGCTGTCAACTGGCACTTTCGATAACTGGAAAGGATGCGTACGTGCTTCCCTGGCAGAATTGGCATTACCCACCTCGCGTGCATTTCAGTGGTATCGGCGGGCTCGCCATGCTCGCAGGCGCACGGCTCGCCCTCGATCAGGGATGGGAGGTACGTGGCAGCGATCAGCCACTCTATCCACCAGCATCGGACCTTGTCAACGCGCTTAATGTCAAGGTTTACACCGGTTATGCCGCCGAAAACCTTTCCTGGGAACCCGACCTTGTCGTAATCGGTAACGCCCTGAGCAGGGGAAATCCTGAAGTTGAAGCGATTCTTAAGCATTCGACACCTTACACCAGCCTTCCAGAGTGGATTAAGGAAGTCCTTCTGCGCAGCCGAAAAGTTGTCGCAGTGTGCGGAACCCACGGTAAAACAACAACAACGGCACTCATAACCTTCCTGCTGGACCGTTGCGGTCAGAAACCCGGTTTCCTCGTAGGCGGCGCTCCTCTCGATTTTCCTGTATCAAGCCGATCGGGTGAAGCAGGTGGACCTTTTGTGATCGAAGGGGATGAGTACGATACAGCCTTTTTCGACAAACGTGCGAAGTTTTTCCATTACCTGCCCCATATTGCCATTGTCACCTCCATCGAGTTCGATCACGGTGATATCTATGCGGATATTCAGCAAATCGAACGTGCCTTCACCCTGATGTTGCGTCAGATCCCCACCGACGGTTACCTGATCGCCTGTGCGGATGATCCACGTGCCGTGAATCTCACACAAGGGGCACCCTGCAAGACCATGACTTATGGCTTCAGTTCGTCCGCTCACTGGCGTGGCGAGTTTACCGGCTACTCTGCAGGCTTCTCCGGATTGATCGTTTACCGTTCAGGTAAGCGGTATGCGGAACTCGCTGTACCCCTCGCAGGCAGGCATAACCTTCAGAACACGCTCGCCGCTGTTGCAGTGGCGGCATTGCATGGGGCGCGTGCTGAAGATATCCAAACCGCACTCATGGAGTTTCGCGGTGTCAAGCGGAGGATGGAGGTTTTCCTCAAGCGAGATGGTGTGACTTTTGTGGATGATTTTGCTCACCACCCCACAGCAATCCGTGAAACGATACGTGCCGTACGCGAGCGCTGGCCTGAAGCGCGATTGCTTGTGCTGGTCGAACCACGTTCAAATACGATGGTGCTGCGTCACCACACGGATGAGTTGGCGGAATCTCTCGCAGGCGCAGATCGGGTCTGGATCGGCCCGATCCATCGAGCGGAGAGTATTCCGCCCGACCAGAGACTGGACCGCGAAAAGATCACAAATCACCTGAATGGTAAAGGGGTGATGACCACCATCGAGGATAACGTGCCCGAGCTTGCACGTCAGGTGGGGGAGGAGTGCAGGGAAGGGGATGTTGTTTTAATCCTTTCCAATGGGTCCTTTCACGGTATCCACGAGCTGTTCAGAGGGAGCAGGTCGCTTTGAACCCCGGAGCATGCTTGACGTATATTGATCCCGCCGTCCGCAGTGCGCGGGCAGGGGAGTGGATGTGATCCTGGTGGACACCGCGGCCTTCAAAGCCGTTTGCGGGGCTTGATCGCCCTGGCTGGATTCGATTTCCAGACGCTCCCGCTATGGAACCGCCGGACTGCCTGTTCGGTGGTTCCTGCTTTATTGGTGTCTTGGAATATCATGCAGCATACCCGGAAAGCCACGGATCTCAGAATGGACATATCCAGCAGACAGGTCGACTTTACCAATGCGCAGGGAGAGGTGTTAAGCGGGCAATTGGATCTCCCTTTGTCGCCTCAGCCGGAGGCGTTCGTCATCTTTTCCCATTGTTTCACCTGCAACAAGCATTACAAAGCGCCTGTCTACATCGCCCGCAACCTGGCCAGGATGGGAATCGCCACCCTCCGCTTCGACTTCACCGGGCTGGGAGCCAGTAAAGGCGATTTCGGCAGAACCACACTGAGTTCCAACCGTGACGACATCATCAACGCAGCCCGATTCCTGAGCGAGAATTACGAATCGCCACGCGCACTGATCGGGCACTCCTTCGGCGGTGCTGCGGCCCTGTTGGCCACCAGTGACATTCCTTCTGCCGAATTGGTTGTGACCATCGGAACGCCTTCACGTCCGGGCAGGTTGGGCAAAAGGTTGCAGGCGGCGCGGGAAATGGCGGAACGATTGGGAAGCGGCACTATTGAGGTTAACGGTCGCACATTTGTGCTGTATAAGCAGTTTTTTGGTGACCTTGAAGGCTATGAGATGAAGAATGTCGTCGCCAATCTGAATCGCAAGTTGTTGATCGTTCACGCCCCTGAGGACGAAATTGTGCCTTTCTCCAATGCAGAAGAACTGCTGGAATGGGCAGGGTTGCCAAAGACTCTCATGCGTCTGGAGGGTGGAAATCACCTGGTATCCAAACCGGAGGATGCCGAACGTGTCGCTGCGGCAATCAGCGTACGCCTTGCCCGGTGAGGGTTGCGTTCCTTTCGCCGAGCATGTTGATCGTTAAAGCGATATCCGCTACCCACGGGTTGCCTCTGTCAGCGTAGTGATACAGCCCGCCACGCTGCTGCCGGATCGTATTGGATGCAATCACCGGCAGGTAGCCTGCATATCCGCTGATCGACAGGTGATGTGTGAGGCGTATAGTGACGCCCGCGATCATCCCCAGTTGATTGTACTGCCCACGCAGGTTGGTGAGATAAGAGAAGCCGGGATGCATGAAGATGTTCTGGTCCTCACCGAAACTCCCAGTAGTGGGAGCTTTCTTGGTTGGATACACGACTGTAGGTCCCTCAATCTTCTCGAAGTAGTCCCGGAACAGCACTGATTTGTTGCCGATTCTCTCCAGTTTCTGACGATACTCAACACCGAGAAAGGGCTGCCACCTGCCACGAGTGGACAACTTGACGTTATACACAGCGTGCGCCTTCCAGCCACCTTCGACAGGGACATTGTTGGCAACCTCGTTCACCGGGCCGAAACGCCACAGTTGATAGCCGACAACGAAGGAGATGTTCGACTCTCCAGCGACGAGCAGGACGCCGGACCCGGCGGCAATGCCAGTCCCAAATGTTTGTGCGGTGGAAGGTGCGGAGAAGAGCACAAGAAGTAGCAGGGCGAGAGAAGGCGATATCCTGAGTTTCATTCTATTCTCCCCGTGCAAGTATGTCAGTATATACTCACTCAAACGGCCATGCTGCAATATTTTCGAACAGATACGAATGACCTGTGGCCCTTCACAAGAATGTGTGCCGTAGTCCCTGGCAATCCTGGTTATTAAGATCGCCGAGAGACCTCGCAACGCTTGCCTCTCATCGAACTTGACCGCTGAAATCACGCACGAATCATCAGGGGAAGTCGACTACATCATGAGACCTCGTGTCACCTCAATAGTGTAACTCGATGCCATCTGCTTGCTCCATTTGCCTCCCCATGCACCACATACATCCCGGAAGCGATCCCATCCGCCCGCCAGTTCACTTGAAATGTCCCCGCGGTGACAGGTGCATCATGCAATAACGCCACCCTTTGCCCGAGCAGGTTAAAAATCTCTACGCGCAGTGGCCCCGCGTCTGGGATGTCAAAACGCAGTCTTAGTTCACTGTTGAAGGGATTCGGATAGCTGGCAATCTGGAAGGAGATGGGTAGGGCTGTATCGCTCCTCTCATCCAGGTCGGTGGCACGATAGAGCACCCAATTGGCGATACGTTGGGCCAATTCCTCCCGTTTCATTGGCACAATTGACTGGTTCGAGAGATAGCTCAGCGAGAATCCGAGGTTCACACGTCTCGCGTCCAGGTCGAGACTCGACCCCGCAACATATTGCTGGTCGGGTGTCCAGTAGATTTCCCCGTATCCGCAGCAGGGGTAACAGGTCGATGTCCCCTCCGGTTCAAGTGTAACAACCGCACGCCCATCGGCGATGGGATCCTCCTCCACGCCCAGCAGAATTTGGTAGTCGATCGATTGCGACCACTCCCCGCTGAGACCGCCCAGCCACTCCGGGTTCGCCATGGGATAGATTTCGTCGAGGTAAACCCCACTGATCGACCCCGACCCGCCCGTGACAAACCAATTACGCAGAGGTGTATCCTGTTCGGTAAAGAGATACTGCGAATTCCTGCCATCCGCCTCAACCATCACAGCGGATGCCCCCCACATATCCTCCGGCAGGTCGGGGATGGTCGTATCGGCGACTCCGTAGATAATACTCGTAGCATTCAGCCCCGCGAGCAGCGAGTCAGCCGCTCCCGGTAATCCATCTGTCACCAGCAGGAGTTCCGGATGCCCCAACGCGATAGCGAGCGGCACTTCAACCTCAGCTCCATCTCCGGAGAGGCGAAGTTGATACTCGCCCCATGTCGGCGTGTCGATAGTCCCACCCCACACCTCGAGTGTCAGCATCGCACGCGATGGTTGCAGGTACTCGATGTCATCCAGCACACCCTGCGCGACCGGCCACTCCATGTCCCCTGCAAGGGTTTCAACCGTCCAGTTCACTGCTGGTAGGGGTAACCCGCCGTTGGCGATGATAATCTCGAGCAGCATCGACTCGCCCGGCTGGAGTACCCTGTCTAAAAAGACATCTTCGGACAGCACACGGGTCCTGACCGAAAGCAATGGCCCCTCCAAGCCATTGATCCGCTGCAGACGGCTTGGCACTTCATAGTTTGGGAATACCATCAGCCCGGGTTGTGCGAGGTCAAAGGTTGCCACTTCAGCACCGGCGGGCCAAGGAAAGACTTCGCTTGCCGGTTCCGATTGCGTCCCGTAATAGATGTTGAAAACATCGTAGAGCAATCCGTGTTCAGGTGCCTGGGCGCCGTTCACCGTCTGACGGACATACAACTGACTGCCATCAGGACTGAATGAATAACGAAAATGCGGGACCTCACCGCGCCAGACCCACTGGTCAAACCAGTCACTCAACTGGGGGTCACCGGTGATTTGCTGCAACGATGATTCGAGGTCTTCCGAGGCGACATGCCCGAAAGCATACTCCTCCAGGTAAGCAGCCACAGCAGCCTGGGAGTCAGTGGGACCGTACCTCATCCGAATCTGGTGAAGTGCCAAGGCACCGCGTTCATAGGGCAACGGGGAATTCATAGTGACCTGGTAATTGGAATTGACCAGCGCATCTGAGTGCGTCCCTTCCCATGCGAGGTAACGTGCCTGAAACTGGCCAATTTGTGAACGATAGGCTGCCCACCCACCGAGATGCTCTGCCCAAAGCGCCTCGGAGTAGGTAGCGAAGCCCTCGTTAAGCCAGAAATGATCCCAATCCACCGGAGTCAGGAAATCGGCGAACCATTGATGCGCGATCTCATGCATCACAATGCTCTCATAGGTCCGGCTTCCGGTGATCATGTTATGGCCGAGCGAGATCATCGTCTGGTGTTCCTGCCCGCCATTCCCGTTAAAGACACCGCACTCGACAATTTTCAGCTCGGAGAATGGGTAGGGGTACCCGAATTGCTCTTCGAAGAGGGCGACCGCCTCGGGTACACGGCCGAAATCAAAAACCGCCGCCGCCGAGTCGGCGGGGTAGACATAGTAACGGATAGGGAAGGGGGTGAGCTGAGCTTCAATCACCGCATAATCGGCGACACATAAGCCCATTTCGCTCGTGCAGACCGGGTTGGGTTCCACCCATCGCTGCCAGCGCACACCCTGCAGGGTGTAATCCTCTGTCAGACTGCCATTTGCGACAGCGGTCAGCTGTTCAGGTGTACCGATGTACCATGTCACCGTTGCCTTGTAACCGGGATCGTCCACCAGGGGTGCCCAGGCGTGTGCACCGTTCGGAAAACTGAAGGTATAGCCGCGAGTTCCGTTCCACCACAACCCCATCGCTCCGAAGGGTCCGGTGATGGTGCCCGGCGTGAGCCGATACTCAATCGCAAGGATCACCGTACCGCCGGGTTCAAGATCTCGATTAATGATCAGGTTATCCCCAGTGTGTAAGTAGTCGACATAGGTACTTTCGGGCAGGTCAAGGATCGTGTCGATCTGGAGCAGGTAGGCGGCAGCGTCGAGTGTGATCGTCTGCATGCCGGTCGCCCCGTCGTTTCTCAGCGACATGACGATCGCCGCCGAGTACCACCCAGAGACCGATTCTGCCAGGTTCATTGAGATCTCGTAACTCAACGCCTTTAACGGGATCGTCGAAACGGTGTCCAGTTCGTCAAGTGCTTCCACTTGGGGCGGGAGATGCTCAATCCTTCCATCCGAGGTGATCAAGTAGGGGGGACCGGATAGTGCCGCACTGGTGAAGCAGAGGATCGACACTGCCACCACTGCTACAAAACGGACATATCGAAGAACACCTCGATGCCGTATCATCTCAACCTCCTGTACCATTGGAAAGCCAATCATCTTCAAGATAACATCCGTCGCCAGAACCGCAAACACTTCCCTGTGTTTTGCACGTTGAGCGTCCCTGACAGCAGGCGTTTTTCCTTGCCTTGACTCGAACAGGGCATCTATATTTCATGCTGCTTTGAAGTGAGGGGTGGATTGTGCCGGGTGTTGCTGAAAGGCTTGCGGCTGTCCGTGAACGAATCGAACGTGCTGCGGTGCGGTCAGGTCGGACGGCTGAGCAGATACGCCTTGTCGCGGTGTCCAAGTTTCAGCCTGCGACTCTCATCGCGGAAGCTGTTAAAGCGGGACAGGTCGAGTTCGGAGAGAACCGTTTTCAGGAAGTGCCGGGAAAGCAGGCCGAACTCGCCAATTACTTCGGCGAACGTGCCGACTCGCTGATCTGGCATTTTATCGGCCAGCTCCAGACGAACAAAGCGCGTAAGGTTGTTTCGCATTTCGATGTGATCCAGTCGGTCGACCGCCTGCAGCTTGCACAGAAGCTCGACACGATCCTCGCTGAGAGCGGGCATACGATCGATATACTGCTCCAGGTCAATGTCAGCGGGGCAGAGGGGCAGGGAGGGGTTACAACCGACGATGCACCAGAGCTGGCACGCGCCTGCGCAGAGTTCAGGCATCTTCAGGTTCGCGGCCTGATGGCGATCGGCCCACTCACGGAAGAGGAAAAACGGTTGCGCCCGGCATTTGCCGAGGTTCGTGCCTGCGCAGAGCGCATCAACGAGCTGCACCTGCCGGGTGTTACAATGGAACTGCTGTCGATGGGTATGAGCGGGGATTATGAAATCGCGATCGAAGAGGGCGCCAACCTGGTGAGGATTGGTACGGCGATATTCGGATCACGTAGCTGAGCGAGGCGGGGATGAAGATCACACCATTGGATATCCGCAAACAGGAGTTCGGGAAGCAGCTCCGTGGCTATGACGTTGATGAGGTACGCAGCTTTCTCGAATTGATCGCAGATGGATATGAAGCAGCCCAGGCGGATAGAACCCAATTGGCGAAAAAAGCCGAGTTTCTTGAAGCCAAGTTGAAAGAGTATCAGCAGATGGAAGTTACCCTTCAGGACGCGATGATGAACGCTCAGAAAGCGGGTCGCAATGCTGAAGAGGAGAGCGGCAAACGGAGTGAACTGATCATTCAGAATTCGCAGCTCGAAGCAGATCGTATCCTCCAGGATGCGCGCCGCAAGCACCAGATTTTGATGGATGACATCGCGCGGCTTGAGGGCCAACGCCGTTCATTCATTCTGAAGATGAAGCAGATCCTGCGTGGCCAGGTTGAGCTGCTCGAGATCCTTGAAGAGGAGGAGCTGCCGAAGCCGGAGAGGAGCACCGGTCAGGCAGCTGCCAGCATTGTGGATGAGGACCGTCCCGATTTCTGAGGCTGCAACCGGACCTCTGCATACACTTCAGGCAATAGCCTTTTCGCGAGAAAGCTGAGATTGAACAAGATGTTTACACCAGTTCCGAACCCACCCGACTTCCCCGCTCTTGATCATGAATCCCTGAAAAGATGGGAAGAAGAGCGGATTTTCCAGCGTTCCATCGAGGAACGCAAAGGTGGACGGGATTATGTCTTTTATGACGGCCCCCCGGGGACCAATGGCAAGCCCCATGTCGGTCACATCATGCAGTCCGCGCTCAAAGACCTTTGGCCCAGGTTCTGGACCATGCGCGGCTATCGTGTTCTCCGGAAAGCGGGCTGGGATACCCATGGTTTGCCCATCGAATTGACGGCCGACAGGGACCTCGGACTCGCCTCGAAGCTCGATGTTGAGAAATATGGCGTACAACGCTATATCGATTATTGCAGAGATACAGTCTTCCGGTTTAAGTCCGCCTGGGAAGAGGCGATACGCAGGATAGGTCGTTTCCTGGACCTGGATGATTTCTATGCGACCTACACGACACGCTATATCCAGAGCGACTGGTGGGTGCTGAAGCAGGCCTGGAACACGAAAGTCAGACCCGAGTTTGTCGATCCGACAAATCTGATCGGGCAGGACCGATTCCTCTATAAGGATTATCGTATCAGCGCCTGGTGCCCAACACAGGGGACCACTCTCTCCAACTTCGAGGTCGCGCAGGGCTACCGTGAAGTCACTGAGATCGCTCTCTTCCCGAAGTTTCGTGTGGTGGGGCAAGAAAACACGTTCCTTGTCGCCTGGACCACAACCGCCTGGACCCTGCTCTCAAATATCGCCATCGCGGTCGGGCCTGACATCCAATATGTCCGCCTTGAAATGCTCAATGATGACCCGTCACAGGCTTTTCGCAAGGGTGACAGGCTGATTGTCGCCCGTCAGCGTGTCGCGGCGCTCGACAGCTTCCTCGGCGGTGAAGAGGCTTATCGAATCGAAATGACTTTCGCTGGAAGTGAGCTGGAAGGACTCCGTTACCAACCCCTCTGGGATTTCCAGGCACTCCCCGCAGGCGAGAATGGTCATGTGGTCATCGCTGATCCCTATGTGACAGCGGAGGATGGCACCGGCATGGTCCACCTCGCCCCCTATGGCGAGGATGACTACCGTCTGATCAAGCAGCACAAGCTATCCTTCAGCCTGAATGTGGATGAGCATGGTCGTGTGGTTCGCAACGTCAACGGCTGGGAGGGTCGCTGGTTCAAGGATGAATCCCTCGAACTTGAGATTCTGAAGGACTTGAAAGCGCGCGGCGAGCTGTTCGCGAAAGAGAAGCACACTCATACCTATCCATTCAATTACAAGACCGGCACTCCGCTTGTCTATTTCCCTCGTCCGGGCTGGTTTATCCGCGCGACCGCGATGCGGGAGGAGATGCTCGAAGCAAATGCGCGCATCAACTGGTATCCTGAGCATATCCGTGACGGTCGTTTCGGCAAATGGCTCGAAAATGTGGTCGACTGGAACATCACACGCGAACGATTCTGGGGCTCGCCTTTGCCTGTCTGGGTTTGCAATGAAAACGGCAAGGCGCTTGTGATTGAATCGATTGCGGAATTGAACCAGTACCTTGTGGCGCAGGGTGATTCTCCTCTTGCAGAGGATGCCGACCTGCACAAACCGGGTATCGATGAAATCGTGCTCCGTTCCGATGGGCACGAATTTCGGCGCGAACCTTTTGTCCTCGATAGTTGGTTCAACGCCGGCATCATGCCCTGGGGGCAGGTGGGATATCCCGCGGCGCCCGGATCGGTCGAGTATGCTGAGGCTCAGTACCCCGCCGATTTTATCTGCGAAGGCCTTGATCAGACCCGTGGCTGGTTCTACAGTCTGCTCGCTGCCAGCACGATGCTCGCCGTCGCGCGTAGTGAAGTGGACAAGTCCCGCTGGTCGAGTTACAGGAATGTGATCTGTACGGACCTGGTGCTGGACGAGAACGGCGAGAAGATGTCCAAGTCCCGCGGCAATGTGGTTGCACCTGTCCCGCTCATGGAGAAGTACGGCGCGGATGCTGTACGCTGGTCCTTCTACCGCAACAATCCCTGGCTCCCGGTGCGCTTTGGCGAGGAATCGCTCAAAGAGAGCCTGCGGCAGGTGTTTATTCCCCTCTGGAACGCTTACAGCTTTTTTGTGACCTACGCTTCGGTCGATGGCTGGACACCATCCAGCAAGGCGGAAGCGGCTGCTCCCAGCCTGCTGGATCGCTGGATTATGACCTGCTACAATGACACCGTTGCGCAAGTGACAGATCGTCTCGAACACTACGATGTCATGCCCGCCGCGTCAGAATTGACCGACTTTCTCGATCGGCTGACCAACTGGTACATTCGCCGGAGCAGGCGTCGATTCTGGAAAAGCGACGAACGCGCCGACAAGGAGCGCGCTTACCGCACACTCTATGCGGTTTTGACCGGTGTCAGCCGTCTGATCGCACCTTTCGCACCCTTCATCTCGGATGAGATCTACCAGAACCTCGTCCGTGGAAGGCTCGAGGGCGCCATGGATTCGGTTCATCTCGACTTCTGGCCTGAAGTAGACTCCTCGCTGCGCGAGGATGAGTTGAAACATCGGATGGATTACGTTCGTGAGATTGTCTCGGCGGGACGTGCGGCAAGAAATGACGCAAAACTCAAAGTTCGTCAGCCCTTGTCACAGTTGTTGATCGTCGCGGATGAAGACCACCGCTCCATGGTCGAGGGACTCGATTCGCTCATCATGGAAGAACTGAACGTCAAACAGATCACATTTGTCTCATCTCCCACCGAGCTTGCGACTTACAGCGCCAAGGCGAATTTTCCCGTGCTTGGCCCGCGTTTCGGTAAAGAGATGAAAGGCTGGGCCGAGAAGATCGCTGCTGCACCGGCTGAGATTGCCGCACAATGGGCGGATGGGTTGAATGTCGAGATTGAAGGTGAGACATTCGGGCCGGACGATGTGGTACTTCAGCGTTTCCTGCCGGAACACCTGGTCATGAAAGAGGAGAACCTCGCGATCGTGGCGCTGGACACACGTCTCGATGATGCATTGGTTTTCGAGGGCTACGCCCGCGAGCTGATCAACCGGATCCAGAACCGCCGCAAGGAAATGCAACTCGAGGTAACACAGCGCATCGCGCTGACGGTGAGGTGTGATGGTGAACTCGCTGTCGCGGTTCAAACGCATAAACCACTGATTTCTTACGAAGTACTCGCGGAGTCAATTGAAGTGTTTTCATTGAATGGTGATAAAAGCGAGATGCTCGTGAACGATCAACCGGTTACCTTTACAGTGTCTGCAGCCATCTCGGAAAACTCGGGCTGAGACAGTTACACGCAGGGTGAAACGATGACTCATGATGACGGAAAGCGACGGTATACAGTCGAGGATCTGCCGCACTTTCGCAAGATCATTGAAGAAAAACGCCTGAAAATCTTCAAGGAGCTTGGCTACCTTGAAGAAGCATCTTTGAAAACACTCGAGGAGTATTCCGGGGATTCTTCCACATACTCCCTGCACATGGCCGACCAGGGGACGGATGCCCAGGAACGGGAGAAGGCGTTTCTCTTTGCAGCCCGGGAAAACAAGTTCCTGACCCATTTGAACCGGGCACTCGATCGGATGGAAGCTGGCACTTACGGGTTCTGTGCGAATTGTGGAAGTGCGATCCAGTTCAAACGGCTGGAAGCGGTGCCCCATGCCACCCTTTGCATTCAGTGCAAAAGGGAGCAGGAGGAGCAGCGCTGAACCAACTCGCTACCGGCGAAAGCTGATCGCTGATTCCGTACAACTCCGGGATCGCCGGTCTTGGGAAAATCGAATGGCGGGAGCCCGTGGATCAGCCGCTGGTTCTCCCGCCATTGCTCTACTGAGACATCGCCCCGGGTGGGCACCTCAATCCACCCAGAGCAGGAGAAAATGCAGGTGACATTGGCATCCGCAAAGAGGTTTTACCCCTTCCTGTTGACCCTTGTCATCCTGTTTCTTGACAGGATGACAAAGATTGCGGTCACCACGCACATGCGGCTGCATGAGTCGATTCCCTTCCTCGGCGATACGGTTCGCTGGACCTATATCCACAACGATGGCATGGTTTTCGGCTACGATGTCGCCAACCTGTCAATCCTGATCGTGCTCTCGGTCCTCGCAGTCATCGCCGTGACCTTCATTCTCATCACCGCGAAGGATGAACCTCGTGGCATGCGCTGGATACTTGCCGCGATCCTTGGCGGGGCGATTGGGAACACCTACGACCGGATTCTTTACGGTCACGTCATCGACTTCATCGATGTGGACATGCCGGATTGGTTGATGCAGCGGTTTGCGATCTTCAATGTGGCGGATGCAGCCGTATCTGTGGGCGTGACCCTGCTCCTCCTTTTGATGCTGCTCAAACGTCCCACAAGATCCGAACTTGGCATGGAGGCGCAGGTTTCCATGCGTATCGAAGAAGATGATCGTGGAATGTTCAGCGACCTCCAATTGCACTCCGACCTGGAGAGTGAGGCTGGCGAAAAGGAGGTGCAGGAGACATGAACCGGCTTCCCGCCTGGTTGCTGACGCTCTTCTTCCTCTTCCCCAGCTTATCCATTGCTTCCCAGGCTACGACAACCGACTACCCCTCGCCAAAGGGATTTGTCAGCGATTATGTGGGTGTACTCACGACCGGAGAGCGTCAGACTCTCGAGAACCTGTGCAGGGACATCCAACGTCAGGCCAAGCTCGAAATTGCGTTTGTCATCATGGATACCCTGCCCGGCGGGAACGAGATATCTCAGTACGCTACCGATCTTGCGCATCACTGGGGGGTAGGGCAGGCAGGAGCTGACCGTGGCGCCCTCGTGCTGTACAAGCTCGGCTTAAGTGATAACAAACGCCAGATTCAGATCGCGACCGGCTATGGCATCGAAGGGGAGCTTCCGGATGCCAAAGCTGGACGGATCCTTGACCGTATCACCATCCCCTACCTGCGCCAGAACCGTACAGCGGAAGGACTGACAGCAACCGCTCTCGCCATCCTTGATGCAGTTGCCCCGGGTACGACAATCGAAGGTCACCAGAGATTGGCGAGGGGAATGAGAAACTCCGAAGATGTGGAGATCAGCCCGTTTGGATTGATCTTCATGATTCTGCTCGTTGTGCTGATGCTCTCCACACGAACCGGCCGCGCCATCCTTTTCGGAATCATGTTGAGCGGAATGTTCGGTGGTCGCCGTGGTGGCTGGGGGTCTGGCGGCGGTTTCGGCGGGGGATTCGGCGGGTTTGGCGGAGGTGGCTTCGGTGGCGGCGGTGCCGGAAGGTCGTTTTGAGGTGAGATGATGGAAAACCGGATACAGCACAAAATAGACTCTGCAGTGCAGGTGTGGCAGAGGTATTGGGGAGATTCGCTGCAGTCGATCATCCTCTACGGATCAGCCGCTCGCGATGAGTGGTCGGCGAAATCGAGCGACATCAACCTGCTGTTGCTCCTCAACGAACCGGGTTACGACCGTTGGCCGGGAGCTGCCGACCTCGCAAGACGCAGACTGGGCAAAGGATTCGCCCTGCCACTGCTGATGAGCGAGGAGTACATTCGTTCTTCACTCGATGTCTTCCCGATCGAGTTCCTCGACTTGAAGCATGCCCATGTCGTGCTCTACGGTTCCGATCCCTTCACCGATCTTGAAATCGCACCGGAACATTTGCGTTTGCAAGCGGAGCGCGAGGTGAAGGGTAAATGGGTGCAGCTACGGGAAGCCGCCCTCGAACGAGGGGGGAATACCGTCGCGATGCGTGATTTGCTTGCCCTTACCGTCCCCACATGGCGTTTTGTTTTCCTCGCGCTCATCGCAATCCAGGGTGAGCCCATCCCCCCGACACGCCAGGAAATCCTGCGGCGCGGCAGTGAGATCGCGGGAGTGGATACGGATCTCTTCCTCACCCTCGACAGGGTGAAACGCGAACGAACAGCCTTGAACAGGACTGATACCTGGAATCTGCTCAAACGCTGCCTGGAACAGGTCGACCAGCTCGCCCGTTTTGTGGATGGCTGGAACAGGTCCAGATAAACTTGCCATCTCAGTAATTGCCAATCTCAGGCTCGGAGGTTCTTGTGAAACGAAGCAGCATGATTCTTCTGATCGTCGTTGGGCTGGTCCTCGTCGTAGGTCTATCTCTTTTTTCCTTAGTCCGCGGCACCTACAATACGCTCGTAGGACTCGACGAAGGCACCAACAATGCCTGGGCTGAGGTAGAAAACAACCTGCAACGCCGGTACGACCTCATCCCGAACCTTGTCAATACTGTCAAAGGTTTTGCAGCACAGGAGCAGGCTGTCTTCCTCGGTGTGACTGAAGCACGCGCGAAGGTTGGCGGTGCGGGGAGTCGGGGGGAAAGGATCGATGCGGAAAACGAGCTGGGTGGTGCACTGTCGCGGCTCCTGCTCGTAGTTGAAAACTATCCGCAACTGAAATCCGATGCCAACTTCATCGCCCTGCAGGACGAGCTTGCAGGCACAGAAAACCGGCTTGCTGTGGCGCGCAAACGATATAACGACGCTGTCCAGGTCTATAATGTCATGCTCCGGCAGTTTCCGCAGAACATCATAGCGGGAATGTTCGGATTTGAAAAACGGGAGTTCTTCGAGGCACCTGCGGCTTCGCGCGAAGCACCAGAAGTTCAGTTCTAAGCGATACTGGACTCTCTTACATTGTAGCGACACATGAAGCTGTGCGGGCCAAACCGTTCAACAGAGGCTCGAACTGATCCGGCGGGTGATTAACCTTCGGACGAGCGCAGGAGCAGGCATGGATACCACACTTCGCCTCGACATCACACGTATGATGGCCGATGTGGTGGGCAAGGAGTACGGAGCCAGCCAGGAAGAAATCGACCGTGCCTGGCCAAAGGTAGAGGCAATCCTGCAAGGACTGGAGGCGAGACGGAAAAGCGGAGAATTGCCCTTTTACGACTTGCCAGATGATGTTGAGACGGTTGAAAAGATCGAAGAGTACGCCTCCCGTGCGAGGAAGCGTTTCAAAAATGTTGTTCTTCTTGGCATAGGCGGCAGTGCCCTCGGGCCTGTTGCACTGCAGGAGGCACTCAAGCCCCTGCTGTGGAATGCCCACCCTGAAGAAAAGCGGGATGCGCCACGCCTTTTTGTGCCGGACAACCCTGACCCAGAATACTTCGGCGCGGTGCTCGATCTCTGCGACCCGGCAGAGACACTTTACAATGTCATCACTAAATCCGGCACCACAGCCGAAACGATCTCCCAATTCGCGGCAATCCTCGGGCCGCTGAAACAGTCGGTCGGAAATGAGTACCGCAATCACCTTGTCTTTACGACCGACCCGGCAAAGGGCAGCCTGCGTCAGATCGCTCGCACGGAAGGCATCCACTGCTTCTCGATTCCATCCGGAGTGGGGGGCAGGTTCAGCGTACTCACAGCGGTCGGACTCCTGCCAGCGGCCCTGCTCGACATCGACATCCGTGCCCTGTTGAAGGGTGCCGCGCTCCAGCGTCAACATGTCTTCAATCGTGATTTTGACACCAATCCCAGTGCGGCATTTGCCCTGTTGCAGTTCCTCGCGCAGTCAGTACGAGGTCAGAACATTCAGGTCATGATGCCCTACTCGAATGCTCTCTATCGAACGGCTGACTGGTTCCGTCAACTCTGGGCGGAATCCCTCGGAAAGAAGAACAATCTGAGGGGCGAAACCGTCCACACCGGACCGACACCTGTCGCAGCTCTTGGATCGACCGATCAGCACAGCCAGGTGCAGTTGTTTGTGGAAGGCCCGAACGACAAGACTTTTACTCTTCTTCTGCCCTCCGAATACCGTCGTTCCGTGCGTGCAGGAAAGCACTATCCGGACATGGATGGTATCGACTACCTCGCGGGCGCTGATCTGGGAGCATTGCTTCGTGCAGAGGGGGAAGCGACACAGCGTGCGCTCACTGCGGCGCACCGCCCGAACATGGCATTCCTGTTCGAGACGGTCACCCCTGAAGTGGTCGGCGGGTTGATCTATCTTCTGGAGGCCGCAACCCTGGTTGCCGGTGGACTCTACGAGGTGAACCCCCTCGATCAGCCCGGTGTTGAAGCTGGAAAAATCGCCACTTACGCGCTGATGGGCAGGCAGGGATACGAAGATGTCCGCGCTGACATTGAGAAGGAACGCGAACGTCCAGCTCGCATACTGCCGAAGTCGCATTGATGGCATCACCGGTGCATCGATCACGTCTCAGCAGCCCTGCCAGTGCATTACACCTGGCTTCCTCTGTGGGAACTTAGCAGGCGTGACCTTTGCACTTCGGAGGAAGTCTTTGTGAAGACGCCCCCTCGTAGGCATTGAACAATTGCATTTGAACACAAAAAATACGAAATTGTGAAAAGCGGTCGAAGCTCCTATCACTTTACCGAGAACATGGAACCACTCAAACACACATTCCAGAAGGATGAACATCTCTTTACCCAGGACGATCGCCCCGGGTTCACCTTCCTCATTGATTATGGGAAAGTTCGTATTACTCGTCACCTCGGTGAGGTGGAGGTTCCGATCTCACTCCTGGGGCAGGGTGATGTCGTCCTGGCGGACGCGGCTGCGGAGCCTCAGCTTCAGGTTCAATTTACCGCAACCGCAGCAGTGACGACCTCTGGTTATCTCCTGCCGGCAGACGAGTTTACGGAACACCTCAAGCAGCTTCCCCCTTGGGCGAGACGCTTTGTTTCGAACTCCTTTAAAACGCAATCCATACATGAGCGGCCCGAAAGGTCGAATGTCGCCACGCTTTACGGTATCTTGGATGTCCTCTACGCTTTTCTGAAACTGGCCGACACGAGTTCCACAGGGCAGCAGCTCCGTGGACCTCTCAAGCCCATCCTGGAAGAAATCAGAAATTCACGATCCATATCACGGCATCTTGTCCAGCCTGTGCTGGATTCGCTTTCGCAGGTTGCACTCATCGACGTCCGGCATGGCGACCCTCTGACACCTGTGATCATCATGCCGGATATACAGCTCTTTCTTGCTTTCCTCGCCTTTCTGCAAAACACGGCTGATCTGAAAGAAGGGTTGCACGAGAGTGTCTTCGTGTTGAATCCCCTTCAGCTCTCTCGTGAGGCGCACATTCTGGTGGATGGGCTGATGATGGATGATGAGCTGGCGACCAGGCTATTCGAGCCGGAAAGGTCGATGGTCCACCTTCCCATTGAAAGGTTGCAGCAGATTTACACCGGGGCCGGTGGAAACGGCCAGCCCTTGGACGCCTATCATCCCTGTCTGAAGGAGCTCGAATCGCTTGGTGCATTTTCGAGAGTGGTGGATAATCAGCAGGTCTCTGTTTTCCTCAATCTTCGAAATCTTCTGCGTCTGACAATCCGGCGTGAACCGACCAGCAATTTTGTGGATATCATTGATTTTCTGCTTGAGCAGATGTTTGCCGCACGCTTCGAGATCGCCTCCGCCACTCATTACCGTGAATTGACCTGAGCTTCAGGTACCCCGATAATACTCCCGTCCGTCAAAGCCCGATCCCCGATCCGTTGCCCGCTCGCTTCGCCCGAAGTATATTCTCGCTTCATTCCTCGACCACCAGATCCGGGTGGGAGGGCAGCAGAACGGACGACCTGAACCTACCTGAAAGCGGGGCCGCACCACATGGGTTGCGAGACCATCAAGCACCATTGCGGAGTAATCGCTGTCTGGGGTGAGCCGAATGCGGCAGAACTCGCCTTCCACGGACTCTATTCCCTCCAGCACAGGGGGCAGGAGGCCGCTGGAATCGTCAGCACAGATGGACAAAAGTTCTATCGCAAACTGGGGATGGGCACGGTCACACAGCTCTTTTCCTCTCCCGAGACCCTGCAGTCACTCGCCGGGCATGGAGCGATCGGCCACAACCGTTATTCGACCACAGGCGTCTCCAGCGAATTTAATATCCAGCCTTTATCCGCAGTGCTCCGTGACGGTCCTGTGGCGATCGGACACAATGGAAACCTTGTCAACACGCGGAAAATCCGCAAGCGGCTTCAGGAAGATGGTGCAATCTTCCAAAGCACAACCGACAGCGAGATCATCATTCACCTGATGGCACGTTCCAAAGGTGAACTGTTCCGTGACCGACTGCTCGAAGCGATTCAGCAAGTTGAGGGTGCTTACAGTATCGTCATGTTATCGGACCACGCGATCTATGCTGCACGTGATCCGCATGGCTGGCGGCCTCTCTGCATCGGTGAACGCGACGGGAAATATATTTTTGCTTCGGAATCCTGTGCGCTTGACCTGCTGGGGTACCGCTATCTCCGTGATGTTCGTCCCGGCGAGCTGGTGATCGTGGATGATGATGGCCTCCATTCGCATCAGTTCGCGGAGAGCCGGGAAACCCACCACTGCATCTTTGAACTGATCTATTTCTCTCGTCCGGACAGTCGGTTTGGCGGTGAGTACATCGACAAATTCCGCCGGAAGATGGGCAAAAACCTGGCTGAGGAATATCCGGTTGAGGCCGACATTGTGATCTCGGTTCCGGATAGCTCAAATACCGCGGCGATTGGTTACTCGCAGCGTTCGGAGGCCCGCTTCGAGATCGGCCTGATTCGTAACCACTATGTAGGACGTACCTTCATTCAGCCGACTCAAACCATGCGCGAAATGGGTGTGAAGCTGAAATTTAATCCGGTAGGGGGCGTCCTCAAGGACCGTAAGGTCATTGTTGTAGAAGACAGTATCGTTCGTGGCACCACATTACGGAAGTTGACCGACTTGTTGCGTGCCGCAGGGGCGAAAGAGGTCCACGTTCGTGTCTCGAGTCCGCCCATCAAACATCCCTGCTATTACGGCATGGATTTCCCGTCACGTGAGGAACTGATTGCTCACACACGCAGTGTAGAGGAGATCAGAACGACAATAGGTGTCGATTCCCTGGGCTATCTTTCTGTGGAACGCTTGCTGGACAGCGTCCCCCATGAGAAAGGCCAGAATTACTGTACCGCCTGCTTTACCGGAAATTACCCGATTCCGGTGAACAGTGATGAAGAGAATGGAAGCAAAGAGCGTTACGAAGACCACTAATCGCGGAAGATGTGTCTGACAGGGACGCCCGCGGGATCAAGCGATCTTGTGGGCGTTTCCTTCACATGTGAGGTGGGGAATAGAATGCTGACGAAACCCATTATATCACAAGAGGAGAAGCGGAAGCAGGTTCATCATGTCGGAATCCATTTCCGCGACCTGCTTCTCGTACCAAACCTGCTCTCGATCTCCAGGCTGGTATTTGCCTTTCCTGCGATCTACCTGATCGCCATCGCGGAAGGTGAAAGCAATGATCTCCTGGCAGCCGGGCTGCTGCTGCTCAGCTTCATCAGCGATGTGCTCGATGGTTTCTGGGCGAGAACTTTCCACTGTATCAGCGACCTGGGAAAGGTCCTCGATCCGGTGATCGACAAAATTGTGGTAATCGGAACATCCGTTGCGCTTGCTTTCGCGGATCGTTCACCCCAGTTGCCGCTCTGGCTACTCATTGCGGTCGTGTTACGTGACCTTTTGATCCTGATCCTCGCGAGGAAATCCTTGCGGGAGGACCACTACCTGTTTGTCAGTTCATGGACCGGCAAGGCGGCGACTTTTGTCCTCGCCTTGACCCTGCTTTCCTTCCTGCTGAATGATTACCTTCCCGGTGCCTGGCTGCAGATCCTGCCTGTCATGTCTTTGGGATTGTTGATCTTCTCCGGGATCGACTACTTTGAAAAATACTGGTCCGTCCGTCACAAACGTATTCGCACAAAAGGGCAGTAGATCGATGAGTCTCATGCTTCACGACACCGCGCGGCGCCGCAAAATCCACTTCGAGCCAATCGAACCTGGCAAGGTACGCATGTACAACTGCGGCCCAACCGTCTACGATGCCGCCCACATCGGAAACCTGCGCGCTTATTGCTTTGCGGATCTGCTGAGACGATACCTGCAGGCGTCCGGATATGACGTCACCCAGGTCATCAACATCACCGATGTCGATGACAAGACCATCCGGCGCAGTCGTGAAGAGGCGGTCACTCTGAACCAGTTGACATCCCGCTATCGTGACTCATTCTTCACGGACCTGCAAACCCTGAACATCCTTCCCGCGCATGTGTATCCTGCCGCGACCGAGCATGTGCAGGAGATGGTCGATATGATCGAGGAGCTGCTTCGTCGCGGACATGCCTACCGCGCTGAGGATGGATCGATTTATTTCAGCGTTTCCAGTTTCTCTGAGTACGGCCGGCTTTCAGGTAAACGAATCGAAGAGCTGCGTGTCGGTGATCGTGTGAGTTCGGATGAGTATGAATCAAAGGATGACGTTCGCGACTTCGCTCTATGGAAGGCCTGGGATGAGGAGGATGGGGAGGTTTTCTGGGAGACCTCACTCGGAAAGGGGCGTCCCGGCTGGCACATCGAATGTTCGGCCATGTCGATGAAATACCTCGGTGCGACCTTCGACATTCACAGCGGGGGAGTGGACAACATCTTCCCGCACCATGAGAATGAAATTGCCCAGAGCCGGTGCGCAACAGATGCCGGATTCGCCCGATACTGGCTCCATTGCGAGTACCTGATTGTCGAGGGAAAAAAGATGTCGAAGTCCCTCGGCAACTTCTATCAACTCCGCGACCTGCTCGAAAAGGGATATTCCCCACGTGAAATTCGATTTGTGATCATCGGCACTCATTACCGGAGCAGACTCAATTTTACTTTTGACGGACTGCATGCGGCTCGATCCGCCTTGAGCAGGCTGGATGAGTTTGTCCAGTCCTGGTCGTCTTTCCAGCCGGGTGAATCGACTCCCCAGGTGACCGAGGTGATCGAACGCTACAGTGCAGCCTTCAAGGAAGCGATGGACGATGATCTCAACATCAGTGCGGCAAATGCTGCGGTGTTCAATCTCGTCCGTGAGGTAAATGCTCTCACACAACAGGGCGTTCCGACCGAGAGCGATGCTTCCCGCCTGACCGAGTTGTGGAGTTTCTGGGATTCTGTCCTTGGATATCTCTCGCCATTCGACGAAACTGTTGGCGCGGATGATGAGGAGGAGTGGATCCTGGAGCTGATAGAGAAACGAAACCTCGCCCGCGCAAACCGGAACTGGCACGAGGCGGATGCCATACGGGACGATCTCGCAGCAAAGGGGATCATCATCAAGGACACTCCGATGGGTACAACCTGGAAACGTGGATGAAATCCATCCGCCCCCCAATCCTGTTCACCCTCATTCTCCTCCTTGCCGGGGTGCTGCCCATTTTTTCTGCGAACCAGGAGACAAGCGAGGCGGAGGATTCTACACTTGTCTTCGAAGAATCAACAGATTCCCTTCCGGCGCCGCCACACATCCGACCGTTTCCCAGGACGCACCCCGAATCCCTGATGCCCGCACGCCCGGACACCATCCCCTTCGGGCTCGGGGAAAGGCTGCGCTACCACATGGACTTCTCTTTCGTGCAAGCTGGCCTCAGTGAAATGGCGATTGTCGCGGTCGATACAATCGGCGGACGCCCGGCCTATCATTTCCGAAGCCGGGTGCGTAGCACAAGAACCATCGACCTGATCTACAAAGTGCGTGATGTCGTGGAATCGTGGATTGATGTGGAACGTGTTTTCACACAGCGTTACGAAAGACGGATCCGAGAAGGCAACTACTCGAGCCTGAAGTTCTTCGACTACAATCACGAGACCGGCTGGGCTGCGGTCTCCAATGAATTCGGACCGAAAGGGTTGACTGCCTTCCAACCCTACTGCCACAATGTGATTTCTGCGCTTTACTGGATACGGACTCAGCCTCTCTCCGAAGGCGCCGAGATTGTGGTACCACTCCATGACATGAACGTGCAGTACCCACTCGTTGTGAAGGTGTATGGGCGTGAAAATATTACAGTTCCAGCGGGTACATTCAGCTGCTGGAAGGTTGAGCCGGTGATTGTCTCTGAGGGGCTGTTCAAGATGGCTGGAAGATTGATTGTCTGGATCAGCGATGATGCCAATCGACTCCCGGTCATGATGAGCAGCAAGATCACCGTAGGGAACATCGATGGAAAGCTTGTCAGCTATCGTCTCGGGATTCCCTTCACACCGGGAGCCACATTACCGGCGGAGAAGGAATCGGACCGCTGGGATTGGTAGACCTTCCCGTCTCCTCTGCACACTCTCCACTCTCGTAACCTGAAACCACTTTACCTCGTCCAACATGCGAACGCCGGGCTTGCTACAACCAACGAGGTTACAGATGAAAAGGTATCGATTCCACTTCGGGCTTGTTGCCGTTGCTGCAGCCTCGATACTCGCCGCATCCCTCCCTGCCCGTGCACAGGAGGTGGAATGGCGAGAAACCAAGCAGGGGTGGGAAGCAACGATGACTGTGCAGAATGAGGTCAAAGACCTCAAACAGCTGCGAGTCGAGCGCTTCTGTGGTGATCTCACCTTCGTGACTGACCTCAAATCGAGCCCCGAAATCGTGATTCTCTTCAAGTCGCATGAAAAAAATCGCAAGAAAGCAGAAGAGGATTTCGGATTGCTTCAACCTTCGATCCGAATTCAGGATCAGCGGGGCGAAGTCGAGTGCTCCAACCGTGGAAAATGGCGATTTAACCTGAAACACTCTCTCGCTTTGACCGCCGTACTGCCACAATCCTGCACCATCCGGGCAGGCACTTCAGGTGGCGATGTGCTGGTGGACGGTTTCAAGGCAAATGTCGACATCTCGACCTCCGGCGGTGACATGACCGTCCGAAATACAGAGGGGATGATCGATCTTTCGACCTCGGGTGGTGACATTCAGATCGAAAATTCTGGAGGCGAGGTTTCTGCTGCCACATCCGGCGGAGATATCGATCTGCGTATTGTGAAGGGTGAATACCAGGTTGCTACTTCGGGCGGGCGGATTTCTGTCACAAAGGCCGAGTGTGCCCATCTGGAAGCCTCAACCTCCGGTGGTGATGTGCTGGTGCGTGAGTTGGTCGGAGACAGTTTCCAGCTTGCCACCTCCGGTGGGGATGTGCAGGTGACGAAAACTGAAGTGAAAAAGCGTGCTGAGCTTTCGACCTCGGGTGGGGATATTCAGATCGACGAGTGCAGCGGTGAATTTGAAATGGCGACCCATGGCGGCGACCTGATTGCCATGAACCATTCCGGCAGCCTCACGATGACCACGAGCGCCGGGGACATCCAGGCGAAGAATCTTCAGGGCTTGATAAATGCCCGCACCGGTAGTGGAAATATTCAAGTGACGCTCGTTTCAGCACAAACTGACAAAAGCAGGGGTATCGTTTTAAATACCGGCAGCGGGGACATCCAGCTCGATCTGCCGAGTCGACTGGATGCCTTCATCGAAGCGACAGTTGCCAGTGCATTTAAAAACGACAAAAGTATCCAGTCGGATTTCCCGTTGCAGTATGAGGATCGTGGAAGGACTGGAACCCATGCCTCAGGCACTCTCAACATGGGTGGCATACCGATTGAACTACTCAGCGCGAACGGAGTGATCCGCATCCGCAGACGATAACCTTTTGCTTCAACATTTTCGAGGTGGATATGCGTTCCTTCATCATAGCAATCGTTGTTGCCTCCCTGGCTGGTCTGGCCAGTTCGGATGCCCTTGGGCAAACCGGCAAACGGGAACTGGAAACCTACTCCCATTCAGAACCGCTTGAGGATATCCAGTCAGCGGAAGTCGTGATCGAGCTTGGCCTGGCCAAATTCGAATTGCGGTCCGGTGCAGAAAATGAGTTGGCAAAATTTGACGCTGCATACGATTCACGTTACACATCTCCAAAGTTCGAGATCGATCGCAAAGGGGATCGTGCCTATCTCTTTATTTACACGAAAGATGTCGGCAAATGGAAAAGAGATAAGAAGAATCGATCCAAAGATGAGTACCAGATCTACCTGAGTCCGAAACCCGTCTATGACATGAAGTGTGAGGTGGGGCTTGGCGACAACAGGCTTGATCTCTCCGGTCTGCAGATCAAAAGGCTTACCCTCGAATCCGGCCTTGCAAGCACAGAACTTGTGGTGGATCAGCCGAACCAGGTCCGTGCGGAACGTGTCAAAATCGAAAATGGGCTCGGCGACCTGAAAACCCAGTATCTCGGGAATCTCCGATTCAACGATCTGTCGGTTGAAGGTGGGATGGGGTCGTCTGACTTGGACCTGCGTGGATTCGAGGGAGAGGGGAATGTCTCAATCTCTGTTGGAATGGGCAGCTGTACGATGACTGTATCACGCTCCACTGGTGTGCGAATCCGCTACAAGGACTCCTTCATGTCCTCCTTCGATGTCCAGGGGTTCGATCGAGTTGGCAACGACAGGTATGAGAGCGACAATTACGAACAGGCGGAATCAAAGCTCACCGTTGAACTGGAAGTGGGGATGGGCAGTTTCAAGCTGATCTGGCGCGATTGAGTATACCCGCACTCGGTTGTTACCGCGAAAGATCTTTTTAGCCCGACTTGTTCGCAGGTCGGGTTTTCTGTAATCAGAGTTGAATCAACGATCCACCTGGTGCAGCCTTCAATCAGGCGGCATAGCCTCCCCTTGCAGGCTGTGGTCGCATTCCTCATCTTTAGTCCGAGATTCTCTGCCTTCCCGGTCTGAGCGAATGGGAGATCACATGGAACTTGCTATCTTTGGCGGTGGTGATTGGCCTATCGAATCCCCACTCTATCAGTTGGGACGAGAAGTGGGGAAACGTGTTGCGATGGCGGGTTTCACGGTCGTGACCGGAGGCTACCAGGGCGCGATGGCTGCGGCATCGCAAGGCGCACAGGAGGCAGGTGGTCGAACTGTTGGCATCCTGCACACGCCACTCGAACTGCTTCCACCCAATGCATTCCTGGAGGAGATTCGGGTCGGGAAGGATTACCTCGATCGGCTGGCGCAGTTGCTTAGGATACCCGTTGCGTTAGCGCTGCCGGGAGAATCCGGCACCTGTGCGGAGATTATGGTATCCTTCGCTATGCTGAAACGACAACCGGGACGTCACCTGGCCATTTGGGCGAATCCCTGGCAGACACGGCTCACACCAACTCTTCCGATTTTCCGGGAAGGGAAGTAGTCAGGCTTAGCATGGTTGGATTCTCTCGAGGATTTTGAGAGATGGCTCGCATTGATCCACTGATGCAGATATCGTGATATGCGTAGAAGACACACTAAATACTGTATATTGAAGTGATTAGTGGTCAAACCGGATTGGAGAGTGATGAAGTTCGGATTTCGCATGGCTGCCATTTCGGCAGGGGTCGTTCTGCTCTTTATGCTGCTCGCGAGTTGGTGGTATCTCGCGGGCGAGGGGCCTCGTCCTGAGCGCCAGGGTGTTGTTAGAATTACCGTTGCAAGAGGTGCGACAGCCTGGCGGGTGGCCCATCAACTTGCTCGCGAAGGTCTGGTTCAACAACCACGCCGTTTCGTCTGGTATCTGAAAGCGCGAGGAAAATCCGAAGCGCTCAAGGCTGGAACCTACGATTTCCCAAGATCTCATTCCACACGAGAAATCGCCGAGCGCATCCTGAACGGCGACGAGGTCGTCATCAGCATCACCATTCCTGAAGGCCTCCGTGCGGCTCATATTGCTGGCATGATGCAGAGCGCACAGGTGTGTGACAGCCTTGAATTCATGCGGGCAGTGGGCGGCAAGTCGGTCATTGATTCATACGGCTTAGAGGTTTCCACCCTCGAGGGATTCCTGTTCCCCGAAACCTACTCCACTCGCCTGAACCGACCCGCGAGCGACGTAGTGAAAGAAATGGTCCAGACTTTTGTCGACAAGATGGGTGTCGATTGGATCGAGGGGGCGAGGCGTGATCCACTTGGATTGCGCGGGATTGTGACTCTTGCGAGTATTGTTCAGGGCGAAATTCAGCTTTCCGATGAGGCTGGGGATGTCGCTGCCCTCTATCGAAATCGTCTGCGGCAGGGGATGAAGCTGCAGGCAGATCCGACCATTCAGTACCTGGTTGATGGCGAACCTCGTCGGCTGACGCTACGCGATCTGCGGATCGACTCGCCTTACAATACTTATCTCTACACCGGGCTGCCACCCGGACCGATCAACAACCCGGGGAAAACCGCCCTCTCGGCCACCCTTAATCCTCCGGAGCGACCCTGGATATTTATGGTTGCGAATGGAAAAGGGGGCCATACCTTCACAACGACCTACGAGGATCATCTGCAGGCAAAAAAACGTCTCGATGCGATTCGACGCATGGTCGATCGTCAAAAGCAATTTCGGAACTTCTGACCATGGCAGTTTCCACTGACCCGCTTGCCGGACTGAACCCACAGCAGCGTGAAGCGGTTGAAAATACTGAAGGTGCGGTGCTTGTCCTCGCAGGTGCCGGCAGCGGGAAAACCCGTGTCCTTGCCCACAGAATTGCGCACATCGTACACCAGGGACTCGCCAAGCCCTGGCAAGTCCTCGCAGTGACCTTCACAAACAAAGCGGCACGTGAGCTTCGGGAACGTGTTGCGGCGATTACACCGGGCGGTGAGCAGGTGGGGGCCGGGACCTTCCATGCGATGATGGCGAAATTGCTCCGGCGTGAAACAGATGCAATCGGCTATCCAAAAGATTTCACCATTTTCGATTCGACTGATTCTGTACGACTTGTGAAACTGATCCTGGACGATTTCAATGACGAGCGATTTCGTCCTAAAGTGATCTATTCTGTGATATCCAGGTTGCGAAATGACTTGATTTCGCCTGAGGAGTATGCCAAAACAGTTAAATTGCCCCTCGAAGAACTGGTCGCGAAAGTCTACCCACGCTACGAGGCACGCAAAAAAGTGCTGGCCGGGATGGACTTCGATGACCTCCTGTTGAAACCGATCGAATTGTTCAGGTCCCACCCGGCAATCCTGAATGCCTGGAGTTCACGCTGGCAGTACCTGCATGTGGACGAATACCAGGACACCAACCTCGCTCAGTTTGAACTGATCCGCCTACTCGCCGGTCCCAGGCCGAACCTCTGTGTCGTTGGGGATGACGATCAGTCGATCTATGGATGGCGTGGCGCACGTGTCGAGAACATCTTCCGGTTCAAGGATGCCTTTGAAGGCGCACGCATCTTCCGGCTCGAGCAGAACTACCGAAGTTCACAGGCGATTCTCGACCTCGCTCATTCCGTAGTGTCGCGTTCCTCCAAGCGTGAGGAGAAGAAGCTCTGGACGGAGAAACAAGGCGGCGAACTCCCGCATGCTGTTGTACTTCCAAACGACATGGAAGAGGCCCGCGAGATTGCGGATCAAATTGGCCGGGCTGTCTTGAGCGGGAAGCGGATGTTCCGCGATCATGCAATCCTGTACCGGACAAACGCCCAGTCCCGCCTGTTTGAGGAGATGCTTCGCGGCAGGCGATATCCCTACCAGATCGTAGGGTCTGTGGGCTTCTATGATCGCAAGGAGATACGAGATGCGATCGCTTACTTCAAGCTCTGCCTGAACCCAAGAGATGACCTCTCGCTTCGTCGAATTATCTCCGAGCCGCCGCGTGGCATTGGTGCGACAACGCTCGACCGTCTCGTGGGATGGGCAAGCGAACGTGACAAGTCCCTTACTCAGGCAATGCGTGAAGGGTTGGAGATCGAAGGGTTGGGGAAACGAGCGGTCACAATCGCGGCTCGTTTTGCCGATCAGATCGATTCCTGGCGCAGCAGGCTTGAAACAATGGAACCGCATCTATGGGCAAAGATGGTGCTTGAGGAGTCGGAATACCTTCCGAAACTGCGTGAGGCAAAGGGATTCGAGGAGCAGGGACGTATCGAGAACATCGAGGCTTTCATCACCAGCATCGCCGAGTTCAGTGGTTCGATGTCCGAGTACCTCGAAGAAGCTGCGATTGCTACCGACCAGGATAAATACGAACCCGGTTCGGATACGGTGAAATTAATGACCATCCATGCAGCGAAAGGTCTTGAATTTCCAGTCGTTTATGTGACTGGGCTGGAGGCGGGCATGTTCCCGCTTCAAAATGATGATTCCGACTCGGACCTGGATGAAGAGCGCCGTCTGTTTTATGTTGCCGTGACCCGTGCCCGTGAAGAGCTGATCCTTACCGCCGCACAATCGAGGAGGGTCTGGGGACAGCTTCAGCTTCGCGCCCTCAGCATCTTCTTGAAGGAACTGGACGAAGAGACTGTTGAGTGGGATTCCGGGCGCCCGGCTCTCGGCGTCCCCAACGCGCGAACAAGGTTCGGCTCGGATGGCGGCGCTCTGCCGATCTGGAACAAACCCGCATCCTCTGCGACACCATTGCACGCCACACCTGCGAGAAACCCACGTGGCCACACGGTGCGAACGACTGCTGCCGAGCGCGGCACCAGGCATTCAAGCGGTGGATCGGTGAAAGAAGACATCCCCGCTGTGCGTCCGGGTGACCTGATCGAGCATCC